>Ga0308166_1001125_pt1 | contig 29855 bp, 21 predicted proteins | sample PhyCR2_2_FD_202137 | JGI IMG/M metagenome (GOLD analysis project Ga0308166, IMG submission 202137) | Phyllosphere microbial communities from UC Gill Tract Community Farm, Albany, California, United States - DLSLCC.R2 | ecosystem: Host-associated > Plants > Phyllosphere > Unclassified | place... | reverse complement strand
AGGGCTACAACTCGAAGGACTACGTCAAGGCCCAGGAAGCGATCTCCAACGAACTGCTGGGCATCCGCTTCACCGCCAAGGTGGTCGAGAAGCTGTGCGACACCCTGCGCGGCCAGGTCGACGAAGTGCGCCATATCGAGAAGCAGATCCTGGACGTGGCCGTGAACCGCTGCGGCATGCCGCGCGCCCACTTCATCAAGGTCTTCCCGGGCAACGAGACGAACCTGGACTGGGTCGACGGTGAAGTCAACGCCGGCCACGCCTACAGCGCCATCCTCGGACGCAACATCCCGACGATCAAGGAGCTGCAGCAACGCCTGATCGACCTTCAGGCCCGTGTCGTCCTGCCGCTGCCGGATCTGCGCAACATCAACCGCCAGATGGCGGCCGGTGAGATGAAGGCGCGCAAGGCCAAGCGCGAAATGACGGAGGCGAACCTGCGTCTGGTCATCTCGATCGCGAAGAAGTACACCAACCGCGGCCTGCAATTCCTCGACCTGATCCAGGAAGGCAACATCGGCCTGATGAAGGCGGTGGACAAGTTCGAATACCGCCGCGGTTACAAGTTCTCGACCTACGCGACGTGGTGGATCCGTCAGGCCATCACCCGTTCGATCGCGGACCAGGCGCGCACGATCCGTATTCCGGTGCACATGATCGAAACGATCAACAAGATGAACCGGATCTCGCGCCAGATCCTGCAGGAGACCGGCGCCGAGCCCGATCCGGCCACCCTCGCGATCAAGATGGAAATGCCGGAAGACAAAATCCGGAAGATCATGAAGATCGCGAAAGAGCCGATTTCGATGGAAACGCCGATCGGCGACGACGACGATTCGCATCTGGGCGACTTCATCGAGGACAACAACACGCTGGCGCCGTCCGATGCGGCCCTGCATGCCTCGATGCGCGGCGTGGTGAAGGATGTGCTGGATTCGCTGACTCCGCGCGAGGCGAAGGTGTTGCGCATGCGCTTCGGCATCGAGATGTCGACCGACCACACGCTGGAAGAGGTCGGCAAGCAGTTCGACGTCACGCGTGAGCGGATTCGCCAGATCGAGGCGAAGGCGCTGCGTAAGCTGCGTCACCCGTCGCGCTCGGACAAGCTGAAGAGTTTCCTCGAGGGTAGCAGCTGATCGTTTGGTCTTGACGGACCCTAGCTAAAGGCAATATGCTCTCGCCACTTTGCATGCATGGTTGCTACCTTGCGTGCGACAGTGGCGAGTTTTTAGCGCCCTTGGATGTACCGCTTTCGGGCCTCTAGCTCATGCTTGGTTAGAGCAGCGGACTCATAATCCGTTGGTGCCCGGTTCGACTCCGGGGAGGCCTACCAATAAAAACAAAGGCTTACGCGAATTTTCCGCGTAAGCCTTTTTTGTTTCTGGTCCATTTCTGGTCCAGTACCACCCTAACCTCAACTGCTCGAACCGCTTGGTGCCGACCCAAATGCCGATTGTCGCGGTGTCGCAAGCATCTGCCACGTAAGAGGTTGCTACTCTAGATCACGGCCCTACAGGCGTCGTCGAAGGCACATCATACTGATTGTCTGAAAGTTCCGAGCGCAACCGGTGATCAAGCAAGACGTGCAGGATATCGCGCATCTTTTCGGGAGTCGCGACGATTCTTCCTTGGGCATCAAACTGGATACCCCACCCCCGCACGCCATTGATTTCGCGAAGGCGCATCATGTAGTCGGGGTTGTTGTAATAACCACGAGCTTTGATCACAGCCATACGGCGTAAATGTGTAGCATTCTCGCCGATGAAGGCATCAAACACGACAAAGTCGGCAATGGCAGCTGAGAACCCGGCCTCCTGCTTTAGTGCCGCATATGCCTCCTCGTAGGTATCCTTATGGTTCAGCAGTGACTCAAATGCTGGCTTGTTCGTCATCAACACGTTCTCGCCCACTACAAAGAAGTCAAAGCTGCGAGAAATGCTGAACGAAGGGTTGTCCATGATGTCAAGTCCAGCCTCGGTAAAGAAGATATTCATCATTCCCTTCTTTTTGCGGGTAGCCCAGTCTGCGTTTGCCTTCTTGACACAGTAGATTACGGATTCCCCTTGGCGTAGGCGAAGTACATACCCTGCAGCATTGTTCAGCTGCTTTACGTTCTTCACCAAACATTCCTCCAAGGGCTGGTCAATCAACCCTTGAAGGCGAGGGAATAACGTGTCTTCACGGGATACCGCAAGAAAGCCCCCTTCACTGGTCTGGCTGAGTAAGCTGTATTCCTCGGCAAGCGTGTGGCTGGTCTGGTAATTCGTTGCTAGTTCTTTGAGTTGATCCCTCAACCCGTCTCCCATTAGAACTGAGACGGCTGTGTAGGGATTCATTTGTTCCGTCGCAGGCCGTTTTTTGAAGACCCAAAGCGATGCTGTCGAATGTGCAACATCAAAGTTTCTAAAAGCTTCCAGAGATTGCGCTATTGTCATTATTCTCCCCGATGCAAAACGTAAATTCCATGTACTAAGCAGGATGTAAGGTGATCGCCTGATTTGACCTGTTCCTTGGAAAGTGCTCTCACGCAGCGCTTATGCCCTTCAGTCATGATGTTCAGTTCGTACAGCTGCCATCCAGCAACCAGCAAAAACGGGTTCATCAGAATCTGACCAGATCGGTAAGTGATTACGAACATCAGCACGATGAAAAGCAAAAAACCAAAAAATTTTCCATTTACTCCTAAATCGAGCCCCATGAAGGAAACGACGTAAGGAAAAACGTAGTTGATGAGATCATTCGGAACCGACTTCGAGTCAACGACTTCCAGGTTCGAATAGCCCGAGAGCCGCTTCATCAAGCACATGAAAATGATGAGACTAATGACACAAACCCCCAGCAGGCTGAGAGCCTTACCAGGATTTGCAAGCGCAGGAAGATGACAAGAGGAAATATCCGTAACGCTGCACAGCGAAGCGTGCCAAGATGTCTCCTTGATGTCTTGTATCAGTAGAATCAGGCTCAACGGGAAATAGGAGCCCAAGAACAAGATCAGTGCCGGAAATAAACGCATCTGCATGAGTATGTGTCTCCCGTTACGCTCCAGCCAAAAGCGTTGTGCTCGCCGATGAACCCAGTAGTCTCGACACGCTAGCGTCAAAGGCTCGCTTGAAGTCCGGGTCAGATGCATAGCGCTTATAGAGGTCCAGCTCGCGCCGCCGCTCTACGCTAATCGCTTGCTGAATCAGGCGCTCCAGAGCCAGCTGTCGGTTTTGGGTATCCGGGTTGTCTTCGACCTGGGCCTTAAAGTCGGCGTGGTTCATCACATGTTTGGCGATGTTAATGAATTTCACCCGTTGTTCTTCCGGTGTAGCCTCCCAGCCTGCGAAGTGACGCTCGTTAAAGGAGCGGACAATCTCGTCGAGCGGGTCTTTGTCGCCCTCACCGAAGTGGCCGCCACGGACGTTCGGGTTCTGAGGTTCTAATTCCGTTTCCGAAGCATCCAGGCCGACCTTCGCCTCTAGGCGTGACCTTTCCAGCCCATAGGTGGAAAGGTCAACGCTGTTCAACAGTTCATCCAGCTTGTCCTGATCAGGGTCTTTCACCTTCAGCTTCGGGATCAAGAACTTCAAGAACCAATGCAACATTTCCCAGTTCACGTTGTTGAATGGGATAATGGCCGCCACCTGGGCGTAAATCTTTACGAACTGTTTGGCTTTGATCTTGAAGTCGATGCGGCGCTCGTCGTCGAGGTCGGATTCGAAGCGAGCTACCACGGTATCGATGATCGGATGCAGCTCTTCGGCTTCAGCGCTGGCGAAGAACTTTTCGTTGAAGGTCGTCACCTCTAGCCAGTCGTAGATGCCGAAGTTATCGAGGACATCTTTGAGGTCGTGCAGAACGTTGACGTCGGTGGGCTCGCTCAAGGTCGTGGCCGTATAGAACGGGTCGAATGCGGCCTTGATGTCATCTACCGTGTTGTAGAAGTCGAGCACAAAGGTGTCGGTCTTGCCCAGCTTCCAGTTACAGCGGTTCAGGCGTGACAGCGCCTGCACTGCGAGCACACCTTGCAGCTTCTTGTCCACATACATAGTGTGCAGCATGGGCTCGTCGAAGCCAGTTAGATACTTATTGGCGACGACCAAAATCTTAAAGTCGTCCTTCTCGAATTCCTCAGGCAAATCACGGGCCGGAATGCCATTGAGCCCGTCCTCGGTGTACTTGACCCCATCAACAGTTTTCTCGCCAGAGAAGGCTGCAAGCGCCTTGAATGGCGCGTTGGCCTCCTTCAGGGCAGTGCGGATAGCGAAGAAGTAGCGGATCGCGCATTCGATATTGCGCGTGACGACCATTGCCTTCGCCTTGCCCTTGAGCTTCTTGGCTTGCCAGACGTTGCTCATGAAGTGATCTACGATGATCTTGGCCTTCACTTCGATGGTTCGAGGGCTGGCCTCGACGAAGGCCTTGAGCTTTTTCTGTGCCTTAGCGGTGTCAAATAGAGGGTTCTCTTCGACAGATTTCTGAACCTCGTAATAGCTCTTGTAGGTCGTGTACTTCTCAAGTACGTCGAGGATAAATTTCTCCTCGATGGCTTGCTTCATGGAATACAGGTGAAAGGGATAGAACTTCTCGTCCGGTCCTTGACGCCCGAATTTCTCTAGCGTGGCCGGCTTCGGTGTGGCTGTGAAGGCGAAGTAGCTGGCGTTCTTGCTCATCTTGCGTCCCTTCATGGCCTGCAAGATTTTTTCTTGTATATCTTCAGGCTCATCATCGTCATATCCGCCTATTGCCTGATTGAGACTGTCAGCTGAACTACCGGACTGAGACGAGTGCGCTTCATCGATGATCACGGCGAATCGGCGGTCGGTCATACTCTCCATCTCGTCGACAATTCGAGGGAACTTCTGAACCGTCGTGATGATAATTTTTTTTCCGAGCTCTAAGTTGTAGCGCAACTCTATTCCGCTCTCGCAATGAGCCACGATGTTTTTGGTCTCAGAAAAGAGCTTGATGTTGTCTTTGAGTTGGGTATCCAGTACCCGGCGATCGGTAACGACAATCACGGAATCGAACACGTTGGCGCTGCCCAGGGTGTCGTACAGCTCCACCAGCTGGTAAGCCAGCCATGTGATCGAATTGGACTTGCCCGAACCTGCCGAATGCTGGACCAGGTAGGTCTGGCCAACGCCATGCAGTTTGGCGTCTGCAAGAATGCCGCGCACGACGTCCAACTGGTGATAACGAGGGAAAAACAGCGCTTTGCGCTCCTTGCCCGTCTTCTTATCTTTCTCGACCGTGAACTTGGCAAACTGCTCGATGATGTTGGTTAGGCTGCGGCGCAGCAGAATGTCATCCCAGAGGTAGGCCGTTTTGTGGCCTTTCGGGTTGACGGGGTTGCCTTTACCGAAGTTGAAGCCCTTGTTGAACGGTAAAAAATTGCTGTCATTTCCGGCCAGCTGGGCACACATGTAGGCCTCATCGGGATCAACCGCGAAGTGGACCAGACAGCGGCCAAATTCGAACAGCGGCTCGCGCGGATCCCGGTCAGTGCGGTACTGCTTGATGGCGTTGTGGACGTTCTGGCCGGTCCAGGGGTTTTTCAGCTCTAGCGTGGCAATTGCCAGGCCATTGACGAAGAGCACCATGTCCACCGACTTGAAGGTGTCCGACTCGCTGTAATGGACCTGCCGGGTGACGCTGAAGACGTTGGCCTCAAAACAGGCAACGACTTCCGGATTCAGGTCGTTGTAGGGCAGCCGGTAGAGCAGATCGAAATGGGCATCATCGATGTCCAGTCCCTTCTTCAGGACTGCCAGCACGCTATCTTTCTTGATCTTCTTGTTCAGCCGCTCCAACAGCAGACGCTGCCAGTTCGGGCGATCCTTCAGCTTCGCCAACTCCTTAGGCTGGGTGGCCTCGAGGAATTGCCAGAAAAGTTTGCCGTCGATGGCAAACTCTCTGTCGAAGTTAGCCGGATTGCCAATGCAGTAGCCGTTCTTGGCGAGGGCGTTTTCGATGTGCGTTTCGAGCGCTGCTTCGTTCGTTTGGCTGGCCATGTTTCTCCCTTAGATCTTTATTTTGCCTGTGACAGCTGCGGCCACAGTGGCCGCCTTTAGCCCTCGCAACATGGCAATTTCTGCGTCAATCTTTGCACGGATAGCTTCAAACTCTTTGCTAGTTGTTTCGATAAATCTAACGATCTCTGCCTGTTCGTCGCGTGGAGGCACCAGCGCCGGAATTGCGTTGAAGTCTTCGGAATACAGTCGCAGAAAGCCAACTACGATACCCCGCACACGGCGATTGAATTCTCCCAGGTAGTTCGGCGTTTTGAAAAGTCGCTCAAAGTAAACAGGATGACTTACCGAATTCTGTAACCTGAACACCGAGTAATCTGGGCTCACGAGCCCATCGCACGGAGCAACGGCAAAGACTGCCAGATGTGCCTTCAGACGATTCTGAATAAGATCGCCCTTTTGGCAAAGCTTGGCACCGTCATATGACTCAGACTGAAGAGTTTGAACATCCAACTCTTTCGCTGGGACCAACCCATACCGCTGGCTCATTGACAGATGAGTCTCTTCGCCGCGTAGGGACCGTGCGTTCTGCTCGCGAAAGATGTATCGATTCGGAATGACTTTCCAATGTGCCGGGATTGCGCCAATCCATGTGACGCCGCTATCACACAGAGGCACCTCGGGATTGAGTCCGCGCAACACGGCCTGATGAATCCGAATGTTCTTCTGCTCTTGGACAAGCTCAATCAGCCGCTCTTTCTTCGCAATCGCTCCATCGATCTCGGCGGTTTTCTGGTCGAGGAAGGCAACAATGCGGTCTTGTTCATTTTTGTCTGGGATGGGCAGAGGAAGCTCTCGGAACTCGGCAAAGCGGAAATCGGTTGAACGCTCACGAATGCCCTTCGACAGGGATTCGATGTATCCGGAGTGCGCTATGTAGCGCAGCAGGTAAGCGTAGTAGTAGCTGTTGACGGGGTACTCACCGCGAGGCACGCAGGCCGCGTATACGGGCGTCGATTTCCCGTCGGAGTCAGATACCCCAATCGCACCTGCAAAGGCATCCATCGCGTGAATCACCAAGTCACCTTTGCGAATACCCTGGTAGCCATGCTCCTGAATCGCATTAGTGAATCCGTCGGTGCGACGATTGGTGCGCAGCGTCACTTGACCGTCCCGAAATGCCGTCACCACATCGTCTTCGGGTCTTACGGGGCGCTCCATCCTGTTGAACAGCCACTTGGCGCGTTCAACGCTCCAGTGGCTCGGAATCTTCTCGACCCACTGAATGCCGCTGGGCTTGTAGCTCTCGTAGCGCTGCATTACTTCGCACCCTCAACAAAGCTCACCAGCTGCTTGAGCAGACCATCCGTCTCAGCCTCCAGCGCCAGGATTTCCGCAGTGACTTTTTCTAAGCTGCGCAGTGGCTTGTGCTGATAGAAATACTTGTTGAAGCTGATCTCGTAGCCGATTACGGTCTTGTCGATGGCGATCCAAGCCTCATCCACATGTGGGCGCACTTCACGGATGAAGTAGTCGTGGATCACGCTGGAAGCAGGCAGGTTGGTGTCCCGCGCCAGCGGCACGTTCTCAGTGTCGCGTAGCTCGCTGTCTGGCTCGTACTCGATGTACTCGCCGGTCGCTGTCGCCAAGTAACCATAGTCGCCAAGCTTTTCGCGGATTGTGCCCAGTTGGTTTAGCAAGTCATTCAGCTTGGCAGCATTGAGCTTGTGGACCTTCTTGATGACCTTCTCGGCCCGTTCGTCACGCCAGCTGACCGCGTTGAGAATTTGCTTACGAGCCGGTGCGGTCAGCTTCAGACCCAGCGCTTTGAGGGCGTCATCGACGATGCCTTCAAAGCGGTTGAAATCGAGGAATTCGCCGGCGCCGATCTTGTCGGCAAGTTGTTGTGCGACCTGCATGATGTCGCGTTGCTCACGCCATGTGGCCTCGAACAGCAGTTCCTTGTTGTTCTTCGGCGAGAGGGCGATCTCTTCGCGCTCAAGGTGCGCTTCGATCGCTTCGGTATGCGATTTCAGGTCGGTGTAAACCTCTTCGCCGTACTTGCCGTACACCCACTCCATGATGTCCTGCATTCCCGGTGTAAAGCGCAGCGTGGCAATGCGCTCGGGGCTGAATTGCGCAGCCAGTCGCAGCGGGCGTTCCACCGTGACCTTGTAGTAACCGAAATCGCGGTTGTTGAAGACCTTAGAAATGCCATCGTTTGGCATTTCCAAGTACAGCTGGGTGATCTGGTGAATGTGCTCGTCGGTGAATTCGCAGTTCTTCTCACCGAGATTTTTGCGAAGCTTCCGGTACAGGTTGCTAGCGTCGATCAGCTGCACCTTACCCTTGCGCTTGTCCGCCTTGCTATTGGACAAAATCCAGACGTAGGTGGTGATGCCGGTGTTATAGAACAGGTTGTTCGGTAGCTGGATGATGGCTTCGAGATAGTCGTTCTCGATGATGTGACGGCGGATGTTGCTTTCGCCGCTACCCGCATCGCCAGTGAACAAGGCCGAGCCGTTGTGGACAGAAGCGATGCGCGAACCCATCGGGCTGTCGTTGCAACGCTTCATTTTGTTGACCATCTCCATCATGAACAGGAGCTGACCGTCAGAGGAGCGAGAGATCGCCGGGTAGAAGTCAAACTCCTGCCCGGTGTAGTCGGACAAATTGACTTGAAACCGATGATCAATAACGTCCTTGCCATCGACAATGCTTTTCTGATCGCTCTTCCAGCTCTTGCCGTAGGGCGGGTTCGTGAGCATGAAGTCGAAGCGTGTTCCCGAGAAATCGTCAGTCGCCAAGGTGGAGCCGAATTTGATGTTCTCCGGGTCGTTGCCCTTGATCATCATGTCAGACTTGCAGATGGCGTAGGTCTCAGGGTTTACTTCCTTGCCGTAGAGGAACACGCCTACCTTGGCCTTGATCTCGCCTTCGGGGTCGGTAATGAAGTCCTGCGACTCGGTCAGCATCCCCCCGCTGCCGCAGGCCGGGTCATAGATGGTCAAAGGGTTGGGCAGTTGGTCCTTAACCGGAATGAAGACTAAATGGGTCATGAGTTTGATTACTTCACGGGGTGTGAAGTGCTCACCGGCCTCTTCGTTGTTTTCTTCATTGAACTTACGGATCAATTCCTCGAAGACATAGCCCATGCCTAAGTTAGTTAGGCCCGGCTGGGTGCGCCCATCCGGGCCTTTGCGGTCGTTGGGACTGAGGTTGATTTCGTCGGAAACGAACTTCTCGATCACGTCGTGCAGGACGTCTGACTGCGCCATCTTGCGGATCTGGTTGCGCAGATCGAACTTCTCGATAATCTCTTTAACATTGTCGGAGAAGCCGTCGAGGTAGTTCTTGAGATTCGCTTCCAGCTGCGATGGATTGCCCAGCAGCGACTTCAGGGTGAAGCGGGAGATGTTGGAGAAAACGTAGCCTGATGCCTCGCGCAGGCCATGCGGGTCAAGGTCGGTCATTTCTGCGTCTTCACGCTGGAAGCGCACCTCTTCGAGCACCGCTTCCTTCGTAGGCTCTAGCAGGCAGTCCAGGCGGCGCAGGACAAACATTGGAAGAATGACATCGCGGTACTTGCCGCGCACAAAAACATCCCTGAGGCAGTCGTCAGCGATTGACCAGATGAAGCTGACGATTTTGTTGTGTACTGAGTGATCCATACTTTTTCTTTAAATAGTCCAAATTGCATTGCTGAGGTGGCGTTGCTCGTTACGGGATTTCGTAACCAGACGCTCAATTTCAACGATCCTTTCAAAAACCGCGATCGTCTTTTGTTGCTCGTGCAGCTCTGGAATGGGAATCTTGATTTTCTCTAATTCTCTAAGCTGAATCAGCGGGACTGAAGCCCCGGAGACAATCTGCTTCAGCTGGGCTTGGCCGACTTCTGACTTTAAGAAACTGAAGAGGACACGCGGGTCGATCATACACTTCTCATTGACACGAAGCACTAGGCATGACTGACCAGCAACCCATCCTACAGTCTCACCGGGATCGAGCTCAGGCGGGAAAATCGCCACCTTTCCCACACTCCCTTTGACTGCAATGGCGATATCAAAAGGGCAAAGGAGCTGTTTGCGCCCCTTCGACAGGGCAACTTCCGCCACGCGAATCTCTCTGCCGGGTAAATGCGCGTAACCGAACTCCGGAAAATCTCCTGGGCCGACTTCCATTGCCGGAACCGCACTCTCTTCACCAGACGTTGGCAAGGGACGTACAACCGTGACAAGTTCCGCAAGTTCGCGGTAGGGGTACTTTGCTAGAAGGTTTTCTACAGCCTCGGTCTCTAGCGTTCTGCAATAGCGAGTCACTTGAAGTTGCGCATCGTTTTTGAGCACATCCGTTACGGGTACTACACAAGAGAACGTTTCTTCGCAGCCGGACAGTACCGGGGCTGCAATTCGTTCCCAGCCCGTCAGGACTGCGCGCCCTTTACCATCTTTCCTGGAAAGCATCTCTCGAGTGCCATCCACAAAGATGATCTGGTCACTTGTACTTTCGCAATTCAACACAAGCAATGAAAAAGATAAAGAGGTATATGGCAGGAGTGCAGCAGGAAGCCCGATAACAGCTTCGATCAGACGATTAGCCAGCAAATCTTCGCGTAGAGAGCGTTCCGCCCCAGGGCTGAACAACAATCCGTTTGGTACAGCAATAACTGCCCGTCCTTTAGTGCGCGCAAGGATGTGGCGTACCGCTAAAACGGCAATTGAACCGGTTTGCTCTGGAAAACGCTCGAACAGATCACGTTCCGCCAGCATTGGATCGTACTTCACGCCAAAGGGAGGAAAGCTCAGACTGATATCGAACTGCGTTAACCGACCATCTTCTAGGAAGCCGGGACGCTCTAAACTATCACCTACGTAGACGCTGGCTGAAGTATCGGATAGTAGATTGATTAGCCACGGAAAGGCCCAGGCCATTTTAGTTTCAGAAAACGTTGCCGCATCTTCTTCCTGGACCGCGGCCGTCAATTGGAAACTCTGCTCGAAGGGTAAATACACTTTCCTTGATGGCTCAATTCGGGCGAGCACAGTCATCAGCCGGGTTATTTCGTCGGGTAGGCTCGCAAACCCTTTCCCGGCGCCGCTGCTCATCGTGGCAGTCAAACTATGAGCAGCCCACCGTTCATTCAAATTCGCACTGGCCAATATTTCTAACGCTTGGAGCACTTGCCCCGGTGATAAGTGCTGGAGGGCAGGGCTGACGTACGTGAAAGCATTGCTGTTATATCCCAGCGCAACGGAACTTCCAATCTGGCTGAAAATAGAAACCAGTTGCTTAGCATCCCTAGGGGGGGTAGTTGGATTAAACGCGAGCGGTCCAGTGAGCCGTCCGAGCTTTGAGACGCGCACCCATGCTAAGAGCTGCAAAGCGACTGGGTAGAGCTCGTCAAGTACCATGTTGCCGCGCAGAAGTTGGGCGAGCTGAAATATCAATTTTTCGTACATGTCTTATTACCTCAGTGCTTTGACGGGCAGTTGTAAGTGGTCAGGATGGCGTTATCAGCCTCGATAACCACACAACCGCCCTTATCCAAAATTTTCTTGGCTATTCGCAACTTCTCTTCCAACTCGCGGATCAGTTCCTGTGCGTGTTTTCTGTTCAAAATGGCTTTGTCCTGTTCGACCCGGCCGTACTCGAGAACAAGATCGATCATCGAGCGCGTAATCCCCCGTTGTGTCATTCGCAGATGTGCATGCTGTGTGAGTCGCATAAGTCCTCCGTTGCCATGACTGAACTATATCAGCACAACAAACCCTTGTAAAGGTATGGCGTACCAAATATTTCAAAGGGATGATTTTATGGGTCTCCACAGAGACCTACGCGACGGATGAGCCACGTGGTTGCCCAACGGTCGTTTGCTTGAAATGCTTGCGTTGGCTCCAGAGTGGAAAGGGTCCGAGTGGACCGTATTTGATGAAATTTTGGGCAGATATTATGAATATGCTGGTACGGCCTACCATGCAAATCAATTAACAATATCTGAACACTCAAGCGAAGGAATCATCGCATCATGATGAAAATTACAGCAGCACCAAAATGGCAACTGACGAGCTCGCGCAGCCCACTTAGTTCCAAGAGCAGAGCACCGATCACGGTCAGCGCTGGTCCGATGACGATTGGGCAAGCGCTGCTCCCGCGCAGCCTCGATGTCTCGTTCGAATTTAAGTATCGTCGTTAACTGCTACCTCATCCCTTCGCGGTAGTTAATGCCGCGTCCTGGCAGGCCCATGACATTCCGATGTCATGGGCTTTTTTCATATTTGCGCTCGCTTCGACGAGCTTAACAATTCTTGGAGCTACCAATGAAAAACGAAACCGCAACCAATGAAGCGCCACCAGCATCCGACCCACAGTACGTCACGCTGAGAAACGCGATCGCCCCTAAGCTCGGGAAGCACGCCGATGGCACGATCAGCTACAAGGTCGCTTGCGACATAGGGCGAACAACAATGTTCCTAGCAATCACAGACAACTCCAGCGGCGGCTACTTCAGCCGGGAATACGTCCCTGTCGCTCGCATAGAGGGGCTACTCGCCAAGATTGAGCAATCTGACTTCCCGTCGAAGGCGCTCAAGGCCACCTTCACTGGCAGGAGCAGTAACAATGCCGGCTTTCTGGCCGCCATTCTTCATGCAGAAGGCTTACTTGTGCGCGCTACCGACAGCGAAACCAAGCACGCCTGCACCGGTGACTGGGCCAAATGGGAAACCTCCTTACTGGCTTTAGAAGGTATCCAGGACGAAAGGAGTTCGCCGCCTGCGCAGTCAACCAATGCACTGGTCAGCCCAGCGAATAACAAGGCGGTTGCGACTAAGCCGCAAAAGCCTGTCAACCCTACTAAATGATTTTGAGCTCACATGTATGATCAACATCCGAACTACACCATCCTGGTCAACTGGGGCGTCGGTAAGCAAAGCCCCCGTGGCTTCGGCTGCCCTAAAGCCTGCGACTATTGCAACTGGCGAGGGTGGGGCGGGCTGCCTTACCAAGCGCAGTCCTCCCCACAGGTGTCGGCCTTTGTCGCGTCATGCCGGAAAAGCACGGTCTCCATCAGCGGCGGAGCCGAGCCGCTATACCGGTTGAACGATAATCTGTCGAACCTCCTCGCCATGATCGGCGTCATTAGGGACCACCGGCTCCGAACACGAGTCGTCACCCGTGAAGTGCAACATGTCGCCAAGCTCAGCGGCATTGTGGATCGCTTCTCAATCTCGCTGGACGCGGACGTCTTGGCGGAATTGCCGCGCTATCAGCACGAGTGGACGGGGATGGATGTCGAGTATTCGCTCGTCCTGCCACCTCTGCCAACCGAGCAGCTTCACGCATTGATGCCGCAATACACAGCGCTGCATCGTCGGCTGGGTCGCCGTCTTGTCTTGCGCGAGAACCTCAATTCGCTTTATTCCGCCGACTTCAGTCGATTGTCTGCGGGGCATCGAGGCATCGTTTTCGTCCCCAAGTCGTTGTGCCTGGCTGGGCGTTATTTGGCGACGCAAGAATGGCGCGGTCACGAGATTCTGCTTGACCATCAAAAGCTGTTCGAACATCTGATGCAAGACCCGCGCATCCATATCTTCGGCGGCGCGGTCAAGCACATGCTGAGCGCGACCGTGCACAGCGAGTTCACGGACATCGATCTCGTGGCTACCGATACCGCCGCCTTGCGACCGTTGCAGGAACGATTTGGATATCAGTTCAGGGAAGTTTCGGAAGGGGCGACAAGCTATCCGCGCTACTACCTGGGCAAGTCCAACCGAGCCGGCAAATCAATTCATCTTGTCCTGCTTAAGACGAGCGAGGAGGCAAGGCGATTCATCCTATCTGCGCAGTACGACATTGATCGGGTGGGCTACAGCAACGGTCGCTTTTACTTCGATGATCTGGTAGGCGAGACATCGATCCGGCAAGCACTTCAAAGGAAGCAGGCGACCGCTGTTGACAATCTCCGCGACCTGACATTGTTCAGCGCAAACCGACCATCAATCGAAGCACGCCACCGCATCAAGCTCGTGCGGCGGGGCTTCGCCATCCATGACAACAACAGGAACCAAACCTATGCAAGCAACCATCTTTGTACGGCCGGAGGCCCTCCAGACTCTGGAAGTGATTCGACCGCTCGACTACTATGAACGCGTCTCTCTGAGCGATGAAACTGGTCAGGATCTTACCAACGCTCCAGGATACTTTCTCAACACCGCAGCCCTTCGTATCGCAGGGCTGCCCGTCGATGCCAGTATCGCTCTCTCGCTGACACCCGAGCAGGGCGATGCGTACCACCAAATCGTGACGGCTCCCGATGACTTACGCGGCGTGGTCTATGCCGGAGCCGCTCATCTGCCGCCCGATTACTCCAGCATCATGAAGTACTGGTCTCCACTAACAGTTAGCGACTTTCATCGCAACGCCGTCTACTACCAAAACTTCCATCAGGCGTATCTGGTACAGCTCGACGTAATCGATGGCGAGGATCCGACAGACCCCTACGCTGAACGGATGCCAGTCGACGAACTACTCACAGATGGCGTCGTGTTCTGCCTACGAGGTCTCGGTGTGCAACTGGAAGACTGCGATCCGCAGCATTTCGTTGAGGTGTATTTGCCAATCGACCCAGTCATGCTCGGCATCGAGTACGACGGGCTGCGAGCATCAAGCGAGTACCGGTTTGATGTTACGGGCCCGTGGGACCGGATTTACCTGCGCGTCGCAGACATCATGGCTTCGCCAAATCCAAACTGGGTCGCAATCTCGGCCCTGCGCAGCGAGTTCGGCGACTACGGGTTTGTATATTGATCGGCTAAAAAACAGCAGGAATCTCTCTTACGCACCGCGCCTCGTTCGCAGGCGTCGCAACTTTCTTCACGCATGCGCCACGAGCTCAGATCGGCGAGCGTGCATCTCACCAACCATATTCCGGGAGGCCAATTAACGAGCCAGCTTACTTGGCGCGCGAGCGGCAGCACGCCCGGATTTTTCGAAGTGAAAGGAAATCTTATGCTACCGGAAGCTATCTCGGCAGCTGCTATTTTTAATCTTGGCCGAGTAGTCGCCACGCCCAACGCCTTGGCCCTCTTGGCGCAGCACGGCGTCGCACCGCTGACCCTACTTAAGCGACATGCTGCTGGCGATTGGGGTGACGTACCTACCGATGACGCCAAAGCAAATCAAGAGGCACTGAAATTGGGCTGCCGCCTGTTCTCCGCGTACCACATGGATGGCAATGTAAAGATCTGGATTATTACGGAGGCAGACCGCTCGGTAACAACGCTGCTCTTGCCGTCTGACTATTGATCCATTCTTGCGATCTATGCCGGCCGAAGTTTGATGGGTCCGGCACGTCCAATGCGCAACTTGACCAGCCCAGCCTCGTCGGGAAGCTCGCACGAATTACCGGAAAGGGACCGGAACAGTTTCCCGTGCGGCGCCCGGTCGCCATTCCAAACACATTAGCTCAGGCACCGGCAGGGCTATGCGCGACTGCTTGTAAAGGTGGGCAAGGCGGACAACGGACTTAGAAGACGGTGGGACGGAGAAGGGAGGGGGAGACCAGCGGCACAATTGACATCAAGGGAAAGCAATGAAAAAGAACAAGTTCAGATTCAACAACAGGGCGCTGAGCCAACTGCCGGCGCACACGGCTGACTCTCCGTCACGCTCAGCGGAGTACAGCGATGCAGAAGTGATCGGCTTACGCGTCCTGGTCAATAAGCAAGGGCGCAAGTATTTCTACTTTCGCTTCGTCTTCGAGGGGCACAAGCGTGCCGCCAAGCTTGGGGAGTTCCCCGCGTTGGAGGTTTCGGAAGCACGCACCCTGGCGCTGGAAATGCGGGCAAAGGTGGACCGTGGGATCAATCCTCAGGAAAGCGATGGCAGCGCAGGACCATCGCTGACCTTTGAGGCGTTCGGCAAGGATGAGTACATGCCGTTCGCTCGACAAACCAAGAGAAGCGCCCATGATGATGAGTGCCGATTACGTGTCCAGATTTATCCACGGTTCGGCACCCGAAAGATGAGCGACATACAAACGCGGGAGATCCAGCAATTTCACGCTGACATGAAAGACTCGCATTGTGCGGCTACAGCTAACAGGCACCTGAGTTTGCTAAGCCGTATGTACAAGTTAGCAACGCAATGGGGCCGTGTTGAGCGCAATCCTTGTATCGGCATTGCTAAATTTAAGGAAAACAATCAGCGTCAACGCTTTTTAACACCGGAAGAAATTCAACGGATGTACGAAGCGATGGAACACGAGCCTAACAAAATAGCAGTTGCAGCCTTGAAATTCCTTCTGCTGACAGGGGCAAGGCGAGAAGAAGCGTTAAAAGCACGATGGGAAAACGTCGATCTGGAGAACGGAGTTTGGTTTCTGCCGCAGACGAAGTCAGGACGCGGAAGGTACGTTCAGCTGAACAGTGAGGCCCAAGCGCTCTTGCAAGCTTTGTCGCGCGACGAGGGGAGCCCTTGGCTATTTCCATCCAAACGCGATCCTAGTAAGCCGATCTACAGTCCGAGGGACGCGTTCGATCGCGTGCTCACTGCGGCCGGGATCGAGCACCTCAGGTTGCATGACTTACGCCATACTTTTGCAAGCTTGGCAATTAATGCCGGTGTTTCGTTATCAATTATTCAAGGGTTGTTGTCGCACCAAAGTCCAGTTCAGACAATGCGATATAGTCATCTGATGAATAGTACGTTGCGGAATGCGTCCGAATCGATTGGCGATGTCATTGGAAAGGCGACTCGACGTCCTATCCCGGAGTCTAATGGTAGCGACAGCAGCCGTGATTCGTGCCATCGGAAAGAGGATGCACAATAGGCTTGTAAATTTTCCGCCAAAAAAATACCCGAACTGTCGAATGACAGCTCGGGTATTTGTTTGGGGATTAGTTGGCATAAAGAAAGGAATATCAGGGATGCGGCCACGCTGCCTGATGAGGAACATGAGTAATCTAGCATTTTCCTTATCGATATGAGAAGAGGGCATGCGCCGATTGGCGCATGCCCTCTAATTTTTCTTCTCCAATCAGCTTACTGCAAGTGCTTATGCAGCGAGTTTGTCTTCGATCAGAAAGCGCTCGACCTGCATCTCAGGGAATCGCACGGTCACGGCAGTGATGAAAGCACGCACTTCATCCGTAGATGGCACGGCTTGCTCTGCCATTAGCGCGCGACCTGCGTTACTGACTGCGGCCTTGTTCGTCTCGTAGCCCAAGCCGGTCAGCCAGTCAGCCATGTCCTGATGAGTCATCTTTCCGTCCATGGGAACCACTCCCAAAAGCTTCTGCGTGAAGGCGCGCAGAAACAGCCGCTTCATCACTCCGAGCGCACCATCCTTGGTCATATTGACGCCACGCTTAGCACCAGACGAACCAGCACGTACGCGCTTGCCGCGGGCAGCACTGAACTGATAGTGGGCGTGCCAATCGTCCCAGTCTGCCATAGCCTTCAGGCAGTGCTTCCTGCGCCAGCCGTCAAAATAAGCACGTGCTCTCGCCCCGGTTTCAGGATCGGGCCATGGTGCGGTATCGAAGGCGATATGCTCCGTGCCGTGCACGCTGATCATCCGTGGATTGGTAGGCATGCGCTTAAAGTCGAACTCTAAACTCAGCAACGAGGTACGTTCCGTCTTCACCACGTCGAGTTCGTGCACCCACTGATCACGCAGCGACGTGAAGGGGCGCGTCGTGGTCATCTGGCCGGGATAACGATTAAGAAAGAGATCGAGAATGTAATCATTATGTTCAGCCTTCGGCAAGGGCGGCGAAACGCCCGCCTTGGCAAGCACTACTGGAGTTGGAGTGCCGCTGGCGTCAAGCCAAGGCAGGGCCGTCATCTGGCCGCGCGTCTTCATGGCGATCAATTGGCGAACATGATGCTTGCATTCGAGCATGGCCGTGCCAGGTGCGACGCGATCGCAAAGGTCTTGAAAACGGCGTGCCATCGGTCCGCTAAGGTCGAGCTTGTCGGATGGCGCATCGGTCAGGAAACCGTCAGTGGTTACGCTGACGATAGTATAGTCAGCAGGCACGCGGTCCAGCTGCTCTGCCATGACGGCGCGAACGAGGCCCGTAACGTGGGAAGCCATGATTGCATTCGTGATGGCCGATTCCGGCAGCTTGACGCTTTGCATGCCACGCGTGTCGAACACAGTCTTTTCCTTCAGCCCCTGCGCCAGTTTGCCGTAGGCGGAGTTACCCGCCAGCTTCGCATATTCTTCAGTCAACGTCGCCACGTTTGGATCGACGCGATCACGCTTGAATAGAGCGCGCAGGTCACGGATTTTGGTAACAAACGGCTCGAACACACGTTGATCTCCATCGATCCATGGGAACACAATACCGTGCTGGACTTTAATCTTACAGCCTTGATTCAGCGCGACCTCAATCTCGGGCGCGGTGCAGTATGACGTGCCAGCCAGTGGAAAGTAGAGACCCTTGATGCCCATCTCAACCGGCAACGATGGGAACCGGCAGTCGGATGGAAATTCAAACTCAACCATCGCGAAGCCGAGCACATGGCCCACGAATTCCTGGGGATCGGTGGTATGGCGCATGCCGCGATAGTCGATCTGACGCAGATCAACCAGGCCCGTCGTATAGGCGCCGGCGAGGTCGTAATCGAACCAGTCGCTGACATCGGTAGGCCCGCCATAGAAGCATTCGTTTCGGCCACCGTGGTACGTCATGATGACGAACGGATCGACAATTTTTCGGGCCGGGAGAGGGGTGGTTTCAGTCTTGCTGCAAACCTGGCCTTTGTTATTATTCCACGCTTCCGTTTTGGTCTTGATCAGCCCCCACGAGTTATCGAAACTATGGCCGGCATCCTTGATTTCCTTCTTGAGCAGACTAACGGCAAGACTGCTAACCGTGGGGGGCAGCACGTCGCAGCCGACTTCCGTAGCGGCGAATTTCTCTAGGTGTTGGAGGAAGCGAACGGTGATCTCGGCATCGCGCATCGCATACGCTTCAAACGCATTCTTATCGCCCTGTAACAGTAGGTCCATGCGGTCCTTCGCATAGCCGTCTGGCAGTTCCAGCTTGGGCAAGTCCAGCCACGAGCCAATACGATCAAGCGTAGTTCCCTCGACCACATGACGACCCAAGTCAATAAAGTAAGTGGTTAGGATGAACAGGCCTGCACCGTCGCTAGCCACCGAAGTCTTCTTGCGCGGCATGCTAACGCCAGTTTGGTCGTATGCGAATTTGATGCCCTCGCCTATGGTGGTGATCTTGCCGCCAGCGCTATCCAATTCATTCTTGAAGTCGCCCAGATCGGCGAAGGCTGCGAGGTCCAGGCGCAGGAAGAATCCAGCAACGATCACGCAACTGGGCCATTCGGAAATGCAGCCGTTCTCCAGTCCTTCCATAATCAGCTTCAGCATCAGCCGGGTAAAGCTTGGACGATCGGCTTTATCGGCGCTCTTAGGGTAGATGATCTTCTTCAGCTCCCCATAGTCGCCGACCAGATGGAACTGGACTGAAAGGATGTCATTCCCGCCATTCGTCGGATTCTTGGTGAACTCGCTGTCGAAGCCGATGCGGACCTTCGGGCCATTCTTGTTGACGAATGGCTTGGAGATGTCGGTGCAGTACATGTTGATCTGCCGCAGCATCTCGGCTTCGAATTCGGCTACTTCCTTTTCGATATCCGGCGGGGCGAAGTCGGCGGCAATGTCAGGCGGCAGATCATTGTAACTTTGCGGTATATAGCCCCCTATGGGAAAATTACAATCAGGGGCTAGTGCTTCGATGAGGGGTGCTTCCACGGTAAACCTCTAGGAAGAGTAAAAAAAATGGGCGGACATTAATGTCCGCCCTACATGTTTTTCTAGTAATTTTATTTGCTGGTCTTCGGCTGCGATGGCGCGGAAACAGTAGCCTCGGCACTGCGCGCATTCGGCAGCGACTGGGGCTGTTCGGGCAGCGTCACTTCATCCAGGAACGACCAGTCCAGCGTGCGGTAGCGGCGTTCGCCTTTGACTGCGCCAGTCAGCATGTCGCGAGCACGGCGGCCTTTCTCGAGGTCTGTAATTGGAATCCACTCCAGGGGTTTACCGCGTGCGTCAAGGCAGACAACACCCTTACCGTCGTACAATTTGATCGATGCCATGACGAAGGTCGAGTGCATATTTCCGTTAGGCATAGTGATACGTTGGGCCATTTTCATTTCCATTTCTAGTGTTTAAATTAAGGCGGGCGTTACCAGTTAGTACTGGCTGCATTTGCTGCGGTGGTAGCGTACGAATAGGTGTCGTAAGCACGTGCCGCACTACACGTTTGATATCCACGCTGCGTAACGGGTAGAACTGGCTACCGTTAAGCAGGACGGAATGTTGTTTTAGATGCACGAGCCGACTAGTACGTTGGTAGTCCGCTTTGTATGAGTTCGCTCGCTCGTTGCGAAGCGCGATCATCCGGTTTCAGGTAATGATCGTATGTAGTTTGCATGCTCGCATGGCCAGCGAATGTGGCCATCTCGAAGACTGTAGCTCCAGCATTAATTCCTAGGCTCAGGGTGGATCTGCGGATGTCATGCAGCGTGAGCCCTTCGACTCCCGCACGTTGTAGGATGCGGTTCCAGGCTGCGGTGGGTCTCCCCATTATCGTTCCCCGGGTTCCCGGGAAAAGATATGCGCCTGTACGAAGCTTCTGTAACTCCGCAATCACCGCAAGTGCTTCATTGTTGAGCTTGATTGCCCTGTCTCTGCCGTTCTTCGTGTTGCGAAGAACAAGACTGGTCTTTTCAGCATCTATGTCCTCGAACTTTGCCTTCCTTGCCTCGCCTGAACGCATAGCGGTGCAGAACAGCAGTCGGACGAACAGACCGGCCAGTGACGGTTGGCGTTCAAGCTTGATCGCATCGTAGATGGCTTGTATTTCTAACTTACTCGCCACCCGACTTCGTGCGTTATGTATTTTTCTCAATCGAATGCCAGAAGCTGGATTTACCTCTATGAACCCCAGCTCATGCGCTCGCCGGAAAACGGCCTTCACTACAGCTGCGACATGATTCTTCGTTGTCGCCGATAGTCGATCAGGTAGTTTTGCCACGAGGCCCAGCAGAGCTGGCAGCTTCAGATCAGCCAGTGCTACACGGCCTACCTCGGGCCTGACATATCGATTGAACCGGCCTACGCTGTCAGATGCGCTCGCCAGCTTCACTTCGGCCCATGGTCGATAGTGTTCATCAAAGAACTCTCCGACTGTGATCCGTGTCTCACGGGGTGAGCGGCCTGCGCTGATGAGCTCTCTTACCTTTACTGCCTCCGCGACAGCATGCGCCATCAGCCCATCACCAAGAACTCGAACAGTCTTCTTCTTGGTCTTTGGATCGATGTAACGCAGCAGCCAACTATGTTTGCCAGTCTTGTAGAGCAGATACTTCAAGCCTGCTACCAAACCGGCGGACACTTCAGCCTGTTTGCCGCCGCGCGAGGTGATAAGGTCTTCTGCCCGCCGACGCAAAGTGCCCGCGTACGTGACCTCCATTACGATTTTTCCTCCAATTTTTTAAAGAACCTGACCTTGAATTTGCAGCCAGATGATGCGTTTCGTGCACCAGTGGCCGAACTATACTTAGGCGCTCCGGCTCCCGCTAGGCTTGGCTCTGCCTGAAATTTATGCAAAAAATAGGTCGTTCTTGAGTTTTTAGATTGCGGCAGGCAACTCCCTCGCGCGACGCCCTCAGAAATGGCGCTTTGTCCGATAAAATGGAGACTTTTCTTTCAAGCCCACCCCATGCTTTCAGCAGCAGAGCGCACGGAGCTCAACCGAAGTTTGGATGAATTCGTGGGCAAGCCATATGCGGACATTGCTAAACACCTCACAAAAAGGTTTGGACGTGAGATCACTCGCAACACTGTCCGGTATTACGCGGGTTTAGTGAACACAGAGGTGCCCCGAGCCCGGGGGAGGCCAAAGGGCGTCGGGCGTAGAAGTGACATTTGGGATGGAATAATCCCGGAGCTGCTTGTGCTGACGGGACTCCCAGCTTCACGCCTGTATCGGGAAATTTGCAGCCTTCTAGCGCCAATCAGGCTGCCATTCCAAGAATCAGCTTTTCATGAACGAACGAGCGCTCGAACACGTGTGCAAGATAGGGGGGCGAGGGACAAGAAAACAACGGTTCTGACACGATGCCGACTCCGTATGCGAGTGATCGAGGTGATGCCCTTAGGTGCCCAGAGGAAGCGTGTATATCTCTTTGGCTATGAGGAGTTAACGGGCTACACATCTTTTGATTTGCTGCCTAATTTACAACCTGACACCCCCCGAGTAGCGAGATTTGTCAGGGACATAGAGCAGTACTTAGGTCTTCCAATACGCAGAGTTTTGATCAACATCGAGCTGCCAAAGAGCCGCTTGAGTACATATTTGCCACACACTGAAATTGAGCAGTTTGCAAAACAGGGCGGATTCGCTTCCTTCCAAAGTCCGTTCGGCAGAAAAGCTGAGATCGACTGGCTAGAGCGTATTGTTAAAAAGCAAAACACTGATGTGGCACGAGGACGGGCCATGGAAGCCAAGCTTGCAATGAAAGAATTTGTACGAAGTGTGAAAAATGACCGAACGTGGCGAAGACTGTCAGAACGGGATATTTGCCGTCGAAAGTTAGCGGAAACGCTCGCGCCATGGCTCGGCGTACGGTTCAAATTGCGCACTCCATCACGGTCTCCACGTTACTAAGCAGGAACGGTGTCGTTTGCGCACATATCCCTAATATAAAACGCATACCATGTCACGCCGAGCTTGGAGGGTGCAAGAGCCAATTGGCTCGGATATATAGTGCATCACGAGCCCTCTTCTTGTCGCGAGAGGAACAAGGCCGTACATTGAACCATTCCGACCGTCTGCTAGACCTATTGCGTTGCAAACTTTGCTTGAGCTCGCGAACTCGGCGACATGCCGCTGTTTGACCGGTCACGAATAGGAAGACGCGGTCGTTCTTAAATGGGAGGAGCTCATCTGACCTCGACCACAGCTCCCTCGTTGTCGATCGAACCGCTCGTTGAGAGCAAACGCACGATCGATGCTGAAATCGCGAATCAGCACTTCCATACGACGTCGACGCGCCGCGCGCGCCCTCTGAGGTACAAAGATAGAATGATTATGATATTTCCTATTTGCAATATATTTAGTAAGATGAGATTTGAATCGTGATCAGCGCCAGATGCTGGAGTGAGTGTGCGGTGTCTCGTCGCGTGCGCTCGAGCAGATGATGTTCCAGGTAACGTGCGCTGCGCAGCAAAAACCAAGGAAGCAGGAAGAACCTATTACGTGATTACATCATCCATGACAACACCATCCAAGCACTCTAGCGATGTCGCCGTTGAGGTGATGGGATTTGCCGAACTCTGCAGGCAAGTTTATGCACTGAAGCTCGATCACTACCAGCGTCCTTATGTCTGGGGGCGGAAGAAGGTGGAGCAGCTGCTAGCCGACCTTGCTGAATTCTGCTTGCTCGAGCAAGAGGAGCACTACTATCTTGGCACCTTGCTTTTGCATCGGGACGATGGGCGCCAAGCCCATTTCGTGATCGATGGTCAGCAGCGCCTCAGTTCGCTTGCCGTATTGTTCCACGCCTTGCATGGCGCGCTGCCACACGGGATCGAGTTTCACTATCGTTCGCCACTTTCCGTGGAAAACCTGCGCCACGCGCAGGGGGCGATTGGCGATGCGAAATTGCAGTTCGACGCCGAAATCTTCTCGCGGCTGCGCTTCACGGTTATCACGGTCGCGCGCGAGGACCTGGCCTTCACTTTTTTCGACACCCAGAACAACCGCGGTGTCCCATTGAAACCCACCGATCTGCTCAAGGCGTATCACCTGCGGGCCATCAATGGGAGCGACAGTGAGCAGGTAGAGCGTCTGCAGCGCCACTGCGCGAGCCGCTGGGAAGCCGTACAAGTGTCCGGTCCGCAAGAAGACGTAAGGCGTCGGGACTTTGCGCCCGAACTGTTTCACCATTACCTGTGGCGGGCCCGTAACTGGCGTGGTCAGAAACACATCGAGCGCGAGGAGCAAGAGGCAATCCTTGTGACCTTCCAGGACCAGAGCGTGCGTGCTGAGGAAATCGATAGCGTGCCTCTGTATCCCGGGCATGGCAATCAGTTCGCCACCAGGTTGTGTTTGCCTCGTGAGAACGATTACCGGCTCGATATCAAGTCGGTGCACGTGAGTGCGGGAGCGGCCAGTCTCCCGTTCTCTCTGCGCCAGCCGATCCACCAGGGAGTCGGATTCTTCCTCTACACACAGAAATACGCGGCGCTACTCGACGAGGTCCTGCATCGTCCGGTGACGGACGAGGAGGTCGAGCGGTTCCGGGTGTTTTACCGGCGTGTGGTCAAGAGTAATTCCCATTACCTGCGCGAGCTATTCAATCTCGCCGTCTTAATGTACGTGGACCGCTTCGGCTACCAGCATCTGCTGGAGTTTGCCCGGCGTGCGGAGCTGGTGCTGGGTGGGCTGCGTCTTGCCAAGCAATACATTTTCAAGGAGGCACCGCTCAAGTACCTGAGGGAGGCCGACCATAACCTGCTGGACATAATTGCCGGCGCTTACCGTCCGCAAGAGGTGATGGAATTCCTGCAGCGCGAACTGGCGCGCAGCGAAGGCTACGACGCCAGACGAATTGACGGGATCCGTAAGTCTGAGGGACAGGGCGTACAAGGTCGCTACCTGAAGGCTGTCTGCGATTACTACCGCGAAACGGCGGTCCCGCTTTCCAATGCAAGCACCTGGCTAGACGCCCTTGGCCTGAACGATAAGTGAGAACGACACATGCATGAATCCATCCTCATTACCCCCGCGCAGGTAATTGGGCAGCGCCTGCTTTTCAACATTCCAATCTACCAGCGCCTGTACGTCTGGGGCAGTGATCAAATCAAGGTCCTGCTCGATGACTTGACTGCGGCCTGCGAAGCAGAGAAGTCTGTCTTTTACCTTGGAGGCACCCTTGTCATCGAGCAAGGCGGCGTGGATGGACCGCGGCTGCTTGACCTGATCGACGGCCAGCAGCGCTTCACAACCCTCTGGCTGCTCAGTATCGCGCTGGAGCGTCTCGTGGCGAAGCGTGGCAAGGGCGAAATCAACCATCTCGCTGGTTTTCGCAACGTAGCCTGCGACGACCGCGCGCAACCGCGTATCCGGTTTGCGATACGGCCCGAAGTTAGCAGCTTCTTTGATGCCTTGCTCGGTGGTCGCGAAATTCCCGATGTCGCAGCGGCTTCATCATTGAGCCGTGCGATTACAGAGATCGAAGGCTATTTCAACGATCACGCTGCGCTCTCGCTGACCCGGCTGAGCGCTTTCATCCGAGACCGAGTGCAGATGGTATTGACCAAGGTGCCGTCGCAAACCGACCTGAACAAACTGTTTGAGGTGATTAACAATCGTGGGATGCAACTGCAGCACTACGAAATTCTCAAGGCTCGCCTGCTTGCAAGCTTGAGTGTGGGCCGCCAGCGCGACGTTTATGGGCAATTATGGGATGCGTGCTCCCATATGAACGACTATGTCGAGAGGAATTTGCGTACAGCCACTGGCGTGAAGCTGGTTCCCCTCTACAACACCGAAAACGCTTCCGTTGACGCCGAGTCGCTGGCCGATCCGGCATCCGTACGGGAAGCGCTTGAGCACATCCTCAAGGCCCGGGACGAACAAGTCCTGTCGTTGAATGCGATCCTGAGCGGTGACGTGAACCTTGAGGCGTGTAAGCGCGGGATGGACGCGGACGAAGACTATGAGGCAGATGTAGTTCGAAGCATCATCACTTTCCCAATGCTGCTTCAACATGTGCTGCGCATATTCCTCAAGCGCCGCGGGCGGCCGGACATCGACAAGGTCGTCGACAAGGATCTTCTGCATATCTTCCAGGCACACTGGCTCGAAGCCCCTGCGTTACCGGCCGAGCGCGAAACCGAGATCATGGAGTTTATCGATCTCCTGTGGCGGGCCCGCTACCTGTTCGACAAGCATGTGATTAAGTGGATTGAGGATGAGGATGAGGAAATCCACGCGATCCGACGCTTGCGGATCAATAATAGTCGCGGCTACCAAAGCCTAATCCGCGACAGCCGCGATGTCGACCCAGCGTTTGCCATGCTGCAGAGCATGCTCTATCACTCGCAGCAACTGACGACGCACTATTGGCTTACGCCTCTCCTCAACTACCTAGTGGAAACTGGGGGAAGGCATGCTCATGGCTACCTGAAATATCTCGATCACTATCTACTGTGCAGCACGAGTGAAGAGTCGTTGATCAAGCGTACCCGCCATTTCCTTGAGCAACCCTGGTGCAATGCGTTCCAGTTGCGCGATATGGCGGCATGCCTGAACGCGAAGGAAGGCACGCAGTTTTCGCATTACTGGTTTTACAAACTCGAATACATCCTCTGGGAGCGGTATCGACAGCAGAAGGGTGAAGCATGGCAGGCATTTCGGATGACGGCAAAGAACTCGGTCGAGCACGTGTCACCGCAGAATGCCGAAGCATTCGATTCCAACAAGGTCGGCGAAGATGTACTCGACAGCTTCGGTAACCTGGCGCTCGTATCGCGTGGCGTTAACTCCGAATACGGTAACAAGCCTTACGTTGAAAAGCGTGCGCGTTTCCGCGAGCGTAACGCGCTCCGTGCCGACTCGCTCAAGCTGGCGCTCATCTACGAAAACGAGCGCTGGAATGATGGGCTGGCGAACCAGCATCGCGCGCAAATGATCGCCGAGTACGAAGCCTATGGCGTCAGCGTGAGTGCCCTACCGGAGCAGTTTCGATAGCGTTTCTTGACCGTCTGAGCCCAGGTACGATGACTAGACCTTTGCGTGGCAACGCGACAGACCCTTAACTACTTCGTACCCCATAAATCATGTTTAAGTTATCAGACAAAGGAGGGGGTATGAACGTCGAACACCCACGTACCGGGCTGCGTCCATTCGTGGAGGTATACGAAATCGAAGCAGACGGCAGGGTTGGGAAGCCAACGGTTTTGCTGGCAGGGGCGCCAATAGGGACCATGGGGCGGAAAAGCACGCCTGCTCTCGTTATCGTAAGCGGTCCGCTTTCGTCCCCTCGGGCGCAAGAGCAGGCACTGCGAATCGTGCGACAGGAAAGGCAAGGAGGGCTCTTCATAGCCGTCGTCCAGGTCGCAAGTGGCACATGCGTACCAGCCGACGGGCACCAGGAGCTCTGCACTGCCTACCATGCCGTGCTGGTTGCCACGGACCGGCAGCCCCAGCAGCTCATTGATCGCCTTGTCGAGACTATTACCACGCTTGGTGGCGACGATCGGTGGTTGGTTTGCGACTGGGACGATATCTGTCACATGGTCGGTCGACCTGGCGGAACTGGCTTGGCACGCTACGGATCAGGCTGCTTCGCAGGTCCTGGCCGGGCTGCTACTGCGACAATTGACGCGATCACCCAGATCGAGAGTCACGGCTTCCGGTTGTGCACGGCGCGCGGCATTTGTATCGGTGTACAGTCATCGTCCAAAGAGCTCTACGGTAAAGAAATCAAGGAGGTGCTAAACCAGCTTCGCTCCGTGATAGACGCTGGTGTGACAGTCACGCTCTCGGTCGGCAGCAGCCGCGCTCTTGAACCTTCCGTACTTGAAGTTGATATTTTTGCTTTTGGCGAGCGCAGCCCTGAGGAGATTAAGGCCATGAACGGCAGCAATGGTGTGGCGGATCCGATTGACGCCACGGCGCTTGCTTGGGCGGGAGAGAATGCTGCCTTGGATCCGCTTTATCTACATGCGCGTTCACTCGTGCTGAGTGAGCAGCGCGCGTCAATATCGCTGATCCAACGGCACTTTCACATTGGATACGGACGGGCCTCGCGACTTCTCGACGCGCTAGAAGGGGATGTCGTTTCCACCAAGGACGATGATGGGCTGCGCAAAGTCCTTACATTGGACAGTGCGCTATAACTTTTAGGTCACAAGCATTGGACCCGGCCACGCGCGGGAAACGCTCTTATCAAATCGACAGGTCAATGTAAAGACAACAGGCCAATCCCAGTACGGTCATATTTCGCAGGCGTTCTGGACAATAATAGACTGAGTGTCCCAGCAGTTACCGTTGTGGCTTATGCTGCAAACGAAGCCGTGTTCGGCCAGCAGGGCCTGACACTGGTCGCTTGCATCTGCCCCGTATATTTCCGAAATTTCCTGAAAAATAGCGATGATAATTGAAGAAATCCGAAAACTGAAACCGGGTACTGTCATACCAAAGCCCAAGTCAACTTCTGAGTTCAGGATCAAAAGCTGGGGGAAACGTAGGGGTGAGGATGCGTTGACCTATTGGGTGCCAAACCACAAAAACCCGGCTAAGCCTCTCGTTAAGGGTATTACTGTTTTAGAATTTTCGCGTGCCTATGAGCAACTTCTGCAAGACGCACGGTTCACCCGTAAATGGTTCAATGTTAACCTTGAAGCTTGTGCAAGAGAGGGCCCTTGCAATTTCACGACCATAGGAGGGATCTTCCAGCTACTCGGCGTAGCTCACTACAACCGTTCAGGTACCTATGTCTTGAACAAAGTAAAAGCAGAAGGAAGCCTAGACCGGCTTGACTTCGAAGCAATGTTTGATGAGATTGCTGCTGAAGCACTTGAGGCGCAAAGCTCGGCAACGGCAAACCGGAACGTACTCGACGAAGTAATGGATCCACTTGATGAAGAGCGCAAAGCTCGCCTTAGGGCGGCAATCGATGGATTGGGAAGGCTATTCGGACCGAAAAAGGCTACCGATGAATCTTAAAAATTTACCTTGCTGTCTAGATACAGACATATTTTGCGAGTTCGTACAATCTTAAATTCTTATGACCGCCGATCAAAAAAAATTAGCTAGCTACTGTCGTGAATATCCCCAAGTAAAATCTATTCTCGAGCTACTTGCGCCGCCGGCGTCGAAAAACAATCTTAAGGTTACCTATATTGACAACATTGAAGAAAAACTAGTCAAGAGGGGCATTGAGATGTCACGGTCGGAAATAGTGGCAGTATTCAGGCTGCTAGACAGTGCGGGATGCGGGACATGTATTAGAGGGATTAACGGTACGCGTACGCGAATGGAGTGGGCAGTGGAGCATACGTCGCTGGCCGGCCTCGCAAAGGCTAAAATCCGTGACGCTAAGAAGCCGAGAGCTAAGGCCAAAAACGGGACTGTTGGACTTGCTGTGAAAGACGTGATCCCGACGCCTCAAGAAAATCAAAAGCAAGGTTCGCTGAGAAATCTCGATTTAATACGTTCCGGCATGACACATCAAGAAGTTGTCACATTACTGGGATGCGAAGGAGGCGTCCCGAGTTGGAATCAGCCTAAAGAACCTGGGCATAAAACATACGCCTGGGGGGACGATAGAAGTCGATGGGTCTACTTTGTCACGGTTGACCAAGACGCACTGGTAATCAAAGTGAGTATGGCCCCAATTGATTAGCTCTAAGAGACGTTTAACGTATCCTCTGCAAGTCAGTTGTGTTCCGATAGTGCTCTAATAATGCAGCCCTAACCGGAGTCGATGTGTACGCTGTCACTTTGCAGTATATAGTACCCCGACGGGCAAGTTACAACTGAGGTGCGGTAGCGTCTTCCGGCCACCGATCGAGACGGTCGTCGTCCGGTCTTCGACGGTCGTCTGGTCCAGTTCTGGTCCTCATCAATCAGTTAAATGTGAGCTATCGATGTCAGAGCTTGAGCTCTAACATCATAAAAGCAAAGGAAAAATTGTTATTCGCCAGTTTAAGTAGACGTCGTGCTCCAAGGACTCATAATCCGTTGGTGCCCAGTTCGACTCTGGGGAGGCCTACCAAAAAGACAAAGGACTTAGGTGCAAGCCTAAGTCCTTTTTTGTTCGTGCTGACACAGCATTAATGACCTTTCATTGTTGCTC
>Ga0308166_1001124_pt1 | contig 29886 bp, 19 predicted proteins | sample PhyCR2_2_FD_202137 | JGI IMG/M metagenome (GOLD analysis project Ga0308166, IMG submission 202137) | Phyllosphere microbial communities from UC Gill Tract Community Farm, Albany, California, United States - DLSLCC.R2 | ecosystem: Host-associated > Plants > Phyllosphere > Unclassified | place... | reverse complement strand
TGGGCCGCTCCGCGACCGAAGACGCTGCAAGCAAGGCTGGCTGGATCGACTACATCGCTCAGGGTCACACCCTGGCGGACGTCGCTATCGCCATCGTCGGTTCGGAAGAAGCTACCAACACAATCGACAACGTCATTGTGATCCACGGCCAGGTCTAATCCGCCCAGTCGTAGCAAGTTGAGTGCTGCCCGCCGCAAGGCGGGTGGTATTCGAAAAAGGGGCGACTTTCGGGTCGCCCTTCTTTTATTTTTCAGTGAATCCGCCAGCCATGTCCATAACCCTCGACCGTGGGCGAGAAACGCTCATGGACATCTTTCATCGTCACCGCGAAGCGCAGGAACACGAGCGCGCTGCCGCGATGCTCGAACTCGCGCTACAGACGCCTGAATACCGTCCTGAAGCCTTGATCTGGAAAGGCATCGACGCGCTGCCGGATGATCCCAAGCTGGCTTTTATTTTCCTGAGCAATGCCGCACATGCCCTTCCCGACCGCGCCGATGTTCACGCGCTGTTGGGACGCAGCATGCTGGCACAGGGACGGGCCGACATGGCAGCCCGCTACCTGGCGGCCGTATGGCAAAAACTTCCGCACGATCCTTCCCTCCGAATGATGCTGTGGCAAGCCCGTAGTCAGTCAGCCAGCCCTGCTGAGCTCCGGCGTCTGATACTTGCTCACTTGCCGGACATCACGGCGCCCAACGAGCTCAATTTCGTACTCAAGATCCTCGCTGCACAAACCGATGGCCCAGGTGCGGTCGGCGTAGTGCGCTATCTACCCGAGGAAAAGGAAATTCAGGGGTGGGCCATCGATCTGCGTAACGTGCACGCACCTGCCGGGCTCGTACTTGAAGCGAATGGCCACACGATGGCGGTAACAGCCAACGTGGCCCATTCTCTGCTGGCTTCAGCAGGTCTGCCTGCCACCCATGGCGGCATCCGCATCAAGGTGCCGAATCCCACGCTGGCAGTGACCGTAAGGTTTGCGGCGGGCCTGCCCCTGTTGGGCAGTCCAGTGTCGGCCATGCCTACCTTCGTCCCACCGGCAGCCGTCGCCGATGTGGGCAAGTCCCACCCTGTCGACGTTTTGATCCCGATCTACGACGGTCTGGAAGAAACTCTCGAGTGCATCAACAGCGCTATCGCTGCACGCAAACTCAACTGTACACCCCATCGCCTGGTAGTGCTGGACGACGCCACGCCCGTTGCCGCCCTGCGCAAGGCGCTCAAGGTGCTGGCAAGCAAAGGCAAGATCACACTTGTACAACAGCCGGTGAATCTGGGCTTCATACGTACCATGAACCGCGCCATGGCACTCAGCCCTTGCCAGGATGTTGTGTGGTTGAACGCGGATACTCGCGTGCACGGCAATTGGCTTGATCGCCTGCGCGAAACCGCCTATGCCGCCAACGATATCGCCTCGGTAACTCCGTTCACCAACAACGGCGAGCTGATGAGCTTTCCCGTCAGCCGGGTGAGCTCGCCGATGCCCTCTGCCGAGGAACAGGCAGAGCTGGACACTCTGGCACATGATATAGCCTGCGCAGCTGTGGAACTGGAAACCGGGTGCGGTTTTTGCCTGTACATCAAGCGCGCCGCTCTGGATACGGTGGGTTACCTGGACGAAGTGCATCTTAGCCGTGGCTACGGCGAAGAAACCGATTGGTGTCTCCGGGCAAGCCGATCAGGCTGGCGTCATATGGGAGCAACTCATGTGTTCGTGGCCCATAAAGGGGGCGTTTCTTTCAAAGAGGAAAAGATGTTGCGAGTGGCCTACAACAACGCCATTTTGCGAACGCGTTTCCCGAGGGCCGAAGCCGATTATGAAGCGTTTTGCAAACGGGACCCGCTGCAGCCCGCACGCAATGCATTGCAAGGCGCCCGTCTGGACAAGCTGTTGAATTGGTCCAAAAGCGAATTCTCTCGTGCTGGTGCTTCCATACCTCTTCATCACCAGCACGAGTCCCGCAACGACCTAGCCCTTACCCTCAGATACCGTCAGGGTGATGCAGGCATAGTAATCACCCTTGAAGCAGCAACTTACCCACTAAAAACTTTGATCGACTATACCCTGCCAAGAGACAACGAGACACTGTGCCATACGCTTGCACTCCTCATCGACAACGGTGCAAACCGGATACTGACGTCGAAGCGTGAGCACGTACCTAGAGAATTGCAGCAGCTGTTCACAGCGTTAAGCCTGGATGTTTCGGTTGAAGCCGTGAGGTCGATTGACTCTGCTGTCTGCATGACCCACAACCTGTACCAGCGCGCGATCATTGCTGACGATCTTTCGAGACCGGACTTACTGCACAAGTGGCTCGATCTGGCACGAAAGCTTTCAAATAATCCCGGTACGCACTTCCTCTGCGTAGAAGGCGATACCCCCGCAGCAAGATCACTGCGTACCACTGGCAAGGTACGCGACATGGTCATCCTCAACGGACTCGATCATGCGCAATGCGCAGCGTTAAGTGGCTATGAGCAGCTGGTCAGCTTGAGCCCAGACTGTGCTGCTGATGCTCATTGCCAGCGGATGGCTGCACTGTATAAGTTGCCGCTGCACATGCCGCATCAAGACAGCTTTAGCGAAGCCTATTCCCATGCCTCTGCGCATCTGGACACATCAAGGAAAGCGGCTTCGAGCCTGACAGAACTATGAACTACCTGACTACCACCACCGGCCTGATTTGCGGACAAATCACCGGACTATATGGCGACGTGCTTCAAGGGTGGGCATTGAACTCAGCCAAACCTGGCATGCGCCTCGTGATCGAGATCTACATCGACGGCAGCAGTGTGGCATTTGCGAAGGCCAGTGAGTACCACCCAAACGTATCTGCCAGCGATGACTTCAATGGGTTTGCCGTGCAGCTTCGTGAAAGCTGGCTCGCCGGCGCCAAGACTATTTCAGCACGCGTCGCCAATCAGGAACAATGGCTGGACGGGACAATCCAGCTGCCTTCGCCCTCGTCATCCGAACCGGCACCAGCGGCCTCGCAGGTGTGGCACACCGGAGGACTGAAAGTCAGCGGCTGGGCCTTTGATGCCATTGAGCCGAATCGCACAGTGACCGTTACTGTGAGAAAGGGGACGGAGGTGGTGGGTACGGTTGCAGCTGACCGGCTGCATCACGCCCTGACCTACAAAGCCAGCAACAAGCATGGATTCGAACTCGATCTACCTTGGACGCTTGCCGATGGCCAGATGCACACGCTCGACGTACACAATGATCTAGGCCAGCCATTGTCAGGTAGCCCCATAACGCTGTGCTGCTGGCCAGAGGGAGTTCAAGCTATTCTGCGCAACAATGCAGCAAACGTTGGTGACAAAACCCAAGTGGAGTTACTCGCACAAGTCGCACGTCATCAGGAGCTGCTGTTGCCGAAAAGCGCCGGTTTTCATCATTATGCCGAATGGTTCGAGGTTTTTCAGAAGCCAGAGCCCCTGAACCCAAAACTGCAATTCAGCTGCGGCGTGTTGATTATCAGCGAGGGTGACACGCAGAAGGATGCAGTTTCGCAGTTGAGCATCAGCCAACAACGCTATCCAGCTGCGGCTATCGAAATTGTGAGTCACTTGGACGTAGTTCCCGGCCTGCAACGCCTTTTCAAAGAGGGCTGTGACAGTATCGTTCCGGTGAGCTCCGGAGATAGGCTTGCGCCCCATGCTTTGGACCACTTGGTTCCCTTGTTGGACAATGAAACCGCTTGGGCTTTTGGAGACTGCGACTGTGATGGGCCGGCTGGAGAACGAATGTCTCCATGGCTTAAGCCTATATGGGACATAGACCTGTTTATCGGTGCAGACATATTTTCATCAGGTGCGATTTTTGCGAAGTTCATGCTCGAACAGGCCGTCGATGCGGTCCAGCGTGGTTCAGATAGCCTTGCCGTGAATTGGCAGACCATGCTCGCCGCTTTGGCCTTGATCACTGAAAACAGAGATTTTACCGTTGCTCATTTACCTAAAGTGATTTATCACCGTCACGTAAGCCGTGAGACCACACCAGCAGATGCTTCACGTTGCGAGACACGCGAGGCTGCAATGGCATGGCTTGTCGATTCGCTAGCTGCGGGAGCAACCGTGGAGCCTGTAGTCGGTTTTCCTGGCTTGCTGAGAGCTCATTGGCCCTTGCCAGACGTATTACCGAAAGTCTCGATCATCATCCCTACTCGTGATCAAGTCAAATTGCTGAGGATTTGTGTTGAAGGTGTATTGACAGGGACTGACTATCCCAATATGGAGGTCATTATTGTTGATAATGATTCGACTGATCCGGAGACACTGGTTTATTTGAAGGAGTTAGCAACCAGAGGTGTAGTTATACTGCCGCACCCGTACCCCTTCAACTATCCTGCCGTGAATAACAGAGCAGCTGAAATCGCCAAAGGTGATTTGATTTGCCTACTCAACAACGACATTGAAATTCTTGCTCAATCCTGGCTCAAAGAGATGGTCTGCCAACTGTCCAGACAAAACGTTGGCGCGGTAGGAGCTAAACTGTTATGGCCGAACGGGATGGTCCAACATGGCGGCGTCGTCCTTGGCACGAATAGCCTTGCGGCGCACGCAGGTAATAAAAATCTAGACCACGATGCAGGGTATCTAGGAATCAATCAATTGACTCACCAACGAATGGCTGTGACAGGCGCATGTTTGTTGATGAAGAAAGTAGCTTACCTAAAGCAGGGTGGAATGAACGAACGGGTCTATCCAATTGCGTTCAATGACGTAGACCTATGCATACGACTCTACGCAGCTGGACTAAAATTGATTTGGACTGCGAATGCAAAGCTTATTCACGCTGAATCAGCGAGTCGAGGAAAAGACACCACCGCATCGAAGCGAAATAGAGCGGTTCGAGAACAGTCTTCTTTTGCGTATAGATGGAACTACAGCTTTGGATCGGACCCTACCTACCACCCGTCTTTAAGCAATGACTACCTAACAGGCCCTTATGGCGGCTTGGCACTTCCTCCTCTCTCACATGCTGTGAGGAGCGGCAATTTGTTGAACGCTGATAAAGCTTTGTTACTTACTGCGCCAACGATGCTATCCCACATCAGCGAAGAGATGACCGAATCCAAATGCGACTAATGAATACTGCGAACATATACGTGCCAGCTCAAACCGCATACATGTCAACTCTTGAACCGAATACTGACTAATTCTGGGCATACTAAAACATGAAATCCACTAAGAAACACAAGAAAGGCGCTGCTCAACTGTCATCAAGCGCTAGTAGAATAGAAGCCTCACCAGTTTTTATTTCGGACATAAAGTACATATCGGCTGTTCCGGATGCTCAAAGTTCGCAACCGATATCAAATTCGCCAATCACAATGCGAACGGATACGAATCCAAACCAGAGATTCCTAAACCAACTTTTGCGCGAGCGGCCAGATATTGATCCAGAGTTTCTATACAAGTGTGTAATCAACGAAGCGAAATACACCGAGAAATACAAGGATATATCATCCAGCGGAATGCATGCCGCAGAGCATTACTTCACCTACGGACATGCCGAATCTCGAGAGCTGTGTCGACCTGGCCTATTGAATCACAATAGGCGTTTTAATATAACCAACCAAACTACGCTGTTTTTATCCAGCGCAGAGCTTCGCGACGGCTCATTTATTTATCGCTGCCTATTCCAGTCTTTGGATTACAAAAAGAATCTGGTCTACAGTGGTAAAACGGAAATCCTTAAGCTGGTACGCGCACTATTCAACTGCAAAGAACTAATCTTTTCACGACCAGAACGAACCGAGACTGCATTTTATCTGATAGAGCTGGCAAAGAATATCGGCGTCAAGGTAATACTCGACTACGATGATTTACTGCTTCCTGAACACGCTGAGTATTTGGGCCACGTCCGTTCTTCCGACGGTACAAGCGTCGAAGCCGCCCGAAAAAGTTTAATCAACAAATCGGCTTTTCTTTTGTATGCAGATGCATTTCACTGCAGCACCCCGGAAATAGCAAAGGCGCTCGCAAATCTCGGAAAACCGATAAAGATAGTGAAAAACAGAATCATGAGATCCATGGTCGCCCGTGAAGACCTATCGTGGGATAGGCTATCGACGCTTGGCAAACGTAGAATCAAACTACTCTATCTATCAGGCACAGCAACGCACAAGAAAGACTACTCGATAGTGCATGGTGCTTTAATTAAGCTGGCACAAGAATTTCCAAATGAATTTGAGATAACATATCTAGGCAACACCGGCGGCACTCAAGGTCCTCTAGCCCTTTACAATGACCACATCAAAATAATTCCGAGAGTTTCGCTTAAGGAAATGTATGATGTAATTTCTCAACACGACCTTGCACTGGCGCCGCTGGAGGACACAATATTCAACAATGCCAAATCAAACATTAAGTACATCGAATGCGGGTCGCAAGCTGTTCCGATCATAGCGAGTCCGCTTGCAGAATTTAGAGATGTAATCATCAATGGTACAAACGGCTGGCTATGTTCAAAACAGTCAGATTGGTACGAGCAGATCAAATACATTATAAAAAATCCTGTTATCCTAAAGAATGTGGCGCTTGCGGCAAGATCTGACGTCCTACAAAAGTTTACCGTTCAGGATTGAACTCATATGTTAATCAAAGCGACTATCCCAGCGACTCACTCTTCCTCCCAAAAGATCCTTTTCGTCACGAACAATCTTTCACAAGCAGAACTAGCAGCACTGTCCGCATTAAAATCAAAATTTGAGTTTCTGATTTATATAAACAATGTGCACAAAGAATACAATTTCCAGACGGACTACACTTTACCTGCCAATGTGAAAATGACTTCGGACTACAAGTCGGTCATCATGCTAACCAGCATTTTTAGCGCAGCCATAACAACTGTCGGGCACATTAGCCCAGTTTTGAACGAGAAATTTACCGCCATCATAAAAGCATGCATTGCATGCAATATCCCAATTATAGAAGTACCGCACGGACTCTATCAGTGGGGATTCAACTTTAGCGATGACTCGCAGTTCGTAAATACAGCGTCTAATACCCATGGCGGCGGCTATCCAATACCAACGTTTGCCAACTTTCAGATCAGCTGGTTTGATAACGATGCAGTAGGCTATCCTCGATACCGACAAGAGCGGATACGAAAGATGAATGATGTTGAGGTGCCTACTTATACCGTCATAACCACAAACACCAATTGGTATATGTATGGCTTTGATGATCAGCGAGTTCTCGCCCAAGCAATCTTTGAATATGCGCGATCCAAGCCTACTGAACTATTTATTTGGTGTCACCACTCGGCTGAGCTGGGCCAGATGAATCTGCTAAATAATATGCTGGGTGCAAAACCGCCCAATATTTTCAGGTACGGTTATGATAAAGATATTTACTTCCATTCGATGGATACTACTGAAGACGTCATCGAACACGCGGCAGCCGGAATTACGACCATATCAACATGCCTGCTAGATTTCGAGCTGCACAAAATCCCTACCGCGGTTTTTTGGAGTGAAGGTCTATCAGCTATCTCAGAATCAATGACTCACACTGCTTCCTTCAGATCGCCTGAGGATCTGTTGAAGCTTGAGTTTACCTCTCCTATCACTGGAAAGCTAAAGCCGTTTAGCTCCGAAAACTTCGATCGTCAGATATCGAATGTTATCACTGAGAAAGCGCCCGCCAATGCGGCTCAGCGGATATTTCTCTACTCTTAGTGCGGGCGCTCGCTTTCTCCTTCAGGCCATAACCTGGGGGAGAAATACAGCCAAGCCACCTGATACAGGCAGTACACACCTCTAATATCTAAGGCCTTACATGCAACCATCTAATACGCTGGAAGAGCTATACGAAAATCACAAAGGATTAGTTTCGGACAAATGGGAGTCCTATTTAACGAAATATGATGCCGTATTCAATCCGTACAAACAAAAAAACATAAACCTGCTCGAGATCGGAGTTCAAAATGGAGGCTCTCTCGAAATTTGGGCAAAGTATTTTAGAACAGCTCGCTGCATAGTGGGGTGTGACGTAAACCCCGCGTGCAAAAATATAGATTTCTCTCATGATGCGATACGTTTTGTTCCCGGAGACATTAACGACTCCAAAACCCTTGCGGCAATCAGCAGGCATACCTCCAAGTTCGATATCATTATTGATGATGGCTCTCACGTCAGCTCTGACATCATCCATACGTTCAGCACCCTATTCCCACTTTTGGCAGAGAATGGAACATATGTCATTGAAGACCTGCACTGTAGCTATTGGGCAAGATTTGAAGGTGGCTTAACTACAAAAATCTCAGCTATCTCATTCTTGAAAAAACTTGTCGACATAGTCAATTTTGAGCATTGGGGTATGCCTGGCAACAGGCGGGATCTTCTTGAGCAGTTCAATGCTCAAGAGTTGAGCGATGACGAGCTGGCATTGATTCATTCCGTGTCTTTCAGCAACTCCGTATGCATCATTCAGAAAAAAAGCAAAGAAAATAACTTGTTAGGCAAGCGATGGGTGGTTGGAGAGATGGAGCACGTAGCGCCCTCCAAGCAAGCAAACGGAACCTACAGTGATCCAGAACCTCAACGGAGTCAGCCTCTTAGTGACCGATCTCAAATCAAAGGTCACTGATCGGTCCGGTAGGGTCTTTGAACGTAGCATCTGTAGAGAAAAGCATGGAACTATATTACAACGATGAGCATGTAGTGCTCTCCAGCCGCTATCACAACAAAAAAACACTCGTAATTTCATTTTCACCGCTGATTGATGAAAATCGGAGCATGGGGAAGGATGATGGATTCGGCGTAAAATTTTTTGAATCCAACGAGATAAGCGCTATTTATGTTATTCCCAAATGGAATCACTGGTATCAATACGAATATATCGAAAGCACACTCAAGATATTAAAGTGCTACATAGCAAAATTTGAAAGAATTGTTCTATACGGCGTAAGCATGGGTGGCTATGGTGTTCTAAAATATGCCAACTATCTCGAAGCGTCCAGCGTTATATCTATTTCTCCGCAAGCCGTTTTAAACGGTCACAAGTCAAAATTTGATAAACGCTTTTCGCAGTTCTGGGACAAAATCGATCACATTTCTGATGATTGGCTTTACGAGAAAGCTTTCCCTTTGAACACTGCAATTCTGTATGACAAGTATCATGAGCAGGACAATGCGCATGCCCAAATCATACTTGATCACGTAAAGCACGCTAAGTCCATACATCTACCATTTTCAGGACATGAAGTATTTGCTGTTCTCAACGAGTCCGGAATACTCTCAAAATTCATCTTGGCACTTATCGAGTCAAATAGTGATTATCCCAGCTTGCTAGGCGCATATCGAAGCGTACGCGGTAAGTCAGGCATAACATGGATGTATGCTGCTCTAAATTCTCAAAGTCGTGGACGACATGAGTCAGCCTCTAAACTTTTTGAAAAATCTATTGATGTTATACAGTGGCGTAAGAGATCTGGCTTAACCATTGACAAAGCCAAAGCCAGGATGACTGTTATGGCTTTCGTAAGTTATTGCCTGGAGTCTAGACGATTTGACAGTATTTTCAAATTGTATTCAGATTTCGCCGACAACAGCATCATAGAGATCGACCTTGATGATAAATATTTAGAGGCCCTATTCCTATCAGACCAGAAAGAGATATTTATAACCACCTACAAGAAATTTCAAGCGAAGGGGAAGACTCCCTCGAGAAATGCAAAGAATCTAATTCGCAGAGCAATCGATTCCCACTTTCTTACACCTTCTGATCTCGCCTAATGCCCACAAGTGCATAGACGAATGATACTGAACCAAAGAGTATTGCGATAAGACAATAACCAGGCTCACAACGCAGCCTGCCACCTTGAGTCTGGTAGGTTTTATAGCGCGCTGACTTTTTTTTCACCTCAAACACACTAATCCATTGATACACCACTTCAAAAATGCCCGACCTTAGGGCCGGGCCGTAGTATTGTCTACCTCAACACCTCCACCCCCCGCAACCCTACCCCCAGCGTCCTCGGATCCTCCGACACCCCTCGTTCAAGTGCGGACTTAGCGTCTTCAACATGCAGATTCAGTGTCAGCATCGATGTTTTGCAGCTATCGACTTTCACTGTGATAGGAATCGAGTTATCGGCAGGCACAGGGCCATCGAACAGAATATTTTCACCCTGGCGTATCTTGACAGGCTGATCTGCGAATTTTTCGACCTGCAGTACCAGATCGATGCTTTCTTTACCGGCGTAGGGCTGTGCGCGGTTGCATGGCAGGACCAATGTCGCATCGGCACTGGACCAGCGACCCCATGGTTCGATCGCGAACCAGCCTTCGCCTATCACGGGCGTGCCGTTACCGGAGCTACCCACTTGGTAGGTGCCTGGTGCCATGATGAATGCGGTGGCGTCGAGCTGTGCCTGGCTCAGGTGGACATATTGATCTTCGGTGACGTTGCCGAAATCGGTTCCGACCAGGTTTTCAAGTTTCGTCAGATCCAGGGCGCAGGATGACGGTGCCGTGACCATGCGCTCGCGTTGGCCTGCGAAGACGAACAGCTTGTGACAGTCAGGCCCAAGCACGGCGCGTGGCTTCAAAACCTTTATGGCTTCGCCGTACCCCGAATAGCGCTCGGTAAACACCTCAGCTGGCGGATAGTACAGGCCCGGCACGTTGGTCTGGATGACGCTGGACAACCACGAAGGCGATGAGTATTGCTCGGGTTTCACAGGGTCGTTCTGCTGTATGCCATAGACGCCCAGCGCCAACAGTACCAGGGTCCACAGCGCTGTTGCCCAGCGGCCGAAGGGTAGGCATCGCGCTACGAAGTATACGACCGGGAAGAATGCCGGCAGATACCACAGGGAATAACGAGCTACACCCGGTGTACCCGCGGAGTTGAGGTTGATGGTCGATGAGTGAGCATAGAAGTTGATCAGGAAGAAAGCCGCCAGGAAGACATAGAACGCCCTGTTGCCACCCTCCCCGACTTCGGGTTTCGCCCATTTGACCAAAGCCATGGCGGTCAGGATGAAGAACACGCCGACTGGCCAGTTGGGCAGCAGGCCCAGGTCCGGATCGATAATCCAGATGTAGAAGGTCGACAGGTTACTGCCCAGCGATGCGCCGCCTGCGAGCAGTTGCGGAGTGACCACACCGAAGCGCAGGAAGTAGTAGACCGGGTGGGCCAGCACGGCGAAGGCAGTGGCGACTACCAGGCAGACTTCGAAGAAGGTGAAACGCTGTGTGCGCAGGAGAACGAAGCGATAGGCGAACGGTATGAAGGCGACCAGTGCGAAACTCGGATTCTGCGTGGCGGCAATGCCGATGACCAGTGCGGCGGCCAGGTAGAGCCTGGAGAAGACGAACATGATGCCCATCAAGGTCAGGCAGTAGGTCAACACTTCCGTGTGAACCTTGTCCGTGAACCAGAGCATGGGAGAGAAGAAGGTGAGTACCGCGAAGACGCCGATACCGCGTTTTCCGTATAAGCGGTAAGCGGTGATACCGGTGATGCACAGCAGCAGCCAGTGCAGTGCCAGGAACGCTTGATGGGGCACTAATACAAGGCCTGTGACGCTGACGGTCTTGCTGACCAGAAACGCCAGAAAGCTGTAGAACCAGAAATGGTTGAAGTCGGCCATGTCCCCGAGCTGTAGCGCAGGAAAAGCCGTTTGCAGCCAGTCGATCGTTACCAGATCGGCGATGCCGTGTTCCGAGTACAACTGCTGGTACGAGGCGAACGACGCGGGGTTCATCCATGGCCGGAGGGTGTCCCGCCAAGCTAGATACATGGCGTAGTATTCCGACCCGTCGCCTACCCGCACGGGGGCCAGACGGCTCAGAAACAGGTAGAGAAACACCAGTGCCAGGCAGATGCCTACGTAAACTCCCATATGCCGTTGAGGTGGGTGTTGGAGTACGGTTTTCTTGTCACGCATAAAGTCGCCTTCCGTTCATGCTTACCGCTCCGGCCAAGATCCGGAGCGGAGGTTGGAAATGGTTAGGGCGCTACCACCTTGATATTGCGCCCGCGTTGAATGCCGACGGGATTCGACGGAGATCCACTGCTATTCGAACGTCAATTCCTTCACCGAGAAGCTTAACTCCCGTACGTCTTCACTCAAGCCCAGGGCTTTGGGCGAGATCGCATCGGGCGTCTCGAACTCGATCAGATAGCCCTGTTCGCTCGGTGCAGGGATGACAACTTCCAGGGGCACCACGACGCCGTCATAGAGGAATTCGCCCTGATACACGCGCTGCTTGTTGACCTTGATCACCAGCCTTTGTCGCGGGTGTTCGACACTGAGAAACGGCGCCAGGGTCACGGTCATCAAAGTCGGCGTGACGCTGGGGCTGACCCAGCTGAAACGCGCATGCTTGCTCTGCATCCACCGGCCATGGGCCTCGGGCACGCTGAAGCCGTCGATACTGCCTACCGGTAATGTGCTTTGCGACGTGAAGTTGAAGGACGTCTGTTGCTTTTCCACTTCATGTGCAAGATTCGCCAGGCAGGAGGCCGAGTTGACCGCGAGCAGACGATTGATATTGCGCCGGCACTTGGGGTTGTCGTATCGGGGCGTGCCGGGCGCAGTGATGACGTTGTCATACTTGCTGAAATCGGTGATGGCGTGGGTGTAGAAGATTTCCGGAGTCGCGTATTGACGCGAAGTACGGGTGATCGCCAGAGCGAACATATAGTCGAAGGTAGACGACTCGCCAACGCCTATCACCACGTCTTGCTTGGGGTATACCGCTGGCATGTACTGACTGGACAACAGGCCGGTCATGCTCTTTTCAAGCTGTACCAGTTCGGAAAGGTCATAGTCACTCTTGCGTGGCGTGGCGTTGGACGCGATGCAGAAGAACAGCACCGCTGCACCCGGCGCGAACAGCCAACCGGGCAGCTGCAGTGCGCGGGCTCGAGGCCGCCGTACCCACCAGGCACCCAGACCGATACTGGCCATGACCAGCAATTGCGTCAGCAAGCCGTTACCGTATTTCTTGACCGCGTAATCGGAGCCGTAGCCAAATCGCGCCAGAACCATCTGCAGCAGGCAAAGCGTGACCATCGCCAGGCCCAGGGCTGAGAGGTACTTGAGCACGGGCCAGGCATAGTGACCGCTGGGCCGCAGGTAGGCCCAAGCGGCTGCGGCCGACATGGCCGCGACGATCAGGCACACGGTAATCAGGCCAAAAGGATAGCTGATGCGGTCGAAACCCAGACCGCCGTTGTTGTCGGCAATCAGGCGCATGGCCGCAAAGGCCGGATTGATCAATACACCGGCGAGTGCGATCGCCGGCAGGGCAAGCACAGGCAGCAACCAAATGTGCCAACGCGGATCGACGCGGCGAGCCTTGATGCCGTCCAGCAGGACGACGAAGGCCAGCACGCCTACCATCTCCAGCGTTGGCAGCAGGTGGACGCCGGTATTGACGAAGATGCCCATCAACAGCACGAAGTAGGCGCACCAGCGCCCGGCTTTGCGCTCAGACAGCACCCCCAGCACGATCACCAGCATCGTGACGCACTGGGCCATTAGCTGAGAGAAGAAATAGTTGTCATGGAGCTCGCCGCCGTGCACCTCCAGGTGCAGGACGCGCTTGTTCAGGAACGACAGTATCGCCAAGGCGACGATGCTGGCTATGGCCAGTGCGCGGGGAAAAGTGCCCAACAGGTAGACGTAGCAGAACCAGATCAGAAACAGCGAAAGCAGTGCGGTCAGATTCAGCCCCAGCAACGGCGATCCCACCAGGAAACCGGCAACGGCAGCAACGATATGGCTGAGTCTCGGGTAGAAGTTCATCTCGCCCATGGACGGATCCGTGGGATTGCCGAGATTGAATTGCTCGCCCACCCTGAACACCAGCACATAGTGATGAGCAAGATCGACTGCCCTACCCCAGAGCTCGTCGATATTGAGCATTACCAAGAGGGCCAAAGCCACCAGCATCAAACAGACCATCGCCTTGGACGGTACATTTCCTGAGCGCATTTACTTCTCCAAAATGAGCGTACCCATCTTCCTTTTTGGGACCCTTCAAAACAGCTCCGGGCGTCTGCACTGGTCAGACACCCGGAGATTTTCCCTGCTCGTTCAAACGCGCTTACAGCTGTTTGGCGATAGCTCGGCCTTCACGGATCGCGTAGTTGGTACCACGGTCTTCCGGATAGATCTGCGCCATGGTCGAGATCAAGGCATTGTCGTACGGCGTCGAAGCGTCGGGTACATACTGCGAATAGTTACGCTCGGTCACTGGCTGTGCATACTCGGAGCGCCAAACCTTGTAGTCCACGACCCAGTCCTTCTCGAACTTGGGGAACATGCGCTTGAGGTGGCCCAGGGCGAAGTCCAGATACTGCTCGTCGTTGTAGGCCCAGACCGGATCCTGGGTCGCCAGGTAGCGCGACAGGTAGGCGATGTGCGTACCCTTGTAGTTTTCCGGGGTGTCGAAGTTGGTGTGCTCGATCACGCCCACGAACGGAAAGCCCGGGTCGTTGACGTTCAACCAGTAAGTATCGGACAGGCTGTGCTTCAAACGCAGCACCAGGCACATGTTGCCCAGATACTTGACGCGGCGCAGCTTGGCCAGCCACTGGTCATCCGCCTTGCCTTCGAACAGGTCGGCGATCAACGGGAAGGAAGGCGTGAACAGGAATTTCTTGCCTGCGACTTCGCCCTTGTCGGTGGTGACGGCCGTGATCTGCTTGCCTTCGGTTACCAGGCCCTGAACCTTGGTGTTCAGGCTCACTTCGCCACCGTGCTCGCGGATGGCTGAGACCAGCGCTTCTGCCAGACGACCGAAACCGCCCTTGAAGTAGGCCAGCTCTTCACCGCCCTTGTCGTTGCGTGTGCTACCGCGCAGTACCAGTTTCTTCCACATCCATACAGCGTTGACCGCTTCGGCGTAGACGGAAAACTTGGAGTCGATCAACGGCTCCCAGACCACCTTGTACACCGACTTGCCGCACATGCCTTCCAGCCATTCACGGATGCTCAGGTGCTCGATGGACTTCCAGTCCTTGATCTTGCGTACCTGGAACACCAGCAGGCCCAGGCGAATACGGTCGACGAAGGACAGTGCCTTGAAGCGCAGCAGGTCCAGCGGCGTCGAGAGTTTCCACATGCGACCGTTGAAGTACATGCCAGTACGGGTGGGCAGCAGGATCACGTCGCCTTCCAGACCCAGTTCCTTGACCAGCTCGGGTACGAACACGTCGTTGTTGAACCAGTGGTGGTAAAACTTCTCGACACGCACGCCGTCGTCGAACTCGAAGATGCCAGCCAGGCCCCCGGGGGTGGAGTCGGCTTCGATGACTTGTACGCTCTTGCCTTGCTTGGCCAGTACATACGCTGCGGTGAGGCCGGTGAAACCGCCCCCTACTATCACTACGTCGTAGTTATTCATTGATGGTTACCAGAATGGATAGGGTCTTGATCACTTGCGGGCGGCCTTGAACAGAGCCGGCCGGGACCAGATGGCCAGAGCACCGACGATGGTGGTCGGCAGCCAAAGCGCCAGGTGTACGATCACGGCGTAACTGCCCGCTTGCGCGGAAGTGCCGCCGATCAGGGAAACTGCGGTGAATGCCGCGAGGTGAAACGGACCTACATAACCGGGTGAAGAAGGAGCCAGCGTGGACAGTGTGGTGATCGCCATGACCAGCAGCGCCATCAATGGCGTCGCCTCCAGGCCAAGACCCTGCAAGGCGAAATAGAACAAGCCCGCCTCGCCCATCCAGACCAGTACCGACAGCAACAACATCGTGCCCAGCACCCGTGGGCGCGACATCACGTCGAAGCTTTCGAACAGGCCGGCGATGGTGCGGAAGATCTGCTGCAGCTTGGCTGAACCCCTGCTCGCGTCCGTACCTCCGCCGAGTTTGTTGAACAGACGCGCGAAACTGCCGGAGAAGAAGAAACCCACTGCCAGGGCGATACCGCCCAGCAGTGCCAGCACCACCGCGCTTTCGCGAAGTGCGGGGGGAACCTGGAGCGTCTGAATGGCCAGCACGCCCAAAGCGAGACAGGCCAGCAGTGTCACCAGGTCGATCAGCCGCTCCACCACCAGACTGGTCGCCGCGGTAGTTTTGGTCACTCCCATCGCACTGGGGAATACCAACGCACGTACCACATCACCCAGTCGCAGCGGCAATACGTTGTTGAGCGCGATAGCGCCCAGAAACGGCGCGGCGCAGTTCTTGAAGCTGATCTTGCTGCCAGTCGCCGAAAGCATTACCGACCAGCGGAAGATCCGCACGCAGTAGCCAAAAGCCAGGGACAGCACGCCCAGGATCAGGTAATGCCATTCGAACTGCTTGAGAGCCTCCATCACTTCGGAGAACTTCACCAGACGGAAGATGGCTGCCAAACAGATGAGCGTGATTCCGCCCCCTATCAGGTGCTTGATCCAGCGCCTTTCCTTTACCGCTGTCGCTTGGGTCATGTGCTTGCTCAGATCCGCCAAGGGGCTTTGTTGGCGGCCCACAGGGCTTCGAGTTCGCGCTTGTCACGCAGGGTGTCGCACGGCTGCCAGAAACCAGTGTGGTGGAACGCCGACAGCTGTCCGTCCTTGGCCAGGTTGGTCAGGGGCTCGCGTTCCCAGGAAATGCTGTCGCCATCGATGTACTTGATGACTTGGGGTTCCAGGACGAAGAAGCCGCCATTGATCCAGCCGATCTCGTCGCTTGGCTTCTCTTCGAAGCTGGATACGGCGTTCTGAGCGTCGATGTTCAGCACCCCAAAACGGCCTGGCGGCTGCACTGCGGCGACGGTGGCCAATTTGCCATGCTGACGGTGAAATTCCACTTCGGCGCTAATATTGATGTCAGACAGACCATCACCGTAGGTCAGGCAGAAGGTTTCGTTGTCCAGATAAGGCGCAACGCGCTTCAACCGGCCACCGGTCATGGTTTCAGGGCCGGTATCGACCAGCGTGATTTTCCAGTCTTCGGCCTGGCTGTTGAGAATCTGGGTATCGCCGGTGGACAGGTCGATGGTCATGTCCGACATGTGACGGTAATAGTTGAAGAAGAACTCCTTAATGACATAGCCCTTGTAGCCCAGGCAAATGACGAATTCCTTGATGCCATGGTTGGCATACGAACGCATGATGTGCCATAGCAGCGGCTTGCCGCCGATCTCGACCATCGGTTTTGGCTTGGTGTCCGACTCTTCGGCAATGCGAGTACCCAGGCCACCGGCCAGAATGACAGCTTTCATATTACGCTCCTTATAATTTGAGATCGGAGGGATCGAAGTTCAGACTTTGCTGGATGACGGCGACCGGATCGGCGCGCAATACCAGATAAATACGCAGGATGTATTCCCCGATGATACCCAGCAGGAACGAATTCAAGCCGATACCGAACAACACCAGGATGTGAATGCTGGCAAGGCCGGGCGGAAGCTCAGGATGGAATACCCTGAGTACCACGTAATAGAGAGCGCCGATCAGACTCGCTGCCAGGATCAGACTGCCGACGAATGAAGCGGCCCGCAGCGGCACGGTGGAATGGTTGAACACTGCGGTCAGGCCCAGACGTACAAGACGGTTGACGTTGAACTTGCTCTCGCCAGCCACTCGTGCATCGCGATCGTAGGCGATGCCGGTCTGGTTGAAACCGATACCGGCGATCATGCCACGCAGGTAGGGATTGGCGGTCTTGGTCTTGAGCAGGACATTGACAACTTTGCGATCGATCAACCGGAAGTCACCGACATCGCGTGGGATTGGATGCTCGCTGACCTTGTCGATGGCCCAGTAGCCCACACGGCGGAAGTTGTTCAGCAACCAGCTTTCGGGCCGCTTGCGGCGCACGCCATAGACGACGTCGAAGCCTTCTTGCCAGCGCTCGAAGAATTCTTCCAGCAGTTCAGGCGGATCCTGGAGATCGGCATCGATCTGCATTACGGCATCGCCACGTGTGTGCATGTAGTTGGCCAGGATCGAACGCTGGAAACCGTAGTTCTTGGAAAAACGGATGGCGCGAACCCGAGGGTCCCGAGCGGCCAGCTCGGTCAGCATTTCCCAAGTGGTGTCATCGGAGTGATTGTCCGAGAACACGAACTCCAAATCGCAACGACTTTCCATCTTGTTGCCCAGTGCAACCAGGCGCTGGTAGAGATTCGCGAGATTACCCGACTCGTTGAGGACCGGAATCGATATTGAAACCAAAGGTTTTTTGTTTGATTCAAGCATGTGCGTATCGAAACCTTGCATTAACCATTCATCCTTGACTTCATGTATTCAACGACCGCTGGCAGCGTGTCTCTGAACGAATGGGTCTTGAGTGATTCAGGGACGCTGAAGACCCTGTCGAAATTGTCCTGCGCAGGTTCCGGTACGGCGCCTACCTGCAGAAGATGAGACTTGCCTTGCGCTTCGAAGACAGCTTCGGCCAAGCTGCGCAGGGTAACCGGCTTGCCGTGTGCGAGATCCACCAGACCTGCCACATCGCTCGACACCAGAGCCTTGACGGCCCGTGCGTCGTCTTCAACGTGGTGGTATTCGCGCAGCTGCTTACCCAACGTCATGGCAAAGGCGGTATCACTGCGTAACGCAGTCAACATCTGCCCCAGAAACATGAACGGACTGGGCTCGCCTTCACCGTATTGCGTATGGATACGGACATGGGTCGCGCGTGCGCCCATCGCGTTGGCCTGCTCCACGAACTCGCCGAGCCTGACCTTGCTGGTGACGTAACGATTGTCGGTCAAACCATGTTCCATGGCCGTGCCGAACGTGACGACTTTGCTTGCGAGATCCTCGACGCCTTCGATGACAGCGCGCGGCAGCTGGTAATTGACCGCCAGCAGGTCTTCGTCACTCAAGCGCGGGTCCAGCAGACCCGAACAGACATAGATGACCGAGGGTACTGACTTGCCCTGGGAAAAGTACGATCTGACGGCGGCCGCACCTGCGGTGGGCCATGTTTCATAGTCTGCCCTGTCGAGGCAGACGACCTCGCTCGGCTCGTAGAGCGCTGCCAGGGCCCGACCTAGCCGGCCTCGCCCTCCCAGGATGTAGATCACTCCTGAATGCCTGCGCGCCACTCGTTGATCTGAGCCAAGGTGATCTCGCGGGCTTTCTCTGGATTGGCGTAGAAGTCGCGGTACCAGATGGCTGTCTGGCGGACGACTTCCTCGGTGTCCCACACGGGAATCCAGTTCAACTGGTTTCTCGCGATGGAGCTGTCCAGCGCCAGCGAGCCCGCCTCGGGCAATGGATTATCCATGTACTTGAGGTCTGGACGCTGCCAGTGCTCGCTCATGAGTTCCAGAACGCTTCTGACCGAGTACTGCTTGAGTTCTTGCGGCCCCAGGTTCCAGGCCTTGGCGACACGCTGGGGGTTTTCCGAGGCCAGTTCGCCCAGAATTACCAGATAACCGTGGACCAACGCCAGGACGTGCTGCCACGGCCGTGTGGCGTCCGGGTAGCGCAACGTCATGGGCTGACCCTCGATGGCGGCGCGAACGAAGTCTGGTACCAAACGGTCTTCCGACCAGTCACCACCCCCGATGATGTTGCCGCCGCGAGCGGTAGCGATGGCCGGCCCCTGCCCTTCGGAGAAAGGATAGGACGCCGCATAGCTCTGGATGACCATCTCCGCAGCCGCTTTGGACGCGCTGTAGGGGTCCTTGCCACCCAACGGATCGTTTTCGCGGTAAGGCCACGCCCACTCATTGTTCTTGTAGACCTTGTCCGTGGTGATGCACAGCACACCACGCACGCTCTTGACCAGGCGGGCTGCTTCCAGCACATGAGCGGTTCCCTGGGCATTGACCAGGAACGTCTGAACAGGCTCACGGTAGGATTTGCGCACCAGCGGTTGCGCGGCCAGGTGCAGGATCAACTCGGGCTGAAAGGCTTCGACGGCTTTGTGAAGTGATTCGAAATCACAGATGTCGCCCAGCGTGCTGTCGACTTCCTGGTCCAGACCCATTTGCTGATAGAGCGAAGGGGTGGTGTCGGGAGCCAACGAATAGCCGGCAACTTTGGCGCCGATAGATGTCAACCACAGGCATGCCCAACTTCCGGTAAAGCCGGTGTGTCCGGTTACCAGAATTTTCTTGCCAACAAGTTGGTTTTCAATCTTCAGGCTGGATGTCATCACACGTGCACCGTCAATGGTTTAGTTCGGTCCTGACCCATGAACGGGAGAACGCATATAGCCGCCAATAATACCTTGGAAACAGCCAGTTGGGTATAAGCAAGGGCCGGGCGATACCCCCCGGCCAAGGCCCTGACATTGCCCGGTCACGGGCGATAGATGCCCCCGAGGCAATGCGTCGAACCGCTGTCGAGGGCGACGTCAGCGGCGCCCTCGATACTTCAGCATTCCTGCCGAGTACGCTGCGTGGCCTGCACGGCATCGGGCTCGACATCAGCCCGAGCGATCGTCGAAGGCGCTATCTGCTCGATACCGAACAGCGCTTTCTTCAACTGCTCCGCACTTTGCTTCCAGGTCAGCCACGGCATCGCGTCGGAACGGATGGTATTGCCCTCGGCATCGTTGCGGACCCACTGGTGCACGGCATCGGCCAATGCTCGCGGCGTGTCCCCTTCGAAGAACGAGGCGTGCTCGCCGGCCACTTCGCGGAACACCGGCAGCGCTCGTGCCAGGATCGGCAACCTGTGCTGGGCGGCCTCGATCAGTGGCAGGCCGAAGCCCTCTCCTTCCGAAGCGGCCAGCAGGCACGACGAAGACTCGTACAGCTTCTCGAGGTATTCGTCGCTGATGCCTTCGAGCCAGAACAGGCGCTTGTTCAGCTGTGGATGCTTGCGCAAACTGGCTGCGAGCTTGTCGACCATCCAGCCTTCCTTGCCAACGAATACCAGATTCAGCTCTTCGCCTTCGTCCCACAGCAGGTCGAATGCCGCCAGCGTCTGGGCGTAGCCCTTGCGAGGCTCGATGGTACCTACCGACAGGAAGGTCGGTGCGCTGCGCAGACGGGCAAGAATCTCGACGGCACCATCCGGCATTCCAGTGCTTGGCACCGACGAGTTCAAGTCGGCGCCCAAGTGGAACCAGCTGGTTTCCAGACGCTTGTGGTCCGGACGCGGAGCGCCATGAACTGCCAGCCAATACTGGAGGTCGTGGGCGACCGCGGCGGAAATGCACAGGGCCGCGTCGGCTTGGGTGATTTCATACAACCACTGGGCGTGAGCGTCCTTGGTCCCTGGCGGGAAGTGCTCCTCGAAGAGGATGGGAATCAAGTCATAGACCACGAACGACGTTCTCACGCCACGCTCGCGCATGCGGGCAAAGACCTTGGCCTTGCCGCCCTCCACGGTATAGGAACCGCAGAAATCCAGACCGAGGAATTGCTCGCCCGGCTGCATGTCGACAGGGTCATCGCGCAGCCAATCGTTCGGGCAACCCATGAGCGCCATCATGAAACTGCGTGCATAGCGCCAGTGCCAGGCACCACCGACGTTACTCAGCAGCACAGGCTCGAACAGATAGCCCGGCGGCGGCGATTCGATCAGCGCCAGCAACAGCGCCCGGACTACACGCTGGATGCCGGTCCGCAGATCGATACGTGCCATGGCCGATACGTCGACGTAGATACGGCGCAAACCGATGGTCGGTGGCTGATTGAGCGCGATGCACTTGGAGGTTTCGAGAATGTCGACGCTAGCTTCGTTACTGGTGATGACGTCGGCCACCGAGGACACGAACGTCTTGTAGCGGCTGTGTTCGTCGTAGTGCGCTTCGATCCGCTCCATGTACAGCTTGGCGCACTGTGCCGGCGCATGCTCGGCATGCACAAAGGCAGCCGCCCGGTCGCCCAGCTCCCGGCAGAACTGCGGATCGCCCCGCAGTTGTTCCAAGGCTTCGGCCAACTGCGTGTCGCTGAACCGGTCCGGCAATTTGATCAATACGTCATCGGGCAGATCGGCCATCGCGCCGTTCGCATTGACGATGGTTCCCAAGCCGTAGTTGAAGCAGTCGAGCACTGCCGCGGACGTTTCTCCTCGGGACAACTCGCGCAGCTGCACACCGACATCCGCCGCTGCCAGGTACAGCTCGTAGGTGGCGTTGTCGGTCCAGCCGACGATGCTCACGCCTGAAGCCTGCTTGCGTGCCTTGAGCTGTTTTTCGATGTCCTGGCCGTAATCGGACGCTTCGTTCTGACCGACGAAGAACAACTTGCACTTGCGGTCCTCGCTCAACAGCGCGGAACCTTCCCAAGCCGAGAGCAGGCGATGGTTGAGCTTGGTCTTGCCCATGAATCCGAAAGTGCACACGACAAAGTCATCGGGCTTCAAGCCCAGCGCCTTGCGCGCTCTGGCCCGGTCGGGTGCTGCTGCGGGAACCCGCAGCAGTGGGATCATGGAGCAGTGCTCCGAGTTGCCGTACCAATGCCGCGCCAGTGCCAGCGAGTATTCGGAGTGCACGATCACACCCAGGGCTTTGCTGAGCACTCCCAGGCTTCCCGGATAACGGGGAAGCGTCTCATGCACGCCGTCCTCGAAGAAATCCGCTACTGCCTTGTAACCATGACCCTGGTACAACTCCTGTACCCACGCACCAGGTTTCAGCGCATGCGCCTGGCGATACCAGTGCACGTTGCCCAAATAGAAATCGTGCAACACCACGATGCCTGGAATCTCGTCGAGCAAGTCGAACATGAAGGCATGCATCGGGTTGTTGCCCAGGTGATAGATGACCCGCTGATAGTGCGAGGCATTTTCCCGGAACCACTCGACAGTACGCAGAGTACAGTTGGCCAACACCCACGCGTCGGTCACTTCCGAATAACCGGTGACCACATCGATGTCGTAGTAGGCGGCGAGCTCGGGCAACAGCTCGGCGCTGTATCCGGCGATACCGCTCTTCTGCGGCGGCAAAGGCGAAACGTAGGCCAGGCGATGGCGGGATGCCGGCTTTTCCAGCGGAGCGATGGCACTTCGTTCCAACAGTGCGAGGATGCTCGACGCATCGCTGCGCAGATCCTGCTCGTCGAAGTCGCCGGTCGAATCCGTGGCCAGCGAAATGATCCGCTCGCTGGGGATGTCCAGCGCCTGGCCGACGGTTTCGGCGTTCAGAGGGCGCAGCAGCAATACGCTGTGGGTCTTAGCATTGCGTTCGAACTGATGCGCCCACTGCGGGATGGGCGCGCGGTTTTCAAATTCACTTGCGCTGTCGACGATCACGCCGACCGACATACCACCGGGCAGCGTGCCGATGACCGATGCAGCCTCCTGGCTGGTACCAGGCACTGCATGGGACAACAGCAACAGGTCCGGCTCCAGGTTGGCCAGGAACGCCTCACGCACCAGTTCGGCGACCTTGGCACGCCCGGCGTTTTCACCATGGTGCAGGTCCACAGGCCCGGGCGCGGACCAGACGCGAATGTTCTCGCTGGGCAATACCCCGTGAAACTTTGCACGAATGGCTTCGATGGTGCCGTCGAGCAGGCTGCTCAAGGCAAGGAAGACCTCGTGCTCCCCGCAATTTTCGACCAGGCTTTCCACCAGGTCCATGACATAGCAGGGTGACTCGGAGTTGGCGCAATGCACCTGAGCGCCCTGCATGTCTATAACAATCCGCATTAGCCCCGGTCCTTTTGATCAATAGCTTTTTTCAGGTCGTGATAAATCTGACGCGCCTCAACCGACAGCCCTTCCAGATGCGGCGGCACTGAACTGTCGGGCGGCGGATTGGAAGCCAGCGCGGTATCGGCCATCATCCCGTGGTTGTGCACCACGCTCTTGAGGGCCATGTACAGGCGCGGGGAACGTTTGAGCGAATTGTTCAGACGCTGACGCAGCATCGGCCGGTCGAGCACGAACTGAACGGCGGCGCCCAGTACCCGGCGACCCGAGCCACGCACCACGCCGACCACGGCAACCGGCGCGGTGCGCACGGTATGAACCGACCAGCGAGCCGGACTGGTGACGCGCCAGAAGGTACTGCGCTGCATTTCCTGCAACTGCTGCTCGTAGGCCACAGCGCGCAGGTACCAATGGTGGGCATGACCCAACGAAGCATTGAGCTCGCTGCGAACCTGTTCGAGTTCCTGCACCGCGTTGCTGTGGTGCTGATGGGCTTCGGCCAGGCTGTTCTGAAGATGCGTACACCGCTGTTGCAAGTCGATCACGCTTTCGCTGAACCGATGCTGATGTGCCTCCACGCCCTGACTGAACCGTTGCTCCTGAACCAGGGACGACTCCATGAAGCGTTGTTCCTGCGCCATGGCTGCATCGTTGAGACGTTGTTCCTGAGCCGCGGACGATTCGACGAACCGCTGCTCCTGAGCCACCAGTGCGTCGCTGAAGCGCTGCTCCTGAGCGATGACGAGATCCTGGAACCGCTGCTCCTGCGCCAGTACCGCCTCATTGAAGCGGCTCTCCTGAGCCTGGGTCGCCTGGTTGAAGCGGTCTTCGTGCACTTCGGCCGAATGCTGGAAGTTGTCGTGCAAAAGCTTCAGTTGTTCTGCATGGTGAGCATGAATACGCTCCAGTGCATCCTGCAGACCAGGATAGGTGACGAACTGCCCGGACGACTCCTGATCGGGAGCCTCGGCAATCTTGCTTTCTATCGCATTCAGACGCTGCTCGAGGGCATGGTCGTAACGCATTGCCAAGTCATCCAGAGCCACGCCGTAGGCAATGTCGAAGGCAGGCGCAAAGGCTTCGAGTTGTTCGTCGGTAGCCGGCTTCTGACCCACCACGGCATAGTCTGGGCTGGTGCCCGAAATCACGTCCCAGAGGCCGATGTTCTGATCTTCGGCACGCAGTTCGGTGCGCTCTTGAAGGCGTACGATTTTGGCCCTGGCGAAGCCGGAATGCTCGGCCAAAAATGACAGCAGCAGGCCGGGCAAGGGCCGCTCGTGGGTGGGGTCCAGATAGAAAGTATTGGTCCCCACGACCAGACTTTCCGCGTTCGGCGTTTCCAGAATCAGCAGCCCGGCCGGGCGCAGCACGCGCTGTGCTTCGGCGACGACTTCTTGCAGAACTGGAAACGGAATGTGTTCGGCAATGTGAAACCCGGTTACAGCGATCAGGCTGTTGTCAGGCAGCTCCTTGAGCGCTGCCAGAGCATCGGCGTTGCGCGCGGGCAAGCCCAGGGCCTGGCAGGCCTGCAGCATTCCCTCGTCCAGGTCCACGCCCATGGGTGCATAGCCTTCGAGCTGAAGCAAGCCCAGCCATTCGCCACGACCGCAACCCAGATCCAGTACCGGATAATCCTGGTAAAGGGTCTTGAGCGGCTCGAGAAACGGCAAATAAACTCTGAGTCGCTCGGTAATCAGTTCTCGAGAACCGCGATAGCGGTCCTCGAAAGCACGGTAGAAACCGTCATCCATCACTTGCACTCCACGGTCGGAGGTATCCAGGCCAAGCCGACAAAGCTGCCCTTGGACATGTTGACCACATTGAACAGCAGCGCCAGATCGCGCCACTCGTAATTGTCCGCGATATGGCTGTCGGTCGCGTGCAGTGCAACGGCCACCGAATACGATCCAACTCCCAGCATGGCCGGGAAGCGAAATTGGTACGTCAACACTTCGCCTTGCTGCAGATCGGTTCGCACGCACTTGAGATGGTGAGTGTTGGTGCCGAAGACATCCTGACCCAACCGATCCTTGATCACATAGCCGACGACCAGCTCAGGCAACTCGACGTTGATCTTGACCTTGATGGTCAGGCAAACATCCTCGCCTACCGCGATGTATTCGACCGGCGCGTTTTCGGCGTTGTAGAGCGTCACGCTTTCGATGGAAGCCTTGCCACTGCCGGACTTGGTCTGACGCCCGCCATCGGCAAGGGTGTTCACCTCGACCACCGAGTTTTCTTTCTGCGCGATGATCGCGTTGTAGTAGTCCATGACTTCTTCAGGTGGGCCATCCTTGATGATGGTGCCACCATCCAGAAGAATCGCGCGACTGCACAACGCCTGGATCGAACCTCTGTCATGGGACACGATCAGCAAGGTCGTACCGGCTTTCTGGTATTCCTTGATGCGACCGAAGCTCTTGTGCTGGAAGTAGCTGTCGCCGACCGAGAGGGCTTCGTCGATGATGAGGATTTCGGGGCGGAATGCGGTGGCCACCGAAAAGGCCACGCGCATCTGCATGCCGCTGGAATAGGTGCGCACGGCGTGATCGAAATATTCGCCGATTTCCGCGAACGCTTCGATGTCGTCGATGGCACCATTGATCTCATTGACGTTAAAGCCCATCAGGCCGGCGGCGTGATAGACGTTCTGCCGCCCTGTGAGCTCGGGGTTGAAGCCCATGCCCAGCTCGAGGATGGCAGCAATGCGACCATTCACCTGAACCTTGCCCTCACTGGGCTGCAGGGTGCCAGTGATCATTTTCAGCAGCGTGGACTTGCCGGCGCCATTCTGGCCGACGAGACCGATGGCTTCGCCAGCGCCCAGGCTGAAGCTGATGTGCTTGAGCACCCAGTGCTCTTCGGTGGCTTTGACCGGCATGTAGAACCAGCGCGCCATGCGCTGCCATTCCGAGCGATAGGAGCGGTAGGCCTTGCCTACATTGGTAACAGCGAGAAGTGTCATAGGGAGTCCACCATTTCTGCGGATGCCCGACGGAACAGGAACAAGCCCAGCAGCATCAAGCCCAAGGCGATCAAGACCACCACGCCGATCTGTGCGAAATCAGGCGGCACCTTGTACACCAATACGTTGTGGTACGCGGCGACGATGGGGTACATGGGATTGGAATCCAGTGTACCTCTCAGGTAATCCGGAACGATGTTTATCGAATACACGATCGGAGTGAACCAGAACCACACCTGAAGGACGATCGGCATGACCTGACCGATATCCCTGATGAACACGTTCAATACACCCAGTACCAGGCCGACGCCCACGGCCAGCGCGACGATGGTGAATGTCAGCGGAATCAGCCAGAACATCTGCATGTTCGGGGCATGGCCGAGCGCGGCGAAGATGATCAACACGGCGGCGAACAGCAGCAAATTGTTGAGCAGCGCGGAGCCCACGACGATGATCGGCAACGCAATGCGCGGAAAGCGCATCTTTTTCATCAGGTTGCCTTGCTCGATGAACACCGTCAGGCAGCGCCCGACGATCTCCGCGAACAGGTTCCACGCCAGGATGCCGGCGATCAGGTACAGCGCGTAGGCGTACTTGTTGTCGATGCCCGGCAAGCGGGCGCCGAGCACGTTCGACAGGATGAGCGCATAGATAGCAACCTGGGCCAGCGGATGAATGATCATCCAGAGGCCACCGAGCTTGCTGCGCGCGAAACGCGCAACGAACTCGTTCTTGATGGAAGTGACGATGAAGCCTCTGTAGTCCCAGATGCCTCTTAACATGCCGAACATAATTATCCTTTGATCAAACGCTCAATCTCAGCAACACGCTGAGCCACCAATTCTTCGCTGCCGCGGCTTTCCACGTTCAGGCGCAGCAATGGCTCGGTGTTCGAACCCCGCAGGCTGAAACGCCAGTCGGCGAACTCGACGCTGATGCCGTCGGTACGGTCGACGCTTGGGTTCTGGGCGGTGTAGAACGCCAGGATCTTCTCGATGGAGCCTTTCACGTCGGCGACTTCGTAGTTGATTTCGCCGCTGCACGGGAACGCTGCGATGCGCTCGTCCACCAGTTGGGCCAGGGTCTTGCCGGTGACGCTCATCAACTCGGCGACCAGCAGCCACGGGATGTTACCGCTGTCGCAGTAGGCGAAGTCGCGGAAATAATGGTGGGCGCTCATCTCGCCGCCGTACACGGCGTCTTCGGCGCGCATGCGCTCCTTGATGAAGGCATGGCCGGTCTTGCTCTGGATGGCGACGCCACCTGCGGCTTCGACCTGTTCGATGGTGTTCCAGGTCAGGCGCGGGTCGTGGATGATCTTGCTGCCGGGGTGCTTCTTCAGCAGCATTTCAGCCAACAGACCGACCAGGTAATAGCCCTCGATGAAGCGGCCCTTGTCGTCGAAGAAGAAGCAGCGGTCGAAGTCGCCGTCCCAGGCGATACCCATGTCGGCGCCGTTTTCCAGCAAGGCCTTGCGGGTCAGCTCGCGGTTTTCCGGCAACAGCGGGTTGGGCACGCCGTTGGGGAAGTTGCCGTCTGGCTCGCCATTGATGACGATTAGTTCCAGGGGCAGCTTGGTCTTGAGCAGTTCGATGGTCGGGCCCACGGCGCCGTTGCCGGGATCGGCCAGGACCTTGAGGGGCTTGAGCGAGTTGACGTCGATGTAGGTCAGCAGGTGCTCGATGTAGGCGCTCTTGTCGAACACTTCGCGAACGTGGCCTGCAGTGGCTGCCTTGTCGTCGAAGTTGCCGGCCTCTACGCGGGCACGGATGGCGTCCAGGCCGGTGTCGCCGCTGATCGGCTTGGAGTGCTCGCGCACCAGTTTCATGCCGTTGTAACCCTTGGGGTTATGGCTGGCAGTGATCATGATGCCGCCGTCGGCCTTGAGGTGGCTGGTGGCGAAATAGACTTCTTCGGTACCGCACAGGCCCAGGTCGAGCACGTCGGCGCCGGCCTCGGTCAGGCCCTTGATCAGGGCAGCGGCCAGGCCTGGGCTTTCCAGGCGCATGTCGCGCCCGACGACATAGGCCTTGCCGTGCAGCTCGGAGACCAGCGCGCGACCGATACGGTAGGCGATGTCGTCATTGAGGTCGGCGGGAACCTGGCCGCGGATGTCGTAGGCCTTGAAGCAACGGGTCTGAAGAGGGGGATACATGGCAATCGCTCGCTCTATGGGGCCGACGCGCAATCGGTGCGGACGTCGGTAGATTGGACGGTCGCTGACGAACGACCAGCACGATTCGGCCCCTGCGCATGTTTTTCGAACACGGGCAGAGGCCGAGGCGGAAGATGTCGGTCAGGCCTTGTCAACGCGGCCGTAGACGTCTTCGAAACGGACGATGTCGTCCTCACCGAGGTAGTCGCCGCTCTGCACTTCGATCAGGACCAGATCGATCACGCCCGGGTTTTTCAGGCGATGCTGGTGGCCGGCACGAATGAAGGTCGACTCGTTGGTGTTGAGCATCAGTTCGCGGTCGTCGTTGACCACGACGGCCATGCCGCTGACCACGATCCAGTGCTCGCTGCGGTGGTGGTGCATCTGCAGCGACAACGACGCCTGGGGCTTGACCACGATGCGCTTGATCTTGAAGCGCTCGCCCTCTTCCAGGGTGGTGTAGGTACCCCATGGACGGTGCACGGTGCGGTGCAGCTTGTGCAGGTGGTGACCATTGGCCTTGAGCTGGCCGACGATGTGCTTGACGTCCTGGCAGTGATCCTTGTGGCTGATCATCAGCGCGTCCGGGGTATCGATGACCAGCAGGTCGTCGACGCCGACCAGCGCGGTCAGGCGGTCTTCGCTGTGGACGAAGTTGTTGCGGGCATTGTGCGACAGAACTTCACCTTCGAAACGGTTGCCCTGTGCGTCGGCGTCAGTCAGTTCGCTGACCGCGTTCCACGAGCCGATGTCGCTCCAGCCGATGTCGCACGGTACGGTGGCGACCTTGTCCGAACGCTCCATCAGCGCGTAATCGACCGAGATGTCCGGCACCTGGGCAAACGCATCGGCGTCCAGCGCCAGGCAGCGATAGTTCGGCGCTTCGCTCAGACGCGAGGCTTCCTTGACGGCTGTGGCGGCGGCCAGCACGTCCGGCGCATGTTTCTTCAATTCTTCGAGGACGGTGCCGACCTTGAAGCAGAACATGCCCGAGTTCCAGAAGTAGTTGCCGGCGGCGACGTAGCCCTTGGCAGTTTCCAGGTCTGGCTTCTCGACGAAACGGGCGACTTTCAAGGTGCCGTCCAAGCCGGTGCCGACGCCAGCTTCGATGTAGCCGAAGCCGGTTTCAGGGTACTGCGGCTGAATGCCGAAGGTGACCAGCCAGCCGTCGGCCGACAGTTTCACAGCCTTGGCGACAGCGGCGGAAAAGGCGTCTTCGTTCTGGATCA
>Ga0308166_1001122_pt1 | contig 29941 bp, 26 predicted proteins | sample PhyCR2_2_FD_202137 | JGI IMG/M metagenome (GOLD analysis project Ga0308166, IMG submission 202137) | Phyllosphere microbial communities from UC Gill Tract Community Farm, Albany, California, United States - DLSLCC.R2 | ecosystem: Host-associated > Plants > Phyllosphere > Unclassified | place... | reverse complement strand
CCCGCCGCGCGCCACAAATGCGTCTGGCGGCAGGCCGTGCGCACGACCCATTCGCCCAGGCCGACGATCAGGCCCGACTCCTCGGCCAGGCCGATGAAGCGCATCGGCGGCACCATGCCGTGCTCCGGATGGCGCCAGCGGATCAGCGCTTCCACGCCGAACATGCGGCCCGTGCGCAGGTCGATCTTCGGCTGGTACAGCAGGTAGAAACGTCCCGCCGGCGCCTCGGCGGCCGGTGCGGCGGCGCCGTCCGCGCCCGGTGCCTCGACGGCGTCGTCGGCCAGCGTGGCGTCGAGCGCGCGGCGCAGCCCTTCGAGCAACGTCAGCTTTTCCTCGACGCTGGCGTTCATCTCGCGCGTGTAGAACTGGAAGTTGTTGCTGCCCAGGTCCTTGGCACGATACATCGCGGCGTCGGCGTTCATCATGAGCGTCTTCGGGTCCTCGCCGTCGCGCGGGTAGACGACGACGCCCATGCTGCAGCTCACGCGCACCGCCTGGTCGCCGATCTGCACGGGCTCCGTCACGGCCTGGCGGATCTTTTCCAGCACCGGCGTCAGGGCCAGCGGATTCTCGCCGGCGTCCGGCAGCAGGATCACGAATTCGTCGCCGCCCAGGCGGCCCAGCGTGTCGGTGCGGCGCAGGCACGACTGCATGCGGCTGCCGACCACTTTCAGCAGTTCGTCGCCGGCGTTGTGGCCCAGGCCGTCGTTGACGAGCTTGAAGCCGTCCAGGTCGACGAATGCCAGCGCCAGGTGGCCGCCGTTGCGCTGGGCGTTGCGCACGGCCTGGTCCAGGCGGTCGCGGATCAGGCTGCGGTTCGGCAGGCCGGTCAGCTCGTCGTGGTGCGCCATGTGGCGGATGCGGTCCTCGGCCAGCTTGCGCTCGGTGATGTCGCGCACCATCGCCACGGCGCCGCCGTCGACGGGCACGATCTGGCGCTGCAGCCAGCGTCCCGCGGCGGGGCCGGCATGCGCCTGCCATTCCGCCTCGATCACGCGCTGTCCGGTCACGACCTGCACCAGGTCCTCGTACATGCCGTTCAGGCGGTAGTAAGGCAGCAGGTCGCCGAGCAGCTGGCCGCGCAGCACGTCGTTGGCGATGCCGGTGAACAGTTCGGCGCGGCTGTTCGACGCCTCGACGGTGAAGTCGGCGATGGTGCCGTCCGGGCCGGCGACGCTGCGCAGCACGAAGAACGCATCCGGGCTCGCTTCCGACGCCGCCACATAGGTCTGCTGCGCCAGGCGCTCGCGCTGGCGCGCGCGCGACACCTGCCACGACCACGCGCTGATCATCGCCACGACGGCGACCAGGAGCGAGCTCGCGGCCGTCGCGGCGACGAGGTAGTTGCCGTAATGCTGTTCGTACTGCGCCATCTGTTCGCGGCTGGACACGCCGACGACGGCCGTCAGCGGAAAGCCCGCCATGCGGCGCGCGGCGGCGTAGCGTTCGACGCCGTCGGGGCCCGTCTGCTGCGGCGCGAGCGATTCTTCCTTGAGATTGTCGAGCGCGAGCGCCTGGCCCCACGACACCTTGTCGCCGATGCGCACGGCGCGCGCCACGCCGTCGTTGCCGACGAGCGCCAGCATGCCCTGTTCGCCGGCGCGCGAGCGCTCGTACGAACTGGTGAAATACGCCGGGTCGACCTCGACGATGGCCACGCCGGCGAAGCGTCCGAACGCGTCGTCGATGCGGCGCGTGAAGCGCAGGTGCGGTTCCATCCTGGCGGCGTCGCCGACCGTCTGGCTGACGAACGGCCCGTTGGCGCTGCCGTTCACGTGCACGGCGAAATACGGTTCGCGCGACACGTCCGCGGGCGGCATCGCCGGATTGCTGTCGACGATGCGGCCGTCGCGGTCGGCCACGCTGACCTGGAACACGAGCGCCGGCGGCAGCAGCCCTTCCGCGCGCAGCGTGGGGAGGGCGGCGTTCGTGCCGTTCAGCTCCGCCGAATAGCGGATCACCTTCAGGGTCTGGTCGATGGCGTTGATGTTGCGCGCCACCTGCGCTTCATAGGTGTCGAGCTGTTCGCGCACGGCGTCGCGCGCGGTGTCGACGGCGGTGCGCCGTTCGGCCTCGATGAAGTGGAAGGTGGCGGCCCAGATCGCGATCAGCGGCAGCAGGGCGAACAGCGGTAGCGCGATGTGCGTCTCGAGCGCGCGCGCGAGCCAGCGCGGCAGGCGCGTGCGCGGGGCGGCCGGGGCGGCGATGTGCGGCAGCGGCGCCATTATTGCACCACCAGCACGGCGCGCACGCTCGGGTCGAGCGCGCCGCGGTCGATGTAGCCGATCGCTTCGGGATCCTCGGCCACCTTGCGGCGCACTGCCGCGCTGTCGGACAGTTCCGCGGGCGGCTCGCCGCGGCCCGTGAACACCATCTTCGACCAGTGGGCCTTCACCAGCGCGGGCGTCTTGCCCGTCACGCGCGCATAGAATTCGTCGCGCGCCGCGATGCCCAGGCGCTGGTCGTACGGCACCGCCACGACGCCGTCGGGAAAGCGCACGGATTGGCCGAGAAAGATCGCCGCGACCTGGTCGGCGCGCAGGGCGGCGACCGGGTTGCGGGCGGAGACGATGACGACCAGGTCGGCCGCGCGCGTGCACGGCGCGGCCAGCATGCCGAACAGCACGGCCGCGCGCAGCAGGCGGGAACGAATGCGGGAGCGGATGCGCGGCGCCATGTCAGTACACGAAGTCGAGAGCGACGCTGGCCACGTGGGCGGGGCGCCCGGACTGGAAGCGCGGCGTCAGGTTGATGAGCGTGCCGCGCGAGCCGTCGTGCGGCGTGACGCGGTCGTACTGCACCTTGAGCGCCATGTCGGTGCGCAGGTCCCAGCGCAGGCCGACCGCGGCCGACGTCTGCTGCGGGATCGTCGCGAGCAGGGCATTCAGGCCGGCGTTCAGCGCGCCGACCGCGGGCGCCAGCGTGGGCGGCAGGCCGGCCGTGGGCAGGCCCTGCTCCATCGTGGAGCCGGCGGCGCGCACGTGCGCCCACGTCGCGTACGGCGTGAGCGTGCGCCAGCGCCAGCCGGCGCTGACGTAGGCGCTGCGCGTCGAGCCGAGGAAGGAGTCGCTGTTGGTGCGGCCCGCTTCGGCCATCACGAACCAGGTGCCCGGATCGTAGTTGATGCCGATGCTCGCGAGCGTGATGCGTTCGTGGTCCAGCGCGTACCGCCGGCTCAGCGCCTGGCCCGCCGGGCCGAGGCGGTTGAAGCCGTCGAACAGGTCGCTGCCGATGTTGCTCGAGATCTCGGCGCTGACGGCATTCACGCGCATGCTCAGCGCGCCCCAGTCGCTCGTGTTCGAGATGCCGATGCCGGCGCGGCCGTACACGTGCAGCGGCTCGACCAGCGTCACGGCGCTGTGGCCGTAGAGTACCTGCGACGCGTTGCGCACCGGGCCGAGGCTCCAGCGTAGCGTGGCGTCGACGCCGTCGCTGCTCGTGACCGGCAGCACGTTGTAGCTTTCGACCGGCGGACGCACCCATGGATAGGCATAGCCGACCTTGCGGTAGTCCGCGGTGAGGAAGATGGGCAGGGCGATGCGGCCGGCGCGCAGGGCGAGTTCCGGCGTGACCTGGTACTTGACGTTGGCCCATTCGATGCGGGGCCGGTAGGTATTGTCCATGCCCTGTTCGCTCACGACCTGCAGCACGGCCGACCAGCGCTTCGCCAGCGTGGCGTCGAGCTGCATGCCGAGCCGGCTGTCGACGTCCGCGCTCCAGTGGCGCGAGGCGCCGGCACCGTTCGATTTCAGCACGGACGACGTGTAGTCGGCCTCGTGCTCGCTGTTGTGCACGACGCCGAGCGTACCGAAGCCCGAAATGCGCCAGCCCGCCGGACGGGCCGGTTCGGACGCCGGCGCGTCCGCGGCGCGCGCGGCGCCGCACAGGGCGAGCCCCAGCAGGGAAAGGAACAGAAGATGAGCTGGACGAGGTTGCTGCATGTGTATCGACGGATGGGTTGCCTGGACCTGCGATGCGCGCGGTGCCATGCGGCCTGGCATGCACATCGGCCTGCGGGAAAGGGCAGGGCGCGGCGCGGCGGGAGCGCGCAGCTTGACTGTAATAGGTGCGCTGTGGAAAGTCGATGGCTTTTGTCCGCGCCCCGGCCCGATCCGGTATGTTGTTGCGCTATGGCAACGGCAGTGATGTCAGTCCGGTAAGTCCGGCGTGCCCGGCGGCTTGCGTGCACGCGTGGCGAGGAAAGTGGCCATGTACCGGTCGATCAGGAAGCGCTCCCGAGGATGACGGTCTTCATGAAATCCCGTCAATACGAAGCCCGCGTCCAGCTGGCCGCCGATCTGCTGCGCCAGCGTATGGCCGAACACGAGCGCCTCGCCGCTGGCCGTCCTGGCGGCCAGCGTGGCGGCGTCGAGATGATCGAGGTCGGAATACGGCAGGGGAAAGCGGGGCCGGATGACGCCCTGCGCCGCATGGACCGGATCGCGGTCGCCGACGAACACGACGGGATTGTAGAAACTGGACAGCAGCGTGCCGCCGGGGCGCAGTACGCGAAAGCATTCGCGCCAGACCGGGCGCACATCCGGTACGTACAAATTCGAGATCGGATGGAACACGAGGTCGAACGCCGCGTCGGCGCAGGCGGACAGGTCGCGCATGTCGCCCTGCACGGTCTGCAAGGCGAGACCTTCGCGCTGCGCCACCATGCGGTCCTGCGCCAGTTGCAGGTCGGAGGCGTCGAACACGGTGACGTCGGCGCCGGCGGCGGCCAGCAGCGGGGCCTGCTGGCCGCCGCCGGAGGCGAGACACAGGATGCGCAGGCCGCGCACGGCGTCGAGCCAGCCGGCAGGCAGGAGGCCCGGCGTCAGGCGCACCTGGGCGAGGTCGCCGGCGCGGGCGGCGGCGATCGCGTCGGGTTCGACCGGACGCGACCATTCGCATTGCTGCGCGGCCTGCCGGTCCCAGGCGGCGCGGTTGTGGCGGACGATGTCGGCCGGATCGGTGAAAGAATGAGGCATGTGTTTTCCTTGGTATGCGTTGGGAAAACTGCCCGTGCTGCTGCGGCCGCGGCGCTGCAGGCGGAATCGGTACTGACTGAACATGGCAATGCGGCCGGCAGATCGCATGGGCAGCGATCGTCGGAACGATGCGGGGGCATCGGCGCATTACTTGTTCATGTCGTCACGCTCCGGTGAAGAAGAGGAAGTCCGATGTTAGCACGCCCTGTCGTCCCACAACCGTCCGCCGCCCAGGTCCAGCAGCGTGAGATACAGGCGCACGTCGAATTCGATCTGGTGATAGTCCGGTTCCATCCAGCAGCACAGCTTGTAGAACGCCTTGTCGTGCTCCTTTTCCTTCAGGTGCGCCAGTTCGTGCACCGTGATCATGCGCAGGAACGCGGCCGGCGCGTCGCGGAACACGGTGCCGATGCGGATCTCGCGCTTGGCCTTGAGGCGGCTGCCCTGCACGCGCGAGATCGCGGTGTGCAGGCCGAGCGCCTGCTGGACGATGCCGATCTTGCTGTCGTACGCGACCTTCGACACGGGATCGGCGTTGCGCAGGTAGTCGTCCTTCAGGTCCTGCACGTAGGCATACAGCGTCTTGTCGGTGCGGACGTCGTGGGCGTCGGGATAGCGCTGGCGCAGATGGTCGGCGAGGCGGTCTTCGGCGATCAGGCGCTCGACCTGGGCCAGCAGGTGCGCGGGATAGGCGCCAAGGTATTTCAGGTGAACGGGTGCGGACATAAGGGTGAAACTGTAGCACAAAGGGCGCAGGCGCCGGGCGCGTCCGAAAGGGCGACGCGGCCGGCGCCTGCGCGCGTTGACGGGACCGGAACAGCGTCCCCGATGTCACCCTTCCTTGCTGCCCTGGCGGTTGCCGGCTTTCGCCGCGGCGGCGGCGCGGTTGGCCGATTGCCGGCTTTCCCCGCCCTTGCGCCCGATGTCGGCCATGTGGGCGCGGTTGCGGCTGACCACTTCCCCGCCTTTCTGGCCCGCGCGGCGCGCTTCCTCCGAATCGAATTCGTGCGCCGTGCCCTTCTGGTGTGCCGCCTGTCCGCCCTTGCTGGCGATTTGACGCTGCTGGTTCTGGTCCATCGCAGCGAAACCGCGCTTGGCCGGCTGGCTTTTCTGCTCGTTGCCGCCGGCGTCGGCCGACCCCTTGCCGCCTTCCTTGCTTGTCGCCATATCGATCTCCTTGTGCCTGAACAATCAACCGAGCGTCATGGATGCGCTCGTGCGTTTAGAGAGGCAGGGAAGCAAATGGTTCCGGCGGCGTGCGGCTGGCGTCAGGCCGCGCGGTCGTCTATCTTCAGAACCAGTTTTCCGAAGTTCTTACCCTCGAACAGCATTGTCAGCGCCTCGGGGAACCGTTCGAAGCCGTCGACGACGTGTTCCCGGCTCTTGATCGCGCCCGCCTGCAGCCACGCGCCGAGGCGCTGCACGCCCTCCGGATAGCGCGGCAGGTAGTCCAGCACCACCATGCCTTCCATGCGCGCCCGGTTCACGAGCAGGGACAGGTAGTTGGCCGGGCCCTGCACCGGCGTCGTGTTGTTGTACTGCGAGATGGCGCCGCAGATCACGATGCGCGCCTTGCGGTTGATGCGGGCCAGCACGGCGTCGAGGATGTCGCCGCCCACGTTGTCGAAATAGACGTCCACGCCCTGCGGACAATGTTCCTTCAGGCCCGCGGCCACCGGCCCCGCCTTGTAGTCGATGCAGGCGTCGAACCCGAGTTCCTCCACGACGTAGCGGCACTTGTCCGCACCGCCCGCGATCCCGACGGCGCGGCAGCCCAGCTGCTTGGCCACCTGGCCGACGGTCGCCCCGACCGCGCCCGCCGCCGCCGACACGACGACCGTCTCGCCGGCCTTGGGCTGGCCGACGTCGGTCAGGCCGAAGTACGCCGTCATGCCCGGCATGCCGAGGATGTTCAGCCACTTCGGCGCCGGTGCCAGCGACGGGTCGATCTTCATCGCCGCCGCGGCCGCGGCGTCGACGGGGCCGGTCCAGTAGTCCTGCACGCCGAACATGCCGCCGACGGTGTCGCCCACGGCCAGGTGCGGCGAGGTCGATTCGACGACGACGCCCACGCCGCCGGCGCGCATCGTCTCGCCGATGGCGACGGGACGGATGTATGACTTGCCCTCGTTCATCCAGCCGCGCATGGCCGGATCGAGCGAGAGGTATTGCACCCGCACGCGCACCGCGCCGTCGGCAAGGGGTGCGAGCGGTTCCTCGGTGCGTTGCCAGTCGGCGGCCTGCGGCAGGCCGACGGGGCGGGCGGCAAGGCGGAACTGGCGGTTCATCGGGGTATCCTGGGTCATGCGCGTCTCCTCGTGAAAATGCAGCGTTGGTGAACATGCCGGAATGGCAATCCATGCGACAATGGCCGGCCCATTCGTGCAACCACAACCATTCTGAAGTTTTAGCATGTACCCAGAATATATCCTGACCCTGTCCTGCCTGGACCACCGCGGCATCGTGCTGCGCGTCTCGGGCTTCCTGGCCGAGCACGGCTGCAACATCATCGATTCGGCGCAGTTCGGCGATGCGGAATCGAAGCTGTTCTTCATGCGCGTGCACTTCGCGCTGGAAGACGACGCGATTTCGGACGAACTGCTGCGCGCGGGCTACCGCTCGCTGTGCGACGACCTCGGCGCCGAGGGTCAGCTGCACGACGCCAGGCAGAAGCCGCGCGTCATGATCATGGTCTCGAAGATCGGCCACTGCCTGAACGATTTGCTGTTCCGCTACCGCAGCGGCCTGTTGCCGGTGGAAATTCCGGCCATCGTGTCGAACCACATGGAGTTCTACCAGCTCGCGGCCAGTTACAATATCCCGTTCCACCACTTGCCGCTCGAGGCCGGTGCCAGCGAATCGGCCAAGCTCGCCCAGGAGGCGCGCATCATCGAACTGCTGGACACCCACCGCATCGACCTGGTCGTGCTGGCGCGCTACATGCAGATCCTGTCGCCGGGACTGTGCGAAGCCTTGAAGGGCAGGGCGATCAATATCCACCACTCGTTCCTGCCGAGCTTCAAGGGCGCGCGCCCGTATGCGCAGGCGCACCGCCGTGGCGTCAAGCTGATCGGCGCCACCGCCCATTTCGTCACCGGCGACCTGGACGAAGGCCCGATCATCGAGCAGGACGTCGAACGCGTCGACCACGCCATGAGCGCGGAGCAGCTGACGGCGATCGGCCGCGACGTCGAGAGCGTCGTGCTGGCCCGCGCGGTCAAGTGGTTCGTGGAACACCGCATCCTGCTGAACGGCGACAAGACCGTCGTGTTCAGCTGATCCCGACCATATACAGAAAATAGGCAGTACCGAATGGCCCTGAAAGCTACGATCTACAAGGCAGACCTGAGCATTGCGGACATGGACCGCAACTATTACCAGGAACACGCGCTCACCATCGCGCGGCATCCTTCGGAAACCGACGAACGGGTGATGATCCGCCTGCTCGCATTCGCCCTGCACGCCGACCCGGCGCTTGCATACGGCAAGGATTTGTTCGACGTCGAAGAGCCCGCGCTGTGGCTCAAGGACCTGACCGGCGCGATCGACCTCTGGATCGAGGTCGGCCAGCCTGACGAGCGCCGCCTCATGAAGGGGGCCGGCCGCGCCGAACACGTGATCGTGTACAGCTACAGCGCCACCAGCCACATCTGGTTCAAGGGCCTGGCCAGCAAGCTCGAGCGCACGAGGAAGATTTCGATCATCAATATTCCGCCAGAAACCAGCGCCCAGCTGGAAGCGATGGCGCAGCGCTCGATGCAGCTGCAATGCACGATCCAGGACGGCCAGGTGTGGCTGACGGACGGCGAACGCACCGTGCAGGTCGAGCGCGAAACGCTGATGGCCGAGCGCTGATCGGGCGGGCGCGTGCGTGCATGCGCCCCGGCTTCGCGCATGGACAATTTGTCACAGGTACCGTGCGCGCGTCCGCCGTGCGGGCGCGGCTATAATCGGGTCATGCCGATCCGATCGACTACAAACCGTCTGCGTTTCGTGTGGCTGGCGCTGTTCGCCCTGCTGCTGAATACGTTCGCGCCGACGGTGTCGCACGCGCTGGACGCAAGGCAACCCGCGGTGCCGCTCGACGTCTGCAGCGTCGACGGCGGCACGGCGTTCGCCACCGCGGCCGCGCTGCTGGTGCAGAACGAGCACGCCGGCATGCGCATGCGCATGCGCGGCGACTGCGGCTATTGCCTCGCGCATGCCGGCAGCCACGGTTTGCCGCCGCCCGTGCACGCACTCCTGCCGGCGCCGCACGGCACCGAGCCGCGCCCGCTGCTGTTCTACCACGCGCCCCGTCCGCTGGCCGTCTGGCTCGCGGCCGTGCCGCGCGGACCTCCCCGCTTTGCCTGACCTCGCCGGTTGACGCCGGCCCGTTCGATTTTCCGTGCGCCCGGCGTTCCCGCCGCGCACAGGTCCATCCCTTTTCAGTCAGGTAAAGCCCATGTTTCGTTCATTCCTCGTGCTGGCCGCGGCCAGCCTCGTTTCCTCCGCCGCATTCGCCGAAGTCACCATCGGCGACCCGTGGATCCGCGCCACCGTGCCCGCGCAAAAATCCTCCGGCGCGTTCATGCAGCTGCGCTCGCCGACGGCCACGCGCCTCGTCGAGGTGCAGACGCCGGTCGCGGGCCGTGCCGAAATCCACTCGATGGCCATGGAAGGCCAGACCATGCGCATGCAGAAGATCGACGGCCTCGACGTGCCGGCCGGCCACGCCGTCGACCTGGCGTCCGGCGGCTATCACGTCATGCTGTTCGACCTCAAGCAGCAGCTCAAGGAAGGCGAGCAGGTGCCGCTGACCTTGACGTTCGTCGGTCCGGACAAGAAACGCGAGAACGTCACCGTGCAGGTGCCGGTCAAACCGCTCACTTACTCGGCAACGAGGGGCGCGGCCCCGGCCGCGCACTGAAGGAGCGCACGATGAAAGCTTACTGGATCGCCGCCCTGCTCGCGGCGGGGACGGCGCACGCCCATGTCACGGTCGCCCCGGCCAGCGCGCCGGCCGGCGCCTATGCCACGCTCGTCTTCAAGGTCGGCCACGGCTGCGACGGCAGCGCCACGACCGGCATCACGGTCGCGCTGCCGGAAGGCGTCACCGCCAAGCCGATGCCCAAGCCCGGCTGGACCCTCAATCTCGTCGAAGGCAAGCTCGCGACGCCGCTGCAGCAGCACGGCAAGACGATCGCGACGGCCGTGCGCGAGATCACCTGGCGCGGCGGCCCGCTCGCGGACGCCTACTACGACGAGTTCACCGTGCAGGCCAAGTTGCCGGACGCGCCGGGCCGCTACGTGTTCAAGGTGGGGCAGCAGTGCGAGAAGGGCCGCATCGACTGGGCCGACGTCGAGCCCGCAGCCGGTCCAGCCTCCGCGCCCGCCTCGAAGACGCCCGCGCCGGTGCTTGACGTCGTCCCCGCCGGCATGCCGATGCATCATCACTGAGGACGGCATGCACAATCGAAACGAATTTCTGCCGCTGCGTTGCTGCGCGGCAGCGGCCGCGCTCGCCTGCGCGAGCCTTTCGGCGGGCGCCGACGAGCTCCCGACGCACCTGGACACCGTGATCGTCACGGGCGGCCGCCCGACCTCGCTGCCGGCGCAGATCCCGACGACGATCGAGGGCATCACCGGCGCGCAGGTCGAGGACCGCATCAACGCCGTCGACAGCGAGGACGCGCTCAAATACCTGCCGAGCCTGAACGTGCGCAAGCGCTACACGGGCGACTACGACCATGCGGTGCTGGCCAGCCGCGCATCGGGCACGGGCAACAGCGCGCGCTCGCTCGTGTACGCCGACGGCATCCTGCTGTCCAACCTGCTCGGCAACGGCGCCACGTACACGCCGCGCTGGGGGCTCGTCACGCCGGAGGAAATCGAGCGCGTCGACGTGCTGTACGGGCCGTTCGCAGCGGCGTATCCGGGCAACTCGGTGGGCGCCGTCGTCGATTTCCAGACCCGGATGCCGACGCGGCGCGAGGCGCACGTCAAGGTGTCCGGCTATGCGCAAGACTTCAAGCTGTACCGCACGGACGACCGCTACGACGGCTGGCAGGGCAGCGCCTCGCTCGGCGACCGCAGCGGCGCGTGGTCGTGGTGGGTCGACGTCGCGCGCCTGGACAGCGACGCGCAGCCGATCGCGTTCGCCAACAGGCTCGTGTCGACCGGGTCTCCGAATGGCGGCGGCGTCCCGGTGACGGGCGCCGTGGCCGGCCGTAATCCGTCCGGCAAGGACTGGTGGCTGCTCGGCGCCACGAGCCGGACGCAGACGGTGCAGGACCACGCGAAGATCAAGCTCGCGTGGGACATCGACCCAAAGCTGCGCGCCAGCTACACGTTCGGCTGGTGGCGCAACGATGCGAAGCGCGTGTCCGAATCGTATTTGCGCGACGCCGCGGGCAATCCGGTCTACGCCGCCACGCGCGTGAACATCGGCGGCCTCGCCTACGACCTGAAGGCGTCCGACTTCGCGCCCAGCCGCGCCGCGCTGGAACATGCGATGCACGGGCTGTCGCTGAAGCACCATAGCCGCGATACGTTCGACTGGGAAATCGCCGCCAGCCTGTACGACTACACGCGCGACCTCGTGCGCACGCCGACGGTGGCCGTGCAGGCCGGCAATCCGGCGGACACGAACGGCGCCGGCCAGGTCACCGACATGGGCGGCAGCGGCTGGAACACGCTGGCGTTGAAGGGCATCTGGCGCCCCGACGCCGGCATGCTGGCGGGGCACACGGTCGAATTCGGGCTGCAGTCCGACCATGCGCGACTGCGCACCCGCGTATTCGCCAGCGCGACCGACTGGCTGCATGCGGGCGATGGCCGGCAGGTGTCCGTCTTCAACGGCAACACGTGGCTGGAAAGCCTTTACGCGCAGGACAACTGGCGCATTGGCGACGCCTGGCGCGCCACGCTCGGCGCCCGCGTCGAGCGCTGGCGCGCGTACGGCGGCGAGCTGTCCAATGCCGTGCTGGCCGCGCCGCTCCCGTTCCCGGGGCGCAGCGAGACGAACTGGTCGCCGAAGGCCGCACTGTCGTACCGCGCGAGCGACGCCTGGACCTTGAAGGCGTCGACGGGGCGCGCCGTGCGCAATCCGACGGCGGCCGAGTTGTTCCAGGGGTCTATCGTCGACAACGCCATCGTCAACAGCAATCCGGACCTGAAGGCGGAGCAATCATGGACGAGCGAGCTGTCGGCGGAAACGGTCGGCGACCAGGGCTCGCTGCGCGTCACGCTGTTCCGCGAGACCACGCGCGACGCGCTGTATTCGCAGCCGCTGCTCGTGAGCGCGGGGACGACCGTCAACACGGTGCAGAACGTCGGCCGCATCCGCACGAATGGACTGGAAATGTCGGCGCAGGTGGATGACGTCGGCGTGCGCGCCGGCATCCGCGGCCTGTCCCTGACGTCGAGCCTGACGTATGCGGATTCGATCATCACGGAAAACGTGGCGTTTCCGGCCAGCGTAGGGAAGTGGCAGCCGCGCGTGCCGCGCTGGCGCGCGACGGCGCTGGCGGCGTGGAAGGCGAACGACCGGTTGACGGCCACGCTCGGCGGACGCTACAGCGGCCGCCAGTATTCGACGCTGGACAACAGCGATCCGAACGGCAATGCGTACATGGGCGTCTCGGACTATCTCGTGTTCGATGCGCGCGTGCGCTGGCGCTTCGACCGCCACTGGAGCGCGGCGCTCGGCGTGGACAACCTGAACGACCGCACCTACTGGGCGTTCCACCCGTACACGCAGCGCACCGTGGTGGCCGAGGTGCGCTGGGACCTGTAAGCGATGCGCCGCCGGTCCGGGTGCCGAAGTATCAGCGCGGGGCGGCACCGAGGCGGCGCACGTTGCCCGAGCCGACCACCGAGCTGCTGATCTGCGGATCGCCGTAGTAATTGACGTCGCCCGATCCGGCGACCGTCAGGCCGAGGCGCTCGCGCACCCACAAGGTGGCGTCGCCGGAGCCGGCCACGGTGACGGTGGCGCTGTCGGTGCGCACGTGGCCGAGGTCGACGGTGCCCGAGCCGCCGATCGAGATCGACATGCTGCGCGCCGTGCCGTCCTGCACCTTCAGGCCGCCGCTGCCCCCGAGGGCGACGCCCACCGACTCGCCTTCGAGGCGGCGCACCTTGATCGCGCCGGACCCGCCCACGTCGAACTTGACGCGGCCGCCGCGCACGACGTCGGCATCGATATTGCCCGCACCGCCGAGCGACAGTCGGTCGACGTCGCGCGCCTGCACGACGAACTTCAGGTTGCGGCTACGCAGGTTGGCGTCCTTCTTCGCGCGGATTTTCAGCGTGCCGTCTTCCACGACCGTCTCGATCAGCGGCAACAGGTTGTCGTCCGCTTCCACGGTGACACCTTCGCGCGCGCTGCCGCTGCGGATCTCGACGTTGCCCTGCAAGGACAGCGCGACGCCGTCGAAGTGCGCCACGTCGCGCGCCTGGCGCACTATCTTGCCGCTGCCCTGGACCTGTTCGCCGCGGCTCCAGCTCCAGTCGACGGCTTCGGCCTGCGGCGCGACGGCGATGCAGGCGAGGGCACAGGCGGCGAGGGCGATGCGGCGGGTAATGGTGATCATGATGGTCTCCCTGGAAGATTGTCGGCGATGCGTTCGATGGTGACATCCTAGGTGGAGGCAGCCCGGACGTCGCGCCGTTTGCGACGGGCCGCAAGAAAGGCGGACCGGAATGCAGGCGGGCGGTCGCGAACGGCAGCGGGCCGCAAGTGTGGCGGCGGAGGCACGCCAAAGCTTGGTGTTAGAAAAAATATCTTTCTGATTGGAATTTTTGCACGATGCCGGTTTTATAATGGACGGGACCGTTTCCCACCGCCCGTTTGACGCCCGAAGCACGATGGAATACCACCAGTCCTCGCAGATCCCCACCCTGTCGTATATCGAAAACGAAGACCATCCGGTGTTCGGCACCCTGGTCGAGCAGATCCTGCACCTGCTGAATTCGAAGCTGGTGTTTTCGGACATCATCATTCACCAGAACAGTCCGCTGATGCTGCGCCAGCCGAAGGGCGTCGTGGCCGTGACGGATTCGCCGATCACGAAGGAAGAGCTGGAAGAGTTCTTCGACGTCATCGAGCCGAACTGGGCCGAGCGCATCGCCGAGCGCGCGTTCGACCGCTCGATCGACCTGCACACGGCCCGCATCCGCGCCAACTGCTTCACCTTCCAGGCCAGGAAACGCCTCGGCTGCGTGATCCGGCGCTTCCCGAAGGAGCCGCTGGCGCTGGCGTCCCTCGGCCTGCACGCGGACGAGCGCGAGTTCGCCCGGCTGACGAGCGGCCTCGTCCTGATCATCGGCGACACGTGCCAGGGCAAGTCGACCACCATCGCATCGATGCTGGACGAGATCAACAAGCAGCGCTCCGGCCACATCATCACGATCGAGGACCCGGTCGAGACCCTGATCCCGCAGCGCAAGTGCATCATCACGCAGCGCGAGGTGGGCGTGGACGGCGACGTCGAAAGCTATTACCTCGGCGCGCTGGACGCGCTGCGCGAGCGGCCGGACGTGATCGTCATCGGCGAGATCCGCGACGCCCAGACGGCGCAGGAAGCGCTGGCGCTGGCCGAATCCGGTCCGCTGGTGCTGGCCACGCTGCACGCGCGCTCGACGGAGCTGGGCCTGCAGAAGATGCTGCGCCTGCTCGGCAATTCGGATGCGCAGGGCCAGGCGCTGGCGCATGCGCTGCGCGGCGTGCTGTGCCAGGCGCTGCTGCCGTCGAAGCAGGGCAACCGCTACCACCTCGCGACGGAATGCCTGACCCTCAACCCGCCCGTGGCGGCGATGATCGAGGCCGGCGACCTCGGCGCCATCCGCGCCCACATGAACGCGGGACGGGGCCCCGGCTGCCACACGATGAACAGCGTGCTCGAAGCGCTGCTGGCCGCGCACAAGGTCGGCGTCGACGATGCGCGCGCCGCGACGACGGACCGGATCGGCTTCGCGGAAATGGTGTGATGGGCCAGCACCGGTGCGGACTCGGCCATATTATTCGTTTCACGCATGGTCGTTATGTGAAACGAGCATTGGACTTATGTCTTCCGGAGGCAGATAATCGTTCCTGTCTCCTCTATCTTCCTCCAAGAAAATAGATTCAAGCCCGCTCAATGCGGGCTTTTTTTTGGGCTGTGTTCGCGTTAATTAAGTAAACCGCCACTACGCACCTACCCAAGCTGAGCAGCAGCACACAGCAGAGATGCGGGCGTCGTCAGACAACGCGCGTCGAGCATGCGCTGCCATCCCGAGTAGTTGGCGAGATACCGGCTCGCGACACCGCGAAAGCGGGCTAGCCAGCTCTTGAATCGGCTGTGCCAGGCATTTACGTTCTGGATATGGATGGCGCCACGCGCGCGCGGGCCTGCCCGGACGTTCACGGCCTCATGCGTGATGCCTGCTTCCGTGCAAAATCGACGATACGACGCGGCCGCATCGCTGATCAAGAGTATGTCCGCTGGCAAGACAGGACGCAGACACCGCGCCAGTTGCGCAGCCGTCACCTGACCGCGTCCGGTGTGAAAATCGAGAGTCTGTCCACTGCGGTCGCGTGCGACTAGCAGACAGTCGTGGTCGCGGTTGATGCCGCGTCGACGGGCGACGCCGCCGCGTTGCCGGGCCGGACGGTCGAGCCGGCGCGATCCCTTCTGCGATTCCAGCCGATAGGTTTCATCCGCCTCGACGATCGCCGACAATTGACGAGGCCGGGCACGCGCGGCGCCCGGCACGAACCGATGGCGCCAGCAAAAACTCGTCGTCCGGTGTACGCCCGCAAGGGTCGCCGCCTGCCGCACCGTGCGTGAGTCGAGCACGCATTGCAGATAGGTCAGCCAGGATTCCTTCCTGCGTAGTCGCGCCAGCGGCGTGCCCGTCAACGCGTTGTAGCTACGGCGGCAGCCGAGGCAACGAAAGCGCTGCAGTCCGCTGGCCTGGCCGTAACGATGCGACCTCGGGCAATGGCAATGCGGACACGGCCGGCCGCGTGCGGCATGCTCGATGACGGCGATGCACTCGCCCGGATGGGCGATGCCAGCGATCCATTCCCGCAAGCGGGCCAGCTCGGCGGTGGACAGCGACACCGCCGTCAGCATGGCGAACAACGTGTCGAACGTCTGGCTGCGCATCGTCACTCCTCATGAGTTACCTCGACAATGCGTATGACCTGCGCAAGCGGAATCGGTTCACCTAACGATCGCGAACACAGCCTTTTTTTGTCCGATCGCGGGCGCATGCCCGGCTCAGCCGATCGTGTTCATCTCGCTTTCGTCTTCCGTATAGCGCACGGGACCGAGCGTGCTCCGGTCCTGCTCCGCGATCCCTTCATGGGCCAGCACGTGCTGGACGATCTGCGCTTCGCTGTAGCGCCCCGGCGTGGCGAATTGCAGCGGTTCTTCGTTGTTGCGGTACCAGACGCGATAAACGGGCATGAAAAACCTCCTTGTAGATGGCGACGCTTCCAGTATGCCAGACCAGCCCGGCTGCCGGATCAGTCCAAAGGTACGGCCCGCCAGCGGTTGACCTCGGGCGGCGTCACGGGCGGTGCCGCGTTGCCCCAGCTGTTGCGGACATACGTGACGACGGCCGCGACTTCCGCATCGTCCAGCTGCGGGCTGTACGGCGGCATGCCGAACGGCCGCGGATTGCCGGCCGTGGCGGGCGGGAAGCCGCCGTTGAGCACGATGCGGATCGCGTTCACCGGGTCGGCCATCGTCAGCGCGCCGTTGCCCGCCAGCGGCGGATAGGCGGGCTGGCCCGCGATGCGCGTGCCGCGTCCGTCGGCGCCGTGACAGTCGGCGCAGTGGTGTTCGTACAGATCGCGTCCGGCCTTCATCACGGCGTCGGACGGCGGGGCGGACGGCTGGCGCGGGCCCGGATCGCCCGGCAGCGCATGCAGGTAGGCCGCCATCGCGCCGGCGTCGGCGTCCGACAGGTATTGCAGGCTCTGGCCGACGACTTCCGCCATCGGCCCGAACACGGCGCCGCGCGGCGCCACGCCCGTGCGCAGCAGTTGCACGATGTGGGCCTGGTCCCAGTCGCGCAGGCCCGCCTCGCCGGCGGCGTCGAGGGCGGGGGCGTACCAGCCGATCGTCGGAATCATGCCGCCGGACAGCCGCGCGCCCGTCGCGCCGAGGCCGTTGCGCGGACTGTGGCACGCGGCGCAGTGGCCGAGGCCTTCGACGAGGTAGGCGCCGCGGTTCCAGTCGGCGCCGCGCGCCGGCTGCGGCACGTACACGCCCGGCTTGAAGTACAGCAGGCGCCAGCCGGCCAGCACGATCTGCCGGTCGTACGGGAAGCGCAGGTCGTGCGGCCGGTTCGGCTGACGGGCCGGCGCCAGGCTGCGCAGGTAGGCGTACAGCGCGTCGGCGTCGGCGCGCGTCGTCTTCGTCATGTTCGGATACGGAAACGCAGGATACAGCAGCCGGCCGCCCGGCGCGATGCCGTTGTGCAGCGCGTGCCAGAAATCGTCCGCCGTCCAGGCGCCGATGCCGGTGCGCGCGTCCGGCGTGATGTTGGGGGCGTAGACGGTGCCGAACGGCGTCGCGAGCGCGCGTCCGCCCGCGTAGGGCAGGCCGCCGCGCGCCGTGTGGCAGGCCATGCAGTCGCCGGCGCGGGCCAGGTAGGCGCCGCGGGCGATGTTGTCCGGCGTCGCCGCCCACGCCTCTTGCGAACGCGCCGGGATGAATTCGGCGCGCGGCCACGCGGCCGCGACGATGGCCGCCGCGACGATCGCGAGCAGGCCGAGGCCGATCAGGATGCGCTTCATGGCCGCGCCTCCGGCTGGCTACCGCACGCGAGCGGCATCGGGTGGGCGACGTCCGGCGCCGGGCTGGGGTCGTCCGGCAGCGGCTCGCTGGCGAGCCAGCCCGACACCGCCGCCACGTCCGCCAGGGTCAGGCGCCCGGCAATGGTCGCCATGCAGTCGGGCGCGTGCGCGCGGCGCGTGCCGTTGCGCCAGGCGCCGAACTGGGCGTTGATGTAGTCGCGCGGCAGGCCGACGAGGCCCGGGACGGCGGGCAGGGCGCCCGTCAGGCGCTGGCCGTGGCAGGCGACGCACGCCGGCACCTTCAGCGCCGCGTCGCCCTGCAGGACCAGCGCGCGGCCCCGCGCCAGCTGGTCCGCCGGGAGGCTGGAACGCGCCAGCACGGGTGCGGGCAGGTGCTGGGTCGAAAAATACGTCGCGATCTCGCGCAGGTAATCGTCGGACAAATGCTCGACCATGTAGGTCATCAACGGATACTGGCGGCGCCCGGCGCGGAAGTTCTGCAGCTGGTTGAGGAGGTAGACGGCCGGCTTGCCGGCGATGCGCGGGTAGTAGCGCGGGCCCTGCGTCGGGGGCGGGCTGGCCGGGCTGCCATGGCACGAGGTGCAGGCGGCCACGCGCTGCGCCAGCGTGTCCGGCACGCCGCGCTCGGGCTGCGCCGCCGCGGCGGGAAGCAACGCGGTGAGCAGGGCGACGTACGGCAGGGAGCGGAAAACCGGAAGACGCATGACATTCCCGTGGTCGGCGAAAACGTTGACCCCGCATGATACCGCGCCATGTTGAGTTTTACGCAATCTTTTGAATCGGGCAACAGCGCGACGACGGCGCGTCGCCCGCCGCACCGCTCAGTGCGCGTCCTGGTACGTGCGCAGGTAGGCCAGCAGCGCGGCCATGTCGCGCTCGTCGTGGATGCCCCAGAAGCGCATCTTCGTGCCCGGCACCGCTTTTTCCGGATCGCGCAGGAACGCGGCCAGCGTGTGCTCGTCCCACACGATGCCGGAACGTTTCATCGCCTCGGAGTAGGTGAAATCGGTCGTGCTGCCGGCGCGCCGGCCGAACAGGGCGTTCAGCTGCGGGCCGAAGCCGCCGCGCGCGTGCGGGCCGATCTGGTGGCACGACGCGCACGGCTTGAACACGGTGGCGCCGTCGACGGGACCGTCGCCGCGCGAGCAGCCGGTCAAGGTGAACGAGGCGGCGGCCAGGGCGGCGAGGAGTATGGCGCGTACGCGCATGTCAGGACTGCGGCTTGGGCTGCGCCGCGCGGCGCGGTCCGCCGGCGACGGGCTTCGGCGGCAGCGGCGGCGGGGGATTGGCGCGCCAGTGGCGGTAGATGCGCAGCGCCACGTGGGCGTCGTCGGCCGCGTACTGGATCTGCTTGTCGGTCAGGCGCGGCAGCGCCCAGTTGGTCGTCGTGATCTTGCGCGACTTTTGCAGGCGCTTGCCGAACAGGCGCGCCACGGCCGTCTTCGCGCCCCATGCATTGCGCTCGCCGCGGCGCAGCGCGGTCGACAGGTCGAGCACGTTGCGCGCGTCGATGCCGAGCTTGGCGCGCAGGCGGCGCAGGTCGTCGCCGAGGCCGAAGCCGACCTTCAGGATCGCGGCCGATTCGAGCACGGCATGCAGCACGTCGATGCCGGGAGTGGCGGGTGCGGGCGCGCCTTCGGTGGGGCCGCCGGCCGCCGGGGCGCCGGCCGCCGGGACGCCGGCCGCCACATCCGGCTTGCGTGGCGGGCGCGCGGCGCCGATCTGGAACAGATAGGCGTGCCGGTCGGTCGCGAGCTGCACGAGATGCGGGCCGGTCGACTGCTCGCCTTTTTGAAACGTGGGCTTGGATTCGGTGTCGAACCCGACCGCGTCGCACGCCATGAGCGCAGCCAGCGCGGCGTCCGCGTCAGCGCGCGTGCGCACGAGGCGCACGTCGGCCAGCGCGATGCCTTCGTAAGGGGGCAGGTCGTCCTCGGCCTCGCTCATCCGGTGGCCGGTCAGCGTTTCGCGAATTTCGACGCCAACTGCTGCAGCTTTTCCTGGCGCTTGCGGTCGGCTTCCGCCTGCACTGCGGCGTCGCGCTCGGCCTTCTTGCGGTCGGCCTCTTTCTTGAAGCGCTGCTGCAGCAGTTCCTTGGCGTGCAGGCGGTGGGTGTCGGTCACTTCGGCGCCCGGATTGCCGTCCAGGTCGTAGCGCACGGTGGCTTTTTCCATCGCGCGCAGATAGCGCATCGAGCCCGTGTGGATGCCGAGCGCGGCGCGCATCGTCTTGCGGTTCAGGCCGGGCAGGCGGGCCAGCACCTGCTTGTCGACGCCGATCGCCAGCGGCAGGCAGTCGCGGAAGGCCTTGAACTCCTGCTGCAGCTGCTTGAGCAGGGCGCGCGGCGATTGGTCGCCGGCGGGCGCCGCGGCGGCAGCGGCTTCGGGTGCGGCAGCGTGCGCCTCGGCCTCCGGGGCCGGAGCTTGAGGTGACTGATCGCCTCCGGATGCGCCGTCGCCCGGTGCGGCATCGGGCATGGCGTGGGTGGCGTTTTCGGTGGCCTCGGGGAGCTCGGCGACAGGACTCATCGTATTCATTGACTTCATGGTAAGAACGGGAAGCGGAAGGATAGCATGGCGGCGGCATGCGTGTGCCGCTCAGCCGCGTAACGGATCGTCGTGATGATTGAACGACCGCAATTTCGTGCTCGGGCGGCGGCGCGCGGCCGGGAAATCGTGTATGATCCGCCTCTTTCCTTGCGCACGGTTTGCGCCGACGCAGCCAGGGTCGGGAAGAGGAAAGGAAATATGTGCGCTCGTTATATCCCATATCGGATATTTCAATTATCGCTAAACATTTCCTTAAGGCATAATGCGTTTGTCTCCTCTATTTCTCCTCTGGAAAATAGATTCAAGCCCGTTGTTTGACGGGCTTTTTTTCGTTCCGACATGCTAACCCGCGATTTCGACCACATTCCGTACCGCCCGATCTCCCAGTGCGCGCGCGCCGCAGCCCCTTCCCGCTGCGCCGGACGACGCCCGCCGGGCAGCGGCAACGCCAGGTGTGCTTGATATCCGGGCGTTCCGCCCCTAGCTAGGGCCATCCCCTTCATCCCCGCCCTCCGGGTCCGCGCCGCGGGCCAGGTGGGTTATTGACTTCGCAGGCACGCGCCACGCCTCGACTGGAGAAAGTTATATGAAAAACACCGCCAAGACCCTGACACTGACAGCGAAGAAAACGCCGGGAACGACCACGGCGCAGCTGTCGGTGCCGAAAACCGCGACCTCGTATTTCCTCGAAACGGAAGCGGCTGCCAAGGTGACGGTGGTGAAGACGCGTTCGCGCCTGGCCTCGCTGAAGGCAGCCCAGGCCGAAGCCGCCCAGGTGGATCAGCTGCAGCCGGAAGGGTTCGATGACGCCGTCGCCGCCGGTGCGGACGCGGCGGATGCCGTTGCCGCCGACGTCGCGGCCAACGAAAGCATCGCGCCGGCCAAGGCCGCGATCGATGCCGCGCCGGTCGTCGAAGCCACCGCGCCGGTCGAAGCCGCCGCGCCGGCCGCCGCCCCGGTCGTGGAAGCCGTCGCCGAGCCGCTGATCACGCCGCACGCGGCCGTGGCCATCGACGACGCCGATGCCGTGCCCGCCGCGTCGGGCACGCCGGCCGCGCCGCCGGTCATCGTCAAGAAGCGTTCGCGCCTGGCCGCGCTGAAAGCCGCCGAAGCGCCGGCGATGGCCGTCGCGCCGGCACCGGAAGCGGAGTCCGCGCCGGCCCCGGCCGTCCAGGCCGCGCCTGCCGCCGACGCCCCGGCCGCGCGCGTCGTGCGCACCCGCACCGCGCGCCGCATCGAACCGACGTCCACCACGACGACGCCGGCCCAGCCGACCGGCACCGTGAGCACGACGACGGACGCCGCCGCGCTGGCCGCGATCGACACGTCGGGCTATCTGCTGCCGCAGGTGAAGGTACCGGGCCGCCGCGGCCGCAAGCCGAGCGAATTCGTGCCGGAGAACGACGAGATCGCGGCGCTGAACGCCGTCGAGCGCGCCGAGCTGAAAGCAGCATCGAAGCTGCGCGAGCGCAAGGCCAAGGGCGGCGCGACCCTGTTCGGCGCCGCGGAAGGTTTCTCGGCCGAGGAACTGGAAAAGCGCCGCCAGCAGCTGAAGAACCTGATCAACATGGGCAAGGAGCGCGGCTACCTGACCCATGCGGAGATCAACGACCACCTGCCGGAAAACATCATCGATCCGGAAGCGATCGAAGGCATCATCGCGACGTTCAACGACATGGGCATCGCCGTCTACGAGCGCGCGCCGGAAGCGGAAATGATGCTGCTGTCGGACGCGGTCGTCACGCCGACTTCCGAGGACGAAGTGGAAGCCGCCGCCGCGACCGCGCTGTCGACGGTCGACTCCGACTTCGGCCGCACGACCGACCCGGTCCGCATGTACATGCGCGAGATGGGCGCCGTGTCGCTGCTGACGCGCGAAGGCGAGATCGCCATCGCCAAGCGCATCGAGGAAGGCCTGAAGGACATGGTGCAGGCGATCTCCGCCTGCCCGGTGACGATTTCCGAGATCATCGCGCTGTCGCACAAGATCGCGTCGGACGAGCTGAAGATCGATGACGTCGTCGACGGCCTGATCGACCCGAACGACGGCGCGCCCGCCGCGGCACCGGTCGCGAGCAGCAGCGACGACGAGGACGACGAGGACGACGTCGAAGTCGAGGAAGAGGAAGACGAGGGCGGTGCGGGTGGCAGCGCCGCCGCCGGCTACTCGGCCGAGCAGCTGGCCGCGCTGAAGAAGGGCGCGCTGGACAAGTTCTCGATCATCGAAAAGCAGTTCGACAAGATGGGCCACGCGTTCAAGACGCAGGGCTACGGCTCGCCGGCCTACACCGCGGCGCAGGAAATCATCTCGAGCGAACTGCTGGGCATCCGCTTCACGGCGAAGGTCGTGGAAAAGCTGTGCGACACGCTGCGCGGCCAGATGGACGAAGTGCGTTCGATCGAGCGCGCCGTGCTGGACATCTGCGTCAACCGCTGCGGCATGCCGCGCGCCCACTTCATCAAGGTCTTCCCGGGCAACGAGACGGACCTCGAATGGGTGCAGCGCGAAGTCGACTGCGCGTATCCGTACAGCGCCGTGCTGAAGCGTAATGCGCCGGCGATCCTGGAACTGCAGCAGCGCATGATCGACCTGCAGGCGCGCGTGGCGCTGCCGCTGGCGGACCTGCGCACGATCAACCGCCAGATGGCGGCCGGCGAAAAGCGCGCCCGCACGGCGAAGCGCGAAATGACGGTGGCCAACCTGCGTCTCGTGATTTCCATTGCCAAGAAATACATCAACCGCGGCCTGCAGTTCCTCGACCTGATCCAGGAAGGCAACATCGGCCTCTTGAAGGCCGTGGACAAGTTCGAATACCGCCGCGGTTATAAATTCTCGACGTACGCGACGTGGTGGATCCGCCAGGCGATCACGCGTTCGATCGCCGACATGGCCCGCACGATCCGCGTGCCGGTGCACATGATCGAGACGATCAACAAGATGAACCGCATCTCGCGCCAGATCATGCAGGAAACCGGCACCGAGCCGGACATGGCGACCCTGGCCACCAAGATGGAGATGCCGGAATCGAAGGTGCGCGAAATCATGAAGATCGCCAAGGAGCCGATCTCCATGGAGACGCCGATGGGCGAGGACGGCGATTCGCAGCTGGGCGACTTCATCGAGGACAACGCCACGCTGGCGCCGCTGGACGCCGCGCTGCACGCGTCGATGCGCAACGTGATCAAGGAAGTGCTCGATTCGCTGACCCCGCGCGAAGCGAAGGTGCTGCGCATGCGCTACGGCGTCGAAATGTCGAACGACCACACGCTGGAAGAAGTCGGCAAGCAGTTCGACGTGACCCGCGAGCGCATCCGCCAGATCGAAGCCAAGGCGATGAGCAAGCTGCGCCAGCCGTCGCGCTCGGACAAGCTCAAGACGTTCCTGCAGAACCAGTAAGCGTTTCGCGTCCCATCGAAGCCGCGCCGCCCGCTCCGGGCCGCGCGGCTTTTTTACGTCTTGCCATGCCGGCATGCCGGTGCGGCAAGTTTTGTTGTGTCGGCCCGACACAAGTTGTCGAACGAAAAACGGTTCCCAAGAGAAAGTAACTTTTGATCTGGCATTGCGACTCGACCTTGCCGATACTTGCCGTATCGCAACCCCTGCCATCCATGCCGATGTTACTGCCCCGTTCTATCCTCTTCATGGCCGCCGCGTGCTGCCTGCCGCCGCCCGCCTCGGCCGATGACGATGCCATCGCCACGGACCGCCCGGACTTCGTCGAATCCAGCCAGGTCGTCGGCCGCGGCCGGGTGCAGCTCGAGACGAGCCTGCAGTGGGAGCGCGCGCGCGACGCCGGCGTCACGGTGCGCACGCTGACGACGCCGACGCTGCTGCGCATCGGCGTGGGCGACACGCTCGAATTGCGCGCCGAGACCGACGGCCGCACGATCGCGCACGCCGGTGGCGTCACGCAAGCCGGCTATGCCGACACGTCGTTCGGCATGAAATGGCATGCGGCCGACCAGGCCGGCCGGGCGCCGTCGCTGGGCGTGCTGCTGCATGCCGACGTCTCCAGCGGCAGCACCGCGCTGCGCGGGGCCAAGGTACGCCCGTCGCTGCGCCTCGCCGCCGAGTGGGAACTGGCCGACGGGCTGTCGTTCGGCGTCATGCCCGGTATCGGCACCGACAACGACGAGCGCGGCGCGCGGCGCGGCTACGGCATCCTCGCCGCCACGCTCGGCAAGGACCTGGGCGAGCGCCTGCACGGTTTCGTCGAAGTCGCGGCACCGCGCATCGGGCACGCCAATCGCGGCGGCACCGAGGCGAGCTTCGACACGGGGGTGACGTGGCTGCTCGCGCGCGACATCCAACTCGACGCCGCGTTGACCCGCGGCCTGAACCGGCGCACGGCGGACCTGGGCATCGGCCTGGGCCTGTCGGTGCGCCGTTGATGGAGGCGACATCATGCTGACCCGATTTACTATCCGCCAGCGCATGCTGGGCTGGAACGCGGCCGCGATCGCGTTCGTCGTGCTGGTCGGCGCGATCGGCGAACTGGCCGTGGGCCAGCTCGACGACGCGATGGACGCCATCACCGCGAACGGCGCCGCCATCAAGCTGCAGATGGGCGCCGACCAGGCGCACGACGCGCTGCGCGCCGACGTGCTGGCCGCGCTGCTGGCGGGCGAGGGCGACGACGGCACCGCGCGCACCGCCGCGCGCCGCGACGCGACCGAACACACGGCGCTGTTCCGCAAGCTGATGGGCGAACTCGATGCCCAGGTCGCCGACCCGGACATCCGCGCCGCGATCGCCGCCGTCAAGCCGGACGCGGATGCGTACCTGGCGAACGTCGGGCGCATCGTCGACCTGGCGCTGACCGATCCGGCCGCCGCGCGCGCCGCCTATCCCGCGTTCATGGAACGCTTCCACGTGCTGGAAAAAAGCATGGAGACGCTGAGCGGACGCATCGAGACGGCCTCCGAAGCCACGCGCGCCGGCGGTGACGCGACGGTGCACGCGGCGCGCGCACGCGTGATCGCGATGGCGCTGCTGGCCGTGCTGACGACATTCGTCGCCGGCATGCTCGTGGCCCGTTCGATCAGCCGGCCGCTCGATGACGCGATCGGCCTGGCCGACCGCATCGCGGCCGGCCGCCTCGACGCCGACCTCGCCGACGCGGACGACGACCGCAGCGAGACGGGCCGCCTGAAGCGCGCGCTGGGCGCCATGCAGGCCAGCCTGCGCCGCATCGTCGGCGACGTGCGCGCCGGCACCGAGACCATCGCGACCGCGACGGCGGAAATCGCCGCGGGCAACGTCGACCTGTCGCGTCGCACGGAATCCCAGGCGGCGTCGCTGGAAGAGACGGCCGCATCGATCGAACAATTGACTGCCACGGTAAGCCGCAATGCCGACCATGCGCGCGAAGCGGACGTGCTGGCGGCGTCGGCATCCGGCGTGGCCGCGCGCGGCGGCGCCGTCGTCGGCCAGGTTGTCGACACCATGGGCGCCATCGACACGGCCGCGCGCCGCATCGTCGACATCACGGGCGTCATCGAGGGCATCGCGTTCCAGACCAACATCCTCGCGCTGAACGCGGCCGTCGAGGCGGCGCGCGCGGGCGAGCAAGGCCGGGGCTTCGCCGTCGTCGCGTCCGAGGTGCGGGGCCTGGCCCAGCGCGCGAACACGGCGGCGCGCGAGATCAAGGGGCTGATCGACGATTCCGTGGCCCAGGTCGACATTGGCAGCCGCCTCGTCGGCGAGGCGGGCGCCACGATGCGCGAGGTCGTCGACAGCGTCGCCCGCGTCACCGCGATCATGGCGGAGATCAGCAGCGCCAGCCGCGAACAGCAAGACGGCATCGGCCAGGTCAACCGCGCGATCGGCGAGATCGACGGCGCCACGCAGCAGAACGCCGCACTGGTCGAGCAGGCCACGGCGGCGGCCGGCGCCATGCAGCAGCAGGCCGAGCAGCTGCGCGGCCTCGTCGCCAGCTTCGTGCTCGAGACGCCGGCGGCGTCCGCAGGTGCGGGTCGGACGGCCGGTGCGGGCGCCGTGGCGCGCCTCGCGGCACCGGATGTGACGTGATACGGTTGCAATAAAACAATTCTAGAATAAAACATCCTTGACTAGCGGCAATACGAAATCGCAAGATGCATCTTTTCGCCGTTTGGCGCCGACCTTTCGATCCGCAATGATTGCCACCCTGTTCCGTAATGCTTCGATCCGCAGCAAGCTCATGCTCAGCATGGGCGCTTGCCTGCTCGTCTTCCTCGTCGTCTCCGTCGCGCTCAGCGTCGCGCTGTCCGGCAGCGCCGCGCGCACCCGCGTCGTCGAGCGCGAACTGCCGGCCGTCGTTGGCGAGATCCGCAACGAGATCCGCCATCAGATCGCCGGTCCGCTGACCGCGTCGCTGGCCGTCGCCAACGATACGTTCCTGCACGCCTGGGAAAACGACGGGATGCCGGAAGCCGGCGTGCCGGCCTGGCTGACGTACGCCGGCATGGTCAAGAAGAAGAACGCGGCCGACGTCGTGTTCTGGATCTCGGAAACGACCGGCAAGTACTACACGGACAAGGGCTTCAACCTGGACATGAAGCGCGACAACCCGGACATGGCCTGGTTCTACAACTTCCTGGCGGGCGGCAAGCCGTACAGCATGCGCGTGGGCACCAACATCGCCCACAATGGCATGATGCTCTACATTAATGCGCGCGTCGACGCGGCACCGGGCAAGGCCGGCGTCGCCGGCATCGGCCTCGGCGTCGATGCGATGGCCGACAGCGTGCGCGCCTACAGGATCGGCCAGTCCGGCTACGTCTACCTCGTGCGCGGCGATGGCGGCATCGTCGTCCACCGCGACGCGAAACTGGCCGACGGCAGCCACAATATCAAGGACCTGCCGGGCTTCACGCCGGACCTCGTCAAGAGTCTGCTGTCCGGCGAAAAGTTCGTCTCGGCCGGTTACGGCGCGCCGGACGGCAAGCGTATCGTCGCTTCCAGCTTCGTGCCGGAACTCGACCTGTACGTGATCGCCGAAGTGCCCGAAGCCGAAGCGCTGGGCGGCATCGCCCGTCATGCGACGATTTCCGCCGTCGCCGCCGCGCTCGTGGGCGGCTTCGTGGGCCTCGCGCTGATCTGGTTCGTCAGCCGCGCCATCGCCGCGCCGGTCGCGCGCGCGGCCGCGCTGCTGGGCGAGATCGCCGACGGCAAGGGCGACCTGACGCGCCGCATGCCGGTCGAGGGCCGCGACGAGGTCGGCGTGCTGGCCGAGGCGTTCAACCGCTTCGTCTCGACCCTGAACCACACGATGAGCGAGGTGCGCGGCAGCACGGTCGCCATCGCGGGCGCGTCGAGCGAGATCGCGGCCGGCAACGGCGACCTCTCCAGCCGCACGGAACAGCAGTCGGCGAACCTGGAGCGCACGGTCGCCACGATCACGCAGCTCACGGGCACCGTGCAGCAGAACGCCGACAACGCCAGGAGCGCGAACCAGCTGGCGCTGGCGGCGCGCGCGCAGGCGGAGAAGGGCGGCGACGTGGTGGGCGACGTGGTCGCGACGATGGGCTCCATCACGGACAGCTCGCGCCGCATCGCCGACATCATCGGCGTCATCGACGGCATCGCGTTCCAGACCAACATCCTCGCGCTGAACGCGGCCGTCGAGGCGGCGCGCGCGGGCGAGCAGGGGCGCGGTTTCGCCGTCGTCGCGTCCGAGGTGCGCAACCTGGCGCAGCGCTCGGCCGCGGCCGCGAAGGAAATCAAGGAACTGATCTCGGACTCGGTCGACAAGGTCGCGGTCGGCTCGCGCCTCGTCGACACGGCCGGCAGCACGATGGGCGACATCGTCGCGTCGGTGCGCCGCGTGGCCGACCTGATGGGCGAGATCGCCGCCGCCAGCGCCGAGCAGAGCGACGGCATCGCGCGCGTCAACGGCGCCATCGAGGAAATGGACGACAGCACGCGCCAGAACGCCGCCCTCGTCGAGGAAGCGGCCGCCGCGGCGATGGCGCTGCAGGACCAGTCCGCGCGCCTGGCGCAGGTCGTGGCCGCGTTCCGCCTGGAAGAGACGGCATACTGATCATTACGATCCGGACAGGAAGGCCCAGGCGCGCGTCCAGGCCGTCCCGTCCTTGGCATACTGTCGGCATGACCATTTTCGAGCCTGCCATGCCGCTTCGCTTCTCCCTCGCCGCCTGCCTGCTGGCAGGCCTGTCCGCGCTCCCGGCCGCCCACGCGGACGACGATGACGCCATCAACCCCGACCGTCCCAACGTCGCCAATTCCAGCCAGGTCGTCGGCCCGGGCCGCGTCCAGCTGGAGACGGGCCTGAACCAGGATCGCCAGCGCGACCCCGACGCCCACGTGCGCACCCTGACTACGCCCACGCTGCTGCGCGTCGGCCTGTCCGACGCGTTCGAACTGCGCGTGGAGACGGACGGACGCACGATCGCGCACGCGAGCGATCCGGCCACCGGCGAGCACACCGTGAGCGCCGGCTGGGCCGACCTCGCGGCCGGCGTCAAATGGCATCTGCACGACCAGGACGGCGCGATGCCGTCGCTCGGGGTGATCGCGGAAGCGCTGCTGCCGACCGGCAGCCGCTCGCTGCGCGGCAGCGGATTCCGGCCGCAGTTCGAGGTGCCGGCGGAATGGGATCTCGGCCACGACTGGTCGCTGGGCGTCATGCCGGGCATCGGCCGCGACCAGGACGACGCGGGCCGCCGCTACACGTTCGGCGTGTTGGCGGCGTCGGTCGGCAAGGCGTTCGGCGAGCGCCTGCGCGGCTTCGCCGAAGTGGCCGCGCCGCGGATCGCGCGCGCCGAGCATGGCGGGACGCAGCTGCAGGCGGATGCGGGCGTGTCGTGGCTCGTGAACAAGGATTGCGCGGTCGATGCGATGATCGTGCGGGGGTTGAACCAGAATACGCCGGAGCTGAGTATGGCGTTCGGCATTTCGGTGCGGCGCTAGTACGCACGGGACGGATCGGGAAGTAAAGAGGGGCGTAACAAGGACCCGTCACCCCCGCGGAGGCGGGGGCCTAATTTCGCTTGCGGGGTACTGCGCGCGAAACTTGGGTCCCCGCCCGCGCGGGGAGTCGGCTTCGGCAGTGCCGAAGCCGACGGTATTTCAGGCGCGGATCAACCCGTATTGCGCAACCCGGCCGCCACCCCGTTGATCGACAGGTGAATCCCGCGATGCACCCGCTCGTCGACCTTTTCCTCGACCGACAGCGCCCGGTGCCGCTGGATCAGCTCGACCTGCAGGTGGTTCAGCGGATCGAGGTAGGCGAAGCGGTTCTGGATCGAACGCGCCAGCAACGGGTTGGCGACCAGGCGGTCCGGCGTGCCCGTGACGAGTTCCAGGCAGCGCAGCGTTTCCGCATATTCCGCCGCGATGCGCTTGAAGATCCGTTCGCGCAGGTCGGCATCCGGCACCAGTTCCGCGTAGCGCGACGCGATGGCGAGGTCGGACTTGGCCAGCACCATGTCCATGTTCGACAGCAGCGTGGCGAAGAACGGCCAGTGTCCGGCCATCTCGCGCAGCAGCGCAAGGCGCGCTTCACGGTCGCCGTCCGCAAGCCAGCCGGAGACGGCGGCGCCGAAGCCGAACCAGCCCGGCAGCAGCAGCCGGCACTGGCCCCACGAAAAGCCCCACGGAATCGCGCGCAGGTCTTCGA
>Ga0308166_1001117_pt1 | contig 30061 bp, 27 predicted proteins | sample PhyCR2_2_FD_202137 | JGI IMG/M metagenome (GOLD analysis project Ga0308166, IMG submission 202137) | Phyllosphere microbial communities from UC Gill Tract Community Farm, Albany, California, United States - DLSLCC.R2 | ecosystem: Host-associated > Plants > Phyllosphere > Unclassified | place... | reverse complement strand
AAATAGTTTATATATATTTGATACAATATTTTTAATTCAAAAACAATCATTAAGTTTAAATCAAGAAAAATTATTAATTTTCATGTGATATAAATCACATTAATCATTTTAAATAATGTAATAGTTAAAATTCTTAAATCATATTAATCCACGTAATTATTTAAAAATAAATATTATTAATTTAAATAATTGATATTTATATATTTTTTAAAATTAAAGATTAACAAATAAACAGGTCAATATAAAAACATTATATGATATATGATTAAATATTTAATAAATATGTAATTTATTATTTTATCTCTAATATTTATATTGCAGAATTACTACAGAGAAATAAGATACCAATTTTATTTAAAATGTGACCAATTTAACTTTATTAGAAATTAATTAAAAATTAATTTCACTTTATTTATTAAAAATTATTACGCACCAAAAATACATTGAAACTCATCACACTTTTTCAATGTATTGAGGCGTAAAATATAGTTTTCTGACTACAATTTAAATATGTACGATTTTTTAAGAATGAACAATATCAATTAGAAATATCAATTAGAAATATGAACTAGAGAAAAGCATAGCAGTATTCAGACGCAACATCTTTAAAAATTATTTAAAGAAACACATGTATTTGAGATAAAACCATAATGAATATTCATTTAGCTTTTTAGAGTTAAAGAAGTTTGGTCGTGGACTTAAGCAAATGGTGCTATATGCGTGGGCAGCTAAAATTGATGAAAAGCGTCATCAATTAATTAAGTTTTATAAATATTATCTGAGTAAAGAAATCCCTTGAGGTTATCATTAAGCACGGCAATATTTATCGTAATGGTGTGATGGTAAGGCGTTACACTTAGAAGAAAGTGCTAGGGCTAAAAATTCAATCGTATGTTTAACTCAACTTGTTCCTTTTTGGTCTTATAAAATTCAATAACTTAAGTAATTAGGTAACAAGTTGAGTTAATTTTTTTTTAACTCAACTTGTTACCTTAATGAGCAGTAAGTTAAGAAGTAAAAAATTTAAGCAAACTATTGATTATGAAATTTTTTAGAGTCTACGTTTGATTCAAGGACAACTAATATTTTTAAAAGTATGATATGTCTAGGAAACAAAATTTTTATTTCGGCGTATTTTGCTTGGAAAGTCTTGCAGCAAGTTTTCTTAGTGTTATTAGATTTTTTTCATAATGTTTACTACGGCCTTTTAACAAATTAGTAAATCGTTGTTGAAATAAACATTCCTCCAATAGATTTTTTTGCTTATTGGCAATCTTTCGCGCTTCACAATACAGCCATAATGCATTATCTAAAGGATCTTTACGTTTAACTCTTTCATCTTGAACAATCCATTTTTTCACGTAATCCATTGCAGCAGATAAATCCTGCTCTATTAGACTTTTAAGCACATTTAAGTCATAACTCTCTAATTTGGTCTGTTCATACATCTTATGATCTAGACGTAATACTTGCTCATTTCGCTCTTTGGCGTATTGCCATCCTACAGGCAGTGGTTCAGGTGGAATAAAATCCTCCTGTTCTGTTAACTTTACTTTCCCTCGTTCAATAACTTTAGTAATTAATGGAACCTTTGTGAATTCTTTTTCATGTGGATAGTCCTTCAAATATTGGTCAAAAATTATTTGCGCTTGTTCTTTTCTATTAGCAGCAACTAATGCTCTTACTGTTTTATCAAGTAGTTGAATATTACCCAGAGGGCGTAGGGCAAGTAACTCACCCAATAATCCATTTTCAATAATAATGTTGGTAAATAATTTGTGATGCTTCAATGCTTCTATAAATAAATTAGCTTTTTCATTTACATCATTGGCTAGCTCAGCATCCAACTCAGCTTTATTTAGTTTAACCTCAATTTCATTTCGAATATTTAAAGCCTTCATATTTAAGCTTCGATTCATATTTTGACGATTTACTAACTGATCTCCATATTTTGAAAGCAGTTTTTCTTCCTCATTCAGCGCCTGAGCTTCTGTTAATTGATCGAGTACAATTCGGATGTTGTATTGATTATTTAAATATTTATCAACATATAGATTCCAATTCAAATCTCTACCTTTTCGCCAAGCTCTATCATCAGATCCCTTACCAACATAAAATACGTCACCTGATAACGTTTCATGCACATAAACGTAATACTTATCGGTCATTATTTTTTCCTCAAGTTGATGTCTACTTTCTTAATAATTTAAACTTACTATTGTTTGTAGTATGTTTTGTAGAATTGCTACTTTTTATCATTTGTAGTAACTCTAACGTGAGTCAACCCATTATCAATGGCATTGTTATAGAAGGAGGTATAGTTATACAAAAAAAGATATAGAACAAAAACCCTATTTTTTTCTTCTTAAGAAGTAGATAGAACTCTATTATAGTTATTTATAATTGCGAAGGACTAGCGAAACCTACTGAAATCTTCTCAAGCGCATAATAAATCAGCATACAAGAGGAGAATACAACCAATTTAATAGACATGACATCAGATCAAATACCCCCTTGGAAGTATGGTTTTAACTGAATAATGGATTGGGTAATTTCGCTCACAAAACACCCAATCTTGAATTTTTAATGTATTCAATATGCTAGTGCTCAGTTAAAAATATTGACCATATTCTTACCTGCTTTATGTTTCAATTAGTGTAAAGGCAATAAAAAAGCTCTCAATTTGAGAACTTTTTTATTAAATAAATAATTAGGCTCTACTTTTTCAAATAGTTATGAAACCATTTACTTATTCATTTAAAAAAGTAACTAACGCATCGTCACGAATTCTTCAGATGATGTAGGATGGATAGCAACGGTATTATCAAAGTCCTTTTTAGTTGCACCCATCTTTAGAGCCACTGCAAAGCCTTGTAGAATTTCATCCATATTCAAACCAATTCCATGGATACCAACAATTTTTTCCTCAACACCAACACATATAAGTTTCATTTTAGTGAGTTGTTTATGTTGTGCCACAGCATCATACATTGCTGTAAATGAAGACTTGTATACTTTAACCATATCTTTGCCAAATTCTTCAATCGCCTGTTCTTCGGTTAATCCAACTGTGCCAATAGGCGGGTGACTAAATACTACAGTGGGGATATTGTTATAATCTAAGTATTCATCAGGCTTGTTATTAAATAATCGCTCTGAAAGCCGACGTCCAGCAGCAACTGCCACAGGTGTTAATTCAACCTTTCCAGTAATATCTCCAACTGCATAAATACCAGCGTGCGTTGTATTTTGGAACTTATCAACTTTGATAAACCCTTGTTCATCTAATTTTACATTTGTTAATTCAAGTTGGAGAGCTTTGGTGTTGGGTTTCCTTCCAACAGCCCAAATAAGACAATCTACAACTTGTTGAGTTCCATCTTTTAAATGCAACATGATAGAACCGTCTTCTAATTTTGTTACTTTACTGATTTCAGCATTTTTATGAATTTTAATATTCTCACTCTGCATATTTTCTAATAATGCTTCTCCTAAGAACTGATCTAGATTACGTAGGAGTTTTTCGCGTCGAATATAAAGCTGGACATCTGAACCTAATGATTTGAGGACACCAGCTATTTCTACTGCAATATATCCTGAACCCACAATAGCGGTACGTTTTGGTAATACTTCTAAATCAAAAAAGCCATTTGAGTCGATACCATGTTCAGCACCTTCAATTGCAGGCCAACTCGCTTCTGTACCAGTAGCTATGAGAATGTGATCAGCTGTTAATAAATCTCCGTTTACTTCAATTGTGTTTTTATCAATAAATTTTGCAAACCCGTGTATGACATCAACATTATTTTTACTGAGGACATTGTTATAAGAGGTATGAATTCTTTCGATATATGCCTGTCTATTTCTAATGAGTTTCTGCCAATCAAATGATTTTACTTCCGTAGTAAAACCATATGATGGCGCATATTGACGAATTGCATCACTAATATGAGCAGCGTACCACATCACTTTTTTAGGGACACAGCCAACATTAACGCATGTGCCACCAATATCTCCCGCTTCAATTAATGCACATTTTTTTCCATACATGGCTGCTCGATTTATAGAGGCTATACCGCCACTACCTCCACCAATTGCAATATAATCGTAATGTTTAGACATGGATAACTCCTTTATTTGCTGAATAGTAGAATCCAGCAACACCTAGAATGGGGCCAATCAATAATATCCATGCTGAATCCAAGCCAATTTTTTCAAAGGCATAGGTTGTCAATGCAATAGATATGATAGTCAGTGTAAAACCAATTGAATTTTGAATAGCTAATGCCGCACCAACTTTTTCGGATGGACAAGATTGGGTGGAAAGCGCTGAGAATTGCGGTGAGTCTGAAATAACAGATGCTCCCCATATCGCAAATAAAGCTAATAAGAACCACGCGGGTAAAAAACGCCAGCCTAAGGCAAATACCAAGCAACTAAAACCTGAGAGAGATAAAGATCCTATAGCAACATATCTATTTCCTACATATTTAGAAAGATATCCGCCAACTAAGCAACCAATTGCTCCACATGCCATTACAAAAAAAGTAAGGAGCGAAATGTTGTTGTATCCCAATTTTTCTGGAATACCTGATTTTGCAATAAATAAAGGAATAATCGTCCAAAAGGCATATAATTCCCACATGTGACCAAAATAACCTATAGCAGCTGCACGAAATTTTCGAATTTTGAAAACCTGAAAAGCGCCATCTGATGACACTATATTTCGTGGTTTTGGAGGTGCGATTGGGTCTCCTAATTGGTAAACTAACAAGGCTGCAATCAATGCAAGACTTGAAGAACAAATCATGACTGTTTGCCATGCAAAATGAATGGGTAAACTATTAATAAAATAGGGAAGAGCTGTACCTAATGTCAGCATAGCAACTAATTTTGCTAGTGCTTGCCCAGCCTGATGAGGTGCCCATAGAACGATAAGTTTCATTCCGATTGGATAGATTCCTGCGAGACATAATCCCACGAGAAAACGGTAAATAAGGGCGTCCATAAGTCCATGGGCGAACGATGCAAAGCAGAAATTAAAAAAGGCGCCTAATAGTGCTGAACAAACAAAAATATGGCTGGCTTTAAAGCGGTCTGCTATTTCTGTATAAGCAAATACAAAAGTTCCAATGATAAATCCTGCTTGAACAGCGTTGGTAATCCAACCAATATCTGCAACTTTTATTTGCCATTGTTGCATTAAATCTATTGCTGCACTATTTGCACTAAACCACAATGATGTGGCCAATAATTGAGCCAAACTAATAATAGTAGTGGCATGTAAGCCATAAATTTTTTTATTATTCTGAATGTTGTAACCTACCATATAGGGGCACTCCCATTTAGGTAGACTAATATTTAAAGTACTACCATAAAATTAGAGATTGTCCGATGGATATTTCATCTGACATAAAAATTAAACTAATTTTGTTGGGATGGTCATAGCGGGTGCTATATATGGACGAATATAAAGGGAATGCTTTATTTAAAGCATTCCTATATTTATTTACTTTTATTAGAAATAGATTAGATATTTGAATTAAAAAGATTTAAATATCTGAGCTAATCTTAAGAAAGCACGCCAACAATTTTTCCTATTACCTTAGGATCAAGCTCTGTCCCTTTATTCATTGCCCATCTTACAAAACTACTTCCTTCCATTAAACTCAATAATTGAAAGGCTTGCTGATTTGCATCACCTTCGGCAAGTTCTCCATTTTCTACACCTAAATGGATGATTTTTTCTATCCAAGTTAATTGGATTTCAAAATACTTTCGAGTTAACTCCTGCATGCTCTCTGGTAAAACAGCCATTTCAGCAGCAAGAGCTCCACATAACGGTAACATTCCTTCAGACATTGAGCTTCTAAATAAGGAAGCAAAGGCACAAAGGCGTCCGAATGCATTAGGAAAATCACGTTCGATTTTTTCAAAATCTTGAATAGTCTGTTCAATATATGTTTCGACTATTAAAATTCCTAAATCTTCTTTTTTGGGAAAATAATGATGAATACTGGCTTTTTTAATACCAACAATCTTCTCTAAATCAGCATAACTAAAAGCAGCATAACCTCTTGATCTCAACATAAGCTCTGCTGAGTTAATTAAACTTTGGCGAGTATCAATGGTCATATTCGTAGTTCCCAGATTAGAGAGATTTGGCGGCATACTATAGCATTGTTGTTAAAGATGAATCATCAGATTAACGAGTATGCCACCCATCACATATTATTTGTTTGCAATCACTAATTGCGGTTTCATTTGAATTGATCGTGAAAAATTGGCGAAATTTGGTGAAGTTTTAAGAACAGCACTATGTATTTCATCCAATTGTTCTTGTGTCCCATCTGTATCAATAACTACAGTGTATTGGACTTCATCATATCCAGGATTAATTTTTTCATCTAAGCCTAAGAAACCTCTGAGATCCAGCTCTCCAGAAGTATCAATTTCTAATGAATTAATCTTGACACCTTTAGTAGCAGCAATAGCTACATAAGCAACTGTAAGACATGCATTAAGTGCCGCCATCAATAATTCTTGTGGGTTAGGTGCACTATCTGTTCCTAAAATTTCATGAGGTTCATCAGCAGCTATATGGAAGTTACGTTCATAAGTCTTACCAAAAAGTTCATAAGATTTCACAGTGGAAACAGAACGTGTTTGACCCGCCCATCTTGTTTGTACGTTAAAACGAGCTTTTGAAGTGGTAGGATTCTGGCTTACTCTATCTGCAAATTGTTGAAAAGCATTTAGATCAATTTCATTCACTACATTGTTCATTATAGAACTCCAATTAAGATATAAATTTTGGTGAATGGAGAATAATTTCCCCATTACTAAGCTTGTTTATGTAACCTCTAGTGAAGTTACATTTCGTCATAAGCATCTAAAGTTCGTGCTGAGTAAACATAGGCTGCACCAGCATTTAAAGCGATAGCAGTTCCTAAAGCTGCCGCAACTTCTTCTTTTGTAGCGCCTGCTTTTTTAGCTGCGCCCGCATGAGCTGATATACAACCATCACAACGCGTAGTAACTGCTACTGCCAACGCAATTAACTCGTGAGTTTTTGCGTCGAGTACTTTATTTTCACGCGTCGCAACTTCTAAGTTGTGAAAAGCAGTGGCAACGGGTTTATTTGCTTTTGCAAAATTACCAATATTTTTAACTAATGCAGATAATCTGTTAGTCCATTCACCGTTCATTTTTGAAACCTCATCATTTATTAAATATTATTTGCCTAGTTTTCTTGATGCCATGACACCACCATCAACATCCCAAATAGCACCAGTTACCCAAGATGTTTTTTCGGAAAGAAGGAATACGATAGTTTCTGCTACATCATTTGGGGTACCATTTCTTCCTAAGGGATGAAAACTATTGAAATCTTGAAGTGCATTATCTAATTGATCTGAAGGAATAAATCTTTCGAAAATACGGGTTTCCACCATTCCAGGGCTAACAGCATTTACTCGAATTCCATGTTCTGCTAGCTCTGCAGCCACATGACGAGTCATAGCTTCTAAACCCATTTTTGCCATTGAATAGGCAGATGCTGTGACAGTTTCGATAGCTTGGCGAGCTGCAACGGCAGAAACATTTACAATTGATCCTTCTTTATTTTGCGCAACCATTGATGAAGCAACTTGTTGGGTAATAAAGAAAAATGCGCGGTTTAGGTCTAGGAAATTGTTATAGTCACTTAGCGAATGCTCTAGGAAGCTTTTAGGATAAAAAATTCCTGCTGAATTAACTAATAAGTTAATGTCTTTATGTTCACTATCCAATTTGCTAATTAACTTTTGAACACTATCAAAATTTGTTAAATCAGCAGTCAGTGCAAAAACTTGTTCTTCACTTGTCATAGCAACTAATTGTTTACGGGCTGTCTCGGCTTTATCTGCGCGATTGCCAACAATTACTACCGTCCCTCCTTGTTCAGCGACTTTCTTTGCTGTTTCTAAACCAATGCCACTAGTACCACCAATGACGAGAAGTTTCTGGCCTTTAAATTGTTGCTCACTCATAAGATCACCTAATCATTAATATTGATTAAAAGTAGCCTACCTACTAGTTGGTTTGTAGATTATATGGGCTAATTTTAAATGTCAAGTACTAACAGAAAATAGTTTAGAAAATTATTCAGCTTTAATCTCAGATTTCGTTAAACACAGAGTACCAATGGAACTCTTTGCTTCGTTTTTCTCATCATTGTTTGATTCAGATTTTATGAGTTCATCTAAAGCTTTTTGATAATCGGATATAGGTTTTACTCCAACAATACGATGGATTAATTGCCCATCTTTGAACATTAAAACAGATGGTAAACCCCATATATTATAACGAGTTGTTAAAACAGGTGCCTGATCAACATTAACTGTGCCAACAATTACATTATCTTCAATACTTTCCACAAAAGTATTAAATAATCTTTCGCTATTGTGGCACGGTGGACACCAAGGAGCATAAAAACGGACCACTGCTAAGCCTTCTTTCCATTCAATTTCATGAAAGGTATCTTCATTTAAAGTGTGTAATTTACGCATTATAAAACTTCCTCTTTTCTGTATTTACAGATTCACAATCCAGTTAAAGGATAGTATTTAATCAATTGTTAACCGAAATTAAATTCAGGTTAAATTAAAAATACTCTTGCCTACCTACTAGTTGGTTGATATAGTGGCATCAACTTGTCATTTGTGCAATAGGAATGAGGGAGTGCAAATCTTGTACTTCACAAACAGGTCATTGCCTGAGTCATTCATTGATTGACGAGTGTCGTTAAAGAAATTTCTTAATTATCTGTAAATCTCTCTAGAGGTCTGTGATGAATAAATTATTCACTCCCCATAATTTGGTGGATATTCAATTAAAAAACCGAGTAGTAATGGCGCCTATGACTCGTACGCGAACATTGAATGGTGTTGCAGATGAACTTACTGCGCTTTATTACTCTCAGCGAGCTTCCGCAGGTCTAATCATTACTGAAGGCTTGCCTGTTTCTGAAGAAGGGCGTGGTTATTTATATACGCCTGGTTTATATAATAATGAACAAATGCAAGGATGGAAAAAAGTTACTGCAGCAGTGCATGCAAAAGGTGGTCGTATTTTTGCTCAGCTCTGGCATGTGGGAAGAATGTCGCATGTTTCAGTTTTACCTGATAATCAAGTGCCTGTATCTTCTGGAGTTATTCCAGCGACCAACACTACAGTATTTGCATATACTGATTCGGGTGAACCCGGCCCAGTTGCGCCAAGTAAACCTCGAGCTTTAGAAACTGAAGAAATCAAACGTGTTACTCATGATTTTGTTAAATCTGCACAATTAGCAATTGAAGCAGGGTTTGATGGCATTGAAATTATGGCTGCAAATGGATTCATCTTTGACCAGTTCCTCAGTACTGAGTTAAATAACCGAACAGATCAATATGGCGGAACTGTTGAGAATCGCCAACGTTTTCTTCTAGAAACTATTGATGCTATTTCCCAAGAAATTGGTCATGACAAAGTGGCTGTCCGACTTTCTCCTTTTGGTCGTATTTATGACTTGGCACCTTATGAAGGCGAGGTTGATACTTGGGCAAATATTGCGTCAGCTCTTGGTAAACGTAAATTGGCCTATGTCCATTTGTACTATCAACCTACCTATGAAACAGCACCTTTAGAAGCCCAAAATTTTAACACTTTATTCAGAGAAACTTTTTCTGGAACTATTATCGCAGCTGGTGGTTTTAATCAACAAAGTGCTGAGGCGGCATTAGAAAAAGGTGAGGTCGATTTAATTGCTTTTGGTGTCCCTTATATTGCTAATCCCGATTTAGTCGAGCGGATGCAAAATAACTGGCCTTTGGCAGAAAGTGATCGCACAACTTACTATGGCGTAAGTGGATCTCCGGCAAAAGGCTATACAGATTATCCGCATTATAACGGCCAATAAACAGTGGAGTGCCTAGTGGATTTTTTGATGCTAGGCATTAAAACTTCGTGTTTTAAACATCTAATGAATTTACTGAGATATTTATGAAAACTTTACCTTCACAAATTACCGTAGATATATGGTCAGATTTTGTTTGCCCTTGGTGCTGGATTGCTAAAAAAAGATTTGAGAAAGGTTTAGATGCCTTTGAACATAAAAATCAGGTAACTATCCAATATCACAGTTACCGTCTAGCAAGTGGCCTTACACCACAGCCTTTTAAAGATGCATTGTATAAAAAATTTGGTGGGAAAAGTGGGGCTGATGCGATGATGAGCCATGTAAAAAGTGCAGGTGAGCTAGAAGGTCTGATCTATAACTTTAATAGTATGCTTTTTGGCGATACTTTAGATGCCCATGCCATTGTAAAGTTGGCGCAACAGAAGGGTGTTGGTGAACTATTAACAGAAAAGTTTTTTAAGGCAAGCATAACTGAAGGTAAGTCTATTTTTGATCATAAGGTGTTGGTTGAGCTTGCTAATGAAGTTGGAGTTCCTAGTGAAGAAGCTAATAGTGCTTTTAGTAATATTTCGTTTAAACAAGAAGTTTTAAAAGATGAAGCCAGTGCACATGCGATGGGTGCTAGTGGAGTGCCGCTTTTCATTATAAATAATAAATATTCAATCAGTGGTGCTCAGCCTATAGAAACTTTTTTAAGTGCATTAGAGCAGGTATGGGAAGAAAAGCAGAATGAATTAATGATCACAGAGGGTCAAAGCTGTGGCATTAATGGTTGTAGTATTTGATTGTGTAGTTGAATAAATTGATAGGGGGTTAACTTATTTGTCACCCTATCAATTTTTAAACATACGGTTAACTTTTTCATGTTCTATAGTAATAAGAGGCATTTAAGCCCCCTTATATTAGGGTAAATTAAGCAACCATTAACATCTTCGCAATTCCAGAAGCAATAGGATTGTAATAAGTATTCACCAAAGAACTAATTATTTGATTACCTATAATCTTAATTAGGATCTCTACCGGTAAACGGTATTCATGAACAAAGCAGGTAATTACTCCATGTTGTATGACATGGAAAGTAATAACACCATTCCCCAAGACAGGACATCCCACGAATTTGGATCTTCAGCTAAATCTTTATCAATATGAGTTTGTAGTGTGGTTCCACCTAAACGGTTAAACTTAAGTGGTCCAGGATTAGTAACATTCCATTTAAAAGCATCATAACAATCGATAAGTTGTTGATCAGTTAAATAATTTTAAACAAAACAACATTATCTTCACGAAAGGATTTTATTTGTTCTGCTGTTGGCTTGATGCCCATGCTTTAATTCTTTTTATGAAAGGAGCTTCAATGATATATCTTACTGATAAAAAAATTTAAAGAGTAAAAAATTATGGAATTATTTAATCAAATTTGCCACATTCTGTAGGTTGGATTTCAAGATTAAACCTGTATTCAACTTCTTAACGGTGGTCAAAATGTCTACATTAAAAAATTATCTTAATAACCAGCTTTCTGGAATTGAAAATATAATTTTATTAGATAAAGTTGAAATAAAGAAAAGTCATTATAAATCAATATTTTGGGTTACTTCATTTTTCATTTTATCTTCTTTACCTAAATTAGGTACTGGATTTCTACCAAATGTATATTTGCAAAATGCTGTAATTGAAGGGATAGGTCCACATTTTTGGAATATGATCGTGACAGGTGGGCTTATTTTAATAGGTTTATTTTTTCTATTTCCCAATGTCAGACATTTTCCAGAATGGGCTTATAGAATTTTAGCTGGTGCATATACTTCTGGTATGATATCTCTAGGTCTAATCATTGGTGAGTTAACTTTTGCTTTTCCTGATTTATTACCATTTTTTGAAACGTGGAAAATCATTTTAATACTATTTTTACTTATTTTTTCAATACTTCTAGTTTATGGTTTAGTCTACTCTACCTTTTACATTAGTCGGCTTCTAATTTCACAAGAACTTATCGAGTTGATTACTAAAATGGATTTTCGTTTAAGATTTATTGGCTTTCTTTTATTTTCAATTTCTCCAATCATTTTCCTCTTAATAGAAAAATAATTTTAGAGAAGAAATAACTTGAAGATTACTCCTTAGCAAGATTTACCCTTATTTTTTATAATTTATAGAAAATAGGGGCATACAAATATCATTTAAACAGGAACTTTGAAATAAAACTTCTCTGAATTTAATGGGTCTTAAAATTAAAGATAAAAAAATAATACTAATTTTTCTCAGAATAAGTTGAAATTACTTTAAACCTAGATTTTCTAAGTCTATAAAATTGAAGTTTTCATCAAACATATGCTTTACCCTTTTCTCAGATTTTAAGTGTGATAATGTATTAAAAAAACAAGCTTCGCACAGATAAATTTTATATTTTTGATTGTTTTGTAAAACACTTCCTGTCGATTGGGTTGTTAATAAACCATAATTGTATAAGTTTTTTTTATCACATATAGAGCATCCGACTGTATTTTTCATTACTGAATTGACTTCCTTGTCTAAAGAGTAAAAGTATTTTAGTTTTAACCAATAATACTCCAATACAATACTTTTGAATTTAATTGGTTCCCTTCAAAAGTAAGTGAACAAATAGCTTTAGATTCTGAATTTACTCCATATCTACTTACTCGATCACTAATTTGAAAGTTATAGGTGACAGCGAAAGAATTCAATGAATAAGCGCGTGTATCCGCCAGTTTTTCATTTGCTATAATTTCTATTTGAGATTTTGTTTTTCCTGTTGAATTTTGACATTGGTTATTAGTCAGCATACCTTTTCGGCTATTTTTTTTATTTGTATTAAAATTAGAAGAACTATTGCTGAGACCCGTATTCAGTGTTCTAATTCCATTATTTAAAGATGTTCTTAATGAATGCACATCGTTAGGAATAGACTCACATCCAACAACAAGAATTGATAGGTAAACAGATATTGCTGTTTTATAAAATTTCATAAAAGTGTTCTCAGTTGTATTAATTAAAATTCATTACGCAGTTTTGGAATTTTTTCTATTGAATATTTACTCTGAATACAGATGTCATAAGATTTGCTTTTCATACATGTGGCCCATTTGTCATTAATCGGCTTAAAAAGTTTATCTACAGAAACTTTATTTCTTGATTGATTTCGAAAATAAGTTAGTCCATCTTCTTCTTTTAAGTACATGTATTCGTCATCATTGACTTTATCAAGCCGACCAAAAGCCACAGTCTCATTTTCTATATAACAAGTATGAGCTTGAGAGGATTCACATACAGTACGATTAGACATACGAAAAATTTGTTTTCTATAAACAATGACAGCAGTATTTTCATCTTCATTTAAGACTGAAAATGTTGCTATACATGGCTCTGGCTGAGTTGATTTATTGTGAATGTTCAAATAACAAATTGCTGACTTATCAGCTTTTGAAAATGGAATTGCATGTACAAGTGGAGTAGCAAGTAGACTTGCTAAAACTATTACGAAATACTTATGAAAACTTCTTATTACCATCAATTTATAAACCTCCTTCTATACTTTGATCAAAAACTAATAACTAATCTTTTTAATTAAAATTTTCTATGAGTTCTGCCAGTACACTTACTCTTGACTCTAATTTGACTAATTCCTGTTGCTTTTCTTGAATCAAAAATTCAATCTGAAATCGAATAGGAGGAAATTCTTTAAAACATTCATGTAAATATTCAATTTCGATTTGGTTCTTATAAATTTCATTTTTTATATTTTGTGCTTTTAGATAAATTGTTTCATAAGGAGACCGAAGTTCTTTAGGTAGCGAAAGTTTCTTTAACTGATGCGTTGTATATGCAGAAGTATATTTAGAAGGGATACTTGAAATATCCATGGTGAAGTAATTCTCCTCTAAAAGCTCTTTGAAATAGGCATAAATGAAATCAAAGTTCTCTTTTGAATTTAAATAATCACGTTTTTCTATAAATAAATTCCAAATGTCTTGAAATAAACAATTCTGAAATTTCATCTTTGCAAGAAAACGAACAAATAATTTTTGAAGAATTTGTCCTTTCGTCATAAATACCACAGTTAAAACCAAATATCCCATTTTGGGATATTTTTTAGAATAGTACACCATCTCGGGTTATGAGCTCAATACATGACCCAAGATATATTGGTTTAATCAGATGTTTAATTGCGATGCGTGAGGAACGAAAGGTTACTCAGGTACAATTAGCTACATCGCTAAAAAAGCATCAATCATATGTAGCTAAAATTGAAAATTTGGACAGAAGAATTGATCTTATAGAATTAAAAGATTGGCTTACTGCACTTGATATTAATTTTTCCGAATTCATCGAAGCCTCACAGATTGAAAATATTTAATAATTTTTATATTTCTTATAAACTAATCTCTATCCCTATAAATAATTAGTAGTCCTTTGAATCTATTTCCTCTTGATAACTTAATTGAAATCTACGATGCATCTGAAATTACCCGAATTTTTGTAGTAGGTGATCTTCATGGATGCTATCAGGAGTTTATCGATAAGCTTGAAAAAAATAATTTTGATTTTGATCACGACATGGTTATTTCAGTAGGTGACCTTGTCGATCGAGGCAAAGACAGCTTTAAATGTTTAGAGTTAGTTAAACAGCAATGGTTTAAGGCAATAAGAGGAAACCATGAACAAATGTGTTTAGAAGGTGCGATAGCCACAGAAATGAAAAATTTTCATTGTAGACATGGAGGACAATGGTTATATGATCTTAATAACACACAGTATAATGAAGCATTAAAGCTATGTTTAAGTTTACCAATAGCTTTAGAGATAAATTTTAAGGGTAAAATATTTGGCTTTATTCATGCAGATATTCAAATAAATGAATGGAGTGAATTCAAACAAAAGCTTTTGGAAAGTAATTATTTTTCAAACAATACCCAATCGACTTTACAATGTGCATTGTGGGGTAGGAGTAGAATTCGGGCTGCTCAGAATAATATAAAAATGGAAATCATTTCAGGTATAGATCAACTCTATTTAGGGCATACGGTTGTAGATGAACCTACACAAGTTCAGAACTGTTTTTATATTGACACGGGTGTCGTTTTTGGTGGTGATTTGATACTTCACGAAATAGGAACAATATTTTAAAGACCGCACCCAACAATACATCTCAAGCTATTGATACATACTTATTAAATTAATAATTTCTTTTATCCAATGTTTCGCGTTCCAATGATTGAAATGAATAATTGTAAAATTTCTAGTTTAGTTCTTCCACTACTAATAATATTTATAAAACTATTGAAATTAAATTTAACTAAAGAGCCTAATCTAGGATTAAATAAAATAACATCGTCCCATTCTTGTATTCTACCCTCAAGAGACCCAGCATAACTTAATAACCAATATATAGAGATTTGACGATAATCTGCCGCGGAGAACCTCCGATTAGTACATTTTATTTCTATCAAAGTGGTTCCTATCGAGAAGTCTCCTTGACTAGTTGATATCCACTCAAGCCCAGGTATTGTGGGACTAAGTTTGATATTATTTTTAGAATCTGTTGATAATTTTATCAATGTACTTGCTATATTTTCTCCAACTTTTTCAGCTATTCTTTTATCGACATCAGCTATATAGCTGGGTGTTACAGCATCATAAAATAATTTTTGTCGTTGAATTGCTGAATGAAAGCATTTTTCCCAATCAATTTGCCCAAACTCTATTAATTGTTCACCAGCAGAAAATCCTAGTTCAAAAAGCATAGCTGGCTGAAGACTCGTACTTTTTATAAGTGCAAGAGGAATTGGCTCAACAATATCTTCAGTATAAGAATTAAAATGAGTGACTAAACCAGAAGTAAGCTGTGGAAATATTTCATCAAAAATTCCGGGTATATTACGCGCTACTGTTCTAGGATCATATTGCATGAGCAGCTCCAGATGCCCAATCTAGAAAAATTTTCGAAAATTGAAGTTCATGTAATTCAGGATTTTCAATACCTAATAACCATGAGGTTTCAGAATTTGACTTAAGTTGAGCTCTCATTCCATTGCCTTGATCTCCGAACTTATAAGAAGCCAACCATAATAGCCGTTGGCTGTTTTTATCAAGCCGGCTCCATTTATTTCGCAAATCTGTAAAAGCATTCCTGTCATGCCAATGACGCCAACAATCTATACAAGCACGCTTAATTGTTTCTGAATTTGTTTGCATATATATATTATGGATAAATTTTGATCGCTCAGGAGTGTTTTTAAAGCGAAGACAACGTAAGAAGTGAAGTAAATTAGTATCTACTTCTAGTAGATGGGCTGAATTAAGAATCAGCTTATCAATTAAAATATCAATACCCGAACTAATAGAAGTATAGTTTTTATCACTTCTTAAGTGAGATATTCCTCTCATTATTGTAGACCATGATGATCTAAAAGCATGGATATTTTGTACATTTAACAATGTTGATGCCAATTCAAGAGCAATTGCAGGCTCCTGAAGACGCATTGTTCTACCTATTTGAGTAATTAAAAAAGAATCAGGGATTGATTTCTCCAGTTCACGATTAAGTAAATAGCGAATTTCAAGACTTTCCACAGTTTCTTTAAGAATCTGATAATCTTCATGTGGATTATCAGAATAAGGATCGAATTTAAGATCGATAGCTCTTAACTTAGAACTTTCCTCATCATGATCACCTAACTGAGCTGAAATATAATCAACATAATTCTTAGCGGACAGAAATACTGTCTTTGTTTTATTTATAGTGAGGCCATAATTAGATAAGGAATGTGCAAGTACACTAAGTGCCTTATAGGCTTCAGCATATGATTTTGCAATTAATACATAATCATCAACATAGCGATACCAATCTATACCCGCATATGTCATAGCCTCATCAATATATTTTAAGAAAAGTTCTGCTAGGATTCTCGCACCTTGGCCTCCAACAGGTAGACCAAATGAACGTCCTGCAGAAAACTTTCCTAGAAGAGCGTTAATTTGCTTGGCTATTATTTCGCCTTCGCCACCTAAATCACAGATGAAGTTTTCAATATGATGGTGTGAGAGTTGATTATAAAAACTTGAAATATCTGTTTGTACAATTACGGAATTTTCATCAGCTAACTGAGCCTTATCTAAAGTCGTTTTTTTATATTTTCTCCAAGTATATTCTGGGTCAAAAAGTTCATCTTTTCCATTCGTTATAAACCTATACGAGAAGGTGCGTGGAGATCGTAATGGTTCTAGTGTTTCTGCAATAGAGATTCCTAAGCCATTAAAGTAAATATTCCAAAAAGGATGAATTTTAGTTACTACTCTGAAACCAGCAGGTCCGGAAGGAGCAATTAATCGTTCACTAAACACATCGAGGGCAGTTATTTTTCGGCCATTTTCTTTCTGGGGTCCTTTCCTAAGTTTCTCATAAAATGTAGATGCCAAATGAGCTAATTCCTCAGCTTTATCGCCACAAAATTTAGTATCAATATCAAAAGGTAATGTATCATTATCACCATGCGTAGCAATTTCAAGTGCCGCATGCTTAAAATGATCAAAAGAAGGTGATAGCAATTTTTATCCTCCAATTCGTAAATTGGTTTTATTTATATATAATTATGTTTTATATAGTAAAATCATAAAAATCAATAATTATTTTAATAGTTGATAATTTTACTTACCTTTAAACATTCTAGTAATGGTTTTATATAAGGTTCTTTTAACAATTACTCTTTAGCTTCAATATTAATCATTTTGAAATTATTAGTGTTATCAATATACCTGAGGGCTGAATTAATATTTTTCCAACCTACATATTGCATAAGATCCTTAAAATCCCAACCATTAGAAATTGCCCAGTTAGCAAAGCCACGACGTAAAGAATGGGCACTATAGAGTTCAGCTGCTTCAATTCCAGCTTCAGAAAAAATACTTCGAATAAGAGGAGCCAAGCTATCAATATGAAGCGGATTAGATGAGACTTGTCCCCAGCGATTAATTGATCTAAATACTGCTCCAGAAGTCAATCCACTTATATGAAGCCAATCTAAATAAGCTCTGGTAGGGCAGAGTTGGTTTAATTTAGGAACCTGAAAATAATGACCATCTAATTTTCTATCTCCTTTATTTTTTGCAAGATAACAACGCAATCCCTCAGCGTTAATTTCTATATGCTCTATATTTAATTGTATGAGCTCATCACCTCGAAACCCTCGCCAAAAACCCAATAATAATAATGACTTATTTCGAATATAGCGAAGTTGTTTTGTCCGATCTTCCGTAGTTTTAGACTGCTCAATATTTCTATCAAGATAATCCAGAGTTTCTTTTAATTGTATAAGCTGTAGGGGCTTAGCTTGTTTTTCCTGAACGGGATGTATGGCTTTAATCCCTTTCAAAACTTTTTTTACAATTGGGGCCTTTGTTGGATCTGGAAAACCCTGCTCTATATGCCATTGAGACAAAGCAGCTAACCTTTGTTTAAGTGTGTTAATAGCCAACACACCAGCGTAATCGGTTAAGTAATGGGCAACTTGCTCTGCTGTAGCTGGTAAAAAACCTTTCCATTCAATTTCATAATGCTGAATTGCTATTGCATAACTTTTTTGAGTGTTCTCACGTATTGAGGCCTGCAAGTAAAAATCAATTTTATCCATTTTAATTTATCCACAGCCAGCAACTTAAATAAAACTACCAAAGAGACGGATCACTATATGTAATGCTTTGAACATGAAAAGCAGTATATTTCAATATAATACAGGATAATGTCTTATTATCCTGTATTAAAAATTAAATTATTCTCAATTGATAATCCAATAAAATTATTATGTTATTATGTATTACGTAATACAGTATGATTAATAAAAGAGGAATGAGTCATGTCTAGATCAGGTTTAACTAAAAACAAGGTTAAGCAGGCAAGAGATATACTTATCTCTCAAAAAAAGTATCCATCTGTTGATGCTGTTCGAATTGAACTTGGTAATACAGGTTCAAAAAGCACAATACATAAATATTTGAAAGAATTAGAAGAAGATGAAGAGCAGGGTATTGGGCAGAATCACTCTATTAGTGAAACTATACAAAGTTTAGTAACAAGATTAGCCGAGCAACTTCATATTGAGGCAAATATTGAGATAGAAAAAGTCATAGAGACTAATCAGATAAATGAGGAAAAACTCAAAGAAGATGTGGAAGCTTTACGTAATGAATTAAGTCAAACAAAAATGGAGCTTCAAGAACGTAATGAAAGAGTGATTGAACAGCACGAAATTAACAATGCATTAAAATCCTCTCTGGATAAGGAAATCATTACTAAAAACCGCCTTGAACAGCAAGTTATTAGTTTGACTGAATCATTGGAACAACATAAAGAATACTTTTCTAATTTAGAAGAAAAATTTAAACATGCTCAACAATCTTTAGAGCACTACAGAGAGTCTGTCAAAGAACAACGCCAACAAGATATACGCCGACATGAGCACCAGATTCAGTTACTTCAAGCCGAGTCTAGACAATTGCAACAAACAATTATTACAAAACAAGATAAGTTAAATGAAACTTCTTTAGAAAATACAAAGTTAAAAACGCAATTATCAATTTTGACTGAAAATCATAAAACTTTCGATAAAACCATTAGTGATTTAGCCTCAGAACTCGAAAACATTAAAAAACGCGAAGCTTCTTTATCATTATCATTACATAGTCGTGATGAGAGTTTACAAAAGTTAGAGAACCAGTTAAAAGTAGCAATTAAAGAAAAAAATCATTTAGAGTTAAATAATAAAGAGCTTGAAAAGCAACTGATTACAAGTCAAGTAAAATTTGAGATGCAGCAAAAAATGCTAGCTCAATTACAAGAGTTACTTGCTAAAATAAAAAGATAGGTTCTGTTTTATAACTTATCTTTTGAACAGAAATATAAAAATTAAGCTGTATAATTAATCGTCAGCAGATAACAAATAAATATCATCTGCAGATAAACCATCTTTTACATAAAGTTGAGGAATGTGCATTTCATCAATACCTTCAAGCATCAAAGCAGCTTTCGCTTGATTGAAAGATTTTTGAATTGAATGACCAAAGCTTATTGAAGAATAAAATTGAGCTGAGAATTTTTGTGCAGCCTCATCTGAAATACTTTGGATCATTCCTATTGCACATTCAACGTGTTCTGTAACACGTGATGCCTGATTATAAGAAAAACATGTATTAAAAAAAACTAATCTTAAGTTGTCATTAGCTACGCTCATTGCTTGGACTATTGCATCCAGAGAAACTAGTCTTGTTTCATCATTATTACCCATTAGAACTAGTTCATCATTTGCACTACCATGCCCACTAAAATGAACAATAGTTGGTTCGCAAGTATTCATGTAGTGAAGAATATCTCCAGGGCGTACAGCCCATTTTGATTCAAATACAATTGAATCACGATGTTGAGCTTTTAGAATTTGCTCTTCAATAGATCTTACTTCTATGTCTAAACTTAATTGATGTTGATCTCGAGGATTAGAAGCCATAAATAAAACTTTAATTTTTTTAGGTAATTCTTTTAATTTCTTGATTTCAATATCGTGAATTCGGACACTGTTGGAAAGATTTGCCATCACTCTTGCTTGTTCTCTGTTGGCTCGGTCTGTCTTTAGTTGATTTTGTTTAGAAATTTTCGTTTCTTCATTTGTAATTTTTTTAGAATATTCATTTTTTTTATTTTCAAAGCTAGCGATTTCTTTTTCAATCTTAGCTATATTCGCTTGAAATTTAGCAATATTACTATTACATCTTTCAATTTCTCTCATTTTAGATGTAACAGTGGATAACGAGTTAGAATTCCTAATTTGACGTTGTAATGATTGGATTCTGGAGTTTTCTTTTGAAATATTCTCAGATTCTTTACTTTTCTTTATTTGAGATGCAGAAATTTTTTTTGAATAATCTTGAAAGCTATTTCTATAAGAATCTAAAAGTGACATAAGCTTTATTCCTACTAATTTTTAATTAATATAATTGAAATTTAAGAACTTTTGAAATATATTAAGTTAAATATTTTTTATCCATCAATACAATAAAATCAAATGCTAATACTGCAAGCTAAAACATAGCGAACGATGTTATCTCAATTACAAAATTTAATTATGCACCTTGAACCAGAAAGAAAGTTATGAAGAATTATGAGAGGTTATTGAAGATTTTTTTTAATTTACTTCCTTTTCATACAATAATCGGAAAGGAATTATAGACATTAAAAGATAACGATTGTTTAATAAATACAAGATTTAGGATAAATAAAACATGTATAAAAATGCTTCCAATTATATAGAATCCATATTTGAATTATTAGAGCCGAACCTTATTGGATTCTATAACCAATTTGAAGTTGTGACAGTATTTGCTTCATCTAAAGAGGAATCTCAACCTTTCAATATTTTGACTATAGTTGTTGCTCAAGAAGAAGAAACGAAGGAACTTCAACCAGAAACTTTTTTGTCACCAAAACCATTAAAAATTAAAGGGGTAAAAGATTATTCTTTTGGAATAGTAAAATATGCTTTAAATCTTGATGATACAAAAGATCTTCTCTCAGGCTTATCTAAAGACAATGTATGGGGAGCTAATCAACGCATCTTGGCTTTCTCTAAGAATCTTGAACTTATTCCAAGAATATTTGTTCCAGCCGATTCAACTGAGACTGTTCCACTTAATAATCTTTTAAAAAATAATTTTTGGAGTGGTTCACATGTTTTTGAATGGTTTGATACAGGTAAAGACAAGCTTAAGTTTTTCTTTGATAAGCCAGGTCTATTGCAAACACTGTCCGAGGAAATTAATAAATTTATACCTATTAAATTAGCGAGTGTATCAGACCGATTAGGAAATCTAATTATTCAATTGCCAGTTTCTATAGCTATTACAGATGTGCATCATACAAAACAAGGTAATGCATTAACTTTAAAAATAGCTTGGCATCCAAAAGCATCAACTGAGAATAAAAACCTAATTTTTAATTGTATTCGTTTGAATGATGTGACATGCCAAGATTTTTTTTCTAGTCGAGTTGATATCAACAATGAATTGATAATACCAATGGAGCATGTGAGGGGAGCACATCGGTACTACTTATGGGATGATGATAAAAAAATCTTACTGGCAGCTTCTGCAGAAAGCTCTTTTATGCATGAAATTTCTTTAAATAGTGCAATGATTCAACATGAACCTAGAGGTTTTTACATAAAAAATAATGATTCTAATAGAGAATTAATTAGGCTTAACGTTGTTAGGAACCATACTTATAATATAAACCCTGATAAAAATGAGTCAAAGGAGCTAAGCCATACATGGATAACTCAAAGATTGTATGAACATGAAAAAGCCGATTTATTAAATCAAAAAAAATTGATCCAATATAATCGCAATCAGTCCGCTAAAGCCTATAATGATCTTAGAAGCCTTATACAAATATATGGTCAAGAATCAATTTACCTGTGGGATCCTTATTTAGCACCCCAAGATATCTTGCAAACATTATTTTATTGTTCACATGCTCATTCAGCTTTAAAAGCTATTACAGAATTAGTGAGTCCTCCTAATCACGATAGCCAAGTAAAGAAAACTTTAATAACGGATTACCATCAGGAGTTAGAAGATAGCTGTGAAAATAAATTTGGTTTGAATTTAGAATTTAGAGCGAAGATAGGTAAGCATGGATGGTCGTTCCACGATAGATTCATAATTTTTCCTAAAACTATAAATGGACCAAGAGCTTGGTCATTAGGAACTTCAGTAAACAGCTTAGGTAAAACACATCATATTTTTCAGGAAGTCTCGGATGGTCGTTTAATTGCTGATGCATTTGAACAGTTATGGGTAGCTCTAGATCATCAGGAATGTCTAGTATGGAAATGTTAGAAAAAAATAAGACGTTTTTTAAAGCCTTGTTTACAGATGGTTTAGAAAATGTCCATGCTATTGCGCCTCATGTAGCTTTGAAATTGATTACGGAAATTTCAGAGGATATTCCATTTAAATACTCCAATAACGAACTCAGAGAAATCGAAAAAGGGTTACTACAAGACTATCTATTTTTGGAAAATTTTGATGATAAAAAATATAGGGGATTAATTAATTCTCTTACTCAAGATGAACAAAGTATATTAAAAGGCTTATTAAAATGGTTAATTAACGAATTAAAAAGCTGGGATGAAGCTAAATGTTCGGTCTCATTACTATCATTGATTTTTATAATCTCTGACATGCTATCTGAAAATTTATGGGAATTAATACCACCAGATTTAATAAATAATTCACAGTTAAATGAGTTTTTAGAGGGAAGGTTTGGTCGCTTTCATTATGATATTGTAATTCCTCAACACCAGCATGTACCAATTTGGGAAAAAGAAGCAGTACAACCATATATGGCCGCAATAAAGGAAAGAGATTGGTTATATATGGCTAATAATTGGCATCTATGGGGACGCTCTCCAAAATTTGGTAGAGCCAATATTTTTCAATATCAGATATTTTTATATTTATTAAAATATTCACAAGGAAGTTTATTATTAGCTATTGAGAAATATGAGGATTTCTTTAGTCTTATGCTTATTTGTAGAGAGCATGATTTTTCTTTACTGCAACGATTTAAACTAGCATGTGATACCACAAATGAGCTTTTTAGATTTTCTTTGCTATTTGCCTTGGAACTCAACAACAGTCAATATAATAATTTAACAGATAAAGAAGCTGACTTTTTTGCACGGGCTTTGCAAAAAATGAGTGGTAATCTTAATCAGCTTAGCCTTTGGTTAATCATATTCAATCGTTACTTAGTTAGATTTCAAATTCTAGCAGAAGGATTTGGAATTTATTTGGCTAAGTATGCTTCTGAAAGAGAGATTGATCTTTATTTAGAATCAATAAAGTTGGATGCTATAAACCTGCAAAATGGCTATGACGACTCAAGAAGAATCTTAAACACGACATTTCAAAAGTTTGCAACATTAGCTGACATTGCTATCAGAGAAATTTTCTGGAGCAAGTGTTATAGGAAGTGGTTAAATTGGAATTTTGGACAAGCAGAAGACCATTATCATTTATATTCAATAAACTTGACTAATCTAGATTATGCAATAGTAGGATATTTTATTGAATGCCAAGATCAAACTGGCAGAGAACAAGTAGTCAAAAGTATTCTAAGAGATGTCGACAGTATTTTTACTAAAAATTGGTATGCTTCAGAAAGTGAGATTAAGACACAGTTTTACAATCTATTGTCGAAATTACAAACTGTTAGTCATGCAATTGAAATTATTGAGGGAGAGCAAGGACCTTGGATAATGCAATCTAAGAGGGTATATTTATCTACTCGTTTTCAGGTTGATGACAGATATAAAATTGCTTTTGATTTAGATCATTTGAAGCCATAAAACAAATAATGTAAAATATCTATATTAAAAACAGCATCTTAAAAAGAATGCTCATTAATAAAAAACACTAAATTTTAAATATATTTTGATAGTTTTTTCATAAAAACAACAATAACAGAAACTTGCAAGTAGTATCTTAAATATCAGTACTATTTACATTCCTTATGGGGTATAAATATGAATAATCTTAAAATTAGTTTAGTCCCAAATAGAAAAAAAATTAAAGAAAATGATATTGAGTTATGGCCAACTTTTGATGAAATGAGCCTGACCGAAAAAACTAAGAAAATCTATAACTTAAGAAAAAAAGGTGTTTATTTATATGTTGCTGGGGCTTCAGATGAGAAATTTAGAGATGAAATAGGTCTAAGTAAGAAACAAATTTATAGACTTATAACAGAAAGGTGTATCCAAATACATCCTGATGGAAAAATTTATGGTTGGCGAGGCCTAATTCCAAATATAAATTTAAAAAAATATACTAGAATTAAGCAGTTTACGGATAATAGTAATGATTATAGTGGGATATTAAACTTTATTTTTGAAAATAACCCTACTCTAAAAGAAAAATTTGATAGTAGAATTCTTAAATCACCATCAAAAAAAAGAATTACTAGCTTAAATATAAATAAGAAGGATTTATGGAAATGGCTACTCACTGAATTTAAATTATTAGGCTTTGAAGTTAGAAATGAATGGCCATTCAATACACAATATAAAGGATATATAACTATTATTAAATATATTAATAAGATACGTTTAGAAAATCCAGAAAAAACAATAAAAATCAATAGTGAAGATAGTTTTAGAAAAATAATAGCAGGGGATGGGGTTAATAGGCCAGTTACATATCCGTTCAATAGGGTAGAGATGGATGCCCATAAGATAGATGGAAGATTTTGTATTTTAATTCCCGATTTATATGGTAATAATATTCCCACAATTATCCATAGAATTTGGGTAATCGTTCTAATAGATGTCTTTAGTCGAGCTGTATTAGGCTATCATATTTCATACAATAAAGAAGTAACGCAAGAGGATACACTTAAAGCAATCAGAAAATCTCTATCAGTTTGGATTCCAAAAAAAATATCTTTAATAGGAATGAGCTATAAAGAAAAGGCAGGATTTCCTTCATCAATATCAGAAAAATTTGTGGGAGTAGGCTGGGATGAAACTTGTGTAGATGGTGCAATGGCAGAAAATAGCCATCTCATAGAGAAAGTCTTAAATGAAGTAGTTGAGTCAAAATTAATTTCTCCTAAAAGTAGTCTGCAGAATTACACTAAAAGAAATAGTAAAGATGATAGACCATACATAGAATCATTTTTTAAGCAGTTGGCGGCAAATGGATTTCAAAGATTAAATAATACAACTGGTAAGGATCACCAAAGTATAGTAGGTCGAAATCCTGAAGAAATTGCTCTTCAAGGTCAATTCCAGGTTGAATATGCTGAAGAACTGATTGATGTAATTATCGCAAATTATAATGCGACACCACATACGGGTTTAAATTATCAAACGCCACTAGAATTTCTCGAAAAGATGGCAGAAAAAAATTTAAACAACTTACGTTATGTATCCTCGTTAAAAATACAAAACATATTAAGTTATAGAAAAAAATGTAAAGTGAATGGAGATATAAAAAAAGGAAGGGCGCCTTTTGTTCATTTTGCGGGAGCAAGATACACGAATGAAATTTTACGACAAAGGTATGATCTTGTCGGAAAGTATATTTGGGTAATAAACCATATTGAGAACGACTCAAGAATTGCATTAAGCTCAACATTACAGGGGGATTCATTAGGCATCTTAAGAGTAGGACCACCTTGGGACAAATTGCCTCATAGTCTTTATGTCAGGAAAATAATAAATACTGCGAAATATAAAAAAATTCTGGATTTCAGTAATAATAATGATGCTATAAGTACTTTTTTAAATTATTGTGAGACAAATACAAAGCTTCCTATTCATCCTGCCTATCTGGAAGCTAGACGCATACTTATCGAAAATGCTGAAGAGCAGATTGGTGAGTCGATACTCGAAAGAGCAAAAGATAATTACAAGCAAAAAAATTCTAAATCTAAGACGATTAAAAATAAAAGAAATGAAATAAGCGAAGCTAAACAAATACCTATTGAAGAAGATATCTATTTAGAAGACCTACCAAAACGACGTAAAGTACGTCAATAATTTAAATTAATAACATGGATGAATAATTATGAAAAATCAAATAAATAGCTTTTCAAGATCTCATCCAATCATTACGCAAGAGTATGCAATTTTCACTCCACCTATGGAACATATGATTAAAACTATAGGAGATTGGATAGATCAACGTGTAAGTGGAGGGTATATATACGGCCCATCAAGATTTGGTAAATCTAGAACATTAAAATGGTTTTTAAGACATGAGTTGGAACAACGCTATAATTGTTATATTCCACTAATTATCTGGATAAGAAAAGATTCAGTTATGAGCGAGGGAGAATTTTGGAATCAATTATTAGAAGCATCAAAATATGAATTATCGGATCCGATTAAGCCTAAAACTAAAGTAGTCGCCAGAAGTTTATTTGAGAAAAGAATTAAAACAATTGCAGATTTTTCAGAATGTAACTATGTTGTACTTGTAATAGATGAAGCACACGAAGTAACGTTAAAAGAATGGAAATGGCTTTTAGGCCTACAAAATAATTTAGATAACGAAGGTATTCGTTTAAGTATTTTTAGCATAGCTAGTCATAGTATTTTATTTCAACCCAATTATCTAGCTCGTACAGGCAATCCTCACATTGCTGCTAGATTTTTCGCGGTTGATATGAGATTTGATGGAATAAAGCGTATGAAAGAATTACATTATATCCTTCAGGGTTATGAAGAAGATTCTGAATGGCCAGAAAATAGTAACATAACGTACTTCCAGTATTTTGCACCAAATTTTTATAAAGAGGGCAAAAGACTAAGTAATCATACAGCTATCATATGGGGAGCTTTTGAATCTCTATTTCCTGTAGAGTTAGATGTAAGAAAACGGACTAAAATTTCCCTTGAAATTCCAATGCAACATATTGCATTAACAATTGAAAAAGTATTACGTAATTTACTTGATGCGGATAGTTGGGATCATATTGAGGATCCAAATTATTGGATAGAAGTTATTGCATCAACAGGTTTTTCAAAACATATGAAAATGATTGTTAATCCTGCATAGGTACAATATATGGTTAATAAATATAAAAATCAACCAGGTATAAATTGGAAAAAAAACTCTGCGTTATTAAGTGAAACTATAGAGAGTTTTGCAGCAAAATATTGCTTTTTAAATCATATTAAACCAGCTAATTTTTATGATAATCTATATGATTTAATAGGGAATTATTTAAAATATGATAATATAAAAGTAGAATCATTACTAAAAATTTCAGAAATTTTCCATGAACCATTAGATACTATTTCATCTATATTTACAAATAGTTACTTATATAACTGTACGCCTATAAATAGGTTACTACGATTTGAGGTAGACCATTTTAAAACTTTAAGCTATTGTCCTAAATGTATTAAAAGTGGGTATCATTGCAAAATACACAATTGCTTTTGGCTTAAAGTATGCCCAATTCATAATATTAAACTTTGCCAAATAAACTTATATGAACTCCATGATAACGCGAAACCTTTTACCTATTTTTCTATCAAAATCCTTACTCTTACTAAACTATTTATAGATAATTGTAAGGGCTGGCCATTTAATAAAAGTAATAATTTAGATTTATCAAATATTTACAGTATTGAGAATTGGTTTTATAATTGTAAAAAAGTATATTCCCAATATGAAACTATTAAATTGGAATTAGGAGTAAGTCCATTTAGATATCCTGTAGATTATTTTGGTTTTATTTTGAATATTTTAAATAATTTACATGAGATTCCAATAAATATACGTGACTGGATGCCTCATTCAAATAATACATTCAAAGTGAATAGAAAAATATTTAATTTTAAAAATGATTTAAGATTAACTTTCAATGGAATAAAAATTAAAAATATTATTGTATTGTATCTGTTTAACTTACAAAAAATTAGTTTTTTAACAAACAAAAAACTTTATCAATTTATTCTTGATCAAATAATTAATATTGAAAAAATACATCAGGAAAAAAGATGTTTATGGAGTAATGATAATAGTTATTCAAATTGGTTTTTATTAAAGAATGATCTAATTCACTATAATAGTATATATCAACCATGTATTTTTGAATATGCAATTCAAAATTCTAAAACAACATGGCTTAATCCAGAATTAAAAGATTTATCATATTATAGAGAGCTAATAAAACTTTGCAATGAAACATGTATAAAGCTTATTGATAACAATTTAGCTTTTTATGATAAAGACAATGATAATTTATATTCATTTAATACTATTCAATTTTCATGGGAAAAAGAAATTATACATTTTTTTGATCACATCCTTATGGGGATGGCCGAATGTTATTTTTATTCTTTAACTCAGTGGTTACAGATGATGACTAGTCCTAAGAATCAAAAAGGTAAATTCCAAAGCTCAAACTTTATGGATTTCGCCATGTCACAGATATATTTAAAATTTAACAGTGATAATTCATGTGAGGTAATGAGCATAGAAGGAGTAGATAAGTAATTCTAAGAAAGAAGTAACAAGTTGAGTTAGTTTTTAATACTAGAATTAAATTCTCCCATATTAGTTAACTAATAACAAAATATTGAATTAATTTATATTTTTCTAACGTAAGTAACAAGTTGAGTTAATTTTAAACTCAAGAAGTAACAAGTTGAGTTAATTTTTAAAAAATTTTTTTAAAAAAAACTGCATTTTCGCTCAAATTCATAAAATACAGTAAGCTTCTGAAATATTTGAGATTTAATTTTCATAGGTAACAAGTTGAGTTAAACATGGTAACAAGTTGAGTTAAATGTACGTCAATAGCATCAGAGACTTAATAGTAAATTATATAATTGTTCGCATAATGTATATTATGTTAAATAGAAGATTTGGAAACCTACAATAGATAAGGCTCTGGCTACTCTGCATTGTTACTTCGCCGTTTACGCTTCACTACACTGAATTATTAAAAGCTTCTTCAACTGTATCTGCTGCTCAAGCAACTTACTAGCCGTGGCACTCTTAACAACTTAAATTGACTAACCCTATTTCTAATCTTAGCCAGAAAAACACTCTAGGCAGCCTTCTACAAAATGTCATTATTTTTAATTTGCCCTAGCTAGAACGCGTAAGCTACTTACCACCTTTACGGGCTTCATTTTTGGCTATTGGCTACTGCGGTACAGATTTCTTTCTCTAAATCGCCTTTTGAGCATTAAAGTTATTAATTTGCTTAGGCTAAATTTTAATACACAAAGTATTTATATCTTATTGAAATTTATAAATATATTTTAAAAACACCCTTTACAGGCTTAGAAAAACTGATATAGTACGTGCGTACAGCTATTCTTTAGATTTCTATCACATTAGCCAGTTTTGATAATTAATTACAGCCGAATACGCTTTGGGATGTGTTTTCGCAATTCTTCTCATTTTCCAACTAGCTCAGGTTATAATAAGGGACTCTCAAAATATTGTTGATCTATTATGAATGCTTCCAATGACCCTTTACACGGCAAAAAACTTGCTGACATATTGGATGAATTATTGGAATACTACGGT
>Ga0308166_1001116_pt1 | contig 30077 bp, 35 predicted proteins | sample PhyCR2_2_FD_202137 | JGI IMG/M metagenome (GOLD analysis project Ga0308166, IMG submission 202137) | Phyllosphere microbial communities from UC Gill Tract Community Farm, Albany, California, United States - DLSLCC.R2 | ecosystem: Host-associated > Plants > Phyllosphere > Unclassified | place... | reverse complement strand
ACAGGCGATGCTGGTCGCGCCCGACACCATGTACATCGCCGGCATCGACGTCGGCACCACCAACATGATCGTGCAGGGCAGGAGCGGCCTGTGCAGCGTGCTCGACATCACGGTGGCGATGGACCCGAGTGCCTTGCAGGCCACGCTGGCCGCCGTCATGCCCGAGGAAAAGGACATCCGGGTGCTGGCCGCCGCCGATTCGCTGATCCTGAGCGGCACGGTATCGGATGCCGCCGCCGTGGCGCGCGCCGCCGAGCTGGCCCTGGCCTATGTGCGCAAGCCCCTGCGTCCGATGAACGCCGTGCCGAAGGAGCTGGCGCCGGACCAGCAGGGCGCCAGCGCCGGCGCGGGTGCGAATGCCGCCAACCTGCGGGTGGTGAACCTGCTGAGCGTGAGCGCACCGCAGCAGGTGCAGCTCGAAGTCAAGGTGGCCGAGGTCTCGAAGACCCTGCTCGAACGCCTCGAGGCCGGCGCCAGCTGGCGCACCACGTCCGGTAGCTGGGCCGCCGCCCTGGCATCGAATTTCCTGACCGGTAACACCGGCGCGGGCCTGCGCGTCGGCAAGGGCAACGGCAATGGCTTTGGCCTGGATGCCGAAACCAAGGACAGCCTGGTGCGCGTGCTGGCCGAGCCGAACGTGATGGCGATCAGCGGCCAGGAAGGCAGTTTCCTGGCGGGCGGCAAGTTCTACATTCCCGTGGCCCAGGAGCGCGACAAGATCACGCTCGAGGAAAAGGAATTCGGCGTCGGCCTGCGCTTCACGCCCACGGTGCTCAGCGGCGGCCGCATCAACCTGCGCGTGGCGCCCGAAGTGTCGGAGCTGTCGCGCGAGGGCATCGGCATCAGCGCAGCCGGCCTGTCCGGCGGCGCCATCCTGCCGGTCGTGACGACCCGGCGCGCCAGCACCACTGTCCAGCTGTACGACGGGCAGAGCTTCGCCATCGGCGGCCTGGTCAAGAACAACCTGGTCACCAACCTGAAGGGGCTGCCGGTACTGGGCGAAGTGCCGGTGCTGGGTGCGCTGTTTCGCAGTACCGACTTCCAGCAGGACCGCACCGAGCTGGTGTTCGTGATTACCGCGCGCCTGGTCAAGCCGTTGACGGAAACCGGGTACGCGTTGCCGACCGATGGCGTGGGCGTGCCTTCGCGCGCGGCGCTGATGCTGGGCGGACGGATCGAGGGGCAGCCTGCACCAAACAAGGCCAGCGCCCGCCCGGCGCAGAGCGTCGACGGTTTCGAACTCAAATAGGAGGCGGCCATGGCTACCTGCAAGACCATTGCGTGCATGACGGCGCTGCTGTTCATGGCGGGCTGCTCGACCACGCCGCGTTTCGACAAGAGCTTCGGCGCTTCGGTACGCGCCAACCTGGCGGCGCAGACCATCGCGCCGCAAAACGGCGCCAACGCCAATCCGGCGCACGGCATCGACGGCGCCGCGGCGCGCGCCGCCCAGACGCGCTACCAGCGCTCCTTCGCCCAGCCGGAGCCGGAACCCATGCCGGTCATCAGGATCATGGGCAGCGGACAGTGAGCATGCCGATGCGTGCCCGTGCGCCGGGGGCGCGCTCGCCTCCCGATCGTTATTTGCAACCCGAGCCTCAACGAGGACCGTCATGAAAGCCCTATTGATCAGCCGCGACAGCCTGCTGTATGCCGATATCGCCTCCCAGGGTGCGGCGCGCGTGCCGCCGCTGAACGTCGCCAACAGCCGCGTGTCGATGCGCGAAGCGCTCGACCGCCCCCTGGCCGAAGCGCCCGGCCTGGTGATCGTCGACGCCGGCACCGGCGCGCCCGACGACGCCGACCTGCTCGAACGCCTGGCGCGCCAGTACCCGGATGCGCAATTCATGCTGCTCACCGGCGAGCACCATACCCAGCTTCTGATCCGCGCCATGCGCGCCGGCGTGCGCGAAGTGCTGCAGCTGCCGCTGGTACACCGCGCCTTCCACGAAGCGATGGACCGCATCGCCGCCGCCGCCGGCGTCGCCCACCTGCGCGAAGGCAAGGTGCTGGCCTTTATCGCCTGCAAGGGCGGCAGCGGTGCCACCTTCATCTCGACCAATTTCGGTTACGCCCTGGCGACGCTGGCCGAAAAGAAGGTGCTGCTGATCGACCTGCATGGCCAGTTCGGCGACGCCGCGCTGTACGTGTCGGACCAGAAGCCGAGCATGACCCTGTCCGACGTCTGCGAGCAGATCGCGCGCATCGACGGTCCCTTTCTGGAATCGTGCCTGGTGCACGTGACGCACGGCTTCGGCGTACTGGCCGCGGCCGACGATCCGGCGCAGGCGAAGGAGGCCAAGCCCGAGCACATCGACGCCATCCTGCGCGTGGCGCGCCAGCACTACGACTACATCGTGCTCGACGTCGGACGCCAGATCGATGCCGTGTCGCTGCGCGCGCTCGACAGCACCGACACCATCTATCCGGTGCTGCAGCTGGCGCTGCCCGACATCCGCGACGCCCGGCGCCTGCTCGACATCTTCCGCTCGCTCGGCTACCCGATCGAGGGCATCCGCCTGATCGTCAACCGCTACGAGAAGGGCGGACGCCTGCGCCTGCCCGACCTGCACGCGGCGCTCGGTTGCGAAGTCGTGCATACCGTGCCCAACGATTACATCGCCGTCACCGATTCCGTGAACCAGGGCGTGCCGGTGCTGGAACTGTCGCGCGCCAGCGCGGCGGCGCGCAGCCTGGCCGACCTGGTCGAACTGGTCACCGCGCGCCGCGCGCCCGAAAGCCGCGGCCTGCTCGAACGCCTGTTCGGCCGCGGCGATAACGATTACTGAAAGGAGTAGCCATGTCGCTGCGCGAACGCCTGTCCGTGTCCGATGACGAGCGCCGTCCCGGTGCCGTTTCCGCCGCTGTGACGAACGGCGCCTACCAGGAGCTGAAGAAATCGATGCACCAGATGATCCTCGACCGGATCGACCTGGAACGCCTGAAGCGCCTGACCGCCGAGCAGTTCAAGCACGAGCTGGCCCTGCTGATCCAGCGCATCATCGAGGAGGAGCGCATTGTCCTCAACCAGCACGAGCGCCACAACCTGGTGCTCGACATCCAGCACGAGATGCTCGGCTTCGGCCCGCTCGAGCCGCTCCTGAACGACCCGACCGTTTCCGACATCCTGGTCAATACCGCCAGCCGCGTGTACGTCGAGCGGCGCGGCAAGCTGGAACTGACCGACATCTCCTTCCACGACAACGCGCACCTGATGAAGATCATCGAGAAGATCGTCTCGCGCGTCGGCCGCCGCGTCGACGAGTCGAGCCCGATGGTCGACGCGCGCCTGCCGGACGGGTCGCGCGTGAACGCCATCATCCCGCCGCTGGCGGTGGACGGTCCGCTGCTGTCGATCCGCCGCTTCGGCGCCGCGCCGCTGACCGTGCAGAACCTGCTCGACTACAAGAGCGTGACGCCGCCGATGATCCAGGTGCTGCAGGGGCTGGGCGTTGCCAAAATCAACATCCTGATCTCGGGCGGCACCGGCAGCGGGAAGACCACCTTGCTGAACCTGCTGTCCGGCTTCATTCCCGCCAGCGAACGCATCGTCACCATCGAGGATGCCGCCGAGCTGCAGCTGCGCCAGCCGCACGTGGTGCGCCTCGAGACCCGCCCGCCGAACATCGAGGGCAAGGGCGAGGTCACCCAGCGCGCGCTGGTCAAGAACTCCCTGCGCATGCGTCCCGACCGCATCATCCTGGGCGAGGTGCGCGGCCCGGAGGCGCTCGACATGCTGCAGGCGATGAACACCGGCCACGAAGGCTCGCTTGCGACGATCCACTCGAACACGCCGCGCGACGCGCTGGCACGGCTCGAGAACATGGTCGGCATGGCCGGCGTGAACCTGACCCCGCGCGCGATCCGCCAGCAGATCTGTTCGGCCGTGACGGTGGTGGTGCAGGCCTCGCGCCTGATCGACGGCTGCCGCAAGCTGGTCAGCATCCAGGAAATCACCGGCATGGAAGGCGACATCATCTCGATGCAGGAAATCTTCCGCTTCGAGCAGACCGGCGTCGACCGCGACGGCAAGGTGCAGGGCCAGTTCAGTGCCACCGGGGTAAGGCCGCGCTTTGCCGACCGCCTTAAGATGTATGGTGCCGGGCTTCCCGACGATACCTTCGACCCCGACCGCATCTTCCAATGAACCGGCAGGCCGCGCCTGCAGTGGAGCCGCACGATGGATGTCATCTTCTACAGTTTCACCGTGTTCCTGTTCGCCGCCGTGATCCTGCTGATCGAGGGCGTCTGGCTGTGGTGGTCGAGCACCCATGGCAAGGCCGCGCAGCGCGTGGCGCGCCGCCTGCAGGTGATGTCGGGCGGCGTCGGGCGCTCCAGCGAACGGATCTCGATCCTGAAACAGCGCCGCTTCAGCCGGCACGACCTGGTCGACCGCCTGCTGCACGGCGTGCCGCTCCTGCACCGTCTCGACGCGCTGCTGGTGCAGGCCGGCAGCAAGCTGACGGTGGACCGCTTCCTGGGCTGCTCGCTGGCGGCGTGGCTGGCGGCTCTTCTGTTGACCGGACGCTGGCCGCTGCCGCTGCCGGCGCGTGTCGCGCTCGCGCTGCTGGCATGCGCCGTGCCCTGGATGCTGCTGCGGCGCGCACGCACGCGGCGCCTGCGCCGCATCGAACACCAGTTGCCCGACGCCGCCGATTTCATCGCGCGCGCGCTGCGTGCCGGCCACTCTTTCACCAACGTGCTGCAAATCGTCGGCAACGAGCTGCCCGAGCCGCTCAGCGGCGAGTTCCGCATCGCGCGCGAAGAGATCAATTACGGCGTACCGATGGGCGAGGCGCTGCACAACATGGCGGCGCGCATTCCGCTGACCGACCTGCGCTACCTGATCATCGCGGTCCTGATCCAGCGCGAATCCGGCGGCAACCTGGCTGAAATCCTCGGCAACATCAGCCAGATCATCCGCGGCCGCCTGAAGCTTGCCGCCCAGGTGCGGGTGCTGTCGGCGGAAGGGCGCATGTCGGCCTGGATCCTTGGCCTGTTGCCGTTCGGCATCACGCTGCTGCTGATGCTGGTGAACCCGAAATACGTGTCCATGCTGTGGACCGATCCCAGCGGCATACGCCTGCTCTGGTATGCGGCCGGGATGATCCTGTTCGGCGTGCTGTGGCTGCGCCGCGTCATCCGCATCCGTATCTGAGGAACCGACATGAACGCCGCCCAACTGACTTTTCTCCTGATCGTCTTCGCGATCGTCTGCGCGCTGGCCGGGCTGGCCATGGCGCTGTTCGCCCCGGTCGCCCTGCGCACCCGGCTGCGCCGCTTCATCGGCAAGTCGGAACCCTCCCAGCTCGAATCGAACGGCTGGGTGGAAAAGGTGGCCAAGGTCACCCAGCCGCTGACCAAGCTCTCGATTCCCGAAGAGGGCTGGGAAAAGTCGGCGCTGCGTACCCGCTTCATGAATGCGGGCTGGCGCAACCCGGTGGCGCCGACCCTGTTCTTCGCTTCGAAAACCGCGCTGGCGCTGTTCGGGCCGGCGATCATCGGGGTGCTGGTGGCCTGCTCGGTCATCCCGCTGGCCGGCAGCAGGCTGCTGTTCCTGTTGCTGTTCACCGCCACGGTCGGCTACTACCTGCCGAACATGGCCCTGAACCGCATTGCCGGCCGCCGCAAGCGCGACATCTTCGAGACCTTGCCCGACGCCCTCGACCTGCTCACCGTCTGCGTCGAGGCCGGCCTGAGCCTGGAACGGGCCTTCGTGAAGGTGGCCGGCGAAATCCACATCAAAAGCGTGATCCTGGCCCAGGAACTCCAGATCGTGCTGATGGAAATGCGCGCCGGCTTCAGCAAGGAAAAGGCGCTGCGCAATTTCGCGCTGCGCAGCGGCGTCGACGATGTCGACACCCTGGTCGCGATGCTGATCCAGTCCGAGCGTTTCGGCACCAGCGTCGGCGACTCGCTGCGCGTGTATTCCGACAACCTGCGCAACAAGCGCCGCATGCTGGCCGAGGAATGTGCCGCCAAGATCGGTCTCAAGCTGCTGTTCCCGCTCATCTTCTGCATCTTCCCGACGCTGCTGATGGTGCTGATGGGCCCGGCGGTCATCCAGCTGACCCGCACGCTCGGCACGGTTTCCGGCACGCGCTGATTTTTCCAGGAGCACGACATGAAACCTTGCAAGCTTCTCAAGACCATCTCGGTCGCCTGTGCCGGCGCGCTGCTGCTCGCCTGTGCCGACGCACCGCGCCAGCCGGAAACCCAGGCCGGCCCGGATGCCGAATTCGCCTATGGCCAGGGTCGCGCCCATCACCTGGCCGGGCGCTACCCGGAAGCGGTGCAGGCCTACCGCGCCGCGCTGGCCGCCGATCCGCGGCACGCACATGCCCGCAATGCCCTGGCCGCCGCCTTTGCGCGCCAGGGCGATTTTGCCCAGGCGATCCCGATCTGGCGCGGCCTGACCGCCGAGCTGACGCTCGATTCCGGGCCCGGCAGCGCCTACCTGTTCGCCAATCTCGGCTACGCCTACCTGCTCGGCGGCGACTACCCGCAAGCCGTCGCCGCGCTGGAAAAAGCCTGCCTGCTGGACCCGCTGAATGGACGCGCCTGGCATAACCTGGGCGAAACCCTACGGCGCATGGGGCAGCACGAGCGCGCCGAACTGATGTTCCGCCAGGCCAGCGCCCTGAGCGAGCACGATTTCCGCAGCGACTACACGGCCGCCGGCGGCAGCGCCGTGGCGGCGATCCAGGCGGCGGTCGAGGCGCCGCGTCCCGATCCCGAGTGGGCGGCGACCCAGGTGCTGGCTGCCGCCGACGGCACCCTCAGCCTGCGGCGTGTCCCCTCGCTGCGCGCGCTGGCCCAGCAGTTGCCGCCCGGGCTGCCGTCCCAGCCACTGCCGTCGCGCCCGCGCAATCGTCCTGAAGCGGTCCTGCTGGAAATTCGTAACGGAAACGGCGTGACCGGCATGGCGCGCGCCCTGTCGCGCCAGGTGGGCGGGGCCGACCTGCTGGTCACGCGCCTGAGCAATGAGCCGGGGTTCAAGGTGCGGCGCACGCGTATCGAACACGGCGCCGCCTACCGCGACGCGGCCGTGCGCCTGGCGCTGCGCTTCGACAGTGTGGTCCTGGTAGAGGTCGACAGCATCCGGCCCGCCGATGTGCGCCTGGTCATCGGCCAGGACCTGGCGCAGGGCAAGCTGGTGCTGCGTCCTGCCGCCCCTGCCGTATCCGCGCCTGTTGCCATCGCCTCACTGGCGAAGGCGCCCTAAGGCGGGGTAGTCCCGGGCACCTTTGCTGCGTATCAAACGCAGTTCGTACGCCAACCCGAAAATGGGGCGATATCGTCTCATTTACGGGAGCGTTGCCATGAAAATTGCCCAGCGTTTCATCACCATGCTCGTTGCCGCCGCAGCCCTCGGCCTGGCGGCCTGCGCACCAACCGCGCACCGCCAGGGCACCGGCGAATACATCGACGACGCCGTCATCACCAGCAAGGTCAAGGCCGCGTTCGCCGCCGACCCCACCGTCAAGGCCACCGAGGTCAAGGTCGATACCTTCAAGGGCACCGTCCAGCTGAGCGGCTTCGTCGAGTCGCGCGAAAGCGCCCAGAAAGCCGTGCAGCTGGCGCGCGAGGTCAAGGGCGTGCGGGAGGTGCGCAACAACACGGTCCTCAAATGAGCCGCTGCCGGTGGCAGGGCAAGCTGCCGGGCCTGCTGAGATAGCTTCCTAGTGCCAGCTGACCTTGCCCATGCCCTCGGTGCTGGCCCGGCGCTGTGCCGGCTTGCCGTACACCGTGGCCGAGCCCATGCCGCTCAAATTCAGGTTCGCAGCCGTGCTGGCATACACGGTGGCGCCACCGAGTCCGCTGAGGTCGAGGTCGACGGACTCGGCGCGCAGCTTTTCGGCGTCAAGATTGCCGACGCCGGCCAGCGTCGCGCGCAGGGTCCTGGTCTGGCCAGACACAGCCAATTGGCCGGCGCCGCCCAGCGCCAGGTCCATGCGCTCGGCCTTGCCGGCGTCGATGCTCATGCTGCCAACGCCACCGAGGCGCGCATCGACCTTGCGGTAATTGCCCTGCATGGTCATGGCGCCGGCGCCGTCCAGCGTCAACACGATGCTGTCGCCGCCGAAGCCGCTGACCGTGCTGGCGCCCACGCCTTCGGAACTGAGTTCGGCCAGGTTCGGCACGGTCAGTTCGGCGCGCAACTTGGCCCGGCGCCCGCTGCTGTAGCCGTTGCGGCGCTCGGTGTCGATTTCCAGCGTCTCGCCATGCTGGCGGGTGGTCACGCGCGCCACGTCGGCACGTTCGCCGCTAATGACGAGCGAGGGATTGGCGCCCTGGCGTACCACCAGGTCGACCACGCCGTCGAGCTTGACCCGGCTGACGCGGGCGTCGACCGCGCGCGCTTCTCGGATCTCGTCGGCAAGGGCGCTGCCGCTGCCCAGCACCAGGGCCGTGGCCATCAGGGTCGTACCGAGGAAGCTGTTCATGTTCGTCTCCGTGCGTGTTGGGATGATGGCACTGTAATGCCGTCCTCCACGCGCGGCGCGGCCCGTGCGACAGGCTGCACGAAAGGCGTCACGAACTGTCCAAAACGCCTGCCGGGCCAGCAGGCGGCTGCCCTGTCAGCGGCGCAGCGCGCGCCGCACCAGCAGCCCGGCGCCGGTTGCGGCCAGGATCACGACACCCAGGGCGACCCAGCCTTCGTACTCGTGGATCAGGTGCGGCACCCCGGTGTCGTGGGCCTGGGCGGGGCCGGCGCTCAAGATGGCAACGCAGATCGCCAGCATGATGGCGGCAACAGGGGCAAAACGGCGCAGGGAAAACGACATGACGGCTCCTTGTTCTGACAGTGGTGGTAAAAATCAGCGGCCCGCATCGAGCAGGCCTTCGTGGCGGATGAAATCGACGATGGCGTCCACGCCTTCGCCATGGCGCAGGCTGGCGAACACGAAAGGCCGGTTGCCGCGCATGCGGGCGGCGTCGGCGCGCATGACCTCGAGGTTCGCGCCCACGTGCGGCGCCAGGTCGGTCTTGTTGATGACCAGCAGGTCCGAGCGCGTGATGCCCGGCCCGCCCTTGCGCGGAATCTTTTCGCCCCCGGCCACGTCGATCACATAGATCGTCAGGTCCGACAGTTCGGGGCTGAAGGTGGCGGCCAGGTTGTCGCCGCCGGACTCGATCAGGATCAGGTCGAGCTGCGGGAAGTCCGCGCTCATGCGCGCGATCGCTTCCAGGTTGATCGAGGCATCCTCGCGGATCGCCGTATGCGGGCAGCCGCCGGTTTCCACGCCCATCAGGCGCTCGGCCGGCAGGGCTTCGGCGCGCAGCAAAATCTCCATGTCTTCGCGCGTGTAGATGTCGTTGGTGATGACGGCCATCTCGTACCGGTCGCGCATCGCCTTGCACAGCATTTCGCACAGGGCCGTCTTGCCCGATCCGACCGGCCCGCCGATCCCGACGCGCAGCAGGGTTTGTTCCATGGTGGTTTCCTCGTTCAAGACCAATCGTTCAGCAGCGTATTCAGGAGCGATACAGGCGGCTGTACTGCACTTCATGCCGCATCGACAGCAGGGCAAAGCCCGGCGCCCAGTTCGACAGCGCGGCGTCCGGCACCTCCTGTGCCGCGCGCACCACCATGTCAACCGTGGCGCCCAGCGACAACAGCATCTTCTGCCCCGCCACCTGGCCCAGCGGCACCGTCTTCACGCACACCAGCACCTGGTTCTCGGCCCAGGCGAACACGGCGCCGAGCAGGGCGGCGGCCGGCGGCACCTCGAGCGCCGCAGCCGCGCAGGCATAGGCCGCCGGCAGCGACAGCCCGGCCGCGTCCAGCATGGCCAGCAAGGCCGGATCGGCATCCGGCCGCTCTTCCAGCAACGCCGCCAGCAGCTGGCGCAGCGAATAGCCCATCTGGATGGTCTCGGCGCGCAGTTCCGCCGTGTCGCGCGCGGCCAGCCAGCGCTCGCTCCAGTACAGCGCTGCCTGCGCGTCGCGCGCGGCAAAGGCGTCCAGCAAACGCCACTGCAGCGGCGCGTCGAATCGCCCGACCACCTCGGCCAGCTGCGCCGCGATCCAGCGCCGGGCACTGGCCGCATCCGTGACCGTGGCTTCGTCGATGGCGCTTTCCAGGCCCTGCGAATAGCTGTAGGCGCCGATCGGCAGCGAAGGACTGGCCAGCTGCAGCAGGCGTAACAGGGATGCGCTGGCGATCATGGCAGGTCCGAGGGCCGGTGGATCTTCTGGCGCAGCGGCACCGGCGCCAGCGGATGCGCTTCGCCATGATGGTGGCCGCCGCCGTAGGCGCCGGCTTCCGGCTCGAAGGCGGCCAGTTCCTCGACCACCCGGGCGCCCAGGCCGAGCAGCATCTCGCGCAGCACGGCGTCGGCACGGATGCGCAGCCAGCCCTGGCCGACCTCGGTCTGGGTGTGGCGGTTCCCGAGGTGAAAGGCGCAGCGCAGCAGGCCGTTCCCGTGCGCGTGTTCGACGCGGTACACGGCCTCGGGCTCGGCCACCACGCGCACCACGCGGCCGTCCTCGCCCTGCAGCAGGTCGCCGCCGCGCAGCACGGTGCCGCGCGGACGCAGCACGGCCACTTCCTCGCCGCTCTTCAATGCCGCGCGCAGCCGGCTCTTTTCGCGCAGGTGGAAGGGCAGGACCAGTTCGCCGTCCACCGGCGCGGCGCCTTCGATTTTCGTGTGCAGGGTCAGCATGATGGGTACTCAGAACAGGAAGTAGCGCTGCGCCAGCGGCAGTTCGCGCGCCGGTTCGCAGGTGAGCAGCACGCCGTCGGCGCGCACTTCATAGGTTTCGGGATCGACCTGCATGTGCGGCGTGGCGTCGTTGTGGACCATGTCCGCCTTGCCCAGCCCGCGCATGCCGCGCGCCACCAGCAGTGGCTTCGCCAGGCCCAGGCGCTCGCCAATGCCGGCGTCGAACGCCGCCTGCGAGACGAAGGTGTACGAAGACCGGCTCAGGGCGCGCCCGAAGGCGCCGAACATCGGCCGCGTGTGCACCGGCTGCGGCGTCGGGATCGAGGCGTTCGGGTCGCCCATCTGGGCCGCCGCGATCATCCCGCCCTTCAGGATCACCGATGGCTTGACGCCGAAAAAGGCAGGCTTCCACAGCACCAGGTCGGCGATCTTGCCGACTTCGATCGAGCCCACCGCATGCGCGATGCCGTGGGTGATGGCCGGGTTGATCGTGTATTTGGCGATGTAGCGCTTGACGCGCGCATTGTCGTGGCGCCCGCTGTCGCCGGGCAGGGCCCCGCGCTGCAGCTTCATCTTGTGCGCGGTCTGCCAGGTGCGCAGGATGACTTCACCCACACGTCCCATCGCCTGCGAGTCCGACGACATCATCGAGATCGCGCCCAGGTCGTGCAGGATGTCCTCGGCGGCGATGGTCTCGCGCCGGATGCGCGACTCGGCAAAGGCGATGTCCTCGGCAATGCCCGCATCCAGGTGGTGGCAGACCATCAGCATGTCGAGGTGCTCGTCGAGCGTGTTGACGGTGTAGGGGCGGGTCGGATTGGTGGACGAAGGCAGCACGTTGGTCTGGCCGACGGCGGCGATGATGTCCGGCGCATGCCCGCCGCCCGCGCCTTCGGTGTGGAAGGTGTGGATGGTACGGCCCTTGAAGGCGGCCAGCGTGTGCTCCAGAAAACCGGCTTCGTTCAGGGTGTCGCTGTGGATCGCCACCTGGATGTCCATGCGTTCCGCCACGCCCAGGCAGGTGTCGATCGCGGCCGGGGTCGTGCCCCAGTCCTCGTGCAGCTTCAGGCCGATGACACCCGCCTGCACCTGTTCCACCAGCGGCTCCGGCTGGCTCGCATTGCCCTTGCCGAAGAAGCCCAGGTTCATCGGGAAGGCCTCGGCCGCCTGCAGCATCGCGTGGATGTGCCAGGGCCCCGGCGTGCAAGTGGTGGCCGCCGTGCCCACCGCCGGCCCGGTGCCGCCGCCCAGCATGGTCGTCACGCCGCTGTACAAGGCTTCCTCGATCTGCTGCGGGCAGATGAAGTGGATGTGGCTGTCGATGCCGCCGGCAGTAACGATCATGCCTTCGCCGGCGATGATCTCGGTGGCGGCGCCGATCACGATCGTCACGCCCGGCTGGATGTCCGGATTGCCGGCCTTGCCGATCGCCGCGATCATGCCGTCCTTCAGCCCGATGTCGGCCTTGACGATGCCCCAGTGGTCGACGATCACCGCGTTGGTGATGACGGTGTCCATCACCTGCGCATGCACGCGCTGCGACTGGCCCATGCCGTCGCGGATCACCTTGCCGCCGCCGAACTTCACCTCTTCGCCATAGATGGCGAAGTCGCGTTCGATCTCGATCACCAGGCCCGTGTCGGCCAGGCGGATGCGGTCGCCCGTGGTCGGGCCGTACATCTCGGCATAGGCCTGGCGCCCGATGCGGCTCATGGCGCCTTCTCCAGCAGCGGCCCCGCCACCAGGCCGTTGAAGCCGTGGACGATGCGGTCGCCGCCCAGGGCCACCAGGGTCACGCTGCGCACCTGGCCCGGCTCGAAGCGCACCGCGGTGCCGGCCGGGATATCCAGGCGCATGCCGTAGGCCTGGGCGCGCTCGAAGCGCAGCGCCGGATTGGTTTCGAAGAAGTGGTAATGCGAGCCGACCTGGATCGGCCGGTCGCCGCCGTTCGCCACCTCGATGACCAGGGTGGCGCGGCCCGCATTCAGTTCGAGCTCGCCGGGTTCGGCCAGCAGTTCTCCTGGAATCATGCGTGTCTCCTAGACGATGGGCTGGTGCACGGTGACGAGCTTGCTGCCGTCGGGGAAGGTAGCCTCGACCTGCACGTCGGGGATCATCTCGGGCACGCCTTCCATCACCTCGTCGCGCGTGAGGATGCGCGTGCCTTCGCTCATCAGCTCCGCCACGGTCTTGCCGTCGCGCGCGCCTTCCATGATGGCGGCCGAGATGTAGGCCACGGCTTCCGGATAATTCAGCTTCAGGCCGCGGCCCTTGCGGCGCTCGGCCAGCAGGGCGGCGGTGAAGATCAGGAGCTTGTCCTTTTCGCGTGGTGTGAGTTCCATGCTGTCCTCTCAGGTGTTCCACAGGCGGGGAATGACGGCCTCGCGCCCCAGCAGCAGCGGACGCAGGCGGCGCCAGGCCGCGACCATGACCGCGCGCGCCGCTTCGTTCGATGCGCCGAGGTGGCGCACCACCACCATCTGCGGCAGCTGGGTCGCGCCGCTCCGGCCATGCACGCCGATCTCCTCGCGCAGCTGGCGCATCTGGCTGGCGTCGAGCGTGGCGCCGCAGGCGATGAAGGTGGCGCAGACCGTGTGGCCGTCCAGGCCGAAAGGGCTGTGCATGCCGGGGCCGGCGCCGTCGATCTCGCCCTGCTCATGCCAGACCAGTTTTCCTTCGCGCCGGATGCGCGTGGTTTGGCGAATGCTGCCGCTATCGAACGTCTCGCCGAAGGCGGTGCGTCCGAAACACAGGACTTCGCTGCCGAGGTAGCGCGCATTCGCCGCCAGCGTCACCTCGTGCGTCATCTCGACCTCGGCCTCGCGGTAGAACAGGGTCTCTTGCGGAAGCCATTCGAGCGCGGCGCCGTCCTGCACGGCGATGCGCACGTCCTGGCTCGAAGCGCGGCCGTTCGCGCGGTACCACTTGCCGGCGCCGGGTGTGGTGAGCAGGGCGTGGGCCCTGGCGCCGGCCGTGATGTCGATATCGAGGGCGTCGCCACCAACCACGCCGCCGGGCGGGTGCACGATCACCGCATGGCACACGGAGGCACCTTCGGGATGCAGCGGCTTTTGCACGCGCAGCGGTCCGGTGTGGTGGCGATCGGCCAGGATGGTGGCGCCGTCGCGCTGCGCGAAGCCCAGGCGCAAACGCGCTTCCCAGCGGGTGCGGGAATCGATCGTGAGGGAAGGCAGCGCCAGGCGGTCGTTCATTGCCGATAAGTCAGCAAGAAGCGTGCCGCACTCGGAATGCCTGCCAGGGGAGAGGGGGGATGCGTGCGCTGCCCAAGAATGGTGCAGGCGGTACCGCTGCGTGTGAGCGGCGCGTGAAGATGGTGCGGGGCGGCGGCGGTGGCCGCCCCATGCCGTTCAGGACACTAGACTCAGTCCGCTGCGTCCAGCACCGATTCCGGCAATTCGAGTGCGCTCAATTGCCAGCTCCAGAGGCCGGTGCGCTTGAGGATGAAGCGGCCGGCGTCCTGCTGCGAGGTCGAGATCGCCACCTTGCTCCAGCCGCGGTAGTCGACCGAGTAATCGCGCGTTTCCTCGGCCGCCTGCTCGTTCGCTTGCGGCGCCGGACGGGCACCCGGCTTGACCTTGCCGGCTTCCATCATCGCCATCACGCCGGCCGGTGAGACGGCGGCGTCGACCAGCTGGTTGACCAGGGCGGCGCCCATCATCTGTCCCATGGCGGCAAAGGGATTGTTCTCCATCCCGGCCGAGCCCAGGCGCTTGTTCATTATCGTCATCATTTGCCCCTTGAAGCTGTCGCGCAGGGCGGGGAAGTCGATGTATTCGGACAAACCGTCGGCATCTTTTTCGGCGATGGCCGTCTTCATCCGGTGCAGGGTCCAGTAGGGGCTGGCGTAGCTGCTGAGGGCGAGCAGGGCGGCGGCGACGGCGGCAGTGGCGAGGACGTGGGTCTTTTTCATGGCTAGGCGGGAGGGTTGAATTCGGAGCGAGTATATCCGTTAAGAAATACCCAAAAGCTCACACAAAATTGCACGGCGCAGCGAACGAGCAGGCCGGAAAACAAAAAGCCCAACCATGGAGGCTGGGCTTTTTGCGTTTGTTGCGGTGTCTGGTGCCGGCTGCCGGTTTCGAACTGGCCACCTGATGATTACAAATCAACTGCTCTACCAAATGAGCTAAGCCGGCGTAATCTGTACGGCTGGGATTATACCGCTATTTAATCCGCGTCAGCGTTGGGCGGCCGCCTTTTTTCGGCGGCTCGTCGCTGCCGTTGTCGGGGGCAGACGGCGCCTCCGGGGCAGTATCCGGGCTGCTGTCGGGCACGGCGGACAGGGCAGGCGCGCTTGCCGGGGCAGGGGCGGATGCGTCCGCTTCCGGCATCTCGGCCGCCGTCGTGCTCACGTCGAAGGCCATGCCCTGGCCATTCTCGTTGGCATAGATCGCCAAGACATTTTGCACCGGCACGTAGATCTCGCGCGACACGCCGGCGAAGCGGGCGCGGAAGTGGATCGCGTCGTTGTCCATCTTCAGGCCCGAGGTGGCGCCATAGCTGATGTTGAGGATGATCTCGCCCTTGCGCACGTATTCCATCGGAACCGTGGTGGCCGCGTCGACCTTCACCGCAAGGTAAGGCGTAAAACCGCTGTCGGTGCACCATTCGTAGATGGCGCGCAGCAAATAGGGCTTGGTGGAGATGTCAGGCATGTGCAAATGAAATCAGTTTGTCCGCAAGATGCGTGGACACGGCGCCGGGAAAGCGAAAACGTTCATCCGGCGCGCATACGCGAAGCGCCAGTCTACTGCGATTCGCCAAACGGCGTCGCAGGCTGGCGCTTCAAGGAAGTTGCGGCATATTGGCGCCGCGCGCCACTATGCCGTCACTTTTCTACCTACCGTATTAACGGCGCATCACCTTTTCCGACGGCGTCAGCGCTTCGATGTAGGCAGGGCGCGAGAAGATGCGCTCGGCGTACTTCATCAGCGGGGCCGCGGTCTTCGACAGTTCGATGCCGTAGTGGTCCAGGCGCCACAGCAGCGGCGCGATGGCCACGTCGAGCATCGAGAACTCGTCGCCCAGCATGTACTTGTTCTTCAGGAACAGCGGGGCCAGCGTGGTCAGGCGGTCGCGGATTTCGGCGCGGGCCTTGTCGTGGGCCTTTTCGTTCGTCTTGTTGCGGTCGCTTTCCAGGACGTGCACGTGAACGAACAGTTCCTTCTCGAAGTTGAACAGCATCAGGCGGGCACGGGCGCGCATCAGCGGGTCGGCCGGCATCAGCTGCGGATGCGGGAAGCGCTCGTCGATGTACTCGTTGATGATGTTCGATTCGTACAGGATGAGTTCGCGCTCGACCAGGATCGGGACCTGGCCGTAAGGGTTCATCGTCGAGATGTCTTCCGGTTTGTTGAACAGGTCGACGTCGCGCACCTCGAAGTCCATGCCCTTTTCGAACAGGACCAAACGGCAGCGTTGGGAGAACGGGCACGTGGTGCCGGAGTAGAGAACCATCATGGTTTGTCGTTCCTTAAGACACAAAGGGGTGAAGCGCCAAGCGACTCACCCCGAAAAATGATTGCCCGTATTATAGCCAAGCGGGCAATGAAAACGAATTTACTTCACATCTTTCCAGTACGACTCGTTCAAACGCCAGGCCAGGAAAGCGAAAATCGACAGGAAAATCAGCACGATAACACCCAGTTTCTTGCGGGTTCCTTGTGCTGGCTCAGCCATCCAGTTCAGGTATGCAACCAGGTCAGCCGTCGCGGTGTCGAACTCGGTAGCGTTCATGGTGCCCGGCGCCACCTGGTTCCAGCCGGCGAACCGGTGGATGGTCTTGCCGGCCTCGTGCGGGTCCGGCGCGTCTTCCATTTTCGGCGTGCGGATGCCCTGCAGCTGCCACATCGCATGCGGCATGGCCACGTTCGGCACCACCATGTTGTTCCAGCCGGTCGGTCGGGTATCGTCCTTGTAGAAGGTGCGCAGGTAGGTGTACAGGTAGTCGGCGCCGCTGCCGGCCGGCGAGGCTTTGGCACGGGCGATCACCGACAAATCCGGCGGCACGGCGCCGAACCAGGCCTTGGCATCGGCCGGGCGCATGGCCGTCGTCATCATCTCGCCGACTTTGTCTGCCGAAAACAACAGATTGTTACGGATCTGGTCGTCACTCAAGCCCAGGTCGCGCAGGCGGTTGTAGCGCATGGCGTTCGCCGAGTGGCAGTTCAGGCAATAGTTGACGAACAGCTTGGCGCCGTTTTGCAGCGAAGCCATGTCATGGCGTTCCGGCGCGCGGTCGAGCGGGAAGCCGCCCTCGGCCGCGAAAACCAGCCCCGGCACCAGGGCCAGGAGCGCGATCAGTTTCTTCGTGAATTTCATGGTTGTCCTTTATCCGGTGGCGATCAGTGCGGCGTGAAGGTCAGGCGCGTCGGCACCGGCTTGAACCGGCCGGCGGCGCTCCACCATGGCATTAGGAGGAAGAAGCTGAAGTACAGCAGGGTGCACACCTGCGAAATGATGGTGTACGCCGGGGTCGGCAGCTGGGTGCCCAGGTAGCCGAGGGCCACGAAGGAAATGCCGAACACGGCATACACCCACTTGTGCCAGTCCGGGCGGTAGCGGATCGATTTCACCGGCGAATGGTCCAGCCACGGCAGCAGGGCGATGATCACCACCGACGAACCGAACAGCACCACGCCCCAGAACTTCGCTTCCAGCACCTGCGGCAGCATGCCGATGATCAGGAGCAGGGCGATCGCGGCAACGATCACCTTGGTGCGGAAGGCCAGGCGCGACTTCAGCCAGATAAAGATCACGTACAGGGCGATGGCCGCCATCAGCACGTACATGAAGTCGGCCGTGGTGGCGCGCAGCACCGAATAGAAGGGCGTGAAGTACCAGGTCGGCGCGATGTGCGGCGGGGTCTTCATCGAGTCGGCCGGGATGAAGTTGTTGTACTCCAGGAAGTAGCCGCCCATCTCAGGCGCAAAGAACACGATCGCCGAGAAAATCAGCAGGAATACCGAGACGCCGAAGAAGTCCTTCGTCGAATAGTAGGGGTGCGAGGGAATCGCGTCGACCGGATGGCCGTCCGGACCGATGTTGTCCTTGACCTCGATGCCGTCCGGGTTCGAGGAACCCACTTCGTGCAGCGCGATCAGGTGCGCCGCCACCAGGCCCAGCAGCACCAGCGGCAGGGCGATGACGTGGAAGGCGAAGAAGCGGTTCAGAGTCGCGTCCGACACCACATAATCGCCGCGGATCCACAGCGACAGGTCCGGTCCGATCACGGGGATTGCCCCAAACAAATTGACGATCACCTGGGCGCCCCAGTACGACATCTGGCCCCATGGCAGCAGGTAGCCGAAGAAGGCTTCGGCCATCAGGCACAGGAAAATCGCGAAACCGAAGAGCCAGATCAACTCGCGCGGCTTGCGGTAGGAACCGTAGATCAGCCCGCGGGTCATATGCAGGTAGACGACGATGAAGAACATCGAGGCGCCGGTCGAGTGCATGTAGCGCACCAGCCAGCCCCACGGCACTTCACGCATGATGTATTCGACGCTGCCGAAGGCCAGGTTGGCGTCCGGCTTGTAGTGCATGGTCAGGAAGATACCGGTAATGATTTGCATCACCAGGATCAGCATGGCCAGCGAACCGAACAGGTACCAGATATTGAAGTTCTTCGGGGCGTAGTACTTGCCCCACTGGTCGTTCCAGAGTTTCGACAGCGGGAAGCGGTCGTCGACCCAGGCCAGCGCCTTGTGGCCAACCGGCGCGCTGGCCGGCAGTTTGGTTTCCTTGAACGGGCCGCCCATGTTATGCCTCCCCTTTTTCGTCTTTGCCGATCACGATGCGGTTATCCGACAGGTACATGTACGGCGGAACGTCCATATTGGTCGGGGCGGGCTTGTTCTGGAACACGCGGCCGGCCAGGTCGAAGGTCGAACCGTGGCAGGGGCAAAGGAAACCGCCATGCCAGTTGTCCGGCAAATTCGGCTGGGGGCCTTCGGCAAAGCGGGAGGAGGGCGAGCAACCCAGGTGCGAGCAAATGCCCACGGTGACCAGCACTTCCTTGTGCTCGGGACGGGCACGGAATTCGTTCTTCGCGTAGTCCGGCATGTCGAGCTGGTAGATCTTCTCGGAGTTCGGATCGGCAAGCAGCGCATCGTTCTTGGGGAGGCTGGCCATCATTTCCGGCGTGCGGCGCAAGATCCACACCGGCTTGCCGCGCCATTCCACGACCTTCATTTCGCCTGGCTTGACATCGGAGATGTCCACTTCGACCGGAGCGCCGGCCGCCTTGGCGCGCTCGGATGGCTGGAACGTGCTGACCAGGGCGCCTGCCGTGGCGACACCGACTACGCCGCCCGCCGCACACGTCGCGACCAGCAAGTTACGCCGGCTTGAATCGACCTGCTTATCATTACTCATACCAACCCCACTCCGTGAAATTACGAAACTTTAGAATCAATAAAGAGCTTGCAGCAACATAAAATTATATGTGAATGGCAATCTTTATTGGAGAAAAAATATTGCAAACGGGGTAGTGGTGAGACGATTTGTCCATGTTGCACTGCACCCATCATGCCCCATGGGTGGCAGGAACGGGAATCGGTGCGTGTGAACCGCATCGAAGTCCTTGCGGTATCATCGCACTAGCTATTTCGATAATAACGGGAGAGTCCAGATGGCGATGATGGAAGAGTTCAAGAAATTTGCCATGCGTGGCAACGTGGTCGACCTGGCGGTCGGCGTGATCATCGGTGGCGCCTTCGGCCGCATCGTCGATTCGCTGGTGCAGGACGTCATCATGCCGCCCATCGGTAAATTGTTCGGCGGCCTGGATTTTGCGAATTACTATATTCCGCTGAATCACCAGAGTACAGCCCTGACGCTGGCCGAAGCCAAAAAAGCCGGCGCTGTTATTGCCTATGGCAATTTCCTGACGATTCTCCTGAATTTCATCATCCTCGCCTTCATCATTTTCCAGATGGTGCGCCTGATGAACCGCTTGCGCCAGCGCGTCCTGCCCGAAGAAGCAGCCAAGGCGCCTGCCACGCCGGAAGACATTCTGCTGCTGCGCGAGATCCGGGACGCACTGCGCCGCGATTCCCTGAACAATCCTCCGAAACAGTGAAGCCAGCACAGTGAAAGACACCGTCGACACGACTTCGCCGGGCACGGCGCGACGCCTGTGGCTGCTCTTCGCCCAGGCGGTGACGATCGTGCTGGCGATATATTTTGTCCTGAGCGTGTTCCGCCCCGACTGGCTGGGTCGCGCGGCGCCGACCCAGGTGCCGGTCGGCCCTGGCGCCAAGGCCGTGCCGGTGCTGCAGGCGCCGGCGGTGCCGGCTTCCGGCAGTTACCGCGAGGCGGCCGGACGCGCCATGCCGGCCGTGGTGAACATTCTCACCAGCAAGGCCTCGCGCGAAGCCCACCCCATCCTGAAGGATCCTTTCTTCCGCCGCTTCTTCGGCGACCGCATGCCGCCCCAGGAACAGCTGGCCAGCCTCGGTTCCGGCGTGATCGTCAGCGCCGAAGGCTATATCGTCACCAACAACCACGTGGTCGAAGGGGCCGATGCCATCGAAGTCGGCCTGGCCGACGGGCGCAAGGCAAGCGCGAAGGTCGTCGGCACCGATCCCGAGACCGACCTGGCGGTGATCCGCATCAAGGAGCGTAACTTGCCGGTGATGGTGCTGGGGCAGCCCGACGACGCGCGTGTCGGCGACGTGGTGCTGGCCATCGGCAACCCCTTCGGTGTCGGCCAGACGGTTACCATGGGCATCATCTCGGCCGTGGGGCGCAACAACCTGCACATCAACCACTTCGAGAATTTCATCCAGACCGATGCCGCGATCAACTTCGGCAACTCGGGCGGGGCCCTGGTCGATACCCACGGCAATTTGCTCGGCATCAACTCCGCGATCTATTCCCAGACCGGCGGCTCGATCGGCATCGGCTTTGCCATTCCCGTCTCCACCGCGCGCACGGTGCTGGAATCGATCATCAAGCACGGGCAGGTGGTGCGCGGCTGGATCGGCATCGAGTCGCAGGACATCACGCCCGAGCTGGCCAGCAGCTTCGGCCTCGGGCGCCAGAGCGGGGCGATCATTGCCGGCGTGGTGCGCAACGGCCCGGCCGACCGCGCCGGCGTGCGCCCGGGCGACATTTTGCTGGCGGTCGAAGGCAAGCCGGTGGCGAACACCGGCGAGATGCTGAACCTGGTCGCCCAGCTCGAGCCGGGCGCCAAGGCCAAACTCAGGCTGATGCGCGAGAACCGCGAATCGACCGTCGACGTGACCGTCGGCAAACGCCCGCGCCAGCGCCAATAATTATTTTTTCGGACTTTCCATGCACCTGCGGGACCTGACCCAATACCTCACCGAACTCAAAGACAACAACAGCCGCCCCTGGTTCATCATGAACAAACCGCGCTACGACATCCTGCGCGAAGAGTTCCATGATGTGGTCAGCCAATTGATCCGCGAACTGGCGAAATTCGACCGCCAGGTGGCCGCCTGCGACCCGAAGAAGGCGATGTTCCGCATCAACCGCGACATTCGTTTTTCCAACGACAAGACGCCGTATAAAACGCGCTTCTCGGCCGGCATCGCGCCCAACGACAAGCGCCGCCCGAGCGCCGGCGCCGGTCCCACTTATTACTTCCAGATCGAGGGCGACGGTACGCTGGGCTTCGGCGCCGGCGAATACCTGCCGCCGAGCCCGCGCCTGAAGGCGATCCGCGAGCACATCGTCAACGATGCGACAGGATTCGCAAAAATATTAAAGAATAAACACCTGCGCGCGACCTACCGCAGCCTGCTCGAGGAAGACCGGCTGCAGCGGCCGCCGAAAGGCTTCGATGCCGACCACCCGCACATCGAGTACATCAAGCTGAAGAGCTTTTTTGCCTGGACCGAAGTGCCGCTGGCCCTGAACAAGCCGGACGAACTGGTGCCGCAACTGGCGCGCGGATTCGAGGATGCGTTTGCGCTGGTCACCTGGCTGCGCGGCGTGCCTTATACCAACGAAGAGTAGAAAGGAGGCGACATGGCCTTGCAACACGCAGCATCGGGCGAGCGGATCGCCTTGGAACGCGGCGAAGACGATATCGCCAATTTCACGTCGATCGCGCTGGCGAAGACCGAACACATGGAGCTGATCCGGCTGGTCGTGCCGGTCGACAAACCCATGCCCGAGCACCGGGTCGAGGGCGAGATGACGCTGCTCTGCCTGCAAGGCGAAATTGCCTTCGACGCCCACGGCCGCACCATCGTGCTGCGTCCGAACGAGATGGTCTACCTGGCCGGCGGCGAACCGCATGCGATCCGCGCCAACGTGGACGCGGTGGCCCTGATGACCATCTTGCTGGGCCCGGTACGCACCGGCGGCCCGACGAACGATCCGCGCGGGCAGGGCGGCTGAGCCGGCACATAGGAAGTGCTGGCCGGAGGGAGGTAGGGTAGGCACGCTGTGACCGCCCTACGGTTGAAGCCGCAGCCAAGGGTGAAAGCCGCGGGTCATGTTCGAGCCGCAGCGAACCCAGGCCCTACGCCAACTCATTCCTCGGATCGCGCGCCAGCAGCTGGGCCGCCATCTCCTTGGCGTCGTAGCCATCGAACAGCACCGCCGCCACCGCATTCGTGATCGGCATGTCCACGCCCAATTTCGCCGCCAGTTCGCGCACCGCCTTCGAGCACGGCACGCCCTCGGCCACGTGGCCCAGTTCGGCCACGATGGTCGCCAGCGGCTTGCCCTCGGCCAGCGCCAGCCCCACGCGCCGGTTGCGCGACAAGTCCCCGGTGCAAGTCAGGATCAAATCGCCCATGCCGGTCAACCCCATGAAGGTGCCAGCCTGCGCGCCCAGCGCCTCGCCCAGGCGGGTAATTTCCGCCAGGCCGCGCGTGATCAGCGCCGCGCGCGCATTCAGGCCCAGGCCCAGGCCATCGGCAGTGCCGGTAGCAATTGCCAGCACGTTCTTCACGGCGCCGCCCACTTCCACGCCGATCACATCGTCGCAGGCATACACGCGTAAATTGCCGCCATGTACCGCGCCGACCACGCGCTCGCGCAGCGCGGCGGACGAAGACGCCACGGTCAGCGCGCAGGGCAGCCCCTTCGCCACTTCCTGCGCGAACGACGGACCCGACAGTGCCGCACCCGGCACGCCGTCGCCCAGGATCTCGCGCACCACCTGGTGTGGCAGCAAGCCGGTGCCGTACTCGAAACCCTTGCACAGCCAGACCACGTTCGGAATCCGGCGCCCCTTCAGGCTTTCCAGCAGCGGGCGCAAACCGGCCACCGGGCAGGCCGCGATCAGCAGCGGCGCCTCGTCATCACGCGCCTCGCACACGTGCGCCAGCGCTTCCTCGAGATCGGCGGTCACGCGCAGGGCCGCGGGCAGCGGCTGGCCCGGCAAGTAATGGGTATTCTCGCGCGCAGCTTCGGTGGCGGCCATCTGTTCCGGATTGCGGCCCCACAGCAGCACGTCATGGCGCGCGGCCACGGCGATCGCAACCGCGGTGCCCCAAGCGCCCGCGCCCAGTACGGTAATCTTGTTCATGTTCTTGAGTTCTTGCATGGTATCCGTTCAGTTGCCCCAGACGTCGGTACTGCGGACAAAGCCGACGATGCCGTCGCGATGCCGCACCTGTGCCCAGCCGGTGCCGAGCGTGTCGATCAGTTCCAGCAGCACGCCCTTGTCGGCGGTCATCACGATCGGGGCATTCTCGTCGGGCGAGGCGCGGACCCTGGCGGCAGCGGTCTTGATCACGACGTTGCGCTGCGCCACCAGGCCCTTGGCTTCGGTCCAGGACAGTTCGCCGTCGGCATCGCGCACCTTGGCCCAGTCGCCATAGCGCGCCACGATTTCGAGCGGCATGCCGCGCGGCGCGACGTAGCGCTTGACGCCCTTGGCCGAAGGCACGTCGTAGAGCACCACCGAAGGCTGGCCGACCGAGCGGAACTCGAAGGCGGAAACGGCGCCGCATGCCAGCATCAGCAGCACGCTTGCAAAGGATCGGGAGAGGTTCATCGCGGGGCCCCGGGTTGGTGAAACCAGACGCCAATATGGCAGGAAGGGCAGTCGCAAGGTGGCGGCTGCCCGTCGAGGATCGTGCTTGGCCGCTACAGGGGAAGCGGCAAGCGCGGCCGCCCATCGGGGCGGCCGGTGGCACTGCTTAGTTTGCCGGTGCTGCGGCAGCGGCTTCGGCCATTGCCTGGCGGCGCTGCTGGTAGAACACTTCGAAGTTGATCTCGGCCAGGTGCACAGGCGGGAAGCCGGCACGGGTGATCACGTCGGCGATGTTGCTGCGCAGGTAAGGGTAAACGATGTTCGGGCAGCCGATGCCCAGCAGCGGATCCATCTGGTCGGCAGGGATGTTGCGTGCCTCGAAGATGCCGGCTTGCTTGCCTTCGACCAGGAAAGCGACCTTGTCCTTGACCTTGGCGGTGACGGTGATGGTGACGGTCGACTCGTAGATGCCATCGGCGATGGCTTCGGCGCCGACGTCCAGCGACACTTCGATGGTCGGGGCTTCCTGCTCGAGGAAGATCGCCGGGGAATTCGGTTGCTCCAGCGACATGTCTTTCAGATAGACGCGTTGGATTTGGAATACTGGTTGCAGGTTTTCGTCAGACATGGAACGCTTTCGTTATGAAGTAAAAGGGACGGCAACGCGCCGCCCCGATGGGCTTGGAGTCAAACGCACCGGCAATTGTATCAAAATCAATTTGGATGCAATAGCTCCGGCCGGGGGGCCATTTCTGGCAATCCCGCGCCGGTGCCCGCTGCGGGGCAGCGCCCGCCGAGACCCGCTTGTTTGACCTGCTTGACGATCCGATTACTCGCCCTTGAGCAGCGGGTCCAGGCGGCCTGCCTGATCCAGCGCATACAAATCGTCGAAACCGCCCACGTGGGTATCGCCCACGTAGATTTGCGGCACGGTACGGCGGCCGGTCTTTTGCATCATGATCTGGCGCTGTTCCGGGTCCAGGTCGACGCGGATGCGTTCGATCTCGGTCACGCCCTTGGCTTCGAGCAGGCGCTCGGCGCGGACGCAGTAAGGGCAGCTGGCAGTGTGGTACAGGACAACATGGGCGCTCATCATTCTTCCTTCCGATTCTTGTTTACTTGGTGACCGGCAAGCCGGCCGCGGTCCAGGCATTGATGCCGCCTTCCAGGCTGACCACGTCTTCGAACCCGGCCGCCTTCAGCTGGCGCGCCGCCTTGTCCGAGCGTGCGCCGCTCTGGCATACGACCACGATGGTGCGGGTTTTCGATTTTTCAAGCTCGCCGATACGATTGCTCAAGTCTGCCAGCGGAATGTTTTTCGCGTCGCGCAGATGGCTGGCGGCGAACTCGTCGGCGCTGCGCACGTCCAGCACCAGGGTCTTGCCGCGATTGATGAGCTGGGTCACCTGCAGCGCGGTGGCGCGGCGGCCCTTGGGCATCAGCGCCGGGAACAGCAGCGCACCACCGGAAATGGCAGCAATTGCAACAATGAAGATATTATCGAGGATGAATTTCACAAGGCTTCCATTGGTTGAAGTCAATCCGAGCATTATAAAATAGAAGCCGGACCGGGCATCGGTTGGGGCTTCGAGAAACTTTTTGCAGACTTTTTAAAGAAGAGCTTATGTACAAGATCGTATTCATGCGCCATGGCGAATCCACCTGGAACCTCGAGAACCGCTTCACCGGCTGGACCGACGTCGACCTCACCGAGAAGGGCATCAACGAAGCGCGCAGCGCCGGCCGCGTGCTGCGCGAAGCCGGCTTCGCCTTCGACCTGGCCTATACCTCGGTGCTGAAGCGCGCCATCCGCACGCTCTGGCTGGCGCTCGACGAAATGGACCAGATGTACCTGCCGATCATCAACGACTGGCGCCTGAACGAGCGCCACTACGGCGCCCTGCAGGGCCTGGACAAGGCCGAGACCGCCGCCAAGTTCGGCGACGAGCAGGTGCTGGTCTGGCGCCGCAGCTATGACACTCCGCCGCCAAGCCTGGAAGAATCCGACGAACGCGTGTCGTTCAAGGACCGGCGCTACGCCGGCCTCGACAAGTCGCAGATTCCGTTGACCGAATGCCTGAAGGATACCGTGGCGCGTGTGATGCCGGCCTGGGACGAGGAAATCGCCCCGGCCATCCGCGCGGGCAAGCAGATCCTGATCTCGGCCCACGGCAACAGCCTGCGCGCCATCATCAAGATGCTCGACAACATCAGCGACACCGACATCGTCGGCCTGAACATCCCCAACGGCCAGCCCCTGGTGTACGAGCTCGACGCGGACCTGAAACCGATCCGCCACTACTACCTGGGCGACCAGGACGCCATCAACGCCGCCATGGCGGCCGTGGCCAACCAAGGGAAGGCGAAGTAAGTCTTGTATTTCCAAGTAAAGAAGTCGGCCGCCAGCGCGCTGCTGCGCGGCCTGCTGGCCCTCGCATTGGCCCTGCCGGTCGCGGGCCAGGCGCTGGCTGCCGGCAAGCCAACCGAGCGCAGCCGTCAAAAGGCGGCCGCCGAAGCCAAGCGCGCCGGCATCCAGAAGGAATTGTCGGCGCTGAAGAAAGAGATCAGCCGTACCGAGGACGAGAAGGAAGACGTGGCCGACGACCTGGCCGAGTCGGAAGCGGCAATCTCGAACGCGAACCGTGCCCTGCGCGACCTGGCCAACGAGCAGAGCGAAACCAATGCCCGCCTGCAGGACCTGGCGACCGAGCACGGGCGCCTGGAGCAAACGATTGTTTCTCAGAAAAAACAATTGTCGGCCCTGTTGCGTGAGCATTATGTCGCCGGTAACGAGGACCGCATCAAGCTGCTGCTCTCGGGCGACAACCCGAACCGCATCAACCGCGACCTGCAGATGATGGCCTACGTATCGCAGGCCCAGGCACGCCTGATCGCCTCGCTGAACGCCAACCTGGCCCAGGTGCAGGAAAACCGCGACAAGGTCGAGAACGCCAAGACCGAGCTGGAAGAAATCGCCCAGGAACAGCGCGACCAGAAATCGGTCCTGGAAAAAGAAAAGGCAAAGCGTGCCGCCCTGCTCAGCAATTTGTCGAGCAAGCTGGTGGCCCAGCGCAAGCAGGCCGATACCCTGCAGCGCGACGAACAGCGCATGAGCGGCCTGGTCGACAAGCTGACCGTACTCATCCGCCAGCAGGCCGAAGCCGAGCGCAAGCGCCAGGAAGCCCTGGCCGCCGCCCGCGCCAAGGCCGCGGCCGAAGCCAAGGCCCGCGCCGAGGCGCGCGCCGCCGCCAAGGCCGAACGCGAACGCCTGGCGCGCGAAGCGAAAAAAGCCGGCAAGCCGGCGCCGAAACCGTTGCCCGAGCCGGAAGAACCGAAGGTGGCCGAGCAGCCGAAACAGGAGGAACGTGCGCCGGATATTTCCCTGGCACCCGCCGCCCCGGCCGGCGCCTTTGCCAAGATGAAGGGACGCCTGAGCAGCCCGCTGAACGGCACGATCGCGGCGCGCTTCGGCGCCAAGCGCGGCGGCGACGGTCCGAGCTGGAAAGGCATGTTCATCAAGGCGCCGGAAGGCAGCGAAGTGCGCGCCGTGGCGGTCGGCCGCGTGGTGCACTCGGGCTGGATGCGCGGCTTCGGCAACCTGATCATCGTCGACCACGGCGGCGACTACCTGTCGATCTATGCCAACAACCAGACCCTGCTCAAACGCGTGGGCGATGCGGTGCGTGCCGGCGAGCCGATCGCCAGCGCGGGCAATACCGGCGGTAACGAGGAATCGGGTCTATACTTTGAGCTCAGGCATCTTGGCAAGGCATTCGATCCGGCGAGCTGGATCAACTTCTAGGGGTAGCAATGGGTAACAGAGCGGGTAAAAGCGCGGGTAGCAAAGCGAAAAACGCCGGGCTGGTCGGCCTGGGGCTGGTGGCCGGCGTGGCTCTCACGGTGCAGGTGTCGGCCTGGGCCCAGAAAGGCGAGGGCAGCCCGCTGCCGCTGGAAGAACTGCGCCAGCTGGCCGACGTGTACGGCCTGATCAAGAGCGACTACGTGGTGCCGGTGGAGGACAAGAAACTGCTGTCCGAAGCCATTTCCGGCATGGTCGCCTCGCTCGACCCGCACTCGGTCTACCTCGACCAGAAAGCCTACCGCGAGATGCGCGAAAGCGTGCAGGGCAAGTTCGTCGGTGTCGGCATCGAAGTGGCCAGCGAAGACGGCTACGTCAAGATCGTCTCGCCGATCGAGGATTCGCCGGCCTACCGCGCCGGCATCAAGGCGGGCGACCTGATCACCCGCATCGACAACACGCCGGTCAAAGGCCTGTCGATCGACGATGCCGTGAAAAAGATGCGCGGCAAGCCCGGCACCAAGGTGACGCTGACCATCGCCCGCCGCGGCGACGATCGTCCATGGGTGGTGCCCGTGATGCGCGAGGAAATCCGCGTGCAGAGCGTCAAGGCCAAGATGGTCGAGCCTGGCTATGCCTGGGTGCGCATCAGCCAGTTCCAGGAAGCCACGCTGGAAGAATTGGCGAGCAAGACCGCGGCGCTGTACAAGGACAATCCCGGCATCAAGGGCCTCGTGCTCGATCTGCGCAACGACCCGGGCGGCCTGCTGCCGGGCGCGATCGGCGTCTCGACCGCCTTCCTGCCGAAGGAAGAATTGATCGTTTCGACCAAGGGGCAATTGCCCGACTCCAACGCGTCCTTCTACGGCCGCCGCGAATTCTATGCGCCGCGCGGCGCCGACCCGCTGGCGAAATTGCCGGCCGAACTGAAAACCGTGCCGATGGTGGTGCTGGTCAATGGCGGCTCGGCCTCGGCCTCGGAAATCGTCGCCGGCGCCCTGCAGGACTACAAGCGCGCCATCATCCTGGGCAGCCAGACCTTCGGCAAGGGCTCGGTCCAGACCCTGCGTCCGCTGTCGGCCGACACCGCGATCAAGCTGACCACGGCGCGTTACTACACGCCGAAGGGCCGGCCGATCCAGGCCACCGGCATCGTGCCCGACCTGGCGGTGGAAGAAACCGCCGAAGGCGACGGCCTGAACGCCCTGCGCGTGCGCGAGGCGGACCTGCAGCGCCACCTCGCCGGCGAGAACGAAAAGCCCGACGCCGCCAAGGCCCGCGACGAAGCCGAGCAGCGCCAGAAGGCGCTGGCCGTGCTGAAAAACCGCCAGCCGCTGGAACTCGGCGGCAAGGACGACTTCCAGCTGGCCCAGGCGCTGAACCACTTCAAGGGCTTGCCGGTAAAGACCGTCAAGGCGGAGGAGCAGGAAGCGAAGGAAGCGGCTTCGCCTGAGCCGAAGGCATTGCCGGGCGCCGAGACCAAACCGCCGGAGATCAAGGGCGGTAAAAAGTAATCTCGACCCGCGGCATTGACCGTACGGTGGGCACTCCGTGCCCACGCGAAACCCCGCATGGTGTTGACTCGTGTGCTGGCCCGGCCAGATGATGATTGACGGCTCGGAGAGAGCAGATGCTACGTGTCCTCATCAGAACGATCATCAACATGCGCGTGTTATCACAAGCACGGTAGCAGCCGATGACGCATCGTTCCGCGTGGGCACGGAGTGCCCACCGTACGGTCACCGATACCGGCCGCATCCAGCACTTGCAATCATCCCCATGAACGACACCCAACTCCTGCGCTACTCGCGCCACATCCTGCTCGACGACATCGGCATCGAAGGCCAGGAACGCCTGCTGGCCGCGCATGCCGTCATCATCGGCGCCGGCGGCCTCGGCTCGCCGGCCGCCCTGTACCTGGCCGCCAGCGGCGTCGGCCGCATCACCCTGGTCGACGACGACGAAGTCGACCTCACCAACCTGCAGCGCCAGGTCATGCACACGACCGAACGCATCGGCATGCCGAAGGTCGAGTCCGGCCGCGCCGCCCTGCACGCCATCAACCCCGACGTCGAGGTGATTGCCCTGCGCGAACGGGCAGACGAAGCACGCCTGCTGGAGCTGGCCTGCCACGCCAGCGTCGTACTCGACTGCAGCGACAACTTCGCCACCCGCCACGCCGTCAACCGCGCCTGCGTCGCCACCGGCACGCCCCTGGTCGCCGGCGCCGCCATCCGTTTCGACGGCCAGTTATCGGTGTTCGACATGCGCCAGGAAAATTGTCCCTGCTATGCGTGCGTCTTCCCTGAAGACAGCGGCTTCGAGGACGTTGCCTGCAGCACCATGGGCGTGTTCGCCCCGCTGGTGGGCATCGTCGGCGCGGTCCAGGCCGCCGAGGCGCTGAAACTCATCATGGGCGTGGGCCGGCCGCTGGCAGGCAGGCTCCTGATGCTCGATGGCCGTGCCATGGAATGGACCAGCATCGGCGCCGCCCGCAATCCGGCTTGTCCTGTCTGCGCAGGAAGGGCCGCGCACGTTTGACGGCCCCCAAGGAGTAGCCCTGCAATACAATGCGTCACCTTGCCAGCGCAACGCGACACATTCACGATGGTCGCTGCCCGCAATC
>Ga0308166_1001114_pt1 | contig 30108 bp, 30 predicted proteins | sample PhyCR2_2_FD_202137 | JGI IMG/M metagenome (GOLD analysis project Ga0308166, IMG submission 202137) | Phyllosphere microbial communities from UC Gill Tract Community Farm, Albany, California, United States - DLSLCC.R2 | ecosystem: Host-associated > Plants > Phyllosphere > Unclassified | place... | reverse complement strand
GACACCACGTAAAAATATTCGATAGTTACATGCCAGACAAGAAAACCGCAATCGTGTCGGTTAGATTTGAAATCGATTCCGCTACTTTCTACACAAAAGCAAACGACCCTGACTCCGAGAAAAAGAAGAGACCGTCCCAAGTCGCAGCGCTTGGAATGGAGTTCGATGATAGCTGGAGCGTCTACTTGATCGACCTTGACGACCCGAAGTCATGATTGCGACAAGGCTAATCCTCGGACTAGCGGTCTCTACTCTGTTACTTCCTGTCTATCCTGTTCAGGCGATAGCCCCGAGCGCTTCCATGGCAATTTGCCCCGAAAAAGATGAAGCAGAGCTCCACGAAAAGGAAGCTGGACATAATACCGGTGGATGCCCGGACAAGAGTCCCCGAGAAGAAACGAACGATCTACCGTCTACATATTACAAAGAGAACCCCAACCGTACGCCGACCAAGAACGGCCCGAAGAAAAAGCCAAAATTCAAGGTACGTGATATTTATGAATGCTTTACTGGGCATGACGACCACGCGGGATGCGATGTAAATCCAGATGTTCCCGCCTGCCCTGATGGTTCCAGACCTATCACGCGGCAGATCTATTCAACTAAAAACGTCTTTGTTCGACAATACCAATATTGCCCAGGGGACGAACCACCGAAAGATCTGCCTAAGGAGGGATTTGTCGAACAAATTCGTATCACCCTCGAAAAATTCAGGTCCTTCCCAATCAAGGGTTCCAACGTACAAAGCAGTCCGAACAAGTTCTCGCTGCGTAACGGTCATACGCATTTCTGGGCCAGTGAAGAGACACAAGAATTCAACTCCAATTTATCGGGATCAGACGTTCGGATCAAAGCAATCCCGATCCAATGGAACTGGAACTATGGCGATGGTGCCACTAGGAACCTGAATTTCCCTGGCGAGGCCATGCCGTCGCATACACTACGCGAAGAAACAAAAACTAGTCACTCGTACACTAAAACAGGCAAATTTGGGGTCAGAGTAACAACGCTCTACCGCGGCGAATTCAGTGTCGACGGAGGTCCTTGGGAAGCCATTCCGGGACAGGCAGCGGTGCCGAGCAACACGTTGCCCATGGATGTGTGGCGAACAAAGAAAGAACTCATCGCCAACGACTAGAATTTTAAACCAAAATGCCCAGTCCGAATGGACTGGGCATCTTGACGATCAAAAACTAGCGAACTGGATAACCCGCATCGCGGATCGCTTGCTTCACCTGAGCGATCATGTCCTTCGGACCAAAGTGGAAGATTGACGCGGCGAGGACTGCATCCGCGCCAGCTTCAATCGCCGGCGGGAAGTCCTCAGGCTTGCCAGCTCCGCCAGAAGCGATCAAAGGAACCGAGACAGCAGCTCGCACCGCACGAATCATTTCCAGATCAAACCCGTCCTTGGTGCCGTCGGCGTCGATTGAGTTGAGTAGGATCTCCCCCACGCCGCGTTCGGCCGCTTCCTTGGCCCACGCAACGGCACACATTCCGGTGCCGGTACGGCCGCCGTGAGTTGTCACTTCAAATCCCGAAGCAATTTTCGGATCGTCGGTGCGACGGGCATCAACCGAAAGTACAAGCACCTGAGAGCCAAAGCGCTCGGTGATCTCGTTGATGACCTCCGGACGAGTAACCGCAGCGGTGTTGATGGACGCCTTATCAGCGCCATTTCGTAGCAAACGGTCAACGTCCTCAGCAGCGCGAACGCCACCACCGACGGTCAGCGGGATAAAGACCTCTTCTGCGGTACGACGGACCACATCGTAAGTGGTTTCGCGGGCCGAGCTGGACGCGGTGACATCCAGGAAGGTCAGCTCGTCAGCACCGGCATCGTTATACCGGCGAGCAAGCTCCACAGGATCCCCGGCATCGCGCAAACCCTCAAAGTTCACACCTTTAACAACACGACCGGCATCAACATCGAGGCAAGGAATAACACGAATTGCAACGCTCATCGAAGTACGTTCCTTATCTACTAGATGCGGCAGGCGTGGATCTGGCTGACCAAGATGGCGCGAGCGCCCACGTCGTATAGTTCATCCATGATGTTGTTGGTCTGCGACTTCTTGACCATCGCGCGAACGGCAACCCATTCAGAGTTGGCCAGATCCGAGACGGTTGGCGACTCCAGACCAGGGGTGAGGGCGCATGCTTCTTCGGCCTGTTCACGGCGCACGTCGTAGTCGAGCATGACGTACTGGCGGGCTACAAGCACACCGTTGAGGCGTCGGATCAGCACGTCAAGACCGGATGGCTTGTGGCCAACTCGGCCGATCAAGACGGCTTCAGACTTCAGCAGCGGATCGCCGAAAATTTCCATGCCCGCAGCCTTGATGGTGTTGCCAGTTTCGACAACATCGGCGATAGCATCGGCCACGCCAAGACGGACCGAGGACTCGATAGCGCCGTCAAGGCGAACGATGGATGCTTCGATGCCGGCCTTTTTGAGCAGGTTACGCAGGAGGATGTCGTAGCTTGTGGCGATGCGCTTGCCGTTGAGCTGCTGTGCGTCGTTGAAGGAACCGATCGGAGCGGCAAAGCGGAAGGTGGACTTGCCAATGCCGAGAGACAGCTTCTCTTCGACGTCGTCGTCCACGTCAGCATCTAGGTACAAGTCACGACCGGTGATACCAACATCGAGGATGCCACGACCAACATAAACGGCGATATCGCGGGGACGCAGGTAGAAGAATTCAACCTGGTTTTCCTCGTCGACTAGGACCAGTTCGCGAGTATCGCGGCGCTGGAGGTAGCCGGCTTCCTTGAACATAGTGGAAGCAATTTCAGACAGGGCACCCTTATTGGGTAGGGCTACGCGGAGCATTGTTGACTCATTTCGTCAGTGTGGCGCTGCGGCGTTCAGCCATAAACAAGCGCCAAGGATTAGATTCGTTGGCCGTTGTTTCTGCCGTGCAAGGTGGATGACCGGGTCTAGTGCGACCCGGTCGAGCACCTGCTACGGCTATAGATGCTTGTAAACGTCGGCCAAGGTCATTCCCTTGGCGATCATGAGAACCTGAAGGTGGTAGAGCAGCTGGGAGATTTCCTCAGCAGCGGCCTCGTCAGTTTCGTACTCCGCAGCCATCCAAACTTCGGCGGCCTCCTCGACAACTTTTTTACCGATGCCGTGGACACCAGAGTCGAGTTCGGTGACGGTACGAGAGCCTTCCGGGCGTTCTTGTGCCTTGAGCGATAGTTCGCTGAAGAGCTCGTCAAAAGTTTTCACGCTACCAATCTTAGCCCCGTTCATGTCGGTAGCTACATTTGCGTGCCCCTTTGTGACGGGCCAGCCGATAGCTACCCCAGCGCCGCGACGGTCATGACCGCTGCCGAATACGCTTCGTATCCCTTGTCTTCGCTGGAGTTTTCCAAGCCTGCACGCTCCAGTGCCTGCTCTTCGTTATCGCAGGTGAGAACGCCGAACCCAATAGGAGTTTTGGTGTCAACACTCACATTAGTTAAGCCGTTGGTCGCGGATAAACAGACGTAGTCAAAGTGCGGGGTGCCACCGCGGATGACCACACCGAGGGCGATGATCGCGTCGTAGTCGCTGGCTAGACTGGCGGCGGCAACCGGCAACTCAAAGGTGCCAGGAACACGAATCAGCGTGGTGCTTTGTTCTAGTCCCGCGTCTTTGGCCGCCCGTTGCGCGCCGTTGATAAGCCCGTCCATGATGACTTCGTGCCAGCTTGCGGCCAGGATCGCGACCTTAAGACTGGAGAACTTCTTGCTCGATGCCAGATCCTTTAGCTGATCGGTAACGTTGGTTGGTGCTCCGTGCTTACTCATGAACTTCGTCCTTTGCAAGTAGTGAAATTAGGCGCCGTGGTAGGCGTTGTCTTCGGTTTCAGTCAGTACATCCGGCAGATCCAAGCGGTGTCCAAACCTGCTCTGCTTAGTGTGCAGGTAGGCGGAATTCTGCTCACGTGGCGTGATGCGCAGGGCGACTAGCTCGTCCACGGTGATGCCGGCGTTGGTGAGCTTTTCTTGTTTGTCCGGGTTGTTACTCAGCAGCCGAATAGTGTCGATCCCCATGGAGCGCAGGATGGCGGCCACCGCAAAGTATTCACGAGCGTCGGCCGGGAAGCCGAGGTGCAGGTTGGCATCCAGGGTGTCCATGCCGGCTTCTTGCAGGGCGTAGGCGCGCAGTTTGTTGGCCAGGCCGATGCCACGACCTTCGTGTCCGCGGATGTAGATGATGTGCCCACCTTCGGCGGCGATCTGTGCCATCGAAGCGTGTAGCTGTTCGCCACAATCACAACGGTAGGAGCCAAAGATGTCGCCGGTCAGGCATTCGGAATGGATCCGCACTAGGTTACTCGGCGCAGAACCGTTTGGTCCCCCGTGGCTGAGCACCATATGTTCGTGGCCTTCAGCGGTGGCAGCTCGTGCGGTGAAATCACCAAATGCGGTGGGCAGCTTGATCGGATCGGTCAGTTCAATTTCATCGTTAACTCGGCGCCAGCGTGCCAGATCGTCGATGGAAATGATGGGCAGGTGATGCTCGGCGGCAAAAGTGCGCAAATCATCTAGGCGCATCATTTCGCCGTCGTCGTTGGTGATTTCACCGATGACGCCCACCGGTTCCAGCCCGGCAGCGTGGCACAAATCCACGGCGGCTTCGGTGTGACCACGGCGATTAAGTACCCCGCCGGTGGCAGAGCGCAGCGGGAAAATGTGCCCGGGGCGCGAAAGCTGAGCTGGCGTGGTGTGCGGGTCGGCGAGCAAACGGGTGGTCAGCGCACGATCAGCGGCCGAAATTCCGGTGGTGATGCCTTGGGCGGCATCGGCGGTGACGGTAAACGCGGTGCCTTTAGCATCCTGGTTGATGCCCACCATGGGACCCAGACCCAGCGCGTCGGCGCGCTCGGCGGGCATCGGAACACAGATAACCCCGGAGGTGTAGCGGATGGTGAAAGCCATCAGTTCGCGGGTGGCGTGCTGGGCGGCAAAAATGATGTCGCCTTCATTCTCGCGATCCTCATCGTCCACGACCACCACCGCTGATCCGGCGGCCAGCGCCGCGAGCGCAGTCGGGATGGAATCAAGGGTAGAGCCGGTCATTACTGCTGGCCCCCGAACTGGTTCAGGCGCGCGACGTACTTGGCCAGCACGTCAACCTCGATGTTGATTTTGTCGCCGACTTGGCGTGAGCCCATGGTGGTCTCGGCCAGGGTGATCGGGATGATCCCCACTTCGACCCAATGTTCACCTGTACTGCTGGCCGGTGACACCCCGGTGAGCGTCAGCGAAATACCATCAAGGGCGATGGAGCCTTTTTCGGCGGTGAGCGGTGCATAGGCGTCGTCGATCGAAATGCGGAAGGTGGTCCACTGTCCGTGGTCCTCACGGGCCAACACCTGGCCAACGGTATCAACGTGGCCCTGAACAACGTGGCCATCCAAGCGCGCACCGGCTGGAGTGCAGCGCTCAAGGTTGACCTGATCCCCGGTGGCCAGATCACCGGTGGAGGTGCGGCGCAGGGTTTCACCCATCACGTCCACACGCAGCTTTTCGCCATCAAGTTCGGTTGCGGTCAGGCAGACACCGTTAACTGCCAAGGACCCTCCGAGCCCTAGGTCTTCGGTGTGCCCTGGTGCGCGCAGGGTGAGTACGGCCAGGTCTTGCTCGGGGAAGGATTCGATTCCTTCAATGGTGCCTTGGCCGGTGACAATTCCGGTAAACATTATTTCTCCTGAAAAATTTGGTGGGGCGATCGCTAGGACCGGGGCAATGGCTCAAGATGAAGCATGATGTCATCTCCCAGCCGGGTCAGCGACTCGTTGCTGGCAACATCTAGTCGGTAGCTATGGGCCTGGCTCAAGGTGGTGGTGGGCAGGTTCACCGAATTACTCCCGGCGCCAATTAACAACGGCGCCTGGTAGCAGTACAGTTCGTCGGCCAGATCAGCGGCGATAAAGGCCGAAGCCACCGTCGCCCCGCCTTCGATCAACAGGTGCCCGATGCCCAGCTCATTGGCGCGGGCGATGATTTCATGCACGTCGTGCGTGGCGATCTGCTCCCACTGCGGGGTTTCAGCCAGCGCCAAACCCGCAGGCAACTCGCGGCGGCCCATGACCAATCGGTACGGCTGCTTTGCATGCAGCTGACCATCGCGGGTTCGGGCGCTGAGCCGTGGGTTATCCAGCACCGCAGTATTTGTCCCAACCAGGATCGCGTCAACTCGGGCGCGCAGGGCGTGGGCGTGATTGCGCGAAGCGTCCGAGGTGATCCACTGGCTGGTGCCATCGGGCGCATTAATTCGTCCATCCAAGGACTGCGCGAGCTTGACCGTAATAAACGGTCGCTGCGCTTCCTTGGCCATAAACCAGCGATGGTTGAGGTTTCGCGCTGCGCTATCGTCGCTGAACTGGGTGGCGGTAATGCCACGGCTACGCAGGTAGTCCGCTCCCCCGCTGGCCGCGGTATTGTCGCTGACCGCGTAATAGACCTGGCCGATGCCCGCCTTTGCGATCGCTTCCGCGCAGGGACCGGTGCGACCGGTGTGGTTGCACGGCTCAAGGGTGACGATCATCGCCAGTTCGGCAGCGATTGCACGGTCGATCTTGCCTAGTCGACGCAGTGCATCAACTTCGGCGTGCGGGTGGCCGGCACCTAGGTGGTAGCCGGTGGCGATGATATTGCCTCCGGCGTCAAGAATGCAGGCACCGACCAAGGGATTTGCGCCTCGATGTCCTCGCCCCGCGGTTTCTAGCGCGGTACGTAGCGCCGCTTCAAGCTGTTGTGGTTTCACCATGTCTTGGTGCCCCTAGCGTTGCGTGCTGATCGTCGGATCAGGCATGTCGGTGGCGATCTGGGGTTTTTCGTCGCGTTTGGACTTGGCCCAAACGAAGAATCCGATCAGCGTAAAAGCACCGTAGAACAGGTACATAAACGCGCTGGCGTAGTAGCCGGCGGAGAACAGTAATGGCACACCTACGGCGTCCACGGCCACCCAAATCAGCCAGAATTCGACCCAGCCCTTGGCCATGCCGTAGGTGGCGAGCATCGAACCAACAAAGGTCCAGGCATCGGCCCACACTGGTTCGTAGGATCCGAGGACCCGGAACAGTGGGGTGAGCGCGACGGTGCCCAGCAGCAAAATTGCTACCAGCGCCACGCGGGATTTATTGGATGCCCATTGTGGGGTGACGGCGTTACCGGTGCCATTTTTGGCCTGTTTCCAGCGGTACCAGCCGAATATCGACACAGCGATGAACATGATTTGGCGGCCGGCTTGTCCCCAGAGGTTGGCCGTGTAGCCGGTATCAAAGAGGCTGCCCAAAAAGACCGTGAGCAGTAGCAGGTTGCCGATAATGCCGATCGGCCAGGCCCAGACCTTACGGCGCATGCCGCCAACGGCGCTGGCCAGACCAAAGATATTGCCAACAACTTCGCGCACCAAAAGTGCCGAGGAGCCGATCGCAATTTGTGAGTTAAAAGCTTCTATGAGCCACCGCAGGAAATCCATCATTTCACCCTTCTCGAAGCGGCGGCTCCGGGGGTGTGCATTTGATGGGCCTGTGGCTCTGCTTTAGACAGATGCCCCTTGACGGGTCATCAGCAGTACCAATAGGCAAATCAAATTCGTGCTTCTCCCATCCAGACTTTAACTGTCGGTACCGGAATTTCACCAGTTCAACCGCTTCCTTGGCTTGTGGCCTTGGACGCGGGTCGCGGACTATCACCGCCGGTTCGGACTTACACCGACCCCGGAGCACGTATTCGTGTTTACTACAAGTTATTGTGGCACATTTGCGCCGACTCAGTGTCCACCGAGTGCAAGATTGCGTAATACGTCGATCTCGGCCGATGGCTCGGGCGCTGAGTAGACCGCGGATCCGGCGACAAATACGTCGGCTCCAGCTTCAGCTGCGCGCAGAATCGTATCGCGCGAAATGCCGCCATCCACCTGAAGTGCGATGGGCTTTCCGGTGCCTTCGATCGCCGCACGAGTGCGCTTGATCTTAGGTAGTACCAAGTCAAGGAACTTTTGGCCGCCAAAGCCGGGCTCGACGGTCATCAGGAGAACCATGTCCAATTCCCCGAGCATGTCCAGGTAGGGCTCGATCGGCGTCGCTGGGCGCAACGCCATCGAGGCCTTGGAACCAGCGGCATGCAGCTCACGGGCCAACCGGATCGGAGCGGCGGAAGCTTCAGCGTGGAATGTGACAGAATCCACCCCGAGCTGCGCATATTCTGGCGCCCAACGATCGGCATTTTCAATCATCAGGTGCACATCGATGGGCAGCTTGGCTACCGAGTGCAGGGCCTGGACTACCGGCAAGCCGAGCGTGAGGTTAGGGACAAAGTGGTTGTCCATCACGTCCACGTGCACCCCGTCGGCGGTGTGGATCCGCTCTAATTCGCTGGCGAGGTTGGCAAAATCGGCGGACAGGATCGAAGGATTAATCCGTGGGTGACCCATAGGTACTCCTTGTGACTCGGGTGAACTAGGACTTTTTGGTGATGATGGCCATGAACATGGCGTCGGTGCCGTGAATATGTGGCCACAGCTGCACCGTGGTTCCATCCCCCAGGGCATGGGATGCGTCGGCATCCTGTGGGTACATCACCTTGGACACGGCCGATCCGGTATCTAGCAGGGCAGCATTCTCGTGGCGCTTGAGGAAGTCCTCAACCACCAAGCGGGTTTCAGCCTGATGTGGCGAGCAGGTGACAAAGCCGACGACGCCACCAACGCGCACCGCGTTAAACGCCGCGTCCAGCAGTTCGCCCTGCAGCGCGGTCAGCTCAGGAATATCGCGGGGGGCTTTGCGCCAACGAGATTCGGGACGACGACGCAGTGCACCGAGGCCTGAGCAGGGGGCATCAACCATGATTCGGTCGTAGTCCCCGGTGTAATCCGCCCCGCCGAAGGTGCGTCCGTCTTCTTCGGTCAGCATCCAGTAATCGTGCGGTACGGCATCCAACGAGTTGGCGACCAACCGTGCACGGTGAGTGGTTGGCTCGTTGGCGGTCAGTCGAGCATCACGCTGGACGGCAAGAGCGCCTAGCAGTGCGGCCTTACCGCCGGGGCCGGCGCACAAGTCCAACCAGTAGCGATCCTCGCCAGCTTCGGGCAATTCGATCCCGGCCAAGGCGCGGGCCATGACCTGGCTGCCGGCATCCTGAACGCGGACCGTGCCCTCTTTAACGCCGGGAACTCGTGCCACATCACCGTGCTTGTAGGTGGCAGAATCAGCGAGCAGGGTGCCCGGTTCAGCTCCAGCTTCAAGAGCAGCTTCAAGATCGCCAAGACCTGGCAAAGCCACCAGATTCACCAACGGTGCCAGGTTGTCTGCCTGCAGCAACGCTTCGAGCTCGCCAGCATCTCGGCCGTGGGCGATCAACGCGCCACGCAAGGCGCGCACGATCCAGTCCGGATGTGAGTGCTCGATGGAAAGTCGCTGCGAATCCGAGGTTGCATCCTTGGTCAGCTGCTGGATCCATGCGTCGTCTTCTTGAGCTGAGACACGGCGCAACACCGCGTTGATTAGCCCGGATGGACCGGCACCAATCTGTGCACGGGCCAAGGACACGGTCTCATCAAGGGCGGCATGCTTTGGCACGCGCATCGCCAAAAGCTGGTGGGCACCAACTCGAAGCGCATCTAGGATGGCCGGATCGAGCTCACTGAGCGGGCGGTCCACCAAGGTAGCCAAGATCGCGTCGTAGAAGCCCTGGCCGCGTAATGCGCCGTAGGCCAGTTCGGTGGCAAAACCTGCGTCGCGGCGGTCCAGCTGATACTCACGAATCAGCTTTGGCAGCACCAAGTTGGCGTAAGCATCGGCGCCGGAAACTTCGCGCAAGACCTTGAAGGCTACCAGTCGAGCAGGGTTGGCCTGACGTTTGCGCTGGCCTGGAGCCGACGCTGAGAACTGACGCGGCCCGGAACCGCCACGGTTTCGGGTGCGTCCTTGCTCATTACGACGTGCTTCGTTGTCGCGGTATCCCCCGCGTTGTTCTTGCCCGCTCATGCGAAGCTCACTTTCGTTCCCTGGGTGAGCACGCCACGTGCCCAGTCGGAGGCGTTCATCATTTTTTTGCCCGGAGGCTGAATTTGGGTGGGCTCAAGAGCCCAAGTTGCGGTGCCGATATACACCTTTGGCTGTTTGCCCGCCTCGATGCGTACTTCGCCGGGCGCCAAATCGGTCAGGTCGCGATGCTCGCGCAGTGGGCCGAACTTATAGCGTTTGTCTTCAACCTGAACCCAGGCTCCTGGGAACGGCGTGGTTCCGTGCGCGCGGCGACGGATTTCGGTGGCTGGACGAGTGAAGTCCAGCTGCGCGTCAACGTCGGTAATCTTCGGCGCATAGGTGTGCGAGCCGGACTGCGCGACAGCCAGCGCCTGCCCGGAATCCAAGGCCTGCAGGGTCTGAACCAGCAAGGTGGAGCCGGACTGGCTGAGCCGATCGAGCATGATGCCGGCAGTGTCTAATTCGTGGATCTGCTCGGTTACTTGGCCAAAGACCGGACCGGTATCCAGCCCGGTTTCAAGCTGGAAGGTCACTGCGCCGGTGATGTCATCGCCGTGGATGATCGAGTGTTGTACCGGGGCCGCGCCACGCCATGCAGGCAGCAACGAGAAGTGAAGGTTGATCCACCCGTGCGTTGGTACGTTGAGGGCAGCCTCTGGGACCAGGCCACCATAAGCAACAATGGCTGCAGCATCGATGTTTAGCTCGCGTAGTGTGGCGGTGGTTTCCTCGGTAATTTTTGCTGCCTTGATGATCGGTATTTCAAGTTCAGCAGCACGCGCTGCCACCGCAGAAGGGGTCAGCACACGCTTACGCCCCAAAGGTGCGTCTGGGCGGGTTAATACCGCGGCGATCTCAAAACCTGCTTCGTGCAGGTAATTAAGCGAAGTAACCGCCACTTGCGGCGTACCGGCAAAAAGGATTCGCATGCTCTAGTTCCCCAACCCTGCGCCGAAGCTGGACCCCAAGGCACCAGCGCGTTTTTGCACGGTAGCGTTGGCGGTTTGTGAGTAGTTGGCTGCGCGCAGGGTGCGGTAGGCCGCCTTCTTTTCCTCTGGTGCTAGACGGTCCAAGAAAAGGATCCCGTCTAGGTGGTCCGTTTCGTGTTGGAAGCAACGGGCTAGCATGTCGGCGCCTTCAAGCTGCACCGGATTGCCGAACTTATCAAAACCACTAGCTTTTACGTACCGACGACGAGGCACCGGTGCGGCAACACCTGGGATGGACAGGCAACCTTCAACTTGATCGTCCTGAAAATCATCGCTTAGTTCCAGCACTGGGTTGACGATGTGGCCACGTTCTTCGCCAATTTGGTAGGTGAATACTCGCAGAGAAACGCCCACTTGTGGCGCGGCGAGGCCAGCACCATGGACGTCTTCCATCGTCTGATCCATGTCTTCGACGAGCTTCTGGAGCTCCGGGCCAAAGTCGGTCACCTCCTGCGCTTGCGTGCGTAGAACGGGGTCTCCGATGATCCGAATTCCCAAAATCGCCATTATCCGCTGGTACCTTCCCTGCCGTTGACATTGGTATTAGCTTTCGTTTTCACGAATGCTAACCGTTCCAGTCTACGCGGTCACGACCGGGCATTATTGAGTTGGCGGCGTGATTTCGGCCAGCGTAGCGCGAGACTGGGAAATCTTGTACGACGCTTCCCAATTCCGCTTCAACGCGTAGAACTTCGCCCAATAGTCAGGAAGCGCCGGTGCAGGCGCCATAAATGTCCTGGTGCCGGCGTCTCCCAATGCCACGGCGAGTAGCATTGCGTCGGTGCCGTACTCCCACGGCTTCCACTGCCCTTGCTCGGCGTCCACGATTTGTTCTTCAGCCTTGCAGGCCGCGGCTAGTTGCATGATGGCCTTGTCATCGGGACGCTTGACGATCCCGTCACGATCCGAGGTTTTAGTTTTGTAATCCACGATGCACACCCGACCGCCGATCTTTGCGACCAGGTCGATAGTTCCCGCGTAGCCAACACTTTCGTTCCAAATGGTGATCTCTGCAGCGAGCGGCTCAACGTTGTAATCAGCCCACCACTTTTCAAAGTGCTGCAAGTACCCAAGCTCATTGTTCTGCTCCAGCGCAGCCTTGGCCGCGTCCACATCGTGCTCCATACCCAAGGCTCGAAGTGCAAAGGCTTCCGCGTAGTTATGTACTCGATCCCCGCGAGCGGCGGCTTGGTCACGATAGCTCTCGGAAGCGCTGGCGGCAGCGCGGATTAGCGAGCGCATTTGTCGCTGGTCCCCCAAGGCCTGCCCCAAACGCTGATCCTCAGAAAGGGCTTTCGCCGCCATGTACCCAGCCCATCCAGTTAGGTCCATGGCATCTGTGCCGATGACTGTGGTGATGGATGGGACAATCCCCGGTCCGCCGACTTGGCGACTGTACATGCGACCGGAGTCCGTCTGAATAGCTAATTTTGGAGAGGTCATGCACACGATCATGGCACGCAGCTACCCCGCTTCGCTCCTAGTCGTGACGGAAATATGAATTTCCCCCGTAGATCCGCGGTTTTTAAGCCCTGTGAACCAGATCTCAGCGTTTCGATTTGGATGGATGCGAATTCTCGTATAGAGTTTTTACTCGTTGGAAAGAACGGAAACGTTCAGAAAACAACACATTTTGCGGACATAGCTCAGCTGGTAGAGCGCAACCTTGCCAAGGTTGAGGTCGCGAGTTCGAACCTCGTTGTCCGCTCGCAAAAAGATTCACCGACTAGGTAAAACTAGTCACTCTGGTTTCGACCAGTATGGTGGGGTGGCCGAGAGGCGAGGCAGCGGCCTGCAAAGCCGTTTACGCGGGTTCGAATCCCGTCCCCACCTCGCAATGAAGATTGCAGATCTTTTTTGCGCGATTGGCGCAGCGGTAGCGCGCTTCCCTGACACGGAAGAGGTCACTGGTTCGATCCCAGTATCGCGCACGGAATTATGGTTCACCAGACCATGAATCCAGTTATAAATAAATATATGCGGTCATAGCTCAGCTGGTAGAGCGCAACCTTGCCAAGGTTGAGGTCGCGAGTTCGAACCTCGTTGACCGCTCAGTGAATTCATTATTTTTTGAATTTTGTCGAGATTCATTCGTGAATCTTCGGCGCGATTGGCGCAGCGGTAGCGCGCTTCCCTGACACGGAAGAGGTCACTGGTTCGATCCCAGTATCGCGCACTGAACATCGTTGTGATGTTCATGCGGTCATAGCTCAGCTGGTAGAGCGCAACCTTGCCAAGGTTGAGGTCGCGAGTTCGAACCTCGTTGACCGCTCCATAACTTCATATAAATCCTGCGGTCATAGCTCAGCTGGTAGAGCGCAACCTTGCCAAGGTTGAGGTCGCGAGTTCGAACCTCGTTGACCGCTCCAATAAAAAATGGGAATCACTCCAAGTGGTTCCCATTTTTGCTTTAAGTTTTGTGACTCGACACGCCCGAGTTTCGCTTAGCTCTTCCATGTTTAGGTTTTTCGATTTAGGGTGGAGAACAATTGTGGAGCTAAAGGGGTTCCCACAAACGAATGGAGGTGCAGCATGGCAGGATTTGATGATCTGCGTGGCAAGGCAGAGGAATTCGCGCAGGAGAACCCAGATCAGGTCTCGCAGGGTATCGATCAGGTCGGCGATTTCATCGACGACAAGACCGGTGGCAAGTTCGCTGACCAGGTAGACGGCATCCAGGGTGGTGCTAACGACTACGTCAACGGACTCGGCGGAGGCGCTGAGGGTGGCGAAGGCGAGAACAACGAAGGCTAATTGCTTCGTTTACTCCCCTCGGCCTTGCCCGAGCATCCCGAAAAGGTACCGACTAAGGTCGGTACCTTTTCTGTTTATCTTCACAAACGGAAGTGATTATCCCCAAGCCGGCTGTACCTGTAAAAATGAGTTATGGTTCCACGCACGTCCTCTGAAGATCACCTCAGTCAATCAATCATTGCCGGGTTGATAACAACCATGGTGGGTTTTGTCGCTTCCTTCGCAGTGGTACTCGCAGGATTGTTTCAGGTAGGGGCCACACCATCTCAAGCAGCCTCCGGATTGCTGGCGTTGTCGGTCTGCGTGGGGCTGTGCACGATCGCACTGTCATGGCGCCACCGGATGCCGATCAGCATTGCCTGGTCCACACCGGGAGCGGCGATGCTTGCCTCACTGGCACCAGGCGCATTCAGTTTTGAACAGGCCATCGGCGCGTTCATCGTCAGCGGTGTACTGATTATTCTCACCGGTCTGCTCCCCGGGCTGCACAAGTTGCTGACCAAAATCCCGGTTCCGCTGGCTCAAGGCATGCTGGCCGGCGTGTTAGTTCCGCTGTGCATTAAACCGTTCACGGCGCTGGGAACTATTACCGTACCTGCGCTGGGAATCCTTTTGGTGTTCCTGATCGGGCTGCGTTTGCTACCGAAATTTGCGGTGGCGTTGAGTATGGTCGCAGCGGTGTGCTTCGGAATCTTCCACATCTGGCGCAACGGGTCGTGGGATCAACTTCAGGTGCTGCCGCAACTGCACTTTGTTACACCTGAATTCACCTGGCAAGCGATCGCGAGCATTAGTGTGCCGCTGTTTATCGTGACCATGGCCTCGCAGAACATCCCGGGCGTCGCGGTGCTCAATTCCTTCGGATACCAGCTTCCATGGCGGCCCTCAATTCTGTTCACCGGTGTCGGCTCGGCACTCGGTGCATTCTTCGGCGGTCATGCCATCAACCTAGCGGCCATCACTGCGGCATTGGCAGCAGGAGAACAAGCCGGGGCCAATCCGAAGTTACGCTGGCGAGCGGCCTTCAGCTCAGGTGGTTTTTACCTCATCTTCGGTGCACTGAGCGCGTTGATCGTCTCGCTGGCCAATACCTCCCCTGAAGGACTGTTCCAAGCCGCCGCAGGGCTGGCACTACTCGCCACGCTCACCAGCGCTCTGCTCGGATCAATGAGCGATCCCACGTGGCGACTAAGCGCCCTGGTGACCGTGTTGGTCGCAGCCGGGAACTTGACCTTATTCGGAATCGGCGGTGCCTTCTGGGCACTGGTGGCCGGGCTGTTAACGCACTTCATCGCCGAGCGCAGTGCTCGGCGATGAAGAAAAGTTACGTGGCTCTAGGCGCTAGCTGACCTCTTCGCCGGCCTGACCTTCACGGGCTAGGGCAGTCAAACGTGACACCGCGCGGTAGTACTTCTTCTGGTAACCGCCAGACATCATCTCTGCGGTGAACAGTTCGCTAAACGGCTTGCCCGAAGCAACGATAGGAACATCCTTGTCGTACAGGCGGTCGGCAAGAACAACGAAGCGCAGGGCGATGGCCTGATCGGTAATGGTACCTACGTTGTGCAGAACCAGAACATCGGTTTCGGCCAGCAGCTGGCGGTAACGCGAAGGGTGAACCTGCGAGAGGTGGGCGACCAGATCGTCGAAATTATCCACGGCCAAGGTTTTCTCCGCATAGCGTTGCGTTGCGAAAGCCTCGATCTGATCATCGTCCAGTGGTACTGGCGCATCAGGCAAACCACGGTGGCGGAAGTCTTCGCCGTCAACGCGATGAACGTCGAACTGCTCGGAGAGGGTCTTGATTTCGCGCTGGAAATCCACCGCGGCAAATCGACCGTCGCCCAAGGCGCCAGGAAGCGTATTGGAGGTCGCGGCCAGCTTCACGCCAGCGTCAGAGAGTTCGCGCATCAGGCGAGACATCAACACGGTGTCCCCCGGATCGTCCAATTCAAACTCGTCAATGCATACCAGCGAGTACTGGCTGAGTACTTCAACGGTCTGGCGGAAGGACAAAGCGCCAACGAGGTTGGTGTACTCCACGAAGGTTCCGAAGGCCTTGCGACCTGGGGCGGCGTGCCACAGCGAAGCAAGCAGGTGGGTCTTGCCCACGCCGAAACCACCATCAAGGTAGATACCGTTTTTGGTTTCCTTCTTCTTCCCGAACAATTTGGAGAAGAATGATCCCGAACCGTTTTTGCCGACGGTTTCCGCAAAAGCCTTGAGCTTATTAACTGCCTCGGCTTGCGAGGGCTGGGTCGGGTCTGGACGGTAGGTATCGAAGGACACTTCACCAAAGCGGTAGGACGGGTGGAAGCCGGCCAACAAGTCTTCGATTGAAACGTTGGGCTTGGTCTCGCTCAGGTGGGTGATCGTCGCCATTGGCTGTGAGAGTCCTTCAGTTGATTACTCAATAATTCGCAGCCTGCCATGGCAAGCCCAACGGTCAGTTTACCTTGAATGCTCGTGATGATTGCCTAAAATGTCGAAGCCCACACTGTGATCATCCGCGTTCGGGACTAGGGTAGAAGTAAAGCCCAAAGCCTGCTGTACCCAGCGGGCTAAATCATTAGAACTACAAGGATCGTGATTGTTAGTGTCGCTGCCTGTTGAGTCCAACCCGAAGTACGCCGCGTACGCCCACCCAGAGCGGTTGGTATCCACCGCGTGGGTCGCCGAGAATCTGGGATCGCAGAACCTCGTTGTGCTCGAATCCGATGAGGACATCTTGCTCTACTCCACCGGGCACGTGCCTGGCGCGTTGAAGATCGATTGGCACACCGAGCTGAACGATGAGGTCACCCGCGACTACGTCGACGGTGAAGGGTTTGCGAAGTTGATGGCCGCCAAGGGCATCACCCGCGAGAGCACCGTGGTGATCTACGGGGACAAGTCCAACTGGTGGGCAGCCTACGCATTGTGGGTTTTCACCCTCTTTGGCCATGAAGATGTGCGTTTGATGGACGGCGGGCGTGATAAATGGATCGCCGAAGGTCGTGAACTGAGCACCGACAAGCCAGCGGTGACAGCCACCCAGTACCCAGTGATCGAACGCGAAGATGAGAAAATCCGCGCCTTCCTGCCTCAGGTACTTAATCACTTGGGCAACCCGCTGATCGACGTCCGTTCGGCCGAGGAATACACCGGCGAACGCACCCACATGCCTAATTACCCTGAGGAAGGCGCCCTGCGCGGTGGGCATATTCCTAGCGCAGCGTCGGTGCCTTGGGCCAAGGCCGCTGCCGAGGACGGCACTTTCCGTTCCCGTGAAGAGCTTGAAGCCATTTACCTTGAGGGCGCCGGGTTGCAGCCGGGCGACGATGTGGTGGCCTATTGCCGCATCGGTGAACGCTCCAGCCACACCTGGTTTGTGCTTAAGCACCTGCTCGGCTTCGAAAGTGTGCGTAACTACGACGGTTCCTGGACCGAGTGGGGCAATGCAGTTGGCGTGCCGATCGTGCGTGGCGAAGCTAAGGGCGAGGTTCCTGCCAAGCGTGGAGTTCGCGCATGAGCCAGCTGCCTTCCGAACTGCAAGAGATCGTCGAAGAGTTCATTGAGGTTCCTGAAGCGGACCGCCTAGAGTTGCTACTTGATTACTCGCGAGATTTGCCCGAGCTTCCGCCGCGCCTAGCGGAGCACCCGGAACTTTTTGAGCAGGTCGTCGAATGCCAGTCACCACTGTTTTTGGTGGTTGAAGTGGCTGCCGGAGGCAACCGAGAGGTTAACCTGTTCTTCTCCGCTCCCCCAGAGGCACCAACCACCCGTGGTTTTGCTTCGGTGCTTGCTACTGGCCTCGATGGTGCAGATGCAGCATCGATCCTGGCTGTCCCCGATGATATGCCACAGCAGTTGGGTCTGACTCGCGCGCTTTCGCCATTGCGCATGCGCGGCATGACCGCGATGCTGGGCCGTATCAAGCGTCAGATCACCGAGCAGCTGGAAGCCTAGGCAGCGCTATCCCTGCGCAACGCAGTAATTTTTGAACCAAAGGAAAACTGAGAAGTGGGCAAGAAGAAGCAGTCCGCGTCCACCCCGGCAACCGCCGCGTTGGATGCTGCTGGCATTAGCTATGTTGCGCATAGTTATACACACAGCGATTCAGCCGAAAGTTACGGTGGTGAAGCGGCAGCACAACTGGGTGTGAACGGTGAACGGGTTTTTAAGACCCTGATGGTTTCCACCGGTTCCAACGCTAGCGAGGATCTAGCAGTGGCCGTGGTTCCGGTCGCGGCCATGTTGGACCTCAAAGCGGTGGGACTAGCCCTAGGAAAAAAGAAAGCCCAAATGGCTGACAAGGCTGCGGCCCAACGCCGAAGCGGTTACGTCTTAGGCGGGATTTCTCCCTTCGGACAACGCCAACTTTCGGCCACGGTGATCGATAGCAGTGCACAGCAATTTGAGACGGTGTTCATCTCCGGCGGTCGACGTGGTTTCAGCCTAGAGATCGCTCCCCATGATGCTGCCAAGGCCACTTCTGCAATCTGGGCACCGATAGCCACCGGCTGATTTTCGAGGTATACAAAGGACCCAGCCTGCACTTCGTTTATTGAACGAAGCGCAGACTGGGTCCTTTGTTTTGCCTGGAGTTGTTTTGCCTAGAGTGTGGCGCGGGCGGCGATGCGCTTGGTCAGGAAGTTGGTGACTGCTTGCTCAAAACCCTGGGGATCAACATTGGGCTCGCGGGTATGTCCGGCCTTGGTGAAGGTGCGCAGCGTGACTAAATCGGGACGAAGAGCCGCTAGTTTCAGGCTTGGTCCGTTCGGAACAAATTCGTCATCACGGCTGTGCATGATCAACGTCGGGTGCTTCAACTCGCTAGCCCTATCGACCCAGTTCAGGCGTTTGAGGTTGACCGGCGCTGCCTGTCCGGTAACCCAGCGCCCAGCCTTGTTGGACAGCAGCCACTGGCCAAATCGACCGACCGATTGAGGTATGCGGTTGCTGCGGGCCTGGTGGGACAGGACGTCAACCCAGTTAATGACCGGCCCAACGAGCATCAACGAATCAATCTCGGACGCCAGTTCGCTTCGATCGGCGGTTTGCAGGCTGATGGCTCCACCCATGGACCAACCGAGCAGGATGATCTGTTGAGCGCCGTGCTCCTTGGCAAAACGCACCGCCGATTGCACATCGTGCCATTCAGTATCGCCCAATCCGTAGCGGCCATCAGCAGCACTCGGAGCGAGGCCGTCATTGCGGTAGCTCATGAGCAAGGTGGTTACGCCCATGGCAGTCAGAGCTGGCAATGCCCTGATCGATTCATTGCGTCTAGCGCCTCGGCCATGCACGCCGATAACCCACACGTTTTTATTCTCGGTGCCTTCAACTAGCCATGCAGGCCCGTCGCCACCTTCCAACGGCACCACGACGTCTTCGGCGACATAGCCGAGATCTGCAGGGTGCTCGTACACAGCTCCGGAGAGATAGCCGCGTCGCACCCCTTCGAGGCTGCCGCGGTAGACGCGTTCAATTTTGCGCGCGACGATTTTCGGTTTGCCCGGAACCTCTTCGGGCGCTGAAAGCCGAATGGAGCACGCATCAAATTCGGTCAGGAAAATGCAGGGGCCTGGCTGGTTGGTTTCTGCATCCTTGGCAAAATGAACCCAGAGTTTTCCCTCATGATCGGTGACAACTTCACGGATCATACTGTTGCCGGTACGCCGTTCCTCGGGTGTAACCACCCGTCGAGCGAAATAACCGGCGAGCGCCGAAACGCTGGCGGCAACTAGTGAACCGGCGCCCACACCCAATGAGATGCCGAGCAGGGTCGCTGGGATGGTTTTGCGTGGTTCCAAGGTATCTACGATATTCCGAGCCATACTTTTATCTTTCCATGATGTGCCGTGGGAATCATCTGTTGGTGCTGTACGTTTCTATGAGTATGAGCAATGAACCTGTTAACCATGATGACCAAATAGCCGACGACGCAACGGAACGAACAGAAGTGCAGTGGCAAGAGATTCTCTCGCCGGACGAATTCCGGGTGCTGCGCCAGGCCGGCACGGAGCGGCCCTTCACGGGCGAATATTGGGACACCACCACCGAGGGAGTATACGCTTGCCGAGCTTGCGGCGCTGAGCTGTTCGCTAGTGCCACGAAGTTTGATGCCTCATGTGGTTGGCCTTCGTTCTACGCCCCACTGGCCGAAGACCGCGTTCGGTACATCACCGATGAATCGATGGGTATGAAGCGCGTTGAAGTTCGTTGCGCCAAGTGCGATTCGCATATGGGCCACGTCTTTGAAGGTGAGGGGTTTAATACTCCTACCGATCTGCGCTTTTGCATGAACTCATTGAGCTTGACGTTGCGTAACGCTTAGGGGTTATTCTTCTGATCGTAGCGCGGTCCGCGTCACAGTAAGAATAAGACTTACTTATTCACCAATCACTCAGCACCAACTTTTCTATTGTTTGGGCGTAGCGTTCATGTCAAGCACATGAGCGCTACCCAAACATGAAAAGAAGAAGGTGTATTGAAATGACTCAGATTTCTGCCAAGCCAATGCCGGCCAGCGATGCGCAGGTTCTGCAGATTGCAAACAGCGAAGCATGGCTGACCCTAAAATCAGCCGCCACAGAATTCCAAGGTTTGCAGGCGAAAGATGGGTCTCTATCCGACGAGGCAGCGCTTCCTCGCGCCACCGAACTGGTCGATTCGATCATCGCCTCGGTTCATGCGCTCAAGGTCCACTTCGAGCATGACAACGAATACCTTGAACAGCTGGTCGCTGACCTCGAAAAGTGGAGCGAGAGCGGTTTTGATGTTCCGGACTTCTTGGACTCGCTGGTGCAGTTCCAACCGCAAACCCAGCGGATCGACGGTCTGATCCACCTAGTACTCTTCCCGATGTACACGCAGAACGGTTCCACCAACCGCCACTTGGAAGCGGTACTCGTTCAGGTCATGTGGCCCGAGTTCATCGCAGAGCTCGAAAGCACCAGCTACACCAACGCACTCTTTGTTCCCCTACGTTTTGTTGACTTCACCGAGGGTTACAACACCAATTCCGCTGTGCTCTTCCCGGAATCCGTAGCCATTCGCGAAACACCGTCATTTACTTGGGGCGCAATTTTCCAAGACCGTGAGGCCGCACGCTTCCGCAAGGTTCTGCAAGAAGCTGCAACCATCACCAATTTGCAGTTGCCGGATGATGCAGCTGAGCTACTGTCGGACCAGCATCTGACTGAAGAAACCTTCATCATGTGGGATCTAATCCACGATCGCACTCACATGCGTGGCGATCTTCCTTTTGATCCCTTCATGATCAAGCAGCGCATGCCGTTCTTCCTGTACTCCCTTGAAGAGTTGCGTTGTGATCTCACCGCATTCCGTGAGTCCATGAAGATTAACAACGATCCCAACACCGATCCCAAGACTGCCAAGATGGCTAAGCTGGTTCAATACGCAGTGATCTTTGACCGGATCTTCCGCTTTGCCATCACCGGATCGCGCGTTCGTAACTACGACGGTTTGGGTGGCCAGCTGCTCTTCGCGTGGATGCACCAGCACCACGTTCTACACTGGACCGATACCAAACTACGTATCGACTGGGACCAGGTTCCAGAAGTCGTCGCTGCGCTCGGAGATGCAATTGACGAACTGTACTGGAAGTCCATCGACCGCCCGAAGCTGGCCCATTGGCTAGCGGCGTACGAACTGGTTGCGAACACCGTGACTCCAAACCCTGCCTCACAGTGGGCCAAGGGACCACAGGCCCTGCCACTGACTGCTCCCCTTCGTGAAATCACGGACCAAGTAATGGATGATGAGTTCCCTTTGTCCATGTTCTACGAGGCGCTAAATAAGAAGATGGCCAGCGTCATCGAGTCGACCAAGGGCATGACCGGAGCATCGGAAATCTAGGACTCCTGCCTTAGGCTAGGAATTGTGAGCAAAGAAAGACTCTTCTTGAATCAAACACCACGTTTAGTGCTCATCGCTGGCGCCACGTCGGCTTCCGGGATCGCCTGCGCTCGCGCGCTCACGGAAGCCGGAGCGCAGGTGCTGGCGGTGGGTAGCAATCAGACTCGCCTCGATGTACGGCTGGCCTTCGCCAAAGCCCGCTACGAATGCGACCTCACTGATTTTGCGGCCGTCGAAGCATTGGCTCGACGCATCCATGAGGACCACGGTCCTATTGATTCGCTCATCCATTTAGTTGGGGGCTGGCGGGGCGGCAAGTCCATCGTCGGTCAGAGTGATGAAGACTGGGACTTCCTGCAACGCATGGTGCTGACAACACTGCGTAATACCACCCGCGCGTTTGTCCAGGATCTGCTGGACTCACCATCCGGGCGATTGGCGATCGTCAGTGCGCAGGCAGTCACTAACCCAACGCCGTCGAACGCCAACTATGGTGCAGTCAAGGCCGCCGCCGAACACTGGGTCAACGCGATCGCACGCCTGTTTAGCAAAAACGCGCCCAATGCTGCCGCGGTCAGTTGGGTGGTGAAGGCGCTGAGCGAAAAGTCGGCCGAAGATGCCCCGGCGGGACACACACCGGTGAGCTACCTGGCCCAAAGCGCCATAGATCTATTAGCCGATGATGCGGTGGCACACAACGGCACGCGCATGGTGCTGCCAAGCGCCTGATTACTGCCTGAATAAATACAGAACGCTGTTCTGAAGCTTCGCGGCCACCCGCACTTCATTCCTTTACTACAGTCCAAGGATCCATACATTATGACTTCACTTCACGACGCCAACATACGCGGCTTCGCATCCGATAACTACTCGGGAGTTCACCCTCGCATCCTTGAGGCGATCACCCGCGCCAACGGCGGACACCAAATCTCCTACGGCGAAGACCAATACACCGAGCAGCTAGGTAAGACGGCGCGCGAAATCTTTGGCGACGAGGCAACAATCTTCCCCGTCTTTAACGGCACCGGAGCCAATGTCACAGCGCTTCAGTCGTTGTTGCCACGCTGGGGTGCAGTGATTTGCGCCAGCACCGCGCATATCAACGTGGATGAGAACGGTGCCCCGGAACGAGTCGGCGGCTTTAAGCTGTTGCAGGTTCAAACGCCAGATGGCAAGCTCACCCCTGAACTGATTGATCAGGAAGCGTGGGGCTACGGCGACGAACACCGCGCACAGCCACTAGCCGTGTCCATCACCCAGGCCACAGAACTTGGCACCTTGTACACCCCGCAGGAAATTAAGGCCATCACCGATCACGCGCACAAGCTGGGAATGAAGGTGCACCTGGACGGTTCACGATTGTCCAATGCCGCGGCCGCGCTTGACGTCCCTTTGCGCGCACTGACCACCGATGCAGGGGTCGACATCGTGTCCCTCGGCGGAACCAAAAATGGCGTCCTGCTCGGCGAAGGCATCCTGACCTTGCGCAAGGAGCTCGCCGAGGACATGAAATACCTGCGCAAGATGAACATGCAGCTGGGCAGCAAGATGCGTTTCATCTCTGCCCAGCTGATCGAGCTCTACGGAACCGGTTTGTGGAAGGAACTGGCCGGCCACGCAAATGCGATGGCTGCCAAGTTGGCTCAAGCGGTTGAACAGATCGACGGCGTGGAACTGGTTTACCCAACACAAGCCAACGGGGTCTTTGCCAAGCTTCCCACCGCTGTCAGCGATGAACTGCGCAAGCACTTCCGCTTCTACGATTGGGACCGCGCAGCTGGCGAAGTGCGTTGGATGTGCTCCTTCGACACCACCGAAGAAGACGTGGCAGCGTTCATCACCAAACTTCGTGAGCTCACGGGTTCCCACGTCCCTGCTTAGGCTGAGCGCGGATCGGCGTGCCGTACCCAACCCAAGGTACGGCACGTTTAGACTCAAATTGTGACCAACGATCGCCCTGCCTCAGCCATCCCGAGCGCCTTCGCCAAGGCCCTGGAAGAGCTGTCGCACGCCAAGGTACGCAAAGAACTGAAGTTCACCGAAATCCCGGCCCCCGGTCTGCTTGCACCGTTTGCCCTGGCGCTCAGCGGCGACGTGGTCGATACGGTTTCGCCCGATCACGGTCCCCACGGACAAGAGATCGGCCGCACCCCGTTCCTGCAGTCGCAGGAGCAACTAGCTACCGGACGATTCATCCTCTTATTTGATCCGGCCGGCCAAGAGTTATGGGATGGCCAGTTCCGCATCGTCACCTATGTGCGTGCACGCTTAGATCACGACATGGGGCAGGACGCGATGCTCGCGTCGGTCGCCTGGTCGTGGCTGGAAGATTCCCTGCGTGAGCGTGAAGCGTTCCACCATTTGGCCGGAGGGACTGCCACCCGGGTCATTTCAGAATCTTTTGGCAACCTGCGCGGGGAACAAGACCACATTGACATCGAACTGCGCGCTTCATGGTCGCCGGATTCAGAGGACCTCGGACCGCATTTGAGTGCGTGGGCCGACCTGGTATGCACCTTTGCCGGGCTACCACCGTTGCCCGAAGGTGTTGAGCAACTGCCACACCGTCGACTTAGTTAAGTCTCACAAGCACATTAGAGGCGGACGGTTAGATCTAGAATAGAAGTATCATGCCGAATTCTGACGCCACCGCTTCCGCATCCTCCCCCGCAGACTCACAGTCGCCTGAACCTCAGCTGATTCCGCTCACGCATCCGCGAGACGGTATTCCTGAGGTCATCAACACCCCTGCCGCCTTGCGGCGTGCCGTGCGTGAACTCAGTGCTGGCACCGGGGATTTGGCAGTGGACACGGAGCGAGCCAGTGGATTCCGCTATGGTCAACGAGCCTTCCTGCTTCAAATCCGTCGCGAGGGCGCTGGCACGTGGTTGATCGATCCCGAAGAGCTTGATGACCTGAGCGTCCTGCGTGACTTTGTGAAGCAGCAGCCGTGGATCCTGCATGCTGCCACGCAGGACCTTCCTTGCCTTCACGAATTGGGCATGTCCCCAACCTCGTTGTTTGACACCGAACTGGCTGGCCGATTGGCAGGTTTCCCACGAGTTTCACTTGGCACTATGGTGGCCGAATTACTTGGCCTGCAATTGGCCAAGGAACACTCAGCCGTTGACTGGTCCACCCGCCCATTGCCTGAAGCATGGCTAAACTACGCGGCCTTGGATGTAGAAGTTCTTGAGCAGCTACGTCAGGAAATCAGCAAAATTCTTGAAGAGCAAGGCAAGATGGACTTCGCCATCCAAGAGTTTGAATACGAACGCAATCTGCCTGACCCACAGCGAGCCGAGGAACCGTGGCGCAAGCTGTCCGGGGTCCATAAGCTCAAGGGCCGACGCAACCTAGCTATCGCCCGCGAGCTATGGCTTTCCCGCGAGTCTCTGGCCCAAAGCCAGGACGTTGCCCCAGGCCGACTCTTGCCTGATCGAGCAATTATGGCAGCTGTGGAGCAGCGCGCTGCCAGCGTTCCCGCGTTGCTTCAAATCCCGGGTTTCCATACCCGCCACGCCAAACGAGATGCTCCACGCTGGATGGATGCCATTCAGCGCGGACGACTTACCAAGGACTTGCCTGAGCTGCGCGCCAGCAAGGCCGGGTTGCCTCATCCACGTTCGTGGGCTGAGAAGAATCCGGCAGCTTCGGCTCGACTCGAAGCGGCAAAGCTTGTGCTGGCAGAGGTCAGCGAACACTGGAACATTCCGGCGGAAAACTTGCTGACCCCTAAATATCTTCGGGAACTGTGCTGGAATCCACCGGTGTTGATCAGTGCCGAGGGCATTGATGAAAAACTCGCTGAATTGGGCGCTCGTCCGTGGCAGCGAGAGTTGCTCGTAGCTGGTTTTGCGCAGGCATTTGCCGAGGTATAAGCAAAGTGTGATGGGTTGCACTTGCACTTCAAGTTACTACTGAGTAACGTATGGCTTAGGTCACAGTGATGCTGGCCACTGCCCTATGCTGGGCAGCATGAACCAACCCCAAGGAGCCCGACGGTGAGTGCCAACGCTTCGACCGTGCCCAATAACGTGCACCCTTCGCTCAACGACCGCGATGTAGTCTTCATCGACGGTGTCCGAACCCCGTTCGGCAAGGCCGGCGAGAAGGGCATCTACCACGGTACCCGCGCCGATGATCTGGCGGTCAAGGCCGTTCGCGGACTACTCGAACGCAACCCAGAAGTGCCGGCAGAAAAGATCGACGAAATTTCGATCGCCGCCACCACGCAGACCGGCGACCAGGGCCTGACCTTGGGCCGCACCGTGGGCCTTCTGGCCGGAATCCCGAAATCCGTCCCAGGCTTTGCCATTGATCGCATGTGCGCTGGCGCCATGACCGCGGTAACCGCGACTGCAGGTGGCATTGCTTTTGGCGCCTACGACATCGTTGTAGCAGGCGGCGTAGAACATATGGGCAACCACCCGATGGGTGCCGGAGCCGATCCAAACCCACGCTTCCTTTCCGAAAAGATCGTGGATCCGCAGGCCCTGAACATGGGCAACACCGCGGAAAACCTGCATGACCGCTTCCCGGCGATCACCAAGGAACGCGCTGACCGCTACGCCGTGGCCTCCCAAAACAAGCTAGCCAAGGCATACGAAAACCAGCAGATCCAGCCCGATCTGATTCCCGTCGCTGCCAAGCGTCCAGGCGAGGGCTGGTCGGTCAAGACCGCCGATGAGCCACCACGTCCAGGGACCACCATGGAATCCTTGGCAGATCTTCGCACCCCATTCCGTGCCCACGGACGAGTCAGCGCCGGCAACGCCGCTGGCCTGAATGACGGTGCCACCGCAGCCCTGCTAAGCAGCGGACAAGCAGCGCGCGAGCTCGGTCTAACGCCAAAAATGCGCATGGTCTCCTTCGCCTTCGCCGGCGTTGAACCAGACGTTATGGGCTACGGTCCAGTTCCTGCCACAGAAAAGGCTCTAGCCAAGGCAGGACTGAGCATCAAGGACATCGGCCTATTCGAAATCAATGAAGCTTTTGCCGTCCAGGTACTCTCCTTCCTCGACTTCTACGGAATCGAGCAGGATGACGATCGAGTAAACCGCTACGGTGGAGCAATCGCCGTCGGCCACCCACTGGCCTCCTCCGGCGTTCGCCTGATGACCCAGCTTGCCCGACAGTTCTCTGAAGACCACTCGGTACGGTACGGCATCACCACCATGTGCATCGGTCTGGGCATGGGTGGCACCGTCATTTGGGAAAACCCAAACCATGCAGACTTTGGCAGCAAGGCATAAGGAAGAGACAATGACTGCAAACACCAAAAACTTCGCGGCCGTCGCTGAAATGATGCACGACGAAACCGTCACTCACTCCTATGTCACGGACGTTGCTCTGCCCAGCGGCAAGACTCTCGCCCTACTGACCTTAGATAACGACCTTGACCACAAGAAGCCAACCACCCTGGGCCCCAACGGCCTGCTGGAACTTCGTGCGACCCTTGAGACTCAAGCTGCACGTGCCAAGGCCGGCGAAATCCACGCTTTGGCCATTACGGGAAAGCCCTACTTCCTCATCGCCGGTGCCGATTTGTCCGCGGTCACCCGACTGAGCGAACCAGATCAGGCCACGGCCATGGCAACTTTGGGTCACTACACCTATGAGCTACTTGCCGATTTGGGCGTTCCAACTTTCGCTTTCATCAACGGGCTAGCCCTCGGTGGCGGTCTAGAGATTGCACTGGCTTGCAACTACCGCACGGTGAGCACAGCAGCTGGCGCTTTGGGTCTTCCTGAAGGATTCCTCGGATTGATTCCAGGGTGGGCCGGCGTCTACCGCCTGCCACGTCTGGTCGGTCCCGAAAATGCCTTGAAGGTCATGATCGAGAATCCTCTGAACAACAACCGCACGCTCTCAGGCCCTGCGGCCTACAAGATGGGTGTGGCTGATGCGTTGTTCGAGCCAGCAGATTTCATCGAACACTCAACCGGGTTTGTTGATTCAGTACTCACTGGAACCACGCAGGTCCAGCGTCCCAACGCCGTGGATCCGAGCGAACCGGAGGTGGCCCGCCGCTGGTTGGAAGCCGCCGATCAGGCAGAAAAGTTTGTTGATGCCAAGCTTTCCGGGGCAGCACCGGCACCATACAAGGTGCTCGAAGTATTCCGAAAGGGTCTGACTCTTTCGCAGCCTGACTCCGCCAAGCTTGAAATTGAAGCTCTGACCGGTCTGATGCGTACACCTCAGTTCCAGAACACTGTTTACGCGTTCTTGGATCTAGTACAGAAGCGTGGCAAGCGACCAGCAGGCGCACCGGATGCCAAGCTTGCGCGCCCGGTGACCAAGGTGGGCGTTGTTGGTGCCGGCCTGATGGCAAGCCAGCTCGCGCTACTGTTCGTCCGTCGACTCAATGTACCGGTGGTCATCACCGACTTGGACCAGTCACGCGTAGACAAGGGTATTGCCTACATCCATGGTGAGATCGACAAGCTACACAGCAAAGGTCGCATGAGCCAAGATGGCGTCAATCGCTGCAAGGCACTGGTTTCAGGATCGGTAACCAAGGAAGCGTTTGCCGATGCTGACTTTGTTATTGAAGCCGTATTCGAAGAGCTCTCGGTTAAGAAGCAGGTCTTTGCCGAAGTTGAAGCCGTGGTCTCCCCCGACTGCGTCTTGGCCACCAATACGTCCTCACTATCCGTGACCGAGATGGGCCGCGATCTTAAGCACCCAGAGCGGCTGGTTGGATTCCACTTCTTCAACCCGGTAGCACTGATGCCATTGCTGGAAATCGCAGCCACCGAATGGACCAACGAGACGTCGCTGTCCACGGCGTTTGTGGTCGGCAAGGCACTGAAGAAGACCACTGTGAAGACCCAAGATTCGGCGGCCTTTGTGGTCAACCGCGTATTGCTTCGACTGATGAGCGAAGTCCAGGCTGCCTTCGATGAAGGTACCGACGCACAGACTGCGGATTCTGCCTTGGCACCTATGGGTCTGCCAATGAGTCCGTTCACCCTGTTGGCCATGGTTGGCTTGCCAGTGGCTCAGCATGTGAACAAATCTTTGAACGCTGCTTTTGGAGACCGCTTCGCTGTCTCTGAAAACCTGCAGAAATTGATCGATGCAAAGATCACTGCACTGTGGGTGAAGAACGAGGACGGCTCTCAGGAACTGAACCCTCAGGCAGCACCATTGTTGACTCAGGGAGAGAAGCCCTCGACCAAGGAAGAGATTCTGCTTCGGGTGCAGGATGCTCTGGCAGAAGAGATCGGACTGCTGCTCAAAGAAAACGTTGTGGCCGAAGCGGCCGATGTTGATCTTTGCATGATCACCGGTGCCGGCTGGCCAATGCACCTCGGCGGAATCACTCCTTACCTTGACCAGGTTGGAGCCGCGGAACGAGTGAACGGCAAGAAGTTCAACAGCTAGAACTTAGCGAACATTGGGCCTCAATCCATTAGGGTTGGGGCCCAACGTCGTAGTGACAGCAATTAATTAATTTCCAATTCCTTAGCACCGTCACAGCGACTTCTGTCAGAATAAACCCATGAGTGACTTCGCCTTACCAGCACGCCGCACCATCATGTGCGCTTCTGCAGCCCTTGGTTCCGCCGCATTGTTGACCGCTTGCGGTGACGGACATTCGGAAGCTGATACCCCCGAGGCCTCTGCCGCACCGAAGCCAACCGGTGAAGGGCAGAAAGTCATCAAGCTGTCCGATCTTGAAGTCGGTGCACGCACTTCCGTTCAGGCAAAACATCCCTCTGGCGCGGAAATACCAGTACTGCTGTTCCGCCCAGATGAAAAGTCTGTACTGGCCTTCTCCAGCGTCTGCACACACCAAGGTTGTGTAGTCACCCCCGATTCAAGCAAAGATGATTTCTTCTGCGCTTGCCATGGCTCTCGGTTTAAGCCGGCTGATGGAACCGTTCTTGATGGTCCTGCCGTCGCCCCGTTGGCCAGGTACGCTACCGAAATCACCGACGGTCAGGTCGTTGTGTACGTAACTGAAAGCAAGTAAAAAAGCTTCAGCGCAAAAATTGAGAGGTTGCAACCCTTTAGGGTCGCAACCTCTCAGTTTAATTATTGGTCCGAGCTAGTGGTTCTTCAGACTAGAACAGGGCCACTTTGGTCGGCGCCGGGAAGATCTCATCAAGTTCCTTGCGCTCTTCTTCTGTCGGTACCCAACGTACAGCTTGAGCATTCATCTGGATCTGCTCGGGACGAGTGGCGCCAGCAATCACAGAAGTGACTGGTTCCTGTGCGGCCAACCATGAGAAGGCAAGCTCGATTGGTGCCAGATCGCGCTGCTGGGCGAACTGGGCGAAGCGATCAAGCTGTTCAAAGTCGGAGGTCTCGACCAATTGCTGTCGAGCATGGGTGAGGCGGCTACCAGCAGGTGCATGGCCCTTTGAATATTTTCCGGTGAGCAGGCCGTTAGCCAATGGGAAGTACGGAAGCACGCCGAGGCCAAATTCGCGGGCGGCTGGCAGGACTTCCAACTCGGCGCGGCGATCAATCAAGTTGTAATGATTTTGCGCCGAGATGAATCG
>Ga0308166_1001108_pt1 | contig 30231 bp, 25 predicted proteins | sample PhyCR2_2_FD_202137 | JGI IMG/M metagenome (GOLD analysis project Ga0308166, IMG submission 202137) | Phyllosphere microbial communities from UC Gill Tract Community Farm, Albany, California, United States - DLSLCC.R2 | ecosystem: Host-associated > Plants > Phyllosphere > Unclassified | place... | reverse complement strand
CATGATGACCAAGCTCATCGAGCGCAACACGGCCATCCCGACCAAGCGCAGCGAGACCTTCACCACGGCAGACGACAACCAGCCGTCCGTCGCGATCCAGGTCTTCCAGGGCGAGCGCGACTTCACTCGCGACAACAAGCCGCTGGGCACGTTCGAGCTCACCGGAATCGCCCCGGCTCCCCGTGGCATCCCGCAGATCGAGGTCACGTTCGACATCGACGCCAACGGCATCGTGCACGTGTCCGCCAAGGACAAGGGCACGGGCACGGAGAAGTCGATCGTCATCTCCGGCGGCTCGTCGCTGTCGAAGGAGGACATCGAGCGCATGGTTCGCGAGGCCGAGGAGCACGCGGCCGAAGACAAGGCACGCCGTGAGGCCGCCGAGGTCCGCAACCAGGCCGAGACCCTCGCGTACTCGATCGACAAGCTGATCACCGAGAACGACGACAAGCTGCCCGAAGACGTCAAGACCGAGGTCAAGGCCGACGTCGACGCGCTCAAGACGGCGCTGGCCGGCGAAGACGACGAGGCCGTGAAGACCGCGTTCGACAAGCTGAACCAGTCGCAGGGCAAGATCGGCGAGGCCATCTACGCACAGTCCCAGGCCGAGGGCGCTCCGAGCGCCGACGCCGCGGGCGAGGCTCCGGCCGATGACAGCTCCTCCGACGAGGACGTCATCGACGCCGAGGTCGTCGACGACGAGGACGAGAAGAAGTAATCATGACGGACAAGAACTTCGAAGGTGACGACGAGGTTCGCAGCGAGGGGTCGGATGCTCAGGCATCCGGCCCCGCGCCGCAGAATCCCGACTCGCGCGAGGCCGCGGCCGCAGAAGGATCCGACGAGACGCCGGTCGACGGCGCCCCCGACGATCTGACGGTCGACGACATCCTCGGCGCCACCCAGACCGGCGAGGCCGCGGCAGAGGATGCTGTGCTCGCCGACCTGGAGTCGACGCTGCTGAACGACCTCAAGCGCCTCCAGGCCGAGTACGCCAACTACCGCCGCCGCACCGAAGAGCAGCGTCAGGTCGAGATCGAGCGCGCGAAGGGCGAGGCCGCCAAGGGCCTCATCCCTGTGCTCGACGATCTCGATCGCGCCGCTCAGCACGGTGACCTGGTCGAGGGCACGCCCTTCGCCGTCATCGCCGGCAAGGTGCGCACGGTGGTCGAGCGGCTCGGTGTCGTCTCGTACGGTGAGAAGGGTGAGGAATTCGACCCTCAGCGCCACGAGGCGATCTTCCAGCAGCCCACGCCGGGCGCCGACAAGACCACGGTGCTCGAGGTCGTCGAGGTGGGTTACCGCCTCGGTGATGTCGAACTGCGTCCCGCGAAGGTCGTCGTCGCCGTACCCGCAGAGTAGGTGATCGATGGCTAGCCAGGACTGGTTCGACAAGGACTTCTACAAGACCCTCGGGGTCTCGAAGGACGTCAGCGACGCCGATCTCAAGAAGACGTACCGAAAGCTCGCTCGCAAGTATCACCCGGATTCCAATCAGGGTGATGAGAAGGCCGAGGCGAAGTTCAAAGAGGTCAGCGAGGCGTACTCGGTGCTCTCTGACGCCGAACAGCGCAAGGAGTACGACGAGATCCGCGCGATGGGCTCGGGCGCCCGCTTCACGGCGGGAGGCGCGGGTGCAGGCGGCTTCGAAGACGTCTTCAGCCGGTTCGGGCAGCAGGGGCGCGGACAGCAGCAGGCCGCGGACTTCGAGGACATCTTCGCGATGTTCAATCAGGGTCAGGGTGGCTCGTTCGGCTCCGGCCGGTTCGGGCAGACGTCTGGCGGGTACCGTGGCTTCGGGGGTCCCCAGAAGGGCGCCGACGTCACGGCCCGCACCACGCTCGACTTCGCCACCGCCGTGCAGGGTGAGACCATCAGCCTGCAGGGCGACGACGGCAAGCCATTCAAGGTGAAGATCCCTGCCGGTGTCGCCGATGGACAGAAGATCAGGCTCCGCGGACGCGGCCGCCCCTCGCCCGACGGCGGGGAGAACGGCGATGTCGTGGTGCAGATCGCGGTGCGACCGCATCCGGTGTTCACCCGCGAAGGACTGAACCTGCGCGTGGTCGTGCCGGTGACCTTCACCGAGGCCGCGCTCGGCGCGACCATCGAGGTCCCGACGCTCGCCGGAGACACGGTCAAGCTGCGGGTCGCCCCGGGCACCCCGTCGGGCCGCGTGCTGCGCGTCAAGGGCCGCGGTGTGACCACGGCGAAGGGCACGGGCGATCTGCTCGCCGAGCTGCAGATCGCGGTGCCGTCGCACCTCGACGAGGCCGCTCGGGAGGCGCTGGAGAAGTTCCAGGCGCTCGAGCCCTCCGAGAACCCGCGCGCCGACCTCATGGCCAAGGCGCGCCGGTAGAGAATCTGACGACGACGACGACGATGATGACGACGAGCGCGAGCACCGAGGGAGAGGTGATCCACCGTGGCTGACCAGGGACTGGATGCCGACACCCCGGTGTTCGCGATCGCCGTCGCCGCCGAGCTCGCAGGCATGCACCCGCAGACCCTGCGGCAGTACGACCGCATCGGACTCGTGGTGCCAGGCCGCACATCCGGCGGCTCGCGCCGCTATTCCACCCGCAACATCGAGCAGCTCCGCGAGGTCGCCCAGCTGTCGTCCGAGGGCGTGAGCCTCCCCGCCATCGCCCGACTCCTCGATCTGGAGGACGAGAACCGGATGCTCCGGCGCCGCGTCGCGGAACTCGATGCCGCCCTGCGAGCCGAGCGAGAGAGCCGCCCCGGCGTCCGCGTGTTCGCCGCCGGTGCGTCGGGTGTCATCCCCATGCCCAGCGGCCGCCGCATGCGCCGCTCCGCCGAGGTCGTCCTCTGGCATCCGGGCAGCGGGCGGGACTGACAGCTCGCGGCTCGCAGGGTGCAGCCGGCACGCGTCGTCCACCCGCGCGCGGTATCGTTGCGACACGATGAGGATGACGCGTCGCACACTGCTGATCGGCGCCGGAGCCGGTGTCCTGGGAGTCCTGCTGGCCTCCTGCACGCCCGAGCCGGCGCCGTCGCCCACGCCCGACAGCTCGCCGACCCCGAAGCCGACAGGCGACGCGATCGCCCCGGCGGCGTTCGCCCGAAGCTCGTGGTCGACCGATCCTTTCGCGCTCGGCGCCGCGAGCTTCACACCGGTCGGCACGCAGGCAGCCGCCCGCGACGCACTGGCCGAGCCGATCGACGACCGCCTCTTCCTGTCGGGTGAGGCGACAGACGCCGAGGCTCCCGGCACGATGGCGGCCGCTCTGCGTTCCGGCGAACGGGCGGCCGCACAGCTTCTGCGGGCGGCGGACTCGGGTGAACGGGTCGCGGTCATCGGCGCAGGACTGGCGGGCGCGACCGCGGCCTCGCGGCTCGTCGCCGAGGGGCTGCAGGTCGCGGTCTTCGAGGCGCGCGACCGCGTCGGCGGCCGCATCCACTCGGTCGTCGACGACAAGGCCTGGCCGTTCCCGGCTCAGCTCGGAGGCTGGCTCTTCGGCGCCTCCGACAGCAGCCTGCTCGACTCGTTGAACGCGCTCGACGTCCGCATCGCGCCGATCGCCGGATCACTGTGGCGATCGAGCGAGGGTGACGTCGGTGCCGTGTCCGCCGAGCCCGTGCAGGCCGCCATCACGACCGCGCAGCAGGGCCTCACCGACACCTCGCTCGAGGACGCACTCACCGCTGCCGGCGCCGATCCGACCGAACCGGGGCTCGCGGCCCTGCTGGCCTCGATCGCGGCATCGTCCGGAGCCGACGCCGACGAGACCTCGACCTGGTTCCCGCCGTCCCTCCCCGCCGACGAGTACAGCGCACCGCTCGGCGATCTGACCCCCGTCATCGAGGGCCTGCTCGAGGGCGCCAAGCTGAGTCTGTCGTCGCCGGTCGGCCGTGTCGCATACGACGAGGCCGGGGTCAGTCTGGGCATCGCCTCAGGCGAATCGCTGTCGTTCGACCGGGTGCTCATCACCGTGCCTCTCGGGGTGCTCAAGAGCGAGGGGCTGCAGTTCGCCCCCGCGCTGCCGTTCGGCCACCGCGGGGCGATCGACGACCTCGGCATGGGGCGCATCGAGACGGTATGGCTGCGCTTCGACGAGCCGCTCATCGCGGCGACCCCGCCGGCGGAGGGCGAGGGCGAGACGGACGCCGCCGCCGAACCCGCGATCTGGCATGTCGTCGGCGGCGACGCGTCGATCCGCACCTGGATCAACCTCGCTCCGGCGACGGGCGAGAATATCGTGGTGGGCCTGGTCGGGGGAGACGCGGCGTCGGACTTCGCCGAGCTCGACGACCGGAAGGCGCAGGAAGCGGCCATCGCGTCGCTCGCGCCCTTCCTGGTGGCGCCCGCCTGAACGGCGTCCGCGGCTGCCCGCCGGACTCGCGGCTCAGACCTCGGGGCGCTCGTGGCCCCGCCGCTGCATCCGGCTGACGAGCACGATCACGGTGGCGACCAGTGCGAAGATCGCGAGCGCGATGCCGCTGGTGATGAGGAACTCCGGCGGGCCCGACACCTGCCGCGGATCGAGGAAGTAGTACGGGTACCAGCCCACCGAGGGGCCGCGCCACAGGGTCACGCCGCCCCATGCGAGCGGGAACGCGAGCGCCGTCGGCACCACCCACCACGGCACTCCTCGGTGCCCCGGGGTGAGCACCCAGGCCAGGGCCGTGCAGGCGGGCAGCCAGAAGTGGAGCACCTGATCCGACCACGGCACGTCGACGTGGATGCCGCGGAGACCTGCTTGCCAGACGATCAGAGCGAAGGCGAGGCCGGCGGTGATCGTCCAGGTGAGCACGAGAGCCAGCGACACCGTGAACCATCGCGGATCGGTCGCGCGGAGGAACGCCAGCACCGCCCCGATCAGCAGCACCACGACGAGTGCGCAGTTGGACTGCACGGTCAGATACGCGAAGAAGTTCTCGCCCGCGATGGTGCGTGAGCTCAGTCCCCAGAAGAGCCTGTGCACGAGTGCGACCGTGCAGACGGTGGCGGTGACCAGGCGCAGCACGCCGAAGAGCGATCGTGCCCTCACCTTCGCCCCTGCCCCTTCCCGGCTGCGCCCATCGTCGTCCTGCGCGCGAACCGCGCCACCCGGCGAGTCTACGGAAGGCCGCGGGGGCGGGGGCTGCGGCGACCCGCATTCAGGAGATGGAAAAGTGCTCTTCCTAGCGTGAGAGCAGGGATCGCCCCTGCTCCGCGCCTGGCGCGCGGTGTCCTGCCACGAAGGAACACCTCCTCATGACGAACACCACCCGCCCCTCTGCCGCCGCCTCGCTGGGACTGCTCGTCCTCCGCGTCGTGGTCGGCGCCGTCTTCGCCGCTCACGGAGCGCAGAAGGTCTTCGAGTACACCCTCCCCGGAACCATCGGCAGCTTCGCAGGCATGGGCATCCCTCTGCCCGAGATCGCGGCTCCGGTCGTCGCCTTCATCGAGCTGATCGGCGGCATCCTGCTGGCCCTCGGCCTCTTCACGCGCCCCGTCGGCATCCTGCTCGCGATCGACATGATCGTCGCCCTGTTCGCGGTGCACCTTCCGGCCGGCCTCTGGGTCGGCGAGGGCGGCTACGAGTTCGTCGCGGTGCTCGGCGTCGCGGCTCTGGCGCTCGCGTTCACCGGTGCGGGCCGCTTCTCGCTCGACGGCGCATTCCTGCGCGGCCGCGTGCCCGCCTGGCTCAGCTGACCACGAGGTCGTGTGCGGCGCGAGCCGAGCGAGGGAGCGCCGCAGCGGCGCTCCCTCCGCTGTGTCACCCGTGTGTATCCTGTCAACAGTTAACAGGAGGTCACCGTGACACAGACCGTCAAGCGCGGAGAGTCCCTCGGCGCCCAGGTGGCGCAGGTCCTGCGCCAGCGCATCGTCCGCGGAGAGCTGGCGCCCGGTGCGCGCATCACCGAGGAGGCGCTCGCAGAGGAGTTCTCGGTGAGCAGAGGGCCGATCCGCGACGCGCTCACGCAGCTCAGCTTCGAGAAGCTCGTCGAGGTGCAGCGCCCACGCGGCGTCTACATCACCGGGCTCTCGCAGGACGACGTCGATCAGCTGTACAGCCTGCGCGGCGCTCTCGAGCAGCTGGCGCTCTCGCGGGCGATGAGGGTCGATGACGACGCGCGCTGGGCGGCGATGGCCGCAGCTGTCGGACGGATGGGAGCTGCAGCCGACAGCGGCGACCACGCGGCATTCGTCGCCGCAGACCTCGAGTTCCACTCGGAGATCTACGCCTTGGCCGACCACCCGCGACTGCAGGGTGCCTGGAGTCAGTATCTGCCGACCTTCGCCTCGCTCCTCGAGGTCACGATCAACCACGACGACGACCTTCACGAGTCGTCCGATGACCACGTGAAGCTGATGGACGTGATGCGATCCGGCAGCCCCGAGGAGGCGGCCGCGGTGCTGACCGCGCATCTCGACGGCGCGCGGGATCGGATGCTGAGCGAGCTCGCCGACCGACCCGCCTGACGCGTCGCCGTCGCCTGATCAGGCCGGCCCGATGCGATGGCCGGAGCCCGGATCACGAGCTTCAGTGTTGACTGTTAACAGTCAACACTGGTACCGTCGGGCATGTCGACAACAAGGTCGACCCACGTAGAGGAGCAAAGATGCCCCGTATGCGCATCACCCGGACGGCCGCCGCGATCGCGGCCGTCGCCGCCACCGCCCTCGTCCTGTCGGCCTGCACCAAGGTCGAAGAGGGTGAGGATGCGGCATCCGCCTTTCCCGAGAACGACATCCGCCTGATCATCCAGGCCAACCCCGGCGGCGGGTCCGACCTGTCGTCCCGCGCCCTCGCCACCGAGCTCGAGGGCATCCTCGGCGTCAGCGTCATCCCCGAGAACATGCCGGGGGCGGCGGGCGCGCTCGCCATGGAGTACGTCGGCGCGCAGGACCCCGACGGCTACGTGATCGGCTTCGCGCCGGTCGAGATCGCCATGCTGAACACCACCCAGAGCGCGAACGTGCTGCCGGAGGACTTCGACCTCCTCGGCCAGATCATGCTCGCCCCCGGCGTCATCACGGTGGGCGCGAGCAGCGGTATCGAATCGTTGGAAGACCTCGTCGCGCAGGCGAAGTCCGGGGCCGTCACGGTCGCGAACTCCGGTGCCGGATCGATCTGGGAGGCCGCGACGATCGGCCTCGGTGATGCGACCGGGTCGACCTTCACGCCGGTGCCCTATGACGGGGGAGCCACCGCCGTCGCAGCCGCGGCCTCCGGCGAGACGGTGGCCGCAGTCTCCGGGCTCGGCGAAGCACTCGCGCAGGGCGAGGCCGTGCGCATCCTCGGCGTCATGAACGACGAGCGCCACCCCGACGCCGAAGACGTGCCCACGGTCGACGAGGCGATCGGTGAAGATGTGGTCTTCGGCGGGTGGGGCGGCATCTACGCTCCGAAGGGCCTGCCGGAGGACGTGAAGAGCGAACTCGAAGCCGCCGTCAAGGAGGCCGTCGAGTCCGACGGCTACCAGCAGTTCCAGAAGGACGCCGGCAACCTCGTGGTCTACCGCGACTCGGCCGAGTGGACGACCTTCGTGAACGAGCAGTTCGACCTCTTCAAGGACCTCCTGGGCTGACCGGCCCGGGAACGCGGGGCCGGTCTCATCGCCGGCCCCGCACCATCCCCGCCGCAGGTCAGATCAGGGAAGGAGAACCATGTCCCACGCCGATGCCACCCCCGCGGTCGAGCGGGTCGAGCAGAACGAACACCAGGGCGCACCCGCGTCGAGACCGCTCGAGATCGTCTTCGGGGTCGTCTCCCTGTCCTTCAGTGCGGGCTACCTGTTCCTCGCCACGCAGATCCCGCTGCGTCGCGAGGCCCTCCCCGGCCAGATCGACGCACGCTTCTGGCCCATGGTCATCGCCGTCACGGCGGTGGTCGTCTCGCTCGCGATCCTCGCGATCGCGATCACCCGACCCGCTCCCGATCGTGAGGATCTCGACCGCATCCAACCGGGGGGAACGATGAGGGTCATCGCCACCCTCGCGATCGCCGGTGCCTTCATCGCGGTCTGGTCGCTGGGATCCGTCATCCTGTTCGGCTACCGCATCGAGGTCTTCCCGATCGCCGCAGCCGTGCTCATGGCCGCCCTCCTGCTCCTCTACGGCCACCGCCGCTGGCTGAGCCTGATCATCTACTCCGTCTCCGTCACGGCGTTCGTCTACGTCGTGTTCGGCATGCTCCTGAGGATCCCGCTGTGAACGCGCTCATGGAGGGGCTGAACTCGCTCCTCGACATCTCGATCCTGCTCTACATGCTCGTCGGGCTCCTGCTCGGCTTCATGGTCGGCGCCTTCCCCGGGATCACCGCGACCATGGCCGTGGCGCTCGCCGCCGGATTCACGCTCACGCTCGAACCCGTACAGGGCCTCGCCGTGCTGCTGACGATCTACGTCGCCGCGAACTTCGGCGACCGGGTGCCCTCGATCCTCATCAACACGCCCGGAACCCCCGCGTCGATCGCCACGACTCTCGACGGCTATCCGATGGCGAAGCAGGGGAGGGCGGGGCTCGCGCTGACGATCTCGGCGATCGTCTCGGCCGTCGGAATCCTCGCCTCTCTCGTGCTGTTCGCGGTTGCCGCCGTGCCGATCGCGAGCTTCGCCCGCGACTACTTCAAGTCGCCCGAGCTGTTCGCGCTGGTCGTCTTCGGCATCTCGATCATGATCGGCATCTCGTCGAAGTCGATGCTCAAGGGCATTCTCGCCGGTCTCTTCGGCCTCATGCTCGGCACCGTCGGGACGTACGCAGCCACCGCTGATCAGCGTTTCACGTTCGGGGTGCTCGAACTCGTCGAGGGCGTCAACTTCATCGCCGTGATCATCGGGCTCTTCGGCATCGCCGAGCTCTTCGACCAGCTGCTGACCTATCGCAAGTCCCACGTGCGTCCCATCTCGAGCCTCGGTCGCTGGTGGCCGAACCGCGCGGAGCTGAAGCAGAGCGGCCGCGCGACGGCCGTGGGCGGGGCGGTCGGTCTCGGCGTCGGCCTCATCCCGGCGGCCGGTGGAGACATCGCCGGCCTGATCGGATGGGAACGAGCCCGCAAGGCCTCGAAGCACCCCGAGATGTTCGGCAAGGGATCGATCGAGGGCGTCGCGGCATCCGACACCGCGTCCAGTGCCACACTCGGCGGCTCGCTCACGACCACGATGGCGCTCGGCATCCCCGGCGACTCGGTGATGGCCGTGATGATCGGATCGATGATCATCTGGGGCATCACTCCCGGGCCCACGCTGTTCACCAACCGTCCCGATCTCGTCGTCTCGATCGTCGGCATCATGCTCGTCGCGACCCTGCTGTCTCTCGGCCTGAGTCTCGTGCGCATGAAGGGCATGGTGAGGCTGCTCGATGTGCCGCAGCCGTACCTGTGGAGCGGCATCCTGATCTTCTGCATCATCGGCACGTACGCCACCTCGAACAGCCTCTCGACGGTCGTGACGATGCTCGTCTTCGGCGTGATCGGCGTGCTGCTCAAGCGGATGCAGGTGCCCGCGGGCCCGATCGTGCTCGGTCTGCTGCTCGGCCCGCTCGCCGAGGAGAACCTGGCTCGCACCCTGGCGATCCTGCCGACTCGACCGTTCTTCGAGGTCGTGAGCCCGATCGCGATCGTGCTGCTCGCTCTCGCGGTGCTGTCGATCGTGATGCCGGCCATCCGGGCCGCCCGTACACCCCGTGCCGAGCGCGGTTCCCTCGAGGACTCGATCCTCGATGCCGAGAGCCGGGAGCAGATCGAGAAGGCACACGGCGAGCTCGCCGCCGACCCCGACCTGCTCACGTCGACCGTGCGCAACGTCGACACCTCAGCCCGCGCCGCCCGCAAGGCCCGCAAGAACTCCAAGGAGAACGAGAAGTGACCCGCTACGACATCCTCACCGCCGTGCCCACGGCCTTCCACAGCGACGGCGCGCTCGACCTCGAGGGATCGCGTGCGATCTTCCGGTTCGTCGCCGAGTCGGGCAACGAGGGCGCCTTCGTGCTCGGCACGACGGGCGAGTTCCCCGCGGTCGACGCGACCGAGTTCGCCGCGATCGTCGAGGCTGCGCTGGCCGAGCTGAAGGACCGCATGCGGGTCGTGGTGCACGTCGGCCAGCCCAGCACGTTCGAGGCGCTGCGTCTCGTCGACATCGCCAAGGGGCTCGGCGCGACGGAGTTCGCAGCCCTCACGCCGTACTACCTCAAGGCGACGGACGACTCGATCTACGACTACTTCGCGGCGCTGTCTGACGCGATCGGCGACGGTCGGCTCTACGTCTACATCTATCCGGCGCGCAGCGGCAACCCGGTCTCGGTCGAGCTGCTCGCGCGCCTCGCGGAGCTGCCGAACGTCGTGGGGGCCAAGGTCAGCGAGCTCTCGCTCGAAGAGATCGCCGCGTACCGCGCCGCGGTCCCGGCCGACTTCGATCTGTACACGGGGGCCGATCGCGACCTGATCGCCGCGGTGCGGGTCGGCGCGCAGGGGGTCGTCTCGGGCGTCTCGTCGGTCACCCCCAAGCCCTTCCGCGCTCTGGCAGACGCCGGTCGTTCAGGAGACGCCGACGCGATCGCCGCAGCTCAGGCCGCGGTCGACGACGTCGTCTCGCTCATCGGCGGAGACATGGCTCGCATGAAGGAGGCGTACCGGGTGCTCGACGTCGTCGACACGCACTGCCGCATGGCGATCGCGGAGCCGACGGATGCCGAGCGCCGGGCCGTGGCTCAGGTGGTGGCCGCGCACCGCTAGCAGAGTCGGTCGTTCTCATAGCCGACACGGGGGAGGATGGGATCATGTCCGTCAACCCGTACGATTCCCGGCCGTGGCTCGACTCCTACGCGGAGGGTGTCCCTGCCGATATCGAGACCCCGTCCCAGACGCTGACCGAGATGATGACGGCGAGCGTCCGGACGTTCGGCCGACGACCGGCGCTCGAGTTCTTCGGCGCCGTCACGACCTACCGCGAGCTCGGCGATCAGATCCTGCGCGCCGCCGAGGGGCTGAGGCGTCTCGGCGTGCGCAAGGGCGACCGGGTGGCGCTCGTACTGCCCAACTGCCCGCAGCACGTCGTGGCGTTCTACGCGGCGCTGCGCCTCGGCGCGATCGTCGTGGAGCACAACCCGCTCTACACGGCCAGGGAGCTGCGGCACCAGTTCGAGGATCACGGCGCCCAGGTCGCGATCGTCTGGGACAAGACGGTCGACACGATCGCGGACTTCCCCGCCGACCTCCGGGTCGAGCACATCGTGAGCGTCGATCTGACGGAGGCCATGCCCGCGTCGCAGCGGTTCCTGCTGCGGCTGCCCATACCGAAGGCGCGAGCATCGCGGGCGAAACTCACCAGCACCCCGAAGGCGCGCAGAGCGCTGCCCTGGAAGAAGCTGGTCGACCATCGCGCGCTCTCCCGGCGCGTCGACGCCCCGAGACTCGACGACACCGCGCTGCTGCAGTACACGAGCGGCACGACGGGGGTTCCGAAGGGCGCGATCCTCACTCACGAGAATCTGCGGGCCAACGCGATGCAGGGTCAGGCCTGGGTGCCGGGGCTCGTCGCCGGCGAGGAGACGTTCTACGGGGTGCTGCCGCTGTTCCACGCCTACGGCATGACGCTGTGCCTGACGTTCGCCATGAGCATCGGCGCGAAGCTGGTGCTGTTCCCGACGTTCGACCTCGATTTGGTCACGAAGGCGGCGCGCACGAGCCCTGCGACCTTCCTGCCCGCCGTGCCGCCGATCTACGACCAGCTGGCGCGCGCGGCATCCCGAGGCACGATCGACCTGTCGACGGTCCGATTCGCGATATCGGGCGCGATGAGTCTGCCGGTGGCCACGGTGCAACGCTGGGAGGAGGCGACCGGCGGCCTGCTCGTCGAGGGCTACGGCATGACCGAGAGCTCGCCTGTCGCGCTCGGCAATCCGATGGGTCGCAGTCGCCGCCCCGGGACGGTGGGCGTGCCGTTCCCGAGCACGGAGATCCGCGTCGTGGACACGGCCGACACTGATGTCGACGTTCCGGTGGGCGAGCGGGGCGAGTTGCTCGTCCGCGGCCCGCAGGTGTTCCAGGGATACTGGCGCCGACCGGGCGAGACCGCCGACGTGCTGCTCGCCGACGGATGGCTGCGCACGGGCGACATCGCCGAGGTGTCGGTCGACGGCTTCGTGACGATCGTCGACCGCCTCAAGGAGCTCATCATCACCGGCGGGTTCAACGTGTCGCCGAGCGAGGTGGAGGATGCGCTTCAGGCGCACCCCGACGTGGCCGCGGCAGCCGTGGTCGGTCTTCCGCGATCGAGCGGCGGAGAAGAGGTCGCCGCCGCCGTGGTGCTCCGCGACGGCGCGACGCTCGACGCGGGGGCGCTCCGGGACTTCTGCCGCACGAGGCTCACCCCCTACAAGGTTCCCAAGCGCATCGTCGCGATGGACGACCTCCCGCGTTCGCTCATCGGCAAGGTGCTGCGTCGTCAGGTGCGGGATCGGATGCTCGCCGGCTGAGGTCGAAGGTCATCTGACCCTGGTTTTCTGAAATCGATTTCGCTAGGTTCGGGAGGACACACTCCGCTGATCGAGGAGGATCATGCCCCGTGTCCCATACGCATCACGTCGTCGCATCGCCGTCGCGACATCCGTCGTCCTGGGTCTTGCGCTCATCGGCTGCTCGGGAGGTGGCGGCGTGAGCATCGACCCTGATCCTGACAAGCCGTTCGTGCTCGAGGGTGTGTCGAACCTCACCGAGATCGCGCAGCTCACCGGCCCCGACGCCATGAACGACACCGCAGCGGTCTCGGTGGCCGGCACCGACCTCGGGTCGATGACGAACGTCGGCGACCGCACGTTCTTCTTCTTCGGCGACACCTTCGGCGAGCGGGATCCCGAGTCGATCGGCGGTCAGGGAGGGTTCTGGCGGTCCAACGTCGCGGCCTGGACCACCGATGACGACCCCACTGACGGCATCGACTTCGAGGGGTGGGTGGAGGACGACATCGGCCTGGCCGCCGCCCTGATCGAGGGGGATCACGATGCCAACGGAGCGGGAGGAGAGGTCACGAAGATCCCGACCTACGGGTTCGCGATCGGCGAGACGATCTACGTGTCGTACATGTCGGTGAAGTTCTGGGGCGAGCCCGGCGCATGGGACGCCAACCACGCGGCTCTGATCGTCTCGCGCGATGGCGGCGAGAGCTGGTCGCCGATCGAGGGCGTCGAATGGCCGGGCGAGTCGAACTTCGTGCAGGTCGCGACGGCCGAGGTGTCAGAGGGCGGAGAGGACTGGATCTACTTCTGGTCGATCCCGTCCGGCCGTTTCGGCGGAGTGCAGCTCATGCGCGTGCGTGCCACCGAGGAGGCTGTCGAGGACCAGAGCGAGTACTCGTACTTCGCCGGGCTCGAGGGCGAGGCGCCCCGATGGAGCAGCGACATGGCGGATGCCGAGACGATCGTCGACGGCACGATCGGCGAGCTCTCGGTGATGTGGTCGACCTACCTCGAGCGCTGGATCATGACGTACTCGGACGCCGGCAGCGCATACATCCGGGAGGGCATCACGCCCTGGGGGCCATGGGGCGACCCGATCGAGCTCGTGTCGGGAAGCGAGTACGAGGGGCTGTACTCGCCGTACCTGAATCCGCGCTATGTCACGGACGGGGGTCAGCGGATCCATTTCGCGCTCTCGTTGTGGGGGCCGTACAACGTCTTCTGGTTCTCGGCCGATCTCGAACGCGCCGACTGAGGAGAGCACCCGAGATCTCTTGCGCATGAAATCGATTTCGCATACTCTGGCGCATACCCGGTCACCGTGGATCGTCTGGCACGGCCGGTGTCCTTCGGTGAGAGCCGAGCACACAGCAGCGACTCGATGAGGAGTCCGTTCCTGAGGAGGAACCAATGAGAATCACCACACGCACGCGAAGGGCGGCGGTCGCCGCCGTCGGCGCACTGACGGTCGGCGCGATGCTGGCAGCCTGCGGATCCGGAACCCCCGGAGAAGCAGCAGGCGGTGGCGACGAAGAAGGCGTCACGACGATCCAGTTCTGGCACCGCAACTTCACCCCGGTGGAGAACGAGTGGTACGAGGGGATCATCAAGAAGTTCAACGAGTCGCAGGACGAGATCAAGGTCGTGGGCACGCAGGTCCCGGGCGATGCGTGGGACCAGAAGATGAAGGCCGCGCAGGCGGCGGGCAAGGCGCCCGACATCTACACGCATCCCGGCAGCATCCAGGACGCGGTCAACGCCGGTCAGCTGCACGAGCTCGACTCGATCGTGCCGGCCGATGCGCTCGCCGAGATCTCGGACGCGGCGAAGCCGGTCTCCGAGATCGACGGCACCTACTACGCCTACCCACTGCTGCTCGAGCCGCAGGCTGTTCTGTTCTGGAACACCGACATGCTCGACAAGGCGGGCGTCGACTCGACCGCAGGGCCGACCACGTGGGAGGAGCTCCTCGACGCGTGCGCCAAGATCCAGCCCACCCTCGCAGACGGGCAGTACTGCATCTCCCCGGCACAGGATGCCGCCACCTTCGCCTGGTCGACCGTCGGTCAGCAGTACAACTTCGCCGGCCACACCGCGCTCACGGACGACTGGACCAAGGCCGACATCGACGACGCGGGGTACCGCGACATGATGGAGCAGTACAAGACCCTGTGGGACAAGGGCTACATGCCCAAGCAGCCTCTCGCCGACTACGGCGGAGGCAAGGACTTCGGTGAGCAGAAGGTCGCCTTCAAGGTCTCCGGATCCTGGATGCTGTCGGAGATCGGTTCGGACTACCCGGATGTGCTCGGTCTGACCGGGATCGGACCCATGGTGAACTCCGCCGACGCCGACGGGCGCACCGCGACCACGCTCGGCAACTTCAAGTGGGTCATCGACGCCAAGACCAAGAACGCCGAGGCCGCGGGCGAGTTCCTCTCCTGGGCGATCGCCGGAGATCCCGAGAACCTGGTGCCCTTCTTCGTCGACACCCAGTTCACCAAGGCGCCGGTGCGCCAGTCGGTGCAGGATGCGGTAGCCGCCGATCCCGCCGCGGCAGACGCGCCCTGGTCGACGGTCATCGTCGACGACATCGCGCCGAACGCCATCCCCGAGCCGACGTACCCGTGGGACGTCTCGCTCGCTGTGGGCACGGCCTTCGAGTCGGTGATGAAGGGGTCCGCATCGCCCGATGCCGCGATCGAGACGGCGAACAACGCCATCCAGACGGTCATCGACCGCGAGGGTCTCGCCGACAAGGCACCCAGCGAGTAGAGCGCGAACCGGGGGTGGGCGGCGGTTCGTCCGCTCGCCCCCGGTCAGCGTCCGCTGACGACAGAAACGGGACCCAACGATGGTCAGTGCAGTCACCGAGCGCCCGGCCGCGGCGCGAGCGCGCACGAACACCCGCCGATACCGCGACACCAAGGTCGCCTACCTGTTCCTCCTGCCGCTCGTCGCCCTGCTCGCGATCTTCGTGATCTGGCCGGCGATCTATGCGGGGTTCCTCTCCTTCCAGAACTGGAGCTTCTACAAGGAGCCCGAGTTCGTCGGGTTCCGCAACTTCATCGCCGTGCTGAACGACCCCCTGTTCTGGGCGTCGGTGGGGCGCGGATTCATGTTCGTCCTGATGACCGTGCCTCCGATGCTCGTTCTGGCGTTCCTGTTCGCGAGCCTCGTCGTCAGCGTGTCACGACGGTTCGCGGGCATCCTCAAGGTCAGCATCTACATCCCCACGATCATCTCGTCGGTGATCACATCGATCATCTTCGTGCTGATGTACGACTACTCCGGCGGACTCCTCAACTGGGTGCTCGGGTCGTTCGGCATCGACCCGGTGGCGTGGATCGGCGACCCGAAGTGGGCACTGCTCGCGATCGCGATCCCCGCGATCTGGCTCGGCATGGGACTCACCTCGCTGATCATGGTGGCGGCGATGGTCGACATCCCCACGGAGTTCTACGAGGCCGCAGCGATGGAAGGCGCCGACTGGTGGCAGAAGACGGCGTACATCACGCTGCCGCAGATGAAGAACATCCTGCTCTACCTGCTCATCACCGGGTTCGTGGCAGCCATCCAGCAGTTCGAGCTCCCGCTGGTGATGACCGGCGGCGGACCCCTGGATTCCACGACGTTGCCGAACCTGTTCATCTTCAACCACTTCCGCAACGACATCAACGTCGGCTACTCGATCGCCGCGGCGCTGGTGATGTTCGTCGTGCTGGGCTCTGTCTCGGCCATCGTCTTCAAGTTCGTCAACTCCGAGAGGCTGGTGGACTGAGATGGTCGCCGTCATGCCCGCAGACACCACACGGGCGATCGTGCTCGCCGGCAAGGAGCCGTCGCGCCGCGCTCGCCTCCCGCGCACCCCCGGTTCGTGGGTGACCGTCGTCGGCAAGTTCATCGCCGGCGCGATCTTCCTGGTCGCGGCCCTGTTCCCGTTGGCCTGGATGGTGATCGCCGGGTTCAAGTCGAAGACCGAGGTCATCCAGACGCCGTTCCAGTTCTTCCCCGAGGTGTGGAGGTGGGAGAACTACGCGCAGATCCTCGCCGACCCGACGTTCACGCGCACGATGCTGTGGACCTTCGGCGGTGCCGTGCTCTTCACCCTGCTCACGCTCACGGTGAACTCGCTCGCGGCCTACGCCTTTGCGCGACTCGACTTCCGCTTCCAGCGCACGCTCTGGGTGATCGTGATCACCACCATGTTCATCCCCGGGATGACGATCCTGCTCACGAGCTTCATCGTGGTGACGAGACTGTCGATGCTCGACACCCTGGCCGTGCTCGTGCTCCCCGGGGCGGCGAGCGCCGGGACGGTGTTCTTCATCCGTCAGTTCTACCTCAACATCCCCGCCAGCCTCGAGGAGGCCGCGATGCTCGACGGATGCGGCCGCTTCGCGATCTTCGTCCGGATCTTCCTGCCGCTCTCCAAGCCTCCCTTCGTGGTGATGGGGATCACGGCGTTCCTCGCGTACTGGAACTCCTACGTCTGGCCGATTCTCACGATCACCACGCCGGAACGCTTCGTCGTGCAGCAGTATCTGGCCACGTTCCGCTCGGAGCGCACCACGGAGCTCGGGCTGCTCATGGCCGGCTCCGTGCTGGCCGCCGCGCCCGTGATGATCCTGTTCCTGATCTTCCAGCGCCAGATCATCGGCAACATCAAGATGGCGGGACTCAAGTAGGGCGCTGCGCGAGCTCAGTACTGCGGGATCGTCAGCTCCGCGCCGCCGCGCAGCGCCGACAGATGGGCGACGATGCCCGGCGCGGTGACGCCGGCGGCGCGGTGGGCATCGATCTCCGGCGGTCGTCCGTCCGCCACGGAGGAGACGAACTCGTGGACGAGGTGCGGATGCGAGCCGCCGTGCCAGGCTTGCAGGTCGACAGCCGGTCGCCCGCCGGGCGGCCGGTAGACGTGCGGTCTCGTGTGCGGGCGAAGAGCCTGGGGCATGGCGCCGTGGCGATCGGGAGGTGCGAGCTCCGCACGGGCGACGAGTCGACCATGGGCGGACCCGTCTGCGGGTCCGGCGGTGTGGATCACGACAGGGCCGCCCTCGGCCGACGGCCACTCCAGTGCGGCGCGGTCCAGTACGGAGCGAATCCGTCGAGATCCTGCATGTGCGCCCCGCTGAGATAGGTCAGCCGCCCGAGAGCACCGGTCTCGCGCAGGTGCAGCGCGTGCAGGTACTCCCGTTGATACAGGGCCGTCTCCATCATCATGTAGCGACCCGCTGAAGAGGATGCGGCATCGATCACGCGGGCGATGCCATCGAGGGTCGTCGCCATCGGGACGGCACTCGCGCACGAGCGACCCGACGCGAGCACCCGCAGGGTCTGCTCGACAGGGAACCGCACAGGTGACAGCAGATGCACCGCATCCCAGTCGCCTGTGGCGAGGGCCTCGTCGAGCGACGAGTACTCCGCATCCACGCCCAGCTCAGCCGACACCGCCGCCCGGCGCTGCGCGTCGGGCTCGACGAGGCCGACGCGGTGCACCTCGGGATGCAGTGCATAGAGCGGCACGAAGTCGCGACCGAATCCGGCCCCGACGACGAGCACGTCCATCATCGCGGAGGCGTCGCCCCGAGATCGGGCACCGGAGCGGTACCTAGGTGAACCTCCAGATCGTCGGGCGACGGCGTCCGGGGGCGCCGGGCGGTCGGCCGATCGAGGTAGAACAGCGCGGTCGAGGCGATGTCGTCGCGCAGCGGAAGATAGCGCCATCCGCTGCGCCATCCGAGAGCCTGGATGTCGACCTTCGGGATGCCGGTGGCGAAGTGGATCGGATCGAGCAGATGCCAGCGGTACATGCCGAAGCGCTGCTGGCTCACGTACAGGCCGTCGGGCCTGATCACCTGCGGCATCCCCAGGTACGGGGTCGAGAACTCGGTGTACCCCTGTCCGGGGATGTCGAAGTTCCACGCGCCCCCGAAGTAGTCCTCGGTGCCGGTGCCGCAGATCGTCGGGTGGTCGGTGTCGTCGTCGAGGTAGAACTTGATCTCGCCCTCGCCCCACCACCCGTTGGAGTTGACGCCCCACGCGATGTAGGTGCCGACGTACTGACCCTGACCCTCGATTCCCTCGAGGATCACGTGCGGAGTCCGATCCTCCAGCGGGTTCGAGCGCCGCCACTGCGCGTGGAAGTACGCGTCGTTCGAGTAGTCGCCGCCGATCTCGTACGTCACCTGGAAGTAGATCCGCACATCCACGACCGAGGTGTTCTCGATCGTCAGTCGTGCGCCGTCCCGGAACGGCATCGGCCAGTACGAATTGAAGCCGCCGTGCGGGTTCGCGGCGATCGTCTGCGAGTTCACCTGGGCGAAGACCCCCCACCCGTTGCAGAAGAAGTCGCCGTATGGCACCTCGACGGCCGGCTCTTCGGCGCCGTCCCAGTAGGCGCGCAAGAGCAGGGTGCGCCAGTTGTCGGTGTGCGTGGTGATCCAGATGTGCGTGATCTTGCCCGCGCCCTCGATGTTCGCGAGGTCGAAGGTCTCGCCGGCCGCGACATCGACGCTGGGGGAGATCTTCCAGCCGGGGCCCAGATCGCGCGCGCAGGAGGCGCCGGTGCCCTCGGTCGCCCGGCCTCCGCCGCCGGCGGATCCGTCGAAGTTCTCGGGGGAGATGGAGCGCGTCTGCACGCTTCGCAGCGCTGCGAGATTCGCGAGATCGGAGGGAGCAGAAGTCATGGCCGCCAATGTAATCGATTTCAGACGAGAACACCATAGACAGGATGCGCGCGCGATACTGTTGCTTCAGATCCGGCGCTGCCGGGCGAAGCAGTGAGGTTCGAATGGCCACGATCTACGACGTCGCGGAGCTGGCGAAGGTCTCTCCCGCCACGGTGTCGCGCGTCTTCAACGGCACGAGCGTCTCCGAAGACAAGGTCGCTGCGGTGCGCGCCGCTGCGGCGACGCTCAACTTCACGCCGAATCGGACGGCCAGGACGCTGCGTCGCCAGAGTTCAGAGGTGATCGCGCTCGTCATCCCCGACATCGAGAACCCGTACTTCACGGAGATGGCCCGCGGTGTCGAGGACGTCGCCTCGGAAGCCGGCTACTCGGTCGTCCTGTGCAACTCGGATGCGCAGGTCGAGAAGGAGGCGACGTACCTGCGCATCGCGATCGCCGAGCACATGTCGGGCATCATCATCGCGACCGCCGACGAGACGTCGAACCTCGACAGCATCCTCGCCACCGGTCGACCGGTCGTCGCGGTCGACCGCAGCACGACCTACGACATCGACGGCGTCGTCATGGCGAACAGGGCGGCGGGCACCTCGGCGGCGAAAGACCTGCTCGGCGCCGGATATCGACGCATCGCGTACATCGGCGGCCCCGAGCACATCGACACGGCGGCCGAGCGAGCCGCCGGTTGGCGCGCGGCGCTCGGTGCGGCACAGCCCGGCCTCGATCTCGACGAGCTCGAGCGCTTCGCCACATTCCGGGTCGAGGGCGGGCGCGCAGCCATGGAGGAGCTCCTGGCGCTCCCCGAGCCCCCGGATGCAGTGGTCGCGGGCAACAATCTGATCGGCGTCGGTGCGATCCAGGTGCTGACAGAACACGGACTGACCCCGCCGCAGATCGGCGTCGCCGTGATCGGATCGCTGCCCTTCACCACGCTCTCGCCGACTGCGGTGACGGTGGTGCGACTGCCGGCGCGGCATATGGGAGTGACGGCGGCCCGCATGCTGCTGGAGCGCATCGGGGGCGATGCGCAACCCTCGCGCACTGTGGTGCTGCGCAACGAGATCCAGCCGGCGAGCGTCGTCAGGGTCTGACGGGGGTCCGCGACCCGGCGGGGTCATGCGGGAATCCTCTGACATCTCCTTGCGCCCTGAAATCGATTTCGCGTACAGTTGCGGGAGATTTCAGAATCATGGGCATCGGTTTCAAGGAGGACGCCATGCGCTGCACCTTCGGGGCGGACATCGCGACGACGCGGGCGGGAGCATCGGCATGACCCGCCGCGCACCGGGGATCCCGCATACTTCGCAGGCGACCGCCTTCCCCCTCGGTGGAATCGGGACCGGCAACGTCTCGGTGGGCGCACGCGGCGAACTGCGGGACTGGGAGCTCGAGAACCTCCCCGACAAGGGAAGACGGAACCCGCACTCGTTCTTCGCGATCCATGCCGCCCCGGCCGATGGGCACGCCGTCACCCGTGTGCTGGAAGCCCGGCTCACCGGGAGGCACGATGCGGACGCCGGCTACGCGTTCGATCAGCTCGCCGGCCTTCCGCGGCTCGACAGCGCGACGCTGCACGGCGAATATCCCGTCGTCGACATCGACTTCGCGGATGCGGTGCTTCCGGTCGAGGTGTCGCTGCGTGCCTTCACGCCCCTGGTGCCCCTGGATGCCGATGCCTCCGGCATCCCCGCCGCCGTTCTCCGCTACCGCGTCACGAACCCCGCAGACGCCACGGTGACCGTCACCGTGGTCGGCAGCGTCTCGCACACCGCGGGTCGAGCGACGCCTGGCCCCGACGCACCCTGGGGCCTGCGCGCGACGCAGAATGTGCGCTGGCGCGAGGAGGGCGACGTGCGAGGGCTCGACTTCGGCATCGACCTGCCCGACGACGACCCGGGATACGGAACGCTCAGCCTCACCACGACCGACCCCTCGACGACGGTCAAGCCGCAGTGGGTGACCAGCTACTGGCCCGACGGCGCGCGACTGTTCTGGAACGACCTCACCGACGACGGACTGCTGCAGGCCGAGCAGCGTCTGACCCTCGAAGACCGTCCGCGCGGTCTGTTCGCCGAACTCGACGCCGACCCGGGCGCCGCCCCTCTGACCGAGGAGCAGATGCTCGCGAAGCTGCCGCGCCTGCGAACCGGGTCTCTCGGCATCGTGCATGCGCTGGCCCCGGGTGAGAGCCGCGACTTCGAGTTCGTGCTGTCATGGAGCTTCCCGAACCGGCGCCGCGGGTGGCACGGGCACATCGTGTTCGCGGATCCGCCCGGCGAGGACATCGTGAAGAACCACTACGCGTCCCTCTGGCCGGACGCGTGGGCCGCAGCAGAGCATCTCCACGACCATCTGGGGGAGCTCGAGCAGGCGACGGATGCCTTCGTCGAGGCCCTCTACGGGGGGTCCCTCGACCCGGTCCTCGCCGATGCGATCGGCGCGAACATCGCCGCTACGCGATCCACGACGGGCTTCGTCCTCGAATCTCCCCACGCCGAACTGGGTGAGGGCCCCGTGTTCGCCGCGTGGGAGGGGTCGTTCGACCACGGCGGATCCTGTGAGGGAACATGCACGCACGTCTGGTCGTATGCGCAGACGCTCGCCTGGCTCTTCCCGTCGCTCGAGCGCAGCGCACGTCGTGTCGAGTACCTGCTCGAGACCGACGAGGCCGGTGCGCAGAAGTTCCGCGGCAACCGCGTCTTCGGGGGTCCGTCCTGGTTCATGGGCCCCGCGGTCGACGGGCAGCTCGGCACGCTGCTGCGCCTGCACCGCGAATGGCGGTTCAGCGGCGACGACGGCTTCCTGAGGGAGCTGTGGCCGGCGGCATCCCGCACTCTCGACTACGCGATCCGCGAGTGGGACCGCGACGGCGACGGCCTGCTCGACGGCGAGATGCACAACACCTACGACATCGAGTTCCACGGGGCGGAGCCACTCGCGAACGGCGTCTACCTGGCGGCGCTCCGCGCGGGGGCCAGGATGGCGCAGCACCTCGGCGAGCCGGAACGCGCAACGGCCTGGTCGGTGCGCGCCGACCACGTGGCTGCCGCGATGGACGAGACGCTGTGGAACGGCGAGTACTACCGGCAGGTGATCGACGACCCCGACGCGCACCGCTACCAGTACGGCGACGGAGTGCTGTCGGATCAGCTGCTCGGGCAGTTCCATGCCTCGGTGAACGGCCTCGGCAGCATCCTGCCCCCTGAGCGTGTCGGGTCGGCTCTCGCAGCGATCGTCGCGCACAACTTCCGCGACGATCTCACCGCGCACGAGAGCACCCAGCGCGTGTACGCCCTGAACGCCGAGGGCGGGCTGCTGCTCGCCTCCTGGCCGCGCGGCGGACGCCCGGCGATACCGTTCGTGTACTCCGACGAGGTCTGGACGGGGATAGAGCACCAGGTCGCCGCGTCGCTGCTGTTCGCCGGCCGCGTCGATGATGCGCTGCGCATCGAGCGCGCGGTGCGCTCGCGCTACGACGGCACCCACCGCAGCCCGTGGAACGAGATCGAATGCGGCAACCACTACGCTCGCTCGCTCGCGTCCTGGGCGCTGCTGCTCGGCGCGAGCGGAGCGCAGTGGGACGCGCCGACCGCGACGCTGAGCTTCTCCCCGGCGACCGACGGGCCCTTCCGAAGCCTGTTCACGACGGGTGCCGGCTGGGGGCGGGTCGAGATCGACGACGAGACGCTGACGCTGCGTGTCGACGGCGGCGCTCTCGACCTCGACGACCTGCGGCTGCGTGAGCGCAGCATCGGCCGAGGCATCCGACTCCGAGCCGGAGACACACAGACCATTCGAACGACCAGCACCATCAGCAACAGCGGAGAGGCATCATGACCACCTACACCCTGCCGGCACCGGCATCCCGCCCGGCATCCGCCCCGAAGACCGCGTACTTGATCGCCTCCGGCGACCTGCGCGAGGCGGCCAACACGGGCGGCTGGCCCGTGCAGGTCGAGCTCGAAGCCGGCGTCACCGGGGTCTTCAACGACCTCGGCTGGACCGTCATCCGCGCGAACGACGTCGACCCCGCGACCGGACACGGCTTCATCTCGAGTCAGCGCATGGGCCTCGAGGTCTTCAAGAACATCCCGACGGATGCTCCGCTCATCGTCGCCGAGGCCGTGTGGCAGTACTCGCACCACGTGCTCGCGGGACTCCGCACGCACGAGGGCCCGATCCTCACGGTCGCGAACTTCGCCGGCGACTGGCCAGGACTCGTCGGACTGCTCGGCCTGAACGCCGGTCTCACCAAGATGGACAAGCCCTATTCGTCGATCTGGTCGGTCGACTTCACCGACGACTGGTTCACGGCGGGCATCAAGGAGTGGACCGAGACCGGGTCGATCACGCACGACGCCTCGCACGTGCGCCCCCTGCCCGAACTGCCCGACAGCCCGGAGAAGGCACTGGGAGAAGCGCTCGCCGCGGAGCTGCTCGCAGAGAAGGCCATCATCGGCGTCTTCGACGAGGGCTGCATGGGCATGTACAACGCGATCTTCGACGACGAGCTGCTGAACCGCACCGGCATCTACAAGGAGCGCCTCTCGCAGTCGGCTCTGTACGCCGAGATGCTGAACGTCACCGACGACGAGGCGGATGCCGCCTACGACTGGCTGATCGACGCGGGCATGACGTTCCGGTACGGCGAGGACGCCGAGACCGAGCTGACGCGCGAACAGGTGCAGTGGCAGTTGAAGATGTACATCGCCGCGCTGCGCATCGCCGACGACTTCGGGCTCGACGCGGTCGGCATCCAGTATCAGCAGGGCCTGAAGGATCTGGTGCCGGCATCCGACCTCGCCGAGGGCATCCTGAACTCGACCGAGCGTCCGCCGGTGACCTCGCGCGACGGCTCGCGCGTGCTGCACGAGGGCCGTGCTTTCCCGCACTTCAACGAGGCCGACGAGGGGGTCGCGGTCGACGCGCTCGTCACCGACCGGGTCTGGCGCGCGATGGGCCTCGTGCCCGACAACACGCTGCACGACGTGCGCTGGGGGGAGGACTTCGACGGGCAGTTCGTCTGGGTCTACGAGATCTCGGGCTCGGTGCCCGCCTCGCACCTCGGCGGATGGCAGAACGCCGAGGGATGGCGTCAGGGACACGTCTTCTTCCCCGCGGGAGGCGCCACGATCAACGGCGTCTCGAAGCCGGGCGAGATCGTGTTGTCGCGCGTGTTCATCGCCGACGGCATCCTGCAGGCCGACATCTTCCGGGCGTCGGTCGTCGAACTGCCGGATGAGGAGACCCAGCGCCGCAAGGATGCGACGAACCCCGAATGGCCGATCGCGCACGTGGTGCTGCACGGCATCTCGCGCGACCAGTTCATGGCCCGCCACAAGGCCAACCACGCGCAGCTCGTCTACGCGCCCGACGCCGAGACCGCCGACAAGGCCCTCATCGCGAAGGCGGCGATGTTCGCGGGCATGGGGATCGCGGTCAACCTGGTCGGAGACGTGGCGGTCGGAGACGTGGCGGTCTGAGACATGGCGGTCTGAGCGAGGGGCTGCGGGCTCCGGGCCGGCGGATCATTACAGTGAGGGGATGAGCCCGGCGAGACGCGTGACGATCAACGACATCGCGCGCCTCGCCGGGGTCTCGCCCGGGGCGGTCTCGTTCGCGCTGAACGGCCGACCGGGGGTGAGCGCCGAGACGCGCGCCCGCATCCTCGAGGTCGCCGCGCAGCACGACTGGCTGCCCAGCTCCACGGCTCGAGCGCTGGCCGGTGCGCGCGCCGGGGTCATCGGATTCGCGGTGAACCGGCCCGCCCGCACGCTGGGCGCCGAAGCCTTCTTCACCGATCTCATGGCGGGCGTGCAGTCGGCTCTCGCGCCGCATCGCCTGGCGCTGCAGACGGTGCTCGTGCCGTCGATCGACGACGAGATCGCGACCTATCGGCGCTGGCGCAGCTCGCACCAGGTCGACGGGGTGGTCGTGATCGACCCCCGTGACGATGACCCGCGGATGCCGGGGCTGCGCGACCTCGGCCTACCCGCCGTCGTGATCGGCGGCGTCCGCTCCGAGCCCGGCCATCCGGCGACGCTGCAGGTCGACGACCAGCGCGTCGCGCACACGCTCTTCGAGCACCTCGTCGGTCTCGGTCATCGCCGCATCGTGTACGTCTCGGGGCCGGCCGAGTTCCAGCACACCAGGCTGCGAGCCGATGCTCTGTCGAGGCTCTCCGCGCGGGGCATCGCCGGCGCGGTGATTCCGACCGACTCGTCACCGGCAGCGGCGTCGACCGCGCTGGGGCGGGTGCTCGCCGACGAGGCGCCACCGAGTGCCGTCGTCTTCGACAGCGATGTGATGGCGATCGCGGGCCTCCGCACCGCGCAGGAGCTCCGAACCGCCGTGCCCGCCGATCTCTCGATCGCGTCGTTCGACGATTCGACGGTCGCCGCGCTCGTGCATCCGTCGATCACCGCCATGACGAGAGACACCTTCGGACTCGGGGCGGATGCGGCGAACTTCCTGATCGACCAGATCGCCGCGTCCGCGCTGCTTCCCGACCGCACAGGCTCCGTACCGGTGCTGACGGTGCGCGAGAGCACGGCGCCGGTTCGCTGAGGTGGCGCCGGTTCGCTGAGACCGCCGGTTCGCTGAGACGGCGCCGACCGCGCCGGCGGGCTCGGACTACTCCGCCCGGTGCTCGACCACCGTGTTCTGCGACTCGTACGACCACGGCTCGACGGTCGGACGGACGAGTTCGGTGATTCCTCGCGCTGCGAGGGCAGACGGATCGTCGGCATCCTTCGACGTCACGAACGCGGGGTCGGCACCGGCTTCACACGCATCCACCCAGGCCTGGAAGATCGAGCCGCCCGGGCTCATGGCGCCGCGACTGACGGGAGTCTCGGCCTCGTCGACCTCGACGACGATGCCGAGCGGGCGCGCGGGAGTGGTCTGCCGCTCCCGCAGCTCGGGGATCAGCTCGGCGAACCTGCGGCCGATCGGCTTCGCCTCGCCGTTCTGGTCGACGAGGCCCAGGGTGTACTCGAGGTCGGGGAAGTCCGCGAGACTGCGGCTCACGTCATGCGAGCACCACCACGTGACACCCCAGAGGTCATCGGTGCGCACGACCGAGCGCAGGGTGGCCTCGAGGAAGTCGGGGGTCTGCTCCGGCGTCAGGCAGTTCGACGGTGCGCCGACCTCCTGCAGCCAGATCGGCTTTCCCTTCTCTGTCGTGAAGGCGCGGGCGAGTTCGATCATGTACTCGGCGTGACGATCGGATGCCACGGAGCGGCCGCCGTATCTCTGGGCGGTGCCGTTGAAGATCCACGAGTGCACGGTCGTGATGTCGCCGAGACGCGAGGCGAGCGCCGGGGTGAACCCGTGCCCGTCCATGTACCAGGCCGCGTCGTACTCGCTGTGCACGTGCTGTTGCCTCGGTGCCGAACTGTGCGCGGCATCCAGAAGAGTGGTGATCCAGTTCGCGGCCTCGGCCTCGCTGACCGGCCAGGGAGAGGGGTGGGTCCGCGCCGAGAACTGGTTCGTCTCGTTGCCGAGGGTGAAGCCGAGGAAGTTGTGGGCGTCGCCGAGCCGCTCGCCCAGGCGTGTGACGAGCTCGGCCTGGCCGCTCAGAGCATCGGGGTGGGTGAACATGTTCTTGTCGTGCCAGGTGAACAACCACGACGGGATGAAGTCGAAGCTCGACAGATGCCCCTGGATCACATCGACGCTCGCGTCGAGCCCGAACTCGGCGGCGACATCGACCACCGCGCGCACGTCGTCGACGGCCTCGGCGCGGATCAGCGTGCGATTCGGCTGCAGCACGGTCCACAGGGGGAAGATCCGCAGGTGATCGAGCCCGAGCTCGGCGAGCGCGGCGAAGTCCCGGCGCACCTCGTCGAGGTCGAGAGACATCCACGCGTGCATCCACTGGGAGCGGGGCGTGTAGTTCGCGCCGAAGCGGAGCGGGGCGGCAGAGGAGGGCATCGCTGTCCTTTCAGGAGTCGGTGCCCAGACTCTAACTTGATTCGGGACTCGCTGCTATATCGCTTTAGTAAAATAGGCTGAGAAACCCGGCTTCGATGGAGAACACCGCATGCATGATGGAACCTCGCTCACCGTAGGCCGCGTCAGGCGGGTGCTCGACGAGCGCATCCGTCCGGCGATCCACTCGGCATCCGTGCCGCTGGAGGTCGAGGTCAACGAGCTGCCGGGGGAGCCGATCAGCCCCAGTGCAGGGATCGCACTCGACTTCTCAGCCACGTCCGTGCCGAGCGCCTGGGGGCCGGCCTGGTCGACCACGTGGTTCAAGGTCACCGGCAGCGTTCCCGCAGACTGGGCGGGTCAGCGCGTCGAGGCGCTGATCGACCTCGGCTTCAGCGATCACATGCCCGGCTTCCAGTGCGAGGCCCTCGCATACCGCCCCGACGGCACGCCGATCAAGAGCATCAACCCGCGCAATCAGTGGATCTCGATCACGGATGCCGCCGCGGGCGACGAGAGGGTCGAGTTCTACCTCGAGGCTGCCGCCAATCCGCTGATCCTCGACTTCCCGTCGTTCGGACCGACTCGGGAGGGCGACATCAGCACCTCCTCGCGGGAACCGCTCTACCGCACCCACCGCATCGACCTCGCCGTCTTCGAGCGCGAGGTGTACGAGTTGTCGCTCGACCTCGAGGTGCTGTTCGAGCTGCAGGCCGAACTCCCCGAGACCTCTCCTCGTCGCATGCGAATCCTGCAGGCGATGGACGACGCACTCGATGTGCTCGACCTGCAGCATGTCGCGGCGACGGCATCCGATGCCCGTGCCCTGCTCGCTCCGGCCCTCGCCGCGCCGGCCGAGGCGAGCGCCCACCGCATCTCGGCGATCGGGCACGCGCACATCGATTCCGCCTGGCTGTGGCCCGTGCGCGAGACGATCCGCAAGGTCGCCCGCACGACCTCGTCGATGACGACGCTGATCGAGGAGCAGCCGGAGTTCCAGTACGGCATGTCCAGCGCGCAGCAGTATGCATGGCTCAAGGAGCACCGGCCGGAGGTGTGGGAGCGCGTCAAGGCGGCCGTCGCGGCAGGGCGGTTCCTGCCGCTGGGCGGCATGTGGGTCGAATCCGACACGGTCATGCCGTCGGGCGAATCGCTCGTGCGCCAGTTCTCGTACGGTCAGCGGTTCTTCGAGCGCGAGTTCGGCATCCGCTCGAAGGGCGTCTGGCTGCCCGACAGCTTCGGCTACTCGCCCGCCCTGCCGCAGCTCATGCGTTGCGCCGGCTTCGAGTGGTTCTTCACGCAGAAGATCTCATGGAACCAGCAGAACGTGTTCCCCCACCACAGCTTCCTCTGGGAGGGCATCGACGGCTCGCGCGTCTTCACGCACTTCCCCTCGATGGACACCTACAACTCGCAGCTGAGCGGTGAAGAGCTCGCGAAGGCGTCGAGGCAGTTCAAGGAGAACCGCGTGAGCTCGCGGTCGATCGCCCCGGTCGGCTACGGCGACGGTGGCGGCGGCACCACACGGGAGATGACCGGCAAGGCGAAGCGCCTGCAGAACCTCGAGGGCAGCGCGCGCGTCGAATGGGAGCATCCCGACGTCTTCTTCGACGCCGCTCGCGCTGAGATCGCGAATCCGGCCGTGTGGGTCGGAGAGCTCTACCTCGAGCTGCACCGCGGGACGCTGACCAGCCAGCACGCCACGAAGGCATTGCACCGCCGGGCCGAGCACGCCCTCGTCGAGGCCGAGCTGTGGGCGGCGACGGATGCCGTGCGCACCGGCGCCGCGTACCCGAAGGCCGAGTTCGACCGCCTGTGGGAGACCGTGCTGCTGCACGAGTTCCACGACATCCTGCCCGGCACGTCCATAGCGTGGGTGCATCGTGAGGCCGTCGAGGTGCTCTCGGGGGTTCTCTCCGATGCGCAGGATCTCGCAGCCGCCGCCCGGGGTTCGCTGGCAGGCGAGGGGGAGTACGCGCTGCGGTTCGTGCCGAACTCGGTGGGAGGCGGCCGCGCGCTGGGCGCCGCCCTCGTCGAGGCGCCGGCGCCGGCATCCGTCCTCCTCTCCGGCGAGGATGGCGCGTGGCGCCTCGAGAACGAGCTCGTATCGGTGCTGATCTCCGCCGAAGGACTGATCGTCTCGGCGGTCGACAAGGCATCCGGTCGGGAGGTCGTGGCCGAGGGGCGTGCCGCCAACCTGTTCCAGCTGCACCAGGACTTCCCCAACATGTGGGATGCGTGGGACATCGACAAGTACTACCGCAACAGCGTCGAGGACCTCACCGGCGTCGCATCGATGTCGGCATCCGTCGTCGACGGAGTCGCGACCGTCACCGTGGCACGGTCGTTCTCGGCATCGACGATCGAGCAGACGATCATCCTCGCTCCCGGCTCCCGCACGGTCGCGTTGCGCTGCGACATCGACTGGCACGAGACCGAGAAGCTGCTCAAGCTCGCGTTCCCGCTCGACATCCAGGCCGCGCACACCGAGGCCGAGACGCAGTTCGGCTATCAGTCACGCGTGACGCACACGAACACGAGCTGGGAGGCCGCGAAGTTCGAGACCTCGATGCACCGATTCGTGCTGGTGCGCGAACACGACTTCGGCGTCGCGCTCGTGAACGACTCGATCTACGGCTACGACACGTCCCGAGAGGTGTCGGACGATGCTGTCGGCACGACCGTGCGCCTCTCGCTGCTGCGCGCGCCTCGGTTCCCCGATCCCGACACCGATCACGGTCACCACACGATCGAGGTCGGCTTCGTGATCGGAGCGGATGCCGCGACCGCGACGGCCGAGGGCATCGTGCTCAACAGCCCGGCGACGCTCGTGCGCGGTGCCCGAGAGGTCGACCCTCTCGTATCGGTGGAGGGCGAGGGCATCGTCGTGTCGGGGGTGAAGCTCGCCGATGACGGATCCGGTGATGTGATCGTGCGGCTGTACGAGGCGCTCGGGCGGCGTGCAGCGGGCTCGGTGATCGCAGATTTCGACCACCGTGAGATCCGCGAGGTGTCGCTGATCGAGGATGAACTCGGCGATGCGCGTGTCGGCGGAGAGCTGCGCCTGCGGCCGTTCGAGGTGCGGACGCTGCGCATCACACGCTGACCGCTCGGGATCACCGGGCGTTCGCTGCGCGGAACGCCTCGTAGTCGGCGAGAGACACATCGGCGTACGCCCGAGCCCAGTCGAGCAGCGCGGTGCCGACC
>Ga0308166_1001103_pt1 | contig 30371 bp, 30 predicted proteins | sample PhyCR2_2_FD_202137 | JGI IMG/M metagenome (GOLD analysis project Ga0308166, IMG submission 202137) | Phyllosphere microbial communities from UC Gill Tract Community Farm, Albany, California, United States - DLSLCC.R2 | ecosystem: Host-associated > Plants > Phyllosphere > Unclassified | place... | reverse complement strand
GGCTCCCACGTGAAGCAGCCTTGATCAAGGCTTGCTCCACGAAGGCAATAGGATACGGTCTTTTCATTGTTCACCTCAAAATCAGAGGCGACAACTAGTCTGACACAGAGAGTTCACGTGGCCGGAAGGCCCCGCGAAATGTGCCAGTCCCCAATGCTTCATCGACCGCCGCATGCGCTGTTCTGAAATCACTCTCTTTTGTTCGCGTTGACAGCGCTGTTGCAGCTGGCTACAGTCGGCTTGCCGATCCGATAACACAAATGTTCCTCTGGAGCCGGCACCTCCCGTTGCTTGTCCAACATAAAGGTCCAAAACATGAAGACTTCAGCTCGATTCGCTTTCGCACCAGCTGCTCTGGTTTTTTGCTTGACCGCCCCTTGCGCGCACGCGGCAGGGAATTTCTGGGACCTTGGTTACGGCATTACGGCGTCAGGTTCGTCGGCCAATGGCAGCGTGATCGGCGCTTATTCCGATAACGGGTCGTACTATATGTGGACCGCTGCCACCGGCGTGACGTCCATCGGCGGGGCATGGCAAGGTGGCGTTGCCAGCGTGTCGGCTGACGGCTCACGCATCTCCGGCTCCGCCGCCGGGAGCGACGGCCTGAGTTACGCGGGCTACTACGCGGTCGGCACTGGCCAGTGGACGACCCTGGGCGGCATTGGCGGCACCTCGGGTACATCGGCCAGCGCTGGCTGGAACATCTCCGGCGATGGGCAGACCGTTGTCGGCCTGGGATGGGTTAACGGCGGTACCGCTCATGCAACCGCGGCCACTCCCGGCGGCGCAATGCTTGACCTTGGCTCGCTTGGCGGCTCGTCACGTGCCAACGGTGTGTCCCACGATGGCAGCATCATCGCTGGCTGGGTCGAGCAGCCACAAGGGCAATGGACCGGCGCCTACTGGAAGGACGGCACATTGCATAACATGGTGGACGATCAGGGCAATGCGCTGCAGGAAGCGGACGCCGTCTCGGCTGACGGCCGCTGGATAGTCGGGAGTGGCAACTTCGGTCAGACCTGGCGCTACAACACCGATACGCAGCAGACAGAGTGGCTGGGTGATCTGGACACGACGGGAGACTACCAGGGAGCAACCGGCATCTCGGCTGACGGTCGAGTTATCGTTGGCTACGATCGCGGCTTCGGGCCGGCTGCCTCCGGCCAGGGCTCCATCTGGATCGAAGGTCGAGGCATGCTCGATTTCACCGATTACATCGCCAGTCAGGGAGTTGATCTCGGCGGTCGCACGCTGGCATTGCCTCTTGGCGTGTCGGCCGATGGCCAGACGTTTTACGGCCTGGACAGTACTGGCAGCAGTTTTGTCGTCACGGTGTCAGCGGTCCCCGAACCGGCCACTTACGCCATGATGGCGGGAGGATTGGCGCTTTTGGCTGCACGCCGGCGTCTGCGTCGTGGTTCAGAAAAGCATCAGTGACCGCAGACCTGCGCGTTCGCTGGCTCATGCTGTGATGAGCAAGTCGGTCGAACCCGTCGACAGCGGGCTCGCCTGAAAGTCGCAGCCGAACTACACGCGTAGCTCGTCACCGTAGTCACCGCACTGGCCGGCAAGTCGCCGCGCCCAGTGCGCTGCTCGCATTTACCAGCCGTGGCAAATGCAGTGATTAATTGATGTAGTTAAACAGCGACAAGCTCGTCGCCGTCTTGAACGTCTGCTGCGCCGCCTGCAAACTGGTGGTCTGCTGCGCAAACCGCGACGCGGCTTCGATGGGGTCGACTTCGATCAGGTCCGACACTTGCGCCTGGTACTGGATGTCCATTTCCGAGCCGGACGAGTCCAGGTAGTCCAGTTCCTTTTCGCGGGCGCCGACGGAGGCGCGGACGGACAGGACGTTGTCGGAAGCGTTCTGGATGTTCTGGTTGGCTTCGTTCAGCGCGTTGGTCAGCTTGGCGCCGGCCGTGGGGCCCGTGCCCGTCGAGCGCAGTGCGTTGATGACGTTCTGGATCGACGTGAAGACGGACTGGTTCTTGCTCGGCTCGACGGCGAACTGGTCGCCGGCGGCGGGCTCGCCCTTGATGTCGAAGGTGATGCCTTCGAACGTGATCGGCTCGCCGGCCTTGTAGTCCGTGGCGGCCACCACTGGCGTGTTGCCGTTGGTGACGTCGACAACGGAATACTGCATTTTGCCCGTCGTGGCATCTTTTGCAAACGACAGCGTGTAGTCGTGGCCCTTGACCGGCCCCGTGACCGTGCCCGGCGAGATGATGCCGGTGCCCGTGTTGCCGGCGCCGGTGGGCTTCGTCAGGAACGTGCCGTTGCCCGTCAAGTTGCGTTCGAAAATGGCACTGCCCGAGGCGCTGATGGCCATCTTGCGGCCCGAGCCCACCTGCAGCTCGCGCTCGCCCTGGTCACCGTAGTAATCGGCGCCCGTCGCCGTTTGCGCGAACGGCAGCGTGTTGGTCTTGTAGCCGGCGAAGACGTAGCCGCCCGTGCCGTCGGCCGTGTTGGCCTGGCCCAGCAGGTCGCCCATGCGCGCTTCCAGGTCGACGGCCAACGCTTCGCGGTCGGAAATCGACAGCGCCGGATTGCCGGCGTACAGGATCGAATCCTTGACATCGTCCAGCAGGTCGCCCACCGTGCCGAGCGCGGTATCGACCTGCGCCAGCGACGACAATGCCGTCTGCCGGTTGGTCTTGTACTGGTCGTTGATCTCCAGCGACTGCGTCACTTCCAGCGCGCGCGCCGAAGCGACGGGGTCGTCCGCCGGCGTCAGCACGCGGCGGCCCGTCGACAGTTGCATCTGGGTCTTCAACATGTTCGACTGCAGCGTGCCCAACTGGTTGGTGCCACGGTCGTACATCATGCTGGTGCTGATACGCAAACTCATAATCCTGTTCCTTCCCTCGATTACCGGATCTGCAGCAGCGTGTCGAACATCTGACCCGCGATCTGCATCACCTTGCCGGCGGCCTGGTAGGCCTGCTGGTAGCGCAGCAGATCCGCTGCTTCCTCGTCCAGATTCACGCCGGACACGCTTTGCTGCGACGCCATCGCCTGGTTGACCGTCGTTTCGGCTGCGGCGCTGCCGACTTGCATTTCACGCGTCTTGTTGCCCACGTAGTTGACGGAGGCCGCATAGCTGCCCTGGAACGTGGCGCTGTTGCCGTTCAGGATGTTTTTCGTCTGCAGGCCGGCCAGCAGCACGCCGTTGCGGCCGTCACCCACGCCCGTCGTGTTCGGGCCGACGGTGAATTTGTCGCCCTGCTGCGGCGAGCCCGAGATGGCAAAGCTCATGCCGTTGTAGCTGAGCGTGGCGCCCTGCTCGAAGCGCACGGCCGTGCCCGGCGCGAACGTTTCCGTCGTGCCGTTGGGACGGGTCAGCACGACATTCGTCGTGCGGGCGGCCGGGAAGCCGGCCAGCTCCGGCCGCTGGTCCGGGTCCGCCGCGGCGGCCGTCTGGAACGTCAGGTCCATCGGCGCCGTCAGCGCATTGCCCGGCGTCAGGTACGTCGCGTCGACGGTGCCGGCGCTGATCGTGCCGGTCCCCTTGTTGCCGACAGGCGTAGACGTGGCGATCGGTGCCGCCAGCGCGACCTTGTGGTAGTCCGTGATGGCGACGCCGAACTCGGCGGCAGCCGTGTACGTGGGGCGCACTTCGAAGCGGTCGCCCGTTTGCGGCGTGCCCGAGAAATTGTACGTGACGCCGTCGATTTCCAGCGCCGTGCCGGCCGGATTGGCCAGGATCGGCGCCACGGTCGGGTTCATCGGCGTGCCGTCGGCGCGCTCGATGTTGTAGTAATTGTTGCCGCCGGCGGTCGTGACCTTGACCTTGTAGTCGGCGCCCGTCAGCTTCGACGCATCCGTGACGGTGCCTTCGATCTTTGCCGTGCTCAGCGGCGAGTTGCGCGTATCGTAGCCGATGTAGGCCTTGATGGGCTTGAAGTAGTCGCCGCCCGGCTTGCCGTCCAGGTCCTGGCCCAGCCGGTGCTGGTCGTTGAACGCGTCCGTCATGCCGGCCGCGATCTGGCCGATCTGGTTCTGCACCTTGTCCAGCGTTTCGTTACGGAACGACATCAGGCCGCCCAGCGCGCCACCCGTGAAGGTGTCGTCCGGCAGTGTCGAGACCTTGCCGGCCGTCTGGTAGCCGACCACCGTTCGGTTCGGATCGGTAGGCGACGGACCGGCGGACAGCTGCATGCTGCTGACGCCGACGACGAGCGGCTGGCCCGAGCCGATCGACACGTTGAGCATATTGTTATCGCTCGGCAGCACCGTGACCTTCACCTGCTGGTTCAGGTCGCGGATCAGCTGGTCGCGCTGGTCCAGCAGGTCGTTCGGCGGGTTCAGCGGGTCCATCGTGGCGGCCGCGATCTTCTTGTTCAGGTCCGCGATCTGCGTGGAAAACGCGTTGATCGTGTTCACGGTCGACGTGACGGAGCTGTTGACGCCTTCCTGCAACTCGGACAGCCGGCCCGACACTTCATGGAAGCGCGCGGCCAGCGTCTGCGACGACGACAGCATCGATTCGCGCGCGGCCTGCAGCGACGGCGTCGAGTTGGCCGTCTGCACGCCCTTGAAGAAGTCCTGCAGCGCCGGCGACAGGCCGATGGTGCTGTCGGACATCATGTTGTCGATCTGGCTGATCTGGCCCAGGTAGGCGTCCACGGAGCCCTGGTTGGCCTGGGCGTTCAGCACCTGCGTGTTCAGGAAGTTGTCGTAATAGCGCTTGATCTGCGCAACCTCGGTGCCCGTGCCGATGTAGCCGTTGCCCTGCTGGATCGGTGGCAGCGTCCCCTGGACGATGCCCTGGCGGCTGTAGCCGGGCACGCTCGCATTCGTAATGTTGTGACCGGTCGTGGCGAGGCCCGTCTGGGCCGCCATCAAGCCGGTCTTGCCGATGCTGAGGAGGTTGCTCATGTGGTCTGCTCTTTCCTGTCTGATCTAGGTTACGACGCATTCTCGGAAAACTTGAATGCCTGCGCGGTCATCAGACCAGTGTCTTGTTGATAACGGCTGCCAGCTTGCTGGCGTAGTTCGGGTCGGTGGCGTAGCCGGCCTTCTGCAGGCCGCGCGCAAACGCCGTGGCGTCGCCGCCGCTCGCCAGCACTTTTTCGTAGCGCGGGTTATTCGTGATCAGCCTGGCGTAATCCTTGAAGCTGTCCGCATAGCTGTCGTAGGCGCGGAAGCGCTCGATCTTGCGGGTGGGCTGGCCGTTGACATATTCCGTCGTGGCCACGTCCACCGTTTTGCCCTTCCAGTTGGCGCCGGCCTTGATGCCGAACAGGTTGTGGCTCGTGCTGCCATCGGCCGCCTTGATCTCGCGGCGGCCCCAGCCGCTTTCCAGCGCTGCCTGGCCCAGCATGAACTTGGCCGGCACGCCGGTGGCGCGGCTGGCTTCTTCGGCATGGGCGGACAGTTTATCGGCAAACGCCCGCACGTGCGCATGGCGCGACGTGCTGGCCGTCGCGGCCGCCGGTGCCGCTGCCGCATTGGCCGCCGCGTTGCCGCCGGCCGCCGCGATCGAGCGCTGCAGCTTGGCCGCGTCGATCATCGCACGGGTCAGGCCGCCTTCGGGCATGGCCGCGTCGGCACCCGCTTCGGCGCTGATGGCCGCATTGTTGCCATTCACCCCGGCCGTCTTCGACAGCTGACGCACCAGCACGTCCGCCAGGCCGATACCTTTCTTGGCAATGTTCTGGCTCGTCTGCTGGTCCAGCATCGTCGTGAACATCTTCGTCTGCTGGTTGTCCAGCATGCCTTCCTGCGGCGTCGCGTCGCGCATGCTCTTCAACATCATGTTGACGAACATGGCTTCGAACTGCGTCGCGGCCGCCTTGGTCGCGTCGGCCGAGCCCGCCTTGGCGCCCTGGCGCAATTCGGACAGACCCTTGCTGTCGATTGCGAGGTTCGCGGAAAGGTCTTTGGGGGTGCTCGTCTGACGGATCATGGCTGCCTCGATTTGTTAAATGATTTCCAGCTCGGCGCGCAATGCGCCGGATGCTTTCGATCTTTAGATTATTTCCAGCTCGGCGCGCAGCGCACCGGATGCCTTCATTGCCTGCAGGATGGCCAGCAGGTCTTGCGGCGACGCGCCGATGGCGTTCAGTGCCTTGACGACGTCGGCCAGCGCGGCGCCGCCCTGCACCATCAGCACCTTGCCCGGCGCTTTCTGGATGTCCACCGAACCGGGGTTCGTCACGGCCGTCTGGCCGCCGGACATGGCGTTCGGCTGGCTCACCTGCGGGTCGGCCGAGACGGCCACCGACAGGTTGCCGTGCGAGATCGCGCACGTCTGCAACGTCACGGCCTGGTTCATCACGACGGAACCGGTGCGGGCGTTCATGATGACCTTGGCCGCCAGCGCGGACGGACGCACGTCGATGTCTTCCAGCTGGCCGATGAACGTCACGCGCTGGTCGGAAGCGGACGGCGCCTGGACGCGGATGACGCGGCCGTCCAGCGCGTAGGCGATGCCCGTGCCGTATTTGTTGTTGATGGCTTCGACGACGCGGCTGGCCGTGGCGAAGTCCGTGCTGTTCAGTTCCAGGCGGATCTGGCCGCCCTCGCCCAGTGCCGTCGGCACCGCGCGCTCGACGGTGGCACCGCCGGAGATACGTCCCACCGACAGGTGGTTGACGACAACCGAAGCGCCGCCGCCGGGCGACTGCGCGCCGACACCGCCGACCAGGATATTGCCCTGTGCCATGCCGTAGATGGCGCCGTCGGCACCCTTCAGCGGCGTCATCAGCAGCGTACCGCCGCGCAGGCTTTTCGCGTTACCCATCGACGAGACGGTCACGTCCAGCATCTGGCCCGGTTGGGCGAACGCCGGCAGCGACGTGGTGACCATGACGGCCGCCACGTTTTTCAGTTGCAGGTTGGTGCCGGGCGGCAGCGACACGCCCATCTGCTGCAGCATCGACGCGATGCTCTGCACGGTGAACGGAGTTTGCGTGGTCTGGTCGCCGGTGCCGTCCAGGCCCACGACGATGCCGTAGCCCATCAGCTGATTCTGGCGCACGCCGGCGATGGTGGCGAGGTCCTTCAGGCGCTCGGCGTGGGCGGCCGGCGCGAGCAGTGCAATGGAGACGCCCAGTGCAGCGAGGGTTTTGGCAAGGATGGTCATATCAGAACGGCAGCAGGCTCAGGAAGAAACGCGACGCCATCGACGACAGCTCGGCGCGGTCCAGGTGCGTATTGGTACGGTATTCGACGCGGGCATCGGCGATGGCCGTGGAAGACACGGTGTTGCCGGCGCCGATCGTGTCCGGATTGACGACGCCGGAAACGCGGATGAACTCGGTCCCTTTGTCCATCGACACCTGCTTTTCGCCCGCCACGACGAGGTTACCGTTCGACAGCACTTCGACCACCGTCACGCCCATCGTGCCCGTGAACGTGTTGGAAGCGGTCTGGCTGGCCGAGTCGGCCGACTTGTTTTCCGTGCTGGTGCCGATATTGGCGCCCAGTTTCGTCTGCAGCGGGCCCGGAATGCCGAAGTTGGCGCTGCCGGTACGGCTGTTCGAGCTGGCGCCATTCTTCACGGCCGACGTACGCTCGGTGATGTTGACGTTCAGGATGTCGCCCACGTGACGGGCGCGACGGTCTTCGAACGCCGGCCGGTAGCTGGTCGTCTGGAAGATGGCGCCGTTGGCGGTCGCGGCCGTCTGCAGCGGCGGGATCGGACGCGCGGACGTGGGGCCGGCAACGATCGTCGTCGGCGTCGTGGCGCAACCGGCCAGCGCGGCAAGGATGATGGCGGAGAAAGCGAGTTTTTTCATGATTACATCTGCGACAGTTTTTGCAGCATCTGGTCGGAGGTCGTGATGGCCTTCGAGTTGATCTCGTACGCGCGCTGCGTCTGGATCATGTTGACCATCTCTTCGACCACGTTGACGTTGGACGTCTCGACATAGCCCTGCATGATGACGCCGGTACCGTTCTGGCCCGGCTGGTTCTGCTGGGCGGCGCCCGATGCGCCCGTTTCGACGTACAGGTTCTCGCCCAGCGACTGCAGGCCGGTCGGATTGATGAACGTTGCCAGTTGCAGCGAACCGATCTGCTGAGCGGCCGCCTGGCCGGGCAGTTGCACGGAGACGGTGCCGTCCTTGCCGACGGTGATGTTGTCGGCATTGATGGGGATCGTGATCGGCGGTTGCAGCACGTAGCCGCTGGAGGTGACCATCTGGCCGTTGTTGTCGCGCTGGAACGAGCCGTCGCGGGTGTACGCCGAGGTGCCGTCCGGCATCAGCACGGTAAAGAACCCGTTGCCGTTGACCATCAGGTCCTTGTCGTTGCCGGAAGCTTGCGGATTACCCTGGGTGTGGATGCGCTCGATCGTGACGGGACGGACACCGGTACCGATCTGCATGCCCGATGGCAGCTGGGTCTGCTGCGAGGAATTGGCGCCGGGCTGGCGCACGTTTTGGTACAGCAGGTCCTCGAAGACGGCGCGCGACTTCTTGAAGCCGTTGGTGCTGACGTTGGCGAGGTTGTTCGACACAGTGTCCATCTGTGTCTGCTGCGCTTCCATGCCGGTCTTGGCAATCCAGAGCGAACGAATCATGTGCTTTCTCCCGTAATGCCGGCGAAAAGAGGATCTCTTCGTCCGGACAACTGGAAGCCCTGGCACTGACTGACCTAATGAGCTTCCTCCGATGAAAGCATTATGCGCGGCAACGAATCAATTCAAAGCGAGGATCTGGGTGGCTTTCGCCGCGTTATTCTCGGCGTTCTTCAGCAAGCTCATCTGTGTGTCGAACGACCTTGCCAGGGCGATCATATTGACCATCGCGTCGACCGGGTTGACGTTGCTGCCTTCCAGACAACCTTCGGCAACGCGCACGTTCTGGTCCGCCGCGGCCGGCTCGCCGGAGTTCTGGCGGAACAGGCCGTCGTCGCCGCGCACCAGGCCGGCGGTCGGTGGATTGACGAGCTTGATGCGGCCCAGCACATTGGCCGGGCCCGGCTGCGTCTGGCCGTTGTCGATGCCGCTGACGGTGCCGTCGGCGGAGATCGAGATGTCCATGTTCGGCGGCACGGCGATCGGGCCGTTTTCGCCCTGCAGCATCTGGCCGGAGCTCGTCTGCAGCATGCCGTTTTCGTTCAGCTTCAGGCTGCCGTTGCGGGTGTACGCCTCGGAACCGTCCGCCGACTGCACGGCCAGCCAGCCTTCACCCTTGATTGCGACGTCCAGCGAGCGGCCCGTGGTTTCGATGGGGCCGGCGCGGAAGTCCGCGCCCACGGTGTCGCCGACCACGAACGTCCGCGTCGGCAAGCCTTCGGACACCACGGGAACGGCGCGGAACGCATCGATCTGGGCACGGAAGCCCGTCGTGGTGGCGTTGGCAAGGTTGTTCGCCGTGGTGGCCTGCTGGTCCAGGAGGTGCCTGGCGCCGGTCATTGCTGTGTAGACGAGTTTGTCCATGGTGTGCTCTTGATGAAGGGACTGCTGACGGGAGACTGCATCCGCCAAAAACCGGGGTCAGTCCCTGAAGGGACAGACCCCAGCTGTTCAACGAACTACGATTAACGCAGATTAACGAGGGTCTGCAACACGGAGTCTTCCGTCTTGATCGTCTGCGCATTGGCCTGGTAGACGCGCTGCGCGGTGATCATGTCGACCAGCGCTTCGGTCAGGTCCACGTTCGACGCTTCGACGGACGACGCGCGCAGCTGGCCCATGCCACCCTCGCCCGGCACGCCGATCTGCGGCACGCCGGAGCCGGAGCTTTCCGCCCACGCGTTGTTGCCCAGTGGCGTCAGGTTCTCGACGCTGGTGAAGTCGGCCAGCACGATCTGCGCCAGCGGACGGGATTTGCCGTTGCTGTACTGACCCATGATGACGCCGTTGTCGTCGGCCGCGAAACGCTGCAGGCTGCCGGACGAGTAACCGTCCTGCGTCGACATCTTTTCGCTGGTGGCCGTGCCGTACTGCGTGGTGCCGTCGAACGTGGTCGTGATCGGGATGATCAGTTCGGCGCCGTTGTCCGGATAAACCGGCAGGGGGATCGTGAACGGCATCGTCGTCGGCGGCGTGGCGGCGGCCATCGCAGCGGTGTCGAGCTGGCCCGACGTCGAGAAGCGCAAGGTGCCCACTTTCGTGGCCTGGACGTTGACCGCACCGGCAAACGCCGCTTCGATCTTCTCCGGCGTGTAGTTCGCCATGTTGCCGATGTCGGTCGTACCCGTGTACAGCGCGGTAATGGCCGCGGTCACGGATGCCGGAGGCGGCGGATTGTGCTTGGCGGCTTCAGCCTGCACGGCGGCGCCCAGCGCATCGACATACGCGCCGCGCGCGGCCGTCGGATCGGCGCCGCTTGCCAGCGCGGTCTGCAGCGCGGCGCGCGTCGTCGCGACGTTCGGGTAAGCCGCTTCCGACGCCGTTGCCGTCATGATGGCTTTCGAGTCGATCTGGATACCGTCGTTGGCCGCATACACGTCCCAGTTGCCGCTGCCCAGGCTGACGTAGTACATGCCCATCGTGTGCTCGTTGCCCAGCGAGTCGTACACGGGCAGCACGGTCTGCTTGTTGTACGAGGTCGGGTCGGTGGCATCGAACGGCTGCGTCTTCGGCGCCGTCGAGTTCGAGCTCAGGTTGATCTGCAGGTTGGCCTTGGTCGTCTGCACGGGGGCCAGGTCGGACGAGTCGATCGTGATGGGCACCGGCGCGCCCTGCAGGATGACGCCGTCCTTGTTGGCGACGTAACCCGTCAGCGCCGCGCCCTGGGCGTTGACGATGCCGCCGTTCTTGTCCATCGAGAACTGGCCGTTACGGGTGTACTGGATGGCGCCGTCGACGGTCGTGCGGAAGAAGCCGCCGCCGTTGATCGAGATGTCCAGCGGGTTGTTGGTCGTTTCGATATTACCCTGCGTGAACTGCTGCGCCAGGCGCGCCACCGTCACACCGATACCCGGATTGTTGCCGCTGATACCGTTCAGGGAATTGGCGTACAGGTCGGCGAACTGCGCTTCCGAGCTCTTGAAGCCGACCGTGCTGGCGTTGGCGATGTTGTTGCCGATGACGTCGAGCGACTTGGCTGCGCCGTTGAGACCGCTGAGACCTTGTTGGAACATGATGTTTTCCCTGTCAGATGTGGGCTGAAACTGATTTGAATAATGAGGTAACGTCGAGTGCGACCGTTACAGAACCTGTTTGATGTCGTCCATGGTCAACTGACCCAGGGACGGCACGTTGAGCTTGGCGCCCGTCGGGCCCGTCGAGACGCTGGCGACGGTGCCGAAGGCCAGCGTGGTGGCGTCCGTCAGCGTCTTGCCGCCCGTCGTGGCCACGATGCCGAGCGTGTAGTTGCCGTCCGCTGCCGTCGTGCCGTCGGCCAGCTTGCCGTCCCAGACCAGCGGCTGCACGCCGGGCTCGACCGCCTGCATCGAAATCGTGTGGATGACCTTGCCGCTGGCGTTGCGGATCTCGACGTCCACCTTGTCCGCGTACGAGCCCAGCTCGACGCCGAAGATGCCCTTGCCTTCCGCGATCTGCATCGTCTTGCCGGGGGCCAGCACGCCATGGTTGATCATGTTGACGGCCTGGGCGGAGTTGGTGGCCGCATAGTCGGACTTCAGCGACGCCAGCGTGTCGTTCAGCTTGTTGATGCCGGTGACCGTGTTCAGCTGGGCCAGCTGGCTGGTGACCTGGGCGTTGTCCAGCGGGTTGAGCGGGTCCTGGTTCTTCAGCTGCGTGATCAGCAAGGTCATGAACTTGTCCTGCTCGGCCGAAATCTTGTCGCCCGACGTCGCTGCTTTCGGGTTGACGGCGTTCATCAGCGCGGAGGCTGGCGAGGCGGCAGTATTGGTGTTGGTAATCGACATGGCGGCTAACGTTATTGACCGATGGTCAGGGTTTTCATCAACAGCGACTTGGCTGCGTTCATCGTTTCCACATTGTTCTGGTACGAGCGGGAAGCGGACAGCATATTGACCATCTCGTCGACGGTGTTCACGTTGGGCATCTCGACATAGCCCTTCTCGTCCGCCAGCGGATTCTTCGGGTCGTACATCATCTTCATCGGCGACGGATCTTCGATGACTTCCTTCACGCGCACGGTGGTGGCCGTGTTGTCGGCGCTGGGCGTGGCTTCGAAGACGACCTGCTTGGCGCGGTAGGCCTGGCCGCTGGCGCTGGTGGCGCTGTCGGCATTGGCGAGGTTGCTGGCAACGACGTTCAGGCGCTGCGACTGCGCGCTCATCGCCGAGCCGGAGACATTAAAGATATTGAACAGAGACATGATTACTGTCCTCCCTGGATAACGGACAACAGGCCCTTGATCTGGCTGTTGATGAAGTTGACACCGGCTTCGTAGCGCAGTGCGTTGTCGGCGAACTGGTTGCGCTCGACGTCCATGTCGACGGTATTGCCGTCCACGGCGCCCTGCACCACACCGCGGTACTGCAGCGGCGTGCCGTCGGCCAGCGTGCCGGCGCCCTGTGGCGGCATCGGGTAGTGTTTCTGCGCCGTCGTCTTCAGGGGGCCGCCCTTGTTGACATCCAGCGCCGACTGCAGCGCGGACGAGAAATCAATGTCGCGGGCCTTGTAGTTGGGCGTATCCGCGTTGGCGATATTGGAAGCGAGCACGCTCTGGCGCGTCGAGCGCAGGCTCAGTGCCGTTTCGTTGAATCGCATGTAATCGTCGAGTTTGCCTAGCATTTCGCTTCCCTTCCATCGGTAACAGGATCGATGATACGGATGCTCCACGGCAAATAAAGCGATGAGAAGGACGGCCTTTCCCGTCCTGTTCGCCGCTTTCGTCCGGCCGCCGAGGCCTATGATGGCAACATTCACGCAAAGTATTGCCACATGAAAACTCTCTCTTCAGCTCTTTTACTGTTAACGCTCACGGCTGCCGCATCCGCTGCGGAAACGCAGGACCCGGCCAGGCTGCGCCAGACCGTCGACCAGTTCCTGCAGGTGCAAAGCGCCGGCCTGCCCGGCAAGGTGACGGTCACGGTCGGCAATGTGGACGGGCGCATGAAGCTGGCCGCCTGCCCTGCCCCGGAAGCGTTCCTGATGCCCGGCACCAAGCCATGGGGCAAGACGACAGTGGGCGTGCGCTGTGCGGCACCTTCGCCGTGGACGGTCTATATTCAGGCGAACGTCTCCGTGTTGGGAAATTACATCGCGGCGGCGGCGCCCGTGCCGCAAGGCCAGCCGATCGTCGAAAGCCAGCTGGCAACGATCCAGGGCGACCTGACGACGCTGCCGGCAAGCATCGCCACCGACAAGGCACAGGTGCTTGGCCGAACCAGCAATATTGCGATTTCCGCCGGCATGCCGCTGCGGCTCGACAGCCTGCGCATGAAGCCCGTCGTGCAGATGGGCCAGCTGGTACGCCTCGTCTCGGCCGGGCCGGGGTTCAAGGTGTCGGCGGAAGCGAAAGCGGTCGGCAACGCCGCGGACGGCCAGGTCGTACAGGTGCGCACGGCCGGTGGACAGAACATCAGTGGCATCGCCCGCGCGGGCGGCATGGTCGAAGTAGCATTTTGAAAATTTCGGCCGGGAACGCTAAAGTTCGCGCCCCCCGTGCCGTTATAAGACTCGTACACCGGAGTAAAAGCTCCTACCAGACGAGGAAGATGCTGTGAAAATCAACGATCCATTGAAGAGCAACAGTTTGCCGGCCAACACGCCGGCAAACAATGCCCGCACGAACGCGGCCACGACGGCGGACACCGCCGGCACGGCCGCCAGCACGGCGGCAAAAACGACCGCCGCCAACGTTGCGCAGGCGGGCTCGGACAATGTGCGCCTGTCCTCCCAGGGCCAGGCGCTGGCGGCAAACAGCAGCAGCGGCGTGTTCGACACGAAGAAGGTCGAACGCATCAAGCTGGCCATCGCCGATGGTCAGTTCCAGGTTAATTCTGAAAAAGTGGCAGATGGCTTGCTCGATACGGTCAAGGATCTGCTGCACTCTCGAAAGCGATAGGACAATATGAACGGTGCCACCAATTCTCCCATGCACAGCCTGCGGGCCGAGCACAAACTGATTACCGCGCTGCACGACGTACTGCAGCAGGAACAGGAGCTGTTGGTGGCTGCCGATATCGAGGGCCTGGATGGGCTGACGCCGCGCAAGGCCGAGCTGATCAACGAGATGGCCCTGCTTGCCAACCAGCGCCACCGCGCACTGGGCGCCGCCGGCTGCGCACCGCGTGAAGCCGGCATGGAAACGTGGCTGAACGCCCACGGCACCGAAGCCGACCGCAAACTGTGGAACGACGTGCTGGACCAGACGCGTGAAGCCAAGGAACTGAACCGCCTGAACGGCATGCTGATCAACCGCCAGATGAGCCACACGCAAGGCGCGCTGCAGGCGCTGCGCCCGCAGGCGCAAGCCGGCGTCTACGGCCCCAGCGGGCGCACCGCCACCAGCACCTTCTCGCGCGGGTTCATGGCCGGCTGAGGTCTTGCTGCATCGAAACAACAAACCGGGCGCTGCCCGGTTTGTTCGTTAACGTGGCCGGCCGGGCTGGGGTCATCTCATAAACCGGTGACAGGCTCCGATTTCCAGAGGAATCGGAGCCTGTCACCGTTTTTTTCTCGTGCGGGCCCGATTTCAGCAATGGACGCAGCCGCGCCGCGTTGTGCGGTATGCTGTACGAAAGCCTCTCGGGCGAGAGGGTATTTCACCCAGATGGGAAGTCGTGCCGTGCCAGAGCAAATGTCGGAAGAACGCCGCGCCCACGTGCGCCGGCTGCTGCAAGTCGATGCTTTCGTGACCACCGAAGGGCATGAAGGGCAGTGGCGCGCGCAGATCATCGACATTGCCCGCATGGCAACGGGCTTCATCACCGCCGAGGAGTTGCCGGAACGGCCCCGCTATCGTCTGCAGTTCCGCTTCCCCGGCAGCGACATCACGGACGAGGTCGAGATGACGCTCGTCTATTGCCATACCGTCGGTACGCAAGGCCGCTTTCACTACGGCGCGCGCATCCTTGCCGTGACGCAGGAGTGCGTCGATCGGATCGTCGAGTACGTTACGCGCGGGAATCCGCGAGCGCGCTAGCGGCCCGTTACAAACGCTGACAAGTTCGTTGCGGCACAGCCCGCCTGGCCCCGTAAAATCGTTTTCATGAACCGGCGAGCCGACACCTCCACCGCGGAAAAGCTGCACATTGCCCTGCTGACGAAGGAAGCGTTCGGCCTGGAAGCAGCCGAGCGCTACATGCGCTTTTCCGGCCTCGATCCGCGCCAGCTGAACGACGTGCTGGCGCGTGCCGCCGAGAAGCGTCGGGCCGCGACGGCTCTGGGCAACTCCCATCCCGACCGGCGCACGCGCCCGCGCTGACGGTTCAGAACGCGTAGCGCTCCCCCGTCGCCGGCATCATCACGCGACTGCTGTCCATCCCTTCTCGGCGAGGTCGTCTCGCAATCATCGGCGCACTGCAAGCAGTTCCAACGGGCATAAGCCGTTGCCCCACTCCCCTTGTTCCTCAGTAAAATGGCGGATTGAACAAGTGGGAGCATCCATGGCCGTCGGCCGCCTTGCAATATTGTTGATCTGCTGGCTGGCCGCGACCACGGTCTGGGCCGCCGTCCAGCCGGACGGCCTGACGCACGAGCGGCGCCGCTGGACGCAGGCCGACGGCGCACCGCAGCAGTCGTTCCGCATGACGCAAACCGCCGACGGCCTGTTGTGGTTCGGCTCCCCTGCCGGCCTGTACAGCTTTGACGGCGTACGCTTCCGCCAGGAGAGCCGCGTGTACGGCCATCCGCTGGCGTCGGCCAGTGTCGCGTCCGTGCTGGCGTTGCCGGACGGAGCGCTGGCCGTCGGCTATCACTACGGCGGGCTCAGCATCTTCAGCCGCACGGGCGTGCGCCATTTCGTCGGCGGCCAGGGCTTTCCGCCCGGTTCGACGCTGTCGCTGGCGCTGGATCGGCAGGGTGTGCTGCACGCGGCCACCAGCAGCGCCCTCGTTCGCCTGCGCAACGGTACATGGGAGCGCATCGGCCAGGACTCGCTGCCGCCGGGCGTACTGACGGCCATCGTGTACGATCGCGACGGCACGCTGTGGGCCAGCATCGCCGCGAAATATTATGCCCGGGCCGCCGGCAGCGACCGGTTTGTCGAGGTCATCGACGCGGACGACCTGTGGCTGACGACCGTCGGCGGCGTCGTGCATACCGTGCTGCGCGACAAGGGTCTGGTGCGGTTGCGGCTGGGCTCACCGGTCGAACCCGTCCGGATGGAGCGGCCGCCCACCCCGGCGCAAGCGCAGCTGTATGCCAACGGCATGTTCGACGGCCCCGACGGCAGCCTCTGGTACCAGCGCAGCGATGGCGTCGCACGCATGGTGCCCGGCTTTGACGGCGTGCTGCATGCCGCCGAGGTCTTCCCCGTCGATGGCAACGGCGCGGTGCCCCATTCGGGCATGGTGGACCGCGAGGGCAATATGTGGCTGATCTCGTTCGAAGGCGTCGAACGCTACCGGCCGCACCGGTTCCGCCGGGTACCCACGACGGACGAGAGTTTTTACTGGCTGGCCCAGCGCGGCATGGACGACGAGTTGTGGCTGGGCTCGATGGAAAGCCCCATCGTCCGGCTGCGTGCCGACGGCAGCCAGCGCAAGACGGGCGCGGTGGCGCCTCAGGCGGTCGTCCGGGTGGCCGCGGACCACGTCTGGGTCGGTACTGCAACCAGGCTGTGGGAATTCCACGGCGACACGGAACGGTCCTGGCCCCTCCCCGCCGACCTCGGCAAGGGCCACGATATCCAGAGCATGGCGGTCGACGGCGCCGGGCGCCTGCTGGTGTCCATCGTCCGCAGCGGCCTGTGGATCTTCGACAATGGCGACTGGCGACGCGACGAGCGCCTGAGCGCGGTGCCCGAACCGACGCCGCTGAGCATGCTGACGGACAGCACCGGGCGGACGTGGCTGAGCCTCGTCAACGGCCGCTTCGGCGAACTGACGGCCAGCGGTTTCCGTCCTGTCGCGCTCGACATTGGCACGGTACTGGCCATGCTCGACAGTGGCGGCCGCCGCCTTGTCGGCGGCGAACGAGGCGTCGTCTGGCTGGACGGCACCACGGTGCGGCCGCTGCGGCTGGCCCGGGGTGAAGCGATCCACCGGGTGACCGGCCTGGCCGTCGACGGGCAAGGCGCCCTGTGGGTCCACAGCGACGACGGGCTGCACCGCCTGGACGCGGCGGCGCTGAGACGGTTCTGGCAGGCACCGGACCAGCCTGCCGAGGCGGAACTGTTCAATTTCGAGGACGGCGTGCGCGGCCTGCCGACGCAGGTGCGGCCGCTGCCGTCGCTGACGGTGGCCCATGGCGGACGGCTGTATTACGCAACGGTGGCGCAGGTGGGCTGGATCGGTACGGGCGAGATCCGGCGCAACCGGCGTGCGCCCGACGTGCTGATCCAGTCGCTGCACTCGGCCGGCCGCGATTACGAGCCGGCCGCCGGCCTGACGTTGCCGGAGCGGACAACGACCGTCGATCTCGCCTTCACGGCGACGGCGCTGTCGGTGCCCGAGCGGGTACGGCTGAAATACCGGCTCGACGGCGTGGACGCCGACTGGCGCGAAGTCCGCCACGAACGCAGCGCGCAATACACCAACCTGGCGCCGGGCAACCATGTCTTTCACGTGATCGCCGCCAACGAGGATGGCGTCTGGAACAAGACGGGCGCGCAGCTGCCGTTCACCATCGCGGCGGCGTTCTGGCAGACGTGGTGGTTCCGGCTGGGCTGTGCCGCCGCCGTGCTGCTGGCGCTGGCACAGCTGTACCGCTGGCGCGTGGCGATCGTCCGCCGACGCGCCGAAGAGCGGACCGCGATGCGGCTGGATGCGACGATGCAGGAGCGCCAGCGCATCGCCCGCACGCTGCACGACAACCTGCTGCAGGCCGTGCAGGCGCTGATCCTGCGCTTCCACGTGGTGCAGACGCGGCTGCCGCAAGAGCCGGAACTGCAGTCGATGCTCGACAAGGTGCTGCGCTACGCCGAAAAACTGGTCGACAACGCCCGCGACGAAGTGCTGGCGCTCAGAAAAGCGCCGCCGTGCGACGAGCTGCTGGCCGAACTGCGCACGGCGCTGGCCAGAGCCGTGCCGGACGCGCAGGGTTTGCTGGACTTTGCCGTCGAAGGCGAGCCGCGCCCGCTGCGCAGCGATACCGCCGTCGAGATCCTGTACGTGCTGCGCGAAGCCGTCGTCAACAGCGCGCGCCATGCCGGCGCCACGTCGATCGTCGTGCGCCTGACCTTTGGGGCCGACGCGCTGGCGGGCGCAGTGACCGACGACGGCGTCGGCATCGATCCGGTCGTCGCGCGCACCGGACGGCCCGGTCACTGGGGTCTGGTGGGCATACGCGAGCGCATCGGGCGCGTGGGTGGCACGCTGACTGTTGCCGCTGCAGATGACGGCGGCACGGTGGTGTCGTTCAGTGTGCCGGCTGCGGCGGCTTATGGGGCCGCGTAACTTGCTGCCGCATCACGCGCTGGCGGCCCGCAGCCAGTCGCGTCCGCGCGCATCCAGCGCCCGGGCAATCACGTCGGGCGGCAACGTGTAGACGGTGGCCCAGCTGGCGCGGCCGTCCACGGTATTCGACGGAAAACTGGCCGTCTCGATGGGCCAGTGGTGTTTGCGTTTCAGCGCCCGCACGATGGCCGCCAGGGTGACGCGGCCGCGCAGCGGCTCGGCGCCCGTCTGGTCGGCGTTCGACAGCAGCACGGCAAGAACGGCACCGCGCGCCGTGCGCGGGCCGGGGAAAACAGGTGATTTTTTGACAGGCATGGCGCCATTCTAGCGGCACGGCGCCTGCCGCGCCCGCGCCGCATGAGCTCGTGTCCATGTCGGGGTGTGACCCCAGGGTGGACACGGGCTGGGCTTTGGCAAGCGATGACAATTGTGCTAACTTCGCGTCAGTCCAGTGGAGGATACGATGACAGTCAATCATGCATTGCTGCAGGTGCTGCAAACGCGGTTCGACGGCAACATGGGGCGCCATCGGGGCGTCGCGTGGGCGGACGTCGTGGCCCGGCTCGAAGTAAGTCCAGGTGCGCTGGCAGTGCTGCGCGCCATGGAAGCCACAGGCGGTGAGCCGGACGTCATCGGGCGGGACGCCACTACCGGCCGCATCGCGTTCTGCGACTGCGCGGCCGAAACGCCGACAGGCCGGCGCAGCCTGTGCTACGACGGCGCCGCGCTGGATGCGCGCAAGGAAGCAAAGCCGGTCGGCAATGCCGTCGACATGGCGAAAGAAATGGGCATTGAGCTGCTCACGGAAGCGCAATACGGCGCCCTGCAGCAGCTGGGCGAGTTCGATCTGAAGACGTCGTCCTGGGTCCTGACCCCGCCGGAGATCCGCCGGCAGGGCGGCGCCCTGTTCTGCGACCGCCGCTACGGCCGCGTCTTCACGTACCACAACGGCGCCCAGTCGTATTACGCGGCGCGCGGCTTTCGCGGCACGCTGACCGTATGAACGACGCCCGCCGCCTGCAGGAGCTGGTGAAGCTGCGCCGCGTGCGCGACCGCATGGACCGCGAGTATGCGCAGCCGCTCGACGTGGAGGAACTGGCGCGCGGCGTCGATATGTCGGCCGGGCACCTGAGCCGGCAGTTCAAGCTTGCTTACGGCGAATCGCCTTACTCCTACCTGATGACGCGCCGCATCGAGCGGGCGATGGCGCTGCTGCGTCGCGGCGACATGAGCGTAACAAGCGTCTGCTTCGAGGTGGGCTGTTCGTCGCTGGGCACGTTCAGCACGCGCTTCACCGAGCTGGTCGGCGTGCCGCCGTCGGTCTACCGCAGCCAGTGCGGCGATGCCACGCAGGGCATTCCGCCGTGCGTGGCAAAACAAATTACGCGGCCGATCAGGAATGAAGAAGCGGCGCCCGAACCGCGTCGCTATGCTGGCGTCTCCCGCTAACGAAACCTGAGGAGATTCACGATGGACATCTCGATACACTCGACCTTCCTGCCCCACACCGACGCCGAAGCCTCGCTGGCGTTCTACCGCGACACGCTCGGCTTTGAAGTGCGCAACGACGTTGCGTACGGCACGCTGCGCTGGATCACGGTGGGCCCGAAAGGCCAGCCGGGCACGTCGATCGTCCTGTCGCCGCCGGGTGTCGCACCGGGCACGACGGAAGACGAGCGCCGCACGATCACGGAAATGATGGCCAAGGGCACGTACGCGATGCTGCTGCTGGCAACGAAGGACCTGGACGCCACGTTTGAAAAGCTGCAGGCCCGTGAAGTGGACATCGTGCAGGAGCCGACCGACCAGCCATACGGCGTGCGCGACTGCGCCTTGCGCGATCCGGCCGGGAACATGATCCGGATTCAGCAGGTGAAGGTGGCGGTTGCCGCGTAAGGTCAGCGGAACAGGCGGCGCCACAGCGACCGTGGCGCACTGCCCTGCCCTGCCGCGACGGGCTGGCCTCTACGCTGGCGGCAAAATGACCGTTTGCTGCGCTATCGAAATCCATGAATAAAGCCCTAGCCTTCGCTCTCGCAGGCACCGCCATCGCCTGCTCCATTGCCACCGCCGCGAACCCCACGCCGCGCGACGTCAGCCGTTTTATCGTCAATGCGGACAACTGCGAGCATCTCGCCGGCGAATTCGACAACAGCCTGGCGCAAAGCGAACAAAGGCGGATCGAGCGCGACGTGGCCCGCTACTGCGAGGCGGCGCGTAAACAGTTGAGTACGCTCAGGAAGAAGTATCGCGGCAACGCGGACATCGAGCGGGTACTGTCCGAGCATGCCAACGACACCGTGACTGCCTCCAGCAAATAACGCCGCTACAGGCTTTCGTGCCTGCCGTCGTCGCGGACGCACAGCACGCTGGTCAGGAACCACCGCCCGCTCGCCCGTTGCAGTATGTAGTCGAACCCGTGGTCCGGCGCGGCGCCGCGCGTTTTGACGATGCACGTGTCGTCCACGTATTCGACGCCCGCGACGTGCTCAAGCGCGTCATGCAGCGGTATGGCACGCAATGCTACCGGTCGCGGCTCCAGATCGGGCGGGCAGTATTTGCTCAGCAGGAAGCGATACGCGTGCTCCGCCGCAGTCAGCCCCGCACTGCGGTCGCGCTCGAAAGCCTGCCACGCATACGCGGACCATGCTTCGTGGTCGGCAATAAAGGCGCGGATCAGCGGTTCCGGATCGAGCAGCGCAACAGGCCCGGAGACGGGCGTGTAGGCGATCATTGTTGCGGCTGCGGCGCCGGCGCTGGCGCGGGCGGCGCCGGCGCCGGCTCGGCCGCCGTCGGAATCTCCGTCTCCGGATCCGGCACGCCAGACAGAATGGTGACGGCCACGCGCCGGTTGCGCGCCCGGCCGATCGGATCGTTGTTGTCCGCGACCGGGTGATTCGATGCATGCCCGACAGCCGTCAGCCGCTCTGGCGCCACGCCCGATTCGATGAACAGCCGCACGACGGTGGCGGCGCGGACCGATGACAGCTCCCAGTTCGACGCGTACATATTGCGGATGGGCTGGTTGTCCGTGTGGCCTTCGACCTGGACCGCGTGCGGGTCGTCCTTCAGCAAGGTGGCGACGGCCTGCAGTGCTTCGCGCGACTCTTCCGTCAGCTTCGCTTCGCCCGGATCGAACAGCACCGACGCATTGATCTCGACGGAAACGCCGCGGCTGTTCTGCGTCACCCGCACCTTGCCCTCTTTCACCAGCGGCGCCATCGTGGACAGCAGGTCTTGCGCCAGCTTCGTCATGCGCACTTTTTCCTGCACGATCATGGCGCGGCGGCGGATGGCCTGCGGCGTGGCCTGTGGCGTCGTCTGCACTTCCGTGTTCTGCACGATGGCCGCGCCGGCGCCGCCGAAGGCATCGCCCAGCGCGTCCGAGAAGACCTTGTACTTGCCCGTGTTGACCACCGAGATCGCGTACATCACCACGAAGAACGCGAACAGCAAGGTGATGAAGTCGGCGTACGAAATCAGCCAGCGCTCGTGGTTTTCCGGCTCTTCGTCATACGGTCGGCGGGCGCGGCGATACTGGGTCATAAATGCGGTGTCATGACGTCAATGATCGCGCATCAGGGTGGCGATGCGCTCGTCCATGATGCGGGTGAAGTCGCCCGTGGCGATGTCGTGGAACACGGCGGCGGCGATTTCCTGCTGGTGCACCTGGGCCGTGACGATATTCTTGAGCTTGTTGGCGATCGGGTAGAAGAACAGGTTGGCCAGGCCGACACCGTAAATCGTGGAGACGAACGCGACGGCAATCCCCGGGCCCAGCTTGGCCGGGTCCGACAGGTTTTCCATCACGTGGATCAGGCCCAGCACCGCGCCTAGGATGCCGATCGTCGGCGAGTAGCCGGCGGCCGATTCCCACACGCGCACGGCCTGGCGCTCGGCCGTCTCGAAAGCGGTGATTTCCGTGTCCAGCAGCTGGCGCAGCTTGTCCGGCTGGATGCCGTCGATGATCATGCGCAGGCCCTTGGCCATGAACGGGTCGGTGGCGGCGGCCATATGACGCTCCAGCGCCAGGGGACCGCCGCGGCGCACCGTCTGGTTCCACGTCTGGATGTCTTTCTTCAGCGCGGCGCGGCTGTCTTCCGGCGGGCGGATCACCCAGCGCAGCATGACGATGCCGCGGCGCAAAGTTGCGGCGCGCGTCTGCAGCAGCACGGCGCCGAACGTGCCGATGACCACGATGGCAAACGCGGCCGGCTGGACGAGCGAAGAGAGCTTGCCGCCTTCGAGCGATTGTCCGACGATCAGGCCCGCCAGCGCCAGCAGTATGCCGACTACGCTGGACCAGTCCATGCCTGCTCCCTCAAGGTGGCGCGCAGCCGCGCGACGGCCTGCGTATGCAGCTGCGATACGCGCGATTCGGAGACGCCCATGACGGCGCCGATCTCTTTCAGGTTCAACTCTTCCTCGTAGTACAGGCCCATCAACAGCTTCTCGCGGGGCGGCAGGTTATCGATCGCATCGATGACGGCCTGGCGGAAGTCGGTGTCCATCAGCGCCCGCAGCGGGTCGGCATCCTCGTCCTGCGCGTAGCGGTCGAGGAAGCTGTCGCTGCCGTCCTCGTTCTTGAAGTCTTCGTAATACACCAGCTGGTGGCCGCCGCCTTCGGACAGCATTTCCTGGTAGTCGGTGAGCGACAGTTTGAGTGACTTGGCCACTTCGGATTCGCTCGGCGGCCGCCCCAGCTTCTGCTGCAGCGAGGCCATGGCGGTTTCGATCTTGCGCATGTCCTGGCGCATCGTGCGCGGCATCCAATCGCTGCTGCGCAGCTCGTCCAGCATGGCGCCGCGGATGCGCATCACCGCATAGGTCTCGAACTGCGCGCCGTGCGTCTCCTCGTAGCGGCCGATTGCGTCGAGCAGGCCGATCATGCCTGCCTGTACCAGGTCATCGACTTCCACGCTGGGCGGCAATTTTGCCTTCATGTGGTGGGCAAGGCGCTTGACGAGAGGCATGTGCTCCGTCAGCAGCGAATCCTTGTTCACCTTCCCTTTGACCGTGTACATAAATTGTTCTACTTGTTATCGGCTCATTCAGTTGACGCTCCCCGCGAACCCGGCTGGCGCACCGGCCAGCGCGAACCGGCCCGCCATCTGGCGGAACGCCACCGAGGCACCGGCCAGCGGAAACGCATCCACCACGGCACGACCCAGACGTGCGGCACGGTGCAGATACTCATCGGCAGGCACGGAACCCATGGACACAAGATTGACCGCCAGGTAACGGCTTGCCGCCTGCGCCATATTATCGTAAACCATCCGTGCCTCAGCTTCCGATGCACCAGTGACAACAATGCCGAACGGGCGACGGCCCAGCTCGTGGTTCAGGCGCTTGATCATCATGTAGGCGTTCTTGATCGACGTGGCGCTGTTCGATACCTGGATCACGATCTCCGAGCTGGCCATGACGGGCACCGGGAACGCTTCGCCGTCGAATTCGCCGTCGACGAGGACGATGCCGGCCTGGGCCGCCATCACGTCGAACGCCTTGGCCAGGCGGCGGCTTTCCTGTGGGCCGTTGCGCGCTTCGCCGCGCGTCATCGACACCACGTTGAAGCCCTGCGGCACCTGGTGCACGACCTGGTTCAGGCCGCATTCCTGGCGCGCCACGTTGAGCAGGCTGGCGCCGTTGTCCACGCCGAGGCGCGACGCGACACCGTGCGCGCTGGCGCAGGCATCGACCAGCAGCACGTCGTTGCCGTTGCGGGCCAGCGACGCGCCCAGGTTGACGAGCATCGCGCCCTTGTCGTCCTGCGGGGTGGCCGACAGGAACGTCACGATACGGGGCCGTGGCGGCCCCGCCAGCATGCGGCGGAGACCTTCGGCCTGGTCGAAATTGAAGTTAGCCAAGGTACACCTCGCGCGTTGCATTGTTGCCGGCCGCTGCCATCAGCATCGGCAGGTCGCTGTCGGCAAACTGGCTGACGTCTTTTTTCGAGCGGAACGCCCGTTCGATCAGCTCGTCCGGCTTGGCCAGGTGCAGGTCTTCCGGCACGCGCTGGCCGTTCGATACGTAGAACAGGTTCAGTTTCTGGCGGATCACCACGTCCAGCACGTTGCCGATCGAGGCCGCTTCGTCCAGCTTCGTCATGATGGCGCCGGCCAGGCCCGTGCCCTGGTAGGCGCGCACCACTTCCGTCAACGTTTCCTGCGTCGACGTGCTGTTCAGGCACAGCAGGCGTTTGACGTCCACGTCGGTGCCTTGCAGCATCGCGACCTGTTCCGTGACCATCTGGTCGCGCTGGCTGACACCGACGGTGTCGATCAGCACGGTGTGCTTGTTGCGCAGTTCCTTCAGCGCGATGCGCAGGTCCGCTTCGTCCTTGACCGAGTGCACCATCACGCCCAGGATCTTGCCGTAGATGCGCAGCTGTTCGTGCGCGCCGATACGGTAGGCGTCCGTCGTGATCAAGGCCAGCTTTTCCGGGCCGTGGCGCATGACGCAACGGGCGGCCAGCTTGGCGGTGGACGTCGTCTTGCCGACGCCGGTCGGGCCGACCAGCGCGAACACGCCGCCCTTTTCGATCAGCGCGTCTTCATTGGCAATCACGTTCAGGTTGCGCGCCAGCACGGTACGGATCCAGCGCAGGCTTTCCTCGGCGGAGCGGCCGGCCGGCATCTTCTCGATCAGCATCTTGGCCAGCGTGGCGGAGAAACCGGCGCCCAGCATTTCGCGCAGGACAGTCGCCTTGTGCGGTTCGCGCTGTTGCGACGAGCCCCACGAGAGCTCGGCCAGTTGCGTTTCCATCATGCCGCGCATGGCGCGCAGTTCCGTCATCATCGTGCTCATTTCCGCGGCCGCGTTGACCTTGGCGGAGTTGACGGCATCGGCCACCATCGCCGAGATGCGGTCCATGTCCATGGCAGGAGCGGCGGGAGCGGCCGGGGCAAAGCCGGCAGCCGGACGGGCTGGCTGGCTTGGGGCGGCCGGTGCGAAGCCTGGCGCCGGACGCGCCTGGGCCCGCGCCTGCATGCGCGCTTCCATATTCGCCTGCGCTTCCGCTTCCATCTGCGCTTCCATCTGTGCCTGCATGCGCGCCTTGATGGCGTCCTGCATCTGCTGCGCGGACGGTTGCGGACGCGCAGCGGCGCGCGGGGCTGGCGGCGCCATCATCGGCGACGGCGTATAGGTGTCTTCGATTTCCAGCTCGGGCATGGCCGGCACAGCGTCGTCGGCCGGTTGCGCCAGCGATGCGGCGTCGTCATTGGCCAGCGCCAGGATCTCGACCACGCCGTCCATCGGACGGTTGGACAGGATCACGGCATCAGGCCCCAACGCTTCACGCACTTTGCGCAGCGCTTCACGCGACGTTGGTGCGGTAAATTTTTTGACGTTCATGCTGCGGCTCCTGGCGAGAATTTTCTCTGATGGGGTAGATTATTGACGATGCCATGAGGAAATCATCCGGGGAAAAGGACGGGAAAAGCCCTGCAATTCGCTGCCGACCCGTCCGGGGCGGGCGACTTGCAGCTTTGTCACCATCCGTGCGAAGATGTGAATGATAATAATTCGCATTTGCGGAGCCCTTCCGCAACGTGCGCTACCTGAGAGAGAAACAGCATGACATCGAACAAGTCCCCGCTGGCGCTGGCCGTCCTGGCCGCGCTGGCCGCCACCCGTTTTGCCCATGCCGCCCCGATTGACGAGGCCGACGCGCCCATCAACGTCGTCACCGTCACGGGTGCGCGCAGCGAGCCGTACAACGCGACCTCGGCCATGACGGCAACGAAGATCGACGCGCCGCTGCGCGACATTCCGCAGACTGTCAACGTGATTCCCGAGCAACTGCTGCGCGACCAGTCGGTCGGGTCGATGGAGGATGCGATGAAGTTCGTGCCGGGTGTCGGGCTGTCGCACGGCGACGGCCAGCGCGACCAGGTGACGTTGCGCGGCTTTTCCGCCATTTCCGACCAGTTCGTGGACGGCCTGCGCGACGATGCGCTGTATTTCCGCGACCTGTCGAATATCGAACGGATCGAGGTGCTGAAGGGGCCGGCTGCCGTGCTGTACGGACGCGGTTCGTCCGGCGGCCTGATCAACCGGATCACGAAAAAGCCGGGCGCCAACCAGCGCGAGGTGACGGCCAAGGTGGGCAGCGACAACCGGCGCCGCGGCGAACTCGACCTGGCTGCCACGGAAGGCAATATGGCATTCCGCGTCACCGGCGCCGTCGAGCGCGCGGACAGCTACCGCGACCAGCAGTTCCTCGAACGCGATGCCGTCGCGCCGTCGCTGCAGTTCCAGCTGGGCGCCGCCACGACGCTGCTGCTGCAGGCCGAGCACCTGTCGGACCGCCGCGTGACGGACTTCGGCGTGCCGTCGTACAAGGGTCGTCCCGTGAACGTACCCGAAAGCACCTACTACGGCGCCGCCAACGCGCGCGACGTGGACTACTCGCATGCGGAAGTCACGGCGCTGGGCTTCACATTGGAACACCGCTTCAGCGACACGCTGGCACTGCGCAATGCCTACCGCCACTACGACTACACCTTGGCGCGCTACAACACGCTGGTTGGCAGCGTCAACGAAGCGGCGCTGACGGCCTCGCTGAACCGCACCAACCTGCGCCGCGAGGAGGACGGCTGGTTCAACCAGACGGAGCTGACGCAAACGGCGCAGTTCGGCGGCATGACGCACAAGCTGCTGTACGGCATCGAAGTCGGCAAGCAGAACAAGGATCAGGTGAACCGGTCGCAGAACAATGTCGCGACTGTGGCGCTGTTCAGTCCGGTGCTGCCGGTGTTGCCGAAGTACCTGAACGTGGCGCCGGGCACGGACAACCTGGGCATCATGAAGACGGCCAGCGCCTATGTGCAGGATCTGGTGGCGCTGTCGGAACAGTGGAAAGCGCTGGCCGGCGTGCGCTACGACCACTTCGAGCAGCGCACCGTCGAGCGCCGCGCCGGCCAGGCCAGCCTGGACCGCACCGACGTGGCGTGGAGCCCGCGCGCCGGACTGGTCTGGCAGCCGTCGGCGGTGCAGTCGTATTACGTGTCGTTCAGCAAATCGTTCCAGCCGTCGGCGGAGAACTTCCCGCTGGCCGCGAACAATGCGCAGATCGAGCCGGAAAAGACAACGAATAAGGAAGTGGGCGGCAAGTTCGATTTCCTCGGCGGCGCTCTCTCCGCCACGGCGTCGCTGTTCCGGCTGGAGCGCACCAACATCAAGGCCACCGATCCCGTCACGAATCGCCTGATCCCCATCGGCGAACAGCGCACGGACGGCCTGGAGCTGACGCTGACGGGCCAGCTGCCGCAGGGCTGGCAGGTGTGGGCGGGCTATGGCTACCTGGACGCGACGGTGACCTCGTCGCCCGCTCTCGACAACAGCGACAACGTCATCAAGGGCGTGCCCGTGCAGGGCAAGCGCGCCACGTTGACGCCGCGCCACAGCGGCAACCTGTGGCTGGCAAAATCGCTCGGCAACGGCCTGCGCGCGGGCGCCGGCGTCAACGCGGCCAGCGTGCGCTTCGCCAACCCGGGCAACACGGTCGCCCTGCCCGGCTATGCCACCGTCGACGCGATGGCCGGCTGGAAGCTGGGCCGCGTGGACCTGCAGCTGAACGTCTACAACCTGCTGGACCGCGCCTACATCGTTTCCGGCCACGGCAGCTCGCCGAACCTGAGCCTGCCCGGCGCGCCGCGCTCGGCAGCGCTGACGGCGCGCTATCAGTTCTGATGCAAAAAAACCAGTGACAGGCTCCGGTTTATTCAATCGGAGCCTGTCACCGGTTTCCAACTGACTCTGCCAAGTGCCAGCGTCCGGCGGCACATACGACGCATCACAAGCTCCGACAAAAAAACCGGTGACAGGCTCCAGTTTTGATAATCGGAGCCTGTCACCGGTTTTTGGTTGATCAGGTATTGCCCACCAGCGCGGTGACGCGGATCGTTTTCGATTCCGGAATCTCCGCATGCGACAGCACTTTCAGCTGCGGCAGCGCGCGGCGCAGGAAGCGCGACAGCAGTGGGCGCAGCGGACCCGGCACCAGCAACACCGGCGTGACGCCCAGCGCTTCCTGCTGCTGCGACGCTTGCGCGGCCTGCTGGGCGATCGTGTCGGCCAGGCCCGGCTCGATGCCGGCACCGTCGGCGCCGCCCGTTGCCAGGGCCTGCATCAGCAGGCGTTCCAGGCGGTTGTCCAGCGTCATCACCGATAGTTCGCCGTTGCCGGGGAACAGTTGCTGGACGATCGCACGGCCGAGGGCGATACGCACCAGTGCCGTCAGCTCGCTCGGGTCCTGCGTGTGGGCGGTGTGCTCGGCCAGCGCTTCGATGATCGAACGCATGTCGCGGATGTGCACGCCTTCGCTCAGCAGGTTCTGCAGCACTTTCTGCAACGCCGACAGCGAAATCATCTTCGGCACCAGGTCCTCGATCAGCTTCGGCGCTTCCTTGCCCAGGTGATCCAGCAGCGCCTGCACTTCCGTGCGGCCCAGCAGCTCCGACGCGTGCGTCGTGATCAGGTGGTTCAGGTGCGTCGCGACAACAGTGCCGGCATCGACCACCGTGTAGCCCATGCCCTGCGCCTGGTCGCGCAGGCTGGCGTCGATCCACGTGGCGGGCAGGCCGAACGCGGGGTCCGTCGTCGCCAGGCCCGGCAGGTTGCCGCTGGCCATGCCCGGGTTGATCGCCAGGAACTGGCCGTTGAACGCTTCGCCGGCGCCCACTTCCACGCCCTTCAGCGTGATGCGGTAGGCGGACGGTTTCAGTTCCAGGTTGTCGCGGATGTGCACCGGCGGCGCCAGGAAGCCCACTTCCTGTGCGAACTTCTTGCGGATGCCCTTGATGCGCTTGAGCAGCTCGCCGCTTTGCGCCTTGTCCACCAGAGGGATCAGGCGGTAGCCCACTTCCAGGCCCAGCGTGTCGACGGCTTGCACGTCCGACCACGTCGCTTCTTCGTTCTCCGCCGGGGCGCCGGCCTGGCCGCCCGCCGATGTGCCGCCACTGGCTGCCGCACCGCCACCGCTACCGCCGCCCCCCGGCCGGTCCGCCGTACCGTTGGCTTCGGCTTCCTTGCGCTTCTTGTCCAGCATATAACCCGTACCGCCCAGCGCGGCGCCCAGCGACAGGAACATGAAGTTCGGCATGCCAGGGATCAGGCCCATGCCGCCGATGATGCCGCCCGTGATGTACATGACTTGCGGCTTGGCGAACAGCTGGCCCACCATCTGCGTACCGACGTCGGTATCGCTGGCAACACGCGAGACGATGATACCGGCGGCGATCGAGATCACCAGCGATGGAATCTGTGCGACCAGGCCGTCACCGATGGCCAGCAGCGTGTAGACCTTGGCCGCTTCGCCCACGGCCATGTCGTGCGACAGGATACCGATCAGGAGGCCGCCGACGACGTTGATGACGGTAACCATGATGCCGGCCACGGCGTCGCCGCGGACGTATTTCGACGCACCGTCCATCGCGCCGTAGAATTCCGCTTCCTGGGAGACTTCGCTGCGGCGCTTGCGGGCATCCGCTTCGCCGATCAGGCCGGCGTTCAGGTCGGCGTCGATCGCCATCTGCTTGCCGGGCAACGCGTCCAGCGCGAAGCGGGCGCCCACCTCGGCGATACGGCCCGCACCCTTCGTCACGACGACGAAGTTGATGATGGTCAGGATGATGAAGACAACGATACCGATCGTGTAGTTACCGCCGATCAGGAAGTGGCCGAACGCCTCGATGACCTTGCCGGCGGCGGCGCCACCGGTGTGGCCTTCCGTCAGCACGATACGGGTGGAAGCGACGTTCAGCGACAGGCGCAGCATCGTCGAGACCAGCAGCACGGCCGGGAACGCCATGAAGTCGAGCGGCTTGACCGTGTACAGGCTGGTCAGCAGCACGATGATCGACAGCGCGATGTTGAAACTGAAGAACAGGTCGAGGACGAGTGCCGGCAGCGGCAGGATCATCATCGCCAGCAGCATGATGATCAGGATCGGCGCGGCCAGGCTCTTCGAGTTG
>Ga0308166_1001101_pt1 | contig 30382 bp, 25 predicted proteins | sample PhyCR2_2_FD_202137 | JGI IMG/M metagenome (GOLD analysis project Ga0308166, IMG submission 202137) | Phyllosphere microbial communities from UC Gill Tract Community Farm, Albany, California, United States - DLSLCC.R2 | ecosystem: Host-associated > Plants > Phyllosphere > Unclassified | place... | reverse complement strand
GGAGGAGCGGCGGCAACCGATGCTGCGGGTAGAACCAGGGCCAGCATCAATGCTGCCGCCAGAGGCTGTCGGGTGAGGTTGTTCATGGCGTCCAGGAATCGAAAGGTGGTATAGGCAGGAACTTTCGACCCGTACGCCACCGAATGCCATGCAACTTGTTGCAAATCCATCCGCAGTATGAAGGCTGCAACCCGCCAGACAAGACATGCGCCATCGCAATTGGCTCTTCTTGCAGTGCGCCCGCACGACGCTGTTCCTGTCACACGATCTGTGCCCGCCCTCATTCGCTCTAGAACGTGTCCGATATCAACGCCTTCACACGGCCTACATCATTCGTGCGTCGTCAGCTTCGACGACGCTTCAACGCTAGGAGAGAAACGATGCAGACCCTGTCTGAAAGCCAGGCCCAGTCCATTCGTGGCGGCGGTGGCGGCCTTGTCATTATCGGCGCCGGCCTGTCGCTCTACGGTGCGATCGCGCTGATCAAGTGGGAATGGCGCCCGTGGAAGTGGTGCTGATCCACTGAGCCATGCGTGAACCCGCGAGGCGGTCCTCCGCCTCGCTCTGCTGTGGGTAGCTGTTGATGATCGAGAAACTGGGCCAGGTTCTTCCACGCACCGGAATATCCTGCATCGCACTGCCGTGGGCCTTGGCGGTGGTTGCCGCACTCGTGCTTGTGGTGCTGCTGAAGGGGCACTACGCGCGCACCGAAGAAGTACGTGGATACATCGCACTGGGCAACATCACCCGGGTAACTGTCGAACGTGCCGGCGTATTGCAGGCGCTGCGGGTTGCGCCTGGGGAGAAAGTCGAAGCAGGCCAGCCGCTGGCCAGCGTCACCATTCCAGAACTCGACGCTGTCTCCGAACACGGCCTCAGTGCCGGCACACTCGGCCTGCAGAGCCTGCAGGAAGTGCATTCCAGCGTGCAGCACGAAACCAGGCAGGCGCAGGCGCTTCACACGCTCCGCCTGCGTAGCATCGATGAGCAGGTCCAGCAGGTGGACGAAGAACTGCGCGCGCTCAATGCCGCGCTGGAAGCCACTACGGCCCGACAACGCTTGGCCGACAGTGCGCGGAAGCGTTACCAGGCGTTGGCCGAGCAACGCTTTGTCACCCAGCTCGAACTTGAAGACGCCCAGGCCCGGCAGCAGCAGTTGCGCGCCGAACACGCCAACATGCAGGCCTCCATCCTGGCCGCGCGCCAGCGCCGTACCCAACTGCAGCACGAACGCAAACGCACCGAAGAGGAACTGACCACGCGCCTCAACAGCCTGATGTTGCGCGGCAACGACCTTCAGGAGCGCATCCATGCCCAGCGCCGCGAGCGCGGCTACACGGTGTTTGCCCCGGTCGCCGGCGTTGTCGACATGGTGTCGCCGGCCGTCGGAGACAACCTGGTCCCCGGGGCTCCGCTGGCGCTGATACGGACCGATGCCGACGCGCGCCAACCCATGGCGCGGCTGAGTCTTCCCCAGCGAACGGCAGGGCTCGTCCAGGTCGGGGACACCGTCAACGTGCGCATCGATGCATTCCCGTATGAGCGTCATGGGCTGGTGCCGGGAAAGGTCCTGCGCCTGACCTCGGGCACGCTCTCCATTCCAGGCCTGCCCGATCAGAAGGACGCCCCAGCGTTTCTCGCCGACGTAGCACTGGACATGTCGCCGGCAAGCGTGCGTATCCGTCCGGAATGGCTGAAGGACGGCATGGATCTGCAGGGGTCGGTGCGCCTGCAGGAAGTGAACCTGCTTGAGTGGCTGTTTCTTCCCGTCCTCAGGGGATGGACCCGCAACAGCGGCGACGTCCTGCTGAACAACGAGCACCCGTGATGCGCAAGCCCTTCACCTCCCTTCTCCGTTCCCTGCTCGGCCGCCGTCGGATAACCCCGGTACTGCAGGGCGAAGTAGCCGAATGTGGCCTTGCCTGCCTGTCCATGGTCGCCCAACACCATGGCAAGCAGGTCGGCCTGCAGCAGCTTCGGCAACGCTACCGCGTCTCACGCGATGGCCTGTCGCTGTTCCAGGCATTGCGCATCGGCGAAGAACTTGGTTTTGCCGGGCGACCTCTCCAGCTCTCGCTGCAGGAAATCGGCGAACTGCGCCTGCCCGCCATCCTGTTCTGGGACCAGCACCACTTTGTCGTGGTCGAAGCAGTCAGCCAACGCGGTCTTTCCATCATCGATCCGGCCGTCGGACGCCGGCAGTTCCGTTGGGCCGAGGCCATGCCATTGTTCAGCGGTGCCGCACTGGAACTGATTCCAACCGCGACCTTCACGCACGAAGGCGAGGCAGGCACCGCCTCGCCCCTTTCCGTGCGCAGCGTGCTGGCCAGCAATCCACGCCTGCTCAATCACCTTGCCGCACTGGCGGTACTGGCGGTGCTTGCACAGCTGGTGGCCATCGCCTCGCCCAAGCTGTTCTCGCTGGTGATCGACGAAGTGGTGGTCAAGGACGACCAGGAACTGCTCTACCTGCTGCTGTATGTCTTCGGCCTGATCTTCGCCATCAGCGTTGCTGCCTCCTGGCTGCGCACACTGGTGAATGAGCGGCTTCGGGCCTCGATCAACACCGATCTATCGGCTGGCCTGATGTCGCGCGTACTGCGCCTGCCAACGCGATACTTCGAGCGCCGGCGCCCGGTTGACATCCTGCGTCGGCTGGAAGCCACCGATCTGGCGCATGTGGCGTACACCCAGGGCTGGGTCGATATCACGATCGACGCTCTGTTCGCGGTCGTCTTCCTGGGACTGATCGCGCTGATCAACATGAAGCTGGCAGGAGTAGCGGTGGGCCTCAGCCTGTTGTTCTTTGCCATCCGCGCCATCAGCCTGCCAGCGATGGCCAAGGCACAGCGGCACTCCATCGATGCAGAGACCGCGCGCAACCACACGCTGCTGCGGGCCGTTACTGCAATGGAGACGGTGAAGCTGCGCGGGCAGGAAGGCGTGCGGCTGGCCGAATGGGCCAACCAGCAGGCCGATGTACAGCGCACACGGGCGCGCGTGGACCGCATCCAGGCCATGACCGGCACGGCGCACGAAGCCATCTCGCATGCCAATACGCTGGTGATCAGTGCGCTGGGCGCGCTGGCCGTGCTGCGTGGCGACAATACCATCGGCGACCTGTTCTCATTCGTCCTGTACAAGGACATGTTCATGGGCTGCACCCAGCGCATGATGGAACGCTATGCCGGCCTGCGCCTGGCGCAGGTGGAACTGGCACGGACCACCGACATCACCGATGAACTTCCCGAACTGCCCTGCGACGCCGGCTACCGCTCCAGCGCAGCGGCCGGCGACGAGCCGGTGCGCAGTCTCGCGATCTGTGGTGCCACGCACCGCTATGGCAGCTTCGACAACCCGACCTTCCGTAACCTTCATCTGGAGGTGGCCATGGGCAGCAAGACCGTTGTCACCGGCCCTTCCGGCTGCGGCAAGAGCACCCTGCTGAAGGTGGCGGCAGGCTTTCACGCACTGGACGAGGGCGCGGTCCGGGTCAATGGCGTGCCGTTGCAGCGCTTCGGCCTGGACCAGTACCGCCGGCGCATCGCACTGGTCGGTGATCGTGACGAAGTGATGCCGGCCAGCCTGGTGGACAACATCTACGCCGACTGCCCCGTGCGCGACGAACGCCGCCTGCAGCAGGCGCTGGAGCAGGCTGACCTGCATCAGGCAGCCCTGGCCCTGCCCGCCGGCTACAACACGCAGCTGGGGTTTGCCGGGGTTGAGCTGTCCAGCGGCCAGCGCCAGCGCTTGCTGATCGCTCGCGCGCTGTACATGCAGCCAGACCTGCTGATCCTGGATGAACCGACGGCGCATCTGGACCGCGACGCGCGCGACGCCGTCATCCAAACGCTTAAGTCGTTGCCGGTCACCTGCCTGATCGCCAGCCATGATGCAGAACTGGTCGCCGCCTGCGATCAGCGCTATCGCATGCAGGAAGGCCAACTTCGGTCGATGGCTGCGCCGCAGGCCCGCGTCGTGCCTGCATGAGCCAGGCTTGGATCGCCCGCCAGGCCATGGGCCACATCAGCGGCCAACTGCTGCGCCATCTATTGGTGATGGCCGCCGCGCCCTTGCCCGGTCGATGGGATGCGCCACTCATGCGCGCTGCGATGAGCTCGCAGGCAATCGCGTGGCCGTTGCGCCAATCACGGTATGCAGCTGCGCTCTGTCATCTCCAGGCCTTGGGTCTGGACCACGCCGACGCCATCGAGCAGGCGGCGCTGCACGTTGCCATCGAACTGCTGCGCGATGTCCGCTTCCGTCGTTACGAAATCAGGCGACCGGCGCAATGGCGCCGTCGGATCCATGACATGCAATGGAACGACCCGCACCACTATTGGCAGGAGATGGCGGCCAGCGGCGGCCTGATTGCGCTGTTGCACACCGGGGAATATCGCCTGGCCGTCGCGCGGGTCATCGAGGCCCATCCACAGCCTGCGCACGTGCTTGTGCCCGCCCTGTGCCGGGAGGGCGACGCCATGTTCCAGGCGTTGAAGAGCCTGGAAGCCTTCGGGCACCGGGTGGACGTGGTGCATCCGGGCGAGCCAGGCCTGGCCACGGCGCTGTTCCGCCATCTCCGCCGGGGCGGTACCGCCGTCGCCTTCATTGATCTTCCCGCTGCGATTGGCCCACAGCGCTTCGGCGACCCGGTGCGCTGTCGCTTCCTCGGGCGCGACGCACGCCTGGCGTTGGCGCCGCTGCAACTGGCCGCCAAGGCCGGTTGCCCGGTGCTGCTGGCGGCCAGCTGGATCAGCCGGCACGGCACCGGGCATCTGGAACTGCTGCATCGCGCCGGGAGCCTGACCACGCCCGATGCCGTGCAGGCAGTCCTGCAATCTGCCAGCGACTTCATCACACACGACCCTTCCAACTGGTTCCTGCTGGACCGGTTGGACAACTACCTGCATGCACGCCCTCAGCCCCGTTCGCTGGCATGACGCCCGCGAGGTGCCGGGACATCGGCGCCCGGTCAGGCACGACGCAGATCCGCTGAAACGCGCTATCGGATTCGTACGAATCCGATAGTGTCCTTCCCAGCGGGGCTCCACCATCGACGTGACCCTCCTCCTCACGCGGCGGTGCCATGCCCCTTCCAGCCCTCCCTTCCTTCGCCGCCTCATTGCGAAGTGTGCTGCTCGCAACACTCCTGCTCGTGCCCCAGCTGGCCAGCGCTGCATCGGTCTGCGTCATGCGTTCTGGCGAGCGCATGCTGCTGGTGCAGGACGTCACCTCGCGCTGGCAGCTTCCTGGTGGTACCGCATTGCACGGTGAGCTCCCGCCGCAGACAGCCCTGCGCGAAACGTGGGAGGAAACCGGCCTGCAGATCGCCACCACCGACCTGCTGGAAGACTACGCCGGTGTCCATGTGTTCGCCTGCCGCGCGACCCAGCCCATACAGGTGCAGGGGGCTGCAATAGATGTCCTGGACGCCCCGCATCTCGGGCGCGAGCTCATCCAGGCGCGCTGGGTCACCCGCGACGAAGCCCGCCAGCTGCGCACGCGCTTCCCGCAGCAGCTGGAGCACGCCTATCAGCGCCTGCACGCAGTAGCCGAGAGCGAAGTACGTCCCGTCGCGCGCTTCGGGCCCGCCTCTGCCTTCCGACAGGCGGAGCTGGATCGCGTGCAACGCACCCAGCAGTGGCCGGTACGCGGGCTGGTGGTGGTGGGTAACGCCCTGGGCGAATTCTGGTTCTATCTGCTGGCGATGCCGGTGTTGTGGGTGGCGTTCGGCGCGCAGGCATCCCGCCTGATGTTGATGGCGCTGATGGTGGTCACGCTGGCCGTGCAGAGCATCAAAGTCGTCATTCCCGTGCCACGCCCCTTCAGCTTCGATGCCACGCTCAGCCTGGCCGGTGCCGCCGGCCCTTCCCTGCCTAGCGGGCACACCACCAGCGCTACCTCCTTCTTCGTGCTGGCCGCGCTGTGGTTGTTGGCACGCCAACACACCACCGGAGGGTTCAAGCGCGCGGCAGTGCTGGGCATCGCGCTGCTGGCCGGAGTGATCGCCGGGATGGCCCGGGTCTGGTTGGGGGTTCACTATTGGAGCGACGTCGCTGCGGGGTTGTTGCTGGGCGGTGCGATCGCGGTTGCAATCCATGCCCTGGGTAAGTCGCTGGCACGCGCCAGCCATCCGGCTGCGCGCGAGCGAATCTGCTGGGGTGTCATCGCCGTTGCCAGCCTGGCCGTGGGCGTGACCTGGCAGGCCATGCCGCTGCTGTTGCCGTTCTGCGTGGCGGCCGCGTGCGCAATGGTGCCCCGTGTCGCCCCGGAGCGTTCGTCGATGGGCTCGGCAGCATGGCTGCTGGCCGGCCTGCTGGTGCTGGGTGGCGTGGGCCTGCCGATGACCCAGCGCGCCGAACCGTTCGTGCTTGCGGCCAGCCTGCAGGCGCTGGTCTACATGGGGCTGGGCGCGTGGGTGGCGTGGGGTGCGGGCGCGGTTGCCGCGTGGCGGCCGATGAGGCACCAGCGGTAGCGTCCACGCATGGCGTGGCTCTAATCGGGGTGCAGGCGATAGATGGCGTGGTTGGTCAGCGCCAGCGCGGCCAGCTTCAACCCTTCCATCACCCGGTCGCCCACATAGTGTTCCGGGCCGCCGTTCTGGCGGGCGCGCTCGGCGGCCAGCAGGATCTCGTTGACGATGCGCAGGCCGGCCAGGGCGCCGTCGCTGTCGGCCAGGGCCAGGCAGCGGCCCGGCAACTGATGCCGCTCGGGCCAGGGCTGGCCGTCAGCGGCCACGCCGCGGCCGATCTGGTGCAGCAGCGCGATCAGATTGTTGGGGTCGGGCCTTGCGCCCGCTTCCTCGGCCTCATCGGCGTTGGCCGGGGCGTACCGGGTGCGCAGAGGGGGAATATCCGATGGGTTCATGGCAGGTCTCCGTACAAGCTACGGTGCCACCGCACTTAACAAAGGCGGCGGGACGGTACGTGTGTGGAAACCGGTGGTCGATTAATCGGCCGGTGGGCGCACTTGCGTACACCCCACGTACCGCCCGCCATGGAACGCGAGCGGATTGCCAGCCGGCGCCGCACGAGGCGACGCCGACTGGCAAGCGCAGACATCAAACATCAATCGACCAAACGGGTTTCCACACCCGGCCACCCTTTTCCGGTGGCAACCCATCATGCGCACAACCGGCTTGCCATCAGCAAGCGCTGCGGTGCACAGACGGAGACATTCATGCAGCGGGCAACATTGTCGCACACCCACAGACGCCCGTGCTTCAAGGCTCGCGCGCGCCACTGCCACGCTTCCCAACTGGGCCCAGCACATCCCCAACTGCCAGCGCCTCGAACCCGCAGCAGCACCACGGGCACGCCGATGCCGACATGTCCACGCCCTCAGTGCCGTCAGAGCGGCCGGGTCACCGCATGCAGCACGCCATCATCGTCCACCCACTCATAGCGCACCGCCGTCAGCGGACCGGCAAACCCCTCGGGCAGCGCCAATGTCCGGCTCTCACCGGGGGCCAAGTAGAACGCGTCCACCGCCCGCTCGCCGGACGCGGAGACCAATGTCATACCCGCCAGGTTGAAGTAGTGCCGTGCCGCATTGCGCAGCGCCAGCCCGCCCGCGCCTGCTGCCATGCTCACCTGGCCGTCAGGATTCACCGGCGCCCCGAGCCCCTGCGGGCGGTACAACAGCTTCATGCGGAAGCGGATGGCCACCTGCACTACGTTGTCACCGTCCTTGGCCTCGCGTGCGGGTACATCCACCACGTTCAGCCAGTACAGGTGCTCGTGGTCGCCCGTCGGCAGCTGCGGTGCGATGCCTCTTATCCGCAGTGCGTGGGATGCACCGGGGCCCAGCCGCAACATCGGGCGATCAAGCACGAACGGCGCTGCGGAGGCTTCCGGGGTCTGCTGAAGGTTTCCGTCGGCCACCCATGCCTGCACCAGCGACGCGCGTTCGCCGTCATTCTTCAATCGCAGCGCCGCCTCACGCTGCCCCGCCGCATAGATCACTCGCGTGCCTTCCACGGTCACGTCGGCCTGCGCGGCCGGCGCGAGGAACAGCAGCCACAAGGCGCTGGTCCAGCAGGCCGCGCGCAATCCTGTCATTGCTTGCACGTGATCGCGCATGAGGCCTCAGGGGAAGGTCAGGCTGAAGGTCAGCCCCGCGTTGGCGGGGCCGGGCGTGATGGCCGGAAGGGTCTGCCGATAGCGCACACCAAAGGTCTTGCGCAGGATCTCGGCGTTGGCCGAGCCCCGGCCAAACTCATCGGAACCATAGAAGCGCATCGGCGAACCATCGCCGTTGAGGAACTGATAGCCCACGCCAACCACCCCGCCGCTGGCCTCGGCGATGCCCTGCGAGGCATCCAGCACCGCCGTGGTGGGAACCACCTGATAGTCCACCCGCCCGACACCGGCTTCGCAGTCGAGCACCAGCTGATAGCTACGTTCGCCGGCGATGGATCCCACGCCCGTGAACGCCGCCACCGGTACGAACCCCATGTTGACCTCCTGCGTGCGCACGCGGCAGCTGGGACGGTCCTGAACCTTCAGGGTGGTTGCAGCTATCCACAGCTGCTGCCGCAGTGGGCCGACGCCGCCTTCGTAAAGCCGCGACTCGATCACCATTTCGCGGTTACTGGTTGCGCTGCCGTTGGCAATGTTGCCGGTGCGGATGTACTTCACCTTCAGCCGCGCCCCCACCGGCCCGGTTCCGCTGTCGCCTGCATGCAGCACTACCTCATCGTAGCCCATCGCTGACGGGCGTCCGCGGCTGCTGCCCTCGTACTCCGCCAGGAACGCCATGCCGATCCCCGCAACGCCGGTCTCATACACCACATACTCTGCGCCGCTTTCGTGATAGCGCTCACGGATGAACCCGCCGTGCGTCTCCATCCGGTAGTCGATGGGGGCGTTCGAGTCGCAGCGGAACTCGCCGGTGGACGCGCCGCCATTGGCTGGCAGCCACGGCGTCAGGCCGGCGCCCACGGGAACGTCGCGCGCGGTGAACTCCACCAGTGCGGGGGGGTGGAAGTCCGTATGGCCGCCACCACCACTGCAGGAGGCCGCGACGGCGATGCCCGGCACGAGTACACTGGGGACGAGCAAAAGCCCGAGACGCGCAACTGGCCGCCGCGAATGCCCCACGTTCAGCACCTCGCCAGTGGATGGGTCCATAGCCGGGAACGTGCCGCCTCAAGCCGTGATGCCAAACGATATACCCTCCTGCAGGCCGGCTGCGCAAGTCTGGCGCGGCCCGGTGGTTTCATAGCCTCGGTTGCCGCACGCCTGCGGATCCACTACCCCCCGTGGTCCAGTTCGCGGACGATCGGCAGCAGGCGGCCGTCATCATCGATCCAGTTCAAACGGGCACTCAAACGTCCGTCCGGGGCATCGCCGGGTATCGGAATCGCGACGCTGCCGAACGGTGCCACATGCGGGTTGCCCAAGCGGGTATCGCCCGACGCGTGCAGCAACGTTACGTCGCCCAGGTTCAGGTAGTACGGCGTCGGATTGGTCACGACCAGGGATCGCGCCGCGCCCTCGCGCCGCAACTGCACCGCGACCGCCTCTGCCCGCTTCACGCTTGGCGCCGGAAGGCCTTCAGGCCGGTACAGCAGCTTGTAGATGCTGCGCACCGGCAATTCCAGCCGATCGCCTTGCGCGAGTTCCGAACGTGATGAAATGGTGTGCACGTTCAACCAGTACAGGTGCTCGCGTGCATCGGTGGGCGCGCGCGTTGCGAGGGCCCTGATGCGCAGCGGCTTGTCCTTCCCCGGATCAAGCCGCATCAACGGCGGCGCCAATGCAAACGGTGCATCGGACTGCTCCGGCCTCTGGTTCGGGTCACCTTCGGAAATCCAGGCTTGCACCAGCACCGGAGTGATGCCCAGGTTGCGAAGAGGCACCGTCACCCCGGCCTGCTCGGCCCGCATGACGACGCGCGTGCCAGGTAATGCGACCTGTGCCACAGCACTCTCGGTGCAGGCCAGCAACAGGCATGCCACCATTGCCCAGGCGACGCAACGGCACCGTCTCAGCCGCCTGCTCATGGGTAAGCCATCACGATTGCAATGGCCGCGTTCGCGTCGCCGGGCACGATGTCACTCGCATTGCCAACGATCTGCACGTACCGGGCTTCAAAGCTGCGACGCAGCTCACCCGCTGCACCGCTGTGGCCAAAGGGCCTGACCGAATCGAACGGAATCGGCGTTCCGCCCACCTCGGTCATCTGAAGCGCGATTCCCGCAGCGCCGCCGCTGACTGCAACAAGCCCCCGCTCACGATCAAGCAGCGGGCTGGCGGCACTCTCTTCAAGGTAGAATTGCACATCGCCGACTTTCTCTTCGCAGTCCAGCACAAGATCAAAAGAACGCGGTGAGCTGTGACTATACCGGGTAGAGAACTCCGTCTTGATCGCACGCCCCATATTCACCGAAGTGTTGCGTGGGTAGCAAAGCTTCCTGTGGATACCTTCAATGGAGGTTGCCGCGAGCATAAGACGGCCTCCGGTACCCACAGACGTGTAGTCGCGCAGCGTGAAGTTCGCTGCCGCGACCTCCGGTACAGTCAGGGTTCCTTCGGGAACGTCACCCACTTTGATGAAGCGGACTCTCAGGTCCAACGTTAGCCAGTCATAGAAGCGCACATTTGAGTTGGTTGCGCTTGCCAAGACGGGCTGATAGTCAATGTCGTCCAGCCGAGCCTCATTGCGGAATGCGAGGATGAAGCCAAGACCAGGAACGCCGGTGTCATAGATTGAGTAGGTGAGTCGGCCCTCCGAATAGCTCCCCAGGGTCGTGGCGCTGCCAGTCATGTGCAGCGTTGCAAGATTGCCAGAGGTGCAACCGCCCACGTCGTTGCTGGAAGACAGGCTGTACCATGGCGACAGCGGCCTGCCATTCTGGATGCCGTTCACCGTGAGCCGAAGGCCAGTGAGCGTCACACGGGCATCTTTACCAAAGTCACAGCGGGCCATGGCCGGTGCGGCTGCGCCCATCGCGGCCACCACCACCGCGGGCAGTAGCATTCGTTTCGCCCATTTGTACAGTTGAGACTTCATGATCCACATTCCTCCAAGCCAATAGTGATTTAATCTGCTGCCAGCTGAGTCTGATCATTTGCCGGCAATGCACAGGTGGCGACCAGAAGATCCGCGTTCGAAGCTGCGCGGAGGTCATAGGGAATTCGGCATTGCGCGTTCCCCGCGTCATGTGCAATGAAGAGCTCGCCCTGCTCATCCAGGCCGCGCACCCAGAGCCGGCTGCCCTGCCCCACCACGCCCACCACGTCGCCCCGTGCATTGAGCACATCGGTGCCGAAGGGCAACGCAGTGCCATCCGGCAGCCGCGCTTCGATAAGTGCATTACGGCCCACGGCCGTCGGCAGCACCATCTTCACCACCGCACCCGCGTTGGGGATGGCAGACACGGAACCGGCGCTGAGTTCGACGTCCAGTGACAGGTCACTGGGGTCCACGCCCAACTCGTTGCGGCGGAACGGGCTAAGGTGCGGTACCACGGCATAGCCACGCGAGTCGGTCTTCACGCCGGTGGCGCTGTCGACCTTTGCGCCCGCAGCACCCGGCACATGCACCAGGCCGACGGTCTCACCCAGGCGCTGGGCCAGCGTGATGCCGCCACCGTGCACCACCAGGCCGCCGCTGGCGCCCAGCGAGAGCCTGCTGCTCTGCGTTGAGCGGTTGAAGGAACCGGTGACGTGTGCCACCGGCAACTGATAGTTGGCACTGACGCCGTAGCTGGAACGGTCGCCGTCGCGATTGAGCGAGGCGCTGTAGCTGCCCAGGCCGGTGTCGCCGAGTGATCCGATCACGCCCACGCCGTAGCCGTTGCGCCCGCTGCTGTCGCGGCTTGCATTCACATCCAGGCGCGGCGCGCTGGCTGGCACGCCCAGCGGCACGCTGACGCTGAGGTACACGCTGTTGGTGGCCTTCGCAGCGTCGCTGGAGAACAGCGACGATTCCAGCGTGCGACGCGCGCTGATCGTATAGCTGGCGCGCCCGATGCGGCTGCCATAGCCCAGCGAGAAGCTGGTCTGGCGTCGGTTCTGGTCCCAGTAGTCACTGGTGCTGCCGGTGAACGTCAGCTGGCCCTTGCCGTCCTGCAGGCGCTGGTTGATGGTCAGGTCCAGGCGGCTGCGTTGGCGCCCCACGATGTCATAGCCAGCCTCCTGGCCTACATTGCCACGCAGGCGCATGGCGTCGGCCAGGGTCAGGAAGTCGCTGGTCGAATAGCGGTAGGCCGCCATTGTGATGTTGGTGTTGTCGTCGAACAGCGCCTTGTTGTACGCAACGCGATACGACTGGCCACGGCGGCGCTCGACGCCGTTGATGCCCGGAATCCGCGCGTCGCTGAAGGTGACATCGCCGGAGAATGCACCGATGGGCGTCGACCAGGCACCGCCCAGCACCAACCCGGTATAGCCCGACGCTGCGGTGGCACCCGCATAGCCGGTGAACCGGTTGCTCACGCCCCGGCGCAGCGTCGCTTCAATGAAGCGCGGCTTGTGCACGAACTGGTCGTCGCGCAATTCACCGGCGGTGATGCTATAGCGCTGCTGGCCAGGGCGCAGCAGCTGCGGCATGGCGGTGAACGGCACCACGAAGCGCTCGATGCGGCCATCGGCCTCGGTGACCTCCACCTCGATGTCGCCACTGGAACCATAGATCTGCAGGTCGTCAATCTCAAAGGGACCCGGCGCGACGCTGGTCTCGTGAATCACGAACCCGCGCTGCCGAATGGTCACCCGCGCATTGGTCTGTGCCACGCCCCGCACGACAGGTGCGAAGTTGCTTGCTCCGTCCGGCAACATCCGCGCGTCGGTCGTGATGTTCACGCCGCGGTAGTTCACGCCCTGCAGCATATCGCCGCTGGTGGACGACTCGCCGACGGTCAACTGCGCCCCCAGTGAAGACAGATTGCGCTGCAGGTAGCTTCGCCCTGCCGAGTAGCGCATGCCGTCGTCCTTGCTGTGATGAAGATAGCCACTGTGACGCAGCCGCCACTGCCCCAGGTTCAGGCCGGCATCAACGGTCATGCTGGTGCTCTGGCTCTCCCGGCTATCGCTGCGATAGCGATCGTGGCTGATGCTGTAGCCCAACATGGCAGCGGTGATACCCTGGTCCCACCTGGCCGGGTCCACCCAGCCACGCTGGGTGCGGGCCAGATAGATCTGCGGAATGCTGATCAGCAGCGCCTGCTCGCCAACGTCGAACTCGCTCGTTGCACTCGGAATGAAGGCGTCCAGGCGTTCACAACTGGACTCGGCCGGCAGCGGCAGCAGGGTGCCTTCAGCACCGTCACCAGAGGCGCGCTCGGCCTCCAGGCGCTTCTCGTCCAGGCCCATCAGTTCGAAGAGCGCCGCATCAAAGCAGATGCGCACTTCGTCGTCCTGGGTAATGCGGGCCACGATGTCCCGTCGATCAACGACCTGGCCGTTGATACTGATATCCGCGTTGTAGGTGCCCGGCAGCAGATCGCCACGCTCGAAACGACTGAGGTCCACGTGTTCGCTGCCCATGCCGAACAGCAGATCCGGGTTGAACTCCACCTTCGGCGCGGCCCATGCGGACATCGGCAGCAGCGCGGCCACCACTGCGGCCGCCAACGGGCGACGGCAGAGCGAGTTGTGCTTGGCATGTCGAGTCATGGTCATGGTCCAGTATTCGGGCAAGGCGCTGCCGTCCCCGGGCCAGGCCCAGGTGAATGGCGGTCAGCGGGGAACCGGTGGGTCAGTGCGTAGTCAGCGGCATCGTGCGTTCAACAACGCCACCGTGGTCGTTGATGTACTTGAATGTCACGCTTCCCGATGAAACGGTGGACAACGTGCCCGTTAGTGGGAACCGATGCGTGGCGTATGGGCGCAGCATGTCCATGCTTCCGGCAGCGGCGCTCCTGCCATTCACGGTTACCGAAGCCTTTACCGTACTGACATGGAAAGGACTATCGTTCTTTGCCTGAAGCACCCAACCTTGACCTTCGGAAACAAGCGACCAACGGAGACTGTCGATGGCACCGGCAGCGTCAAGCCTGCTGATCGACTTGGGGCGATAAAACAACTTGAGGCGATTGCGGAGAACAATGTTCAGCACTCCGCTCGAGGCCTCATCTCCTACTGGGCTGGCGGGTATTTCTGCCAGATTGAGAGAAAACACGCTCTCACGATCTGCGGGCAGGTCATCGCCAAGAAAGCGGAGCCTGAAAACCTGGTGCTTTCCTGCATCAACGCGGACCACTGGAGGCAGGATCACGAACGGCGCGCTGCTCTCCGCAGGTGGCGTGCGTGCGCCATACGCGCTGATCCATGCCTGTACCAGCACTGGACCGCTTCCGGCATTCTGCGAACGCACGCTGAGTTCTCGGGTCCCTTCCGTGTAGACTACGCGGTTGGATTCAACCACGACCTTTGCTTCAGCGCTGAAGCCAGCCAGAAGTCCCGGCACGGCCAGCGCGCAGCACATCAGTGTTCGATGGGAAAAATGCATCGGAGGCGTCCTCTGGGGTGCAGTGGCGCCGGGGGCCAGTCGCCCCCGGCCCGGACTGCTCAGTAATTGTCGATATCAAAGGCTAGGCGGCCACTGAAATCACCAACGGTCAGATCTGCGCTGGTCGGGTTGTGGTAGCGCGCAATCAGGTTGTACTTGAATTCACCGGCGGTCTTGGAACGGACCAGGCTGCTGTCCGCGATATCGCTCAGGTCGATCACCCTGTTTGCATTATCGGCATCCAGCAGCTTCACGCGCGCGCTGGTTCGGGAACCGGTGCCGCCGGTGGTATCCGTGATCATGCCGTCCGACGAGAGATCGCTGGCGCTTGTGTCGACCACCAGTCGAGCGTTGTCCTCGCCGCAGGTTGCAGGGCTGGTGCCAGCCTTGAGCGTGATCGTAAACGGGGTGCTGCCTACCGTTTCATCGGTCTTGAAGGCACCCGCATTGATCTGGCGCAGCGCAATAGTGCTGGAGCCCGTGCTGAATTCGACCGCGCAGGTCGACGCGACGACCTTGCCGGTGAACGTGATGTTGGCGTCGGCGGCGCTGGCCGAACCTGCGGCGCCCAGCGAGAGCGCGGCCGAAAGTGCAATTGCAAGCTTGTTCATAATGTTGAATTTCCATTGGTAGATTGGTTTACAGCGCTCAAGCCGCGCTATGCCTGGGCTTGACCGAAGGGCATTCCCTTCGAGAGGGAATGCTAGAGATGTCGCGGATGCCAAGGCATAGGACAACGACGAGAAACGCCCCCCGGCAATCCGCGACGAGATTGGTTCAGAACGCGTAGCGCAGGCCCAGCGTCACTTCGCGCGACACCAGATCCAGCTGCATCTTCTCGTCCTGCAGGCCACGCGCATTGCCGAAGGTGTTCCAGCCGCTTTCGGTGCTGCCCAGGTCCACATAGCGGTAGCCCAGGTCCACAACCAATGCATCGCTGGCAGCGAACGAAACACCGGCACCCAGCGACCAGGCCAGGCCGGTGCGCGTGGCCTTGGCGTACTGGCGGCCTTCATTGCCCTGCCAGCCACCAGACTCGATCTGCGACAAGCCCAGCCCGGCACTGCCGTACACCGACCAGGCATCGTTGAAGGCGATATTGCGGTAGGCGTTGAGCATCAGCCGCTGCGAACGCACCTCATGTTGGTTGAAGCTGGTGGCGAAGATGCTGGAGCCGCTGGTGTAGGTGTCGTTGCGGCGGGCCACGTATTCGCCCTCGGTGCGCCAGCCATTGCCATAGGCACGGCCGAAGGACAGCGAACCGGTGGTGAAGTTCTGCTTCTGGTCGCCGGCAACGAACTGGCCGATACCCGGACGCGCACTGGCGTCCATGTTGCGGGCCTGATGGTGGGCGTCGATGACGCGAAGGGAAGCGTAATAGCCGGCTTCGGTTTCAGCGGTGGCCACCGACGGCAGTGCACACGCAGCGGTGGCGCACAGCGCCAACAGGGAGGTCTTCATCGGATTCTCTCTTGAAAACTGCAGGAAGATGGCGCAAAACCTGAAGGTCCTGCGCCATCCCTCGCGGATCAGTTGGCCGCGTAGGTCCAGCGGGCTTCGCTGGCGTTGTAGCGATAGGTTGCCTTGTTGGTCGCCTGCCCATTGATGGTGTAGAAGCGCGAGTTCGACAGATCGGTAAACTCGATGATGTCGCCATCAACTGCCTCGACCGGCAGCGTCAGGTGCTGCGGCGTGGTCACGTCCTGGGCCGGACCGGCAGTCACGATATCCGTCCAGCGCTGCTGCAGCTTCGGCAGCTGCGCTACAGTCGGCTGGAAGTGCGCACGGCCTCGACGGGCGTGCCACTGGCCATCGGCGCCATCAAAGACGAACGCGCAGGTCTGTGCAACAGCGCAGGTCTGCACACCACCGGCGACTTCCGGACCCTTGATCGTCACATCGTTCTGGGTGTAGTTCACCAGGCCCAGCACGGCACGTGCCGGTGCCTGCGGCGGCAGTCCGACGCTACTCACCGCCTTGGTCACGTGCAGGTCGATCAAAGTTTTGTCCGTCGCGGGCGCCTGCTCATGGGTTCCATTGTTGAGCACGATGCGGGTCTCACTCATGCCTCGCCCAGTGGCAATCCAGCGGCCCAGCGTATTGGTCTTCTGGAGCGCGAAATTGCTGAGGCGAGGAACGGGGATGTAGACGAGATCGGCAACGCTGGTGCCGGTCGCATCCAGCATCGCTGTCTGACGCTGGGCCATCGAGGTCAGCACCACCTGGTCCAGATGGCGCGGGATGGCCGGCAGCTTCAGCTCCGCAGCAAAGTCGCTGTCGGAAACTTCGAAGAACAGCTTGCTGTAGCCCGACGGCATGTCGCCGCTGCCACCGTTGGACTTCGGGGTCAGATGGGCTTCGGCGGCACTGGCGGTGAACGGGGCCAGGCACAGCAGGGTGGCGGCACACAGGAGCTTGCGTGAAATCATGGTCTCTCGCGGTTTCAGTTGAGGGATACCACGCCGCCGCCGGGAGGTTCGAGCAGCAGCGCGGCACCGCAACGATGACCGCGATGGGTCACCACATCTGTCTGACGAGTACGATTTTCTTCACGCCTGCTTCACGACGTTCCGCAGCGCTGCGCGCATTGCGTGTCACCGGCTGCTTCCAGCGCGCAACGGGGATGGTGCCGCAGTGTCCTCATGGCAGCCGCAAGGCTCGATCACTACATCCGGCCATGTGCTGCGCAGCTGCCTTCGCTGTGTGGGCGAGGCGTACAGGTACACATTCAGAAGGTCCAGGAATCGCTTCTGCCCTTGCGGCGACAAGCGGGAGAAGCTGGACATCAATGCGGCGATGCGAACATCGAGCAGACGCGACACGGCGGCTCCGGAATGAGAGTGAGGGGTTCCCATCACCCTATCCAGTGCAGCGGCCAGTTCCATCGGACGACGTCTGATTTGCAGGGCGTCAGTCATCTTCTTTGCTGCCGGCTCCGCGGGCCAGGCGTGCGCCCTGCGATGCAGAGACCATGCCTTCGCTCACAGCGTATTCAAAGATTTCAGCCGTGCGATCGAGCTTCAACTTGCGCATGGCCGAGTGCTTCTGCGTGCTGATGGTCTGGCGGCTGCGCTGCAGCTGTGCGGCGATTTCCTTCTGCGACTTGCCTTCGGCAATCAACCGCACCACTTCGGCCTCGCGCTTGGTCAGCACCGCCGGCGGCGCATCATCATCGTCGCCCAGCTGGTCTCGCACGTCGCGCGAGAGGTAGCGCACGCCCTGCTTGGCGCAGCGGATCGCCTCGGCCAATTCGTCGATGGGGTCGGTCTTGGCCACGATGCAGTTCACCCCTGCCCTGCGTATGCTGCTCAGGACCTGCCGGCCGCCGACGGCGGTAAGCACCACCAGCGGGACGGCGGCGAAGCGGCGGCGCAGGAAGCCGACTAGGGCGACGCCGTCGCCGTACTGGCCCCCGGGCATCGAGAAATCGGTCACTGCCACATCCACGGGATAGCGGCCCATCGCCTCGACCAATGCCGTAGAATCCTCTACGCTCGCTACAACCTTGATGTCGGCTACCTTGTCCAGTGCTTCGCGCACGCCTGCAAGGATGACAGGATGGTCATCGGCAATAACGATGCGGATACTCATGGTGCGTTCTCCTTGAAGCGGTTCGTGTTTCCTGCTGCGCTGCCAGCCATCCCGTTTACGACCGGACAGTTCCCCTCATGATCCAGCTCGCCATCCGTGTTGCGCTCGCCGACGATCATCCGGTCATACGACTGGGCGTGCAGAGCGCGCTGGACCAGGCGCCCGCCATCCACTGCATCGGTGCGGTGGAAGACTCGACGGCGCTGGTGGCGCTGCTGGAACAGGCGGACTGCGATGTGGTGGTGACCGACTACGCGATGCCAGGTGGTGCGTATGGCGATGGCCTGGAGCTGCTGGCGTACCTGCAGCAGCATTTCGCACAGCTGCGCATTGTGGTGATGACCGGCCTGGACCAGCCCAGCCTGCTCAATCGGCTGGACGCCCTGGGCGTGTCCGGCATCCTCAGCAAGGGCGACGACCTGCATCACGTGCAGGCTGCGGTGATGGCCGTGTATGCCCACCGCCGCTACTTCTCGCCCAGCGTGGCCGAGCTGCTGCAGCGCAAGGAGGCCCGGCGCGTGACCGAACTGTCGCCGCGCGAAAAGGAAGTCGTCGCCCTGTTCGTCAATGGCTTGACCGTTGCCGAGATCGCTGCCCGGCTGGACCGCAGGAAGCAGACCGTCAGCACGCAGAAGATGAATGCCATGCGCAAGCTCAACGCTACCAATGACGCCGAGCTGCACAAGTTTGCCGTTGACCTGGGCCTGAACCTGCTCGGCAGCTGAGTCCGTTCGGCGCGCTGCGGGGATCACGGGGCCGCCTCCAGCGTCTGCCGGTACTGGTCCAGGCGCACCTGCAACGCGCGCTGCAGGGCATCCAGTGCTTGGGCATCGACCGTCTCGCCGTCACGCAACGCACGTTCGATGACGCCGCACTGCTCGGCCAGCGTCTTCTCGCCCAGCATCTGCAGTGCGCCCTTGAAGGCATGTACGCGCTCCAGCAGGCGCTGCGCGTCGCCGTCTGCAAGGGCCTGTGCAATCGCACGCAGGTCCTTGTCGCCGGTTTCAACGAAGATGCGGCGGATCGCGGGCGACACGGTTGCTGTGGGCGGAGCCGCGTCCATGGCGGGCGTTGCATCCACACGTACCCGGGTCAGCCCGGCTTCCAGGCGGTCCAGGTTCAAGGGTTTCAGCAGCAGGTCGTCGATGCCGGCCGCCAGGCAGCGCTCACGCTCGCTGGCCAGCGCGGTGGCGGTGATGGCCAGGATCGGAAGCGAGTGGCCACGGCTGCGCAGTTCACGCGCCAGCGCGTAGCCGTCCATCACCGGCATGTTGATGTCGGTCAGCACCGCCAGGTAAACGCCGTCCTGCCACAACGCCAAAGCCGCCTGGCCGTCTTCGGCAGCGTCCACGGCAAAGCCCAGCTCCTCCAGCTGTTGCTGGATCAGTTCCCGGTTCACCGCGTTGTCCTCCACCAGCAGTACCCGTCCACGTGCGTTCACCGCTGGCACCGGGTTCGCCTGTGGCGCAGGCGCGGCGCCTTCGTCGGCCCCGATCGCCGCCAACAGCGCATCGCTGGCATAGCAGGTGACTTCGGTATAGACGCCGCGCAGTTCTGGATTCAACGGACCCTGTGCGTAGGCCAGCACGGCATGACGATGGGCGGCAGCCAGCTGCCGTTCCTCCTCGCGGTCCCACGGACGGTGATCGCCAATGACCAGCAGCGAATCGCCAGCGGCTTCGGCCTGCGGATGATCCAGCACGGTGACAGCCGCACCCCACTGCACCAACAGGCGCTCGAACTCGCCGCGCCATTCCGGTGACGACGACAGTACGGTGATGCGACGCCCACGCAGTGGCTGCGGCCGCGCCGTCGTCGCCGCCTGCGTGCGCACCGGCAGCCACAGGGTGAAACTGCTGCCCACGCCCACCGTGCTCTGCACCGACACCTGGCCGCCCATGGCGTGCGCCAACTGCTGGCACAGGGCCAGGCCCAGGCCACTTCCGCCGTAGCGGCGCGAGACGCTGGCATCGGCCTGCTGGAAAGGCTGGAACAACTGCTCGGCCTGTTCGGCGGTCATGCCGATGCCGGAATCCACCACCTGCACCCGGAGCTGCGATGCGCTGCCGTCGACCCGCAGTTCCGCACGCAGCAGGATGCGACCGGAGGCGGTGAACTTCACCGCGTTGCTGACCAGGTTGTTGAGAATCTGGCGCAGCCGGTGCACATCGCCGATGCAGTCCTGGCCGGCCGGTGCTTCCACCGCGAAGTACAGGCGCACGCCCTTGCGCAGGGCGTCGGGTGCGTACAGCAGGGCCACACTCTCGATCAGTGGCCGCAGCGGGAACGGGGCCAGCTCGACATCCAGCTGCCCGGCCTCGATCTTGGAGAAATCCAGCACGTCACTGATGATCCGCATCAGCGCGTCTGCGGAGAACCGGATGCGGTCCAGGCGCTCGCGCTGGCTCGGCTGCAGCGGCGACCGGCCGAGCAGCTCCAGATGGCCCAGCACGCCGTTGAGCGGCGTGCGGATCTCGTGGCTCATGGTGGCCACGAACGCCGACTTGGCTCGGGTGGCGGCTTCGGCGGACTCGCGCGCGGCCTCGGAATCCTCGCGCGCGCGGCGCAGGTTTTCTTCCAGCTCGACCTGCGCGGTGACGTCGCGCAGTGCACACACCCACACCGCCTGATCGTGGTACCTGGCCAGCGCCAGGCTGATCTGCAGCTGGGTGGCATTGCCTTCTTCGGCCGACCAGTGCAGGTCCAATGATTCGTCACCCTGCACGCCCCGCCCGGCTTCGGCCAGGCGCGCGTACAACGGCGGCACTTCACCTTCCTCGGCATCATCCTCCTCAACGGCCCGCACCAGTTGCCGCGCGGTTTCGTTCTCAAGCAGTGGGCGGCCATTGTCGCGGGCAAGCAGCGCCAGCCCAATCGGTGCAGTACCGATGATGGCGCGACTGAGTGCCTCGCTTTCGTAGACACGCGACGCATCGGCCAGCGCCGGCGCAAACACCCGCCGGTCGATGCGGCGCAGCAGCCACCACAGCAGGACGATGATCAACAGCGCGCTGATCCAGCGTACCAGCAGGTAGTTGCCCTGCGCTTGCCAGATGTCGGACCAGTCATAGACGTGGCTGAGCGTCCAGTCCACGCCGGGCAGCGCGCAGGCAAGGATGAAACGGCCGTTCCCGTAGTGGCGCACTGGCTTGGTGCCCAGCCCGCTGGCGACGGCAGCCAGTGCCAGCGCCTGCTCGTCAGCGGTGAGCCCGCCGCTGCTCAGCACCACGCGATGGTCGCCGGTGGCTACCAGGTAGCGGCCTTCCTCGCGCGCTTCCAGGCGTGCACGGATGGTATCGATGGACTCGAACACGACCCGCCTGAAGTACGGCGTGGTGCCTTCGGCCATGGTCACGGTTCCCACCAGGGATGCCTGGCCATTGAACGGATTGACGGCGAAATGCGAGCGCAGGCGTCCTTCACGCGACGCCGAGCGGATCGGGCCGGGGCGCGCTGCCAACCGCCGTACATCGGGCTCGTCGCGCAGCAGCCGTGCGAAGGCCTGTTGCCGCGTCGCAACCCCAAGCGTCTGCAGCAGCTGCGCCTCATCACGCACGTTGGACACGGCCAGCAACCGCCCCTGTGGCTCGTAGGCGTAGACCATCACCGCGCCGGGAGCCTCCTGCGAGGTGATCGAATCGGCGGTGTAGGCCGAGTAGATCTCGATCATGCCCAGATAGGCGCTGAGCTCATCCGCCGGCAGCGGATTGTCGCGTAGGCCGAGCACCAGCCACGGCACCGCCGTGCGGCCTTCGGCGCGCACCAGGAGCTTCTGGTCCTGCGCCTGGAAGCGCTCGGCCAACGGTCCGCCGGCGTGCTGCAGGACCGCCCGCTGGTCGCGCCAGAGCACGTCGTTGCCGTTGACCACCGTGGCATACGCGCGGTCACGCTGGAACAGGAAGTAGTCCATCGCAGCCCGCGCTTCCATGAACGACTGCCGTTCACGGCCATGGAACTCTTCCACGTCGGCGATGGAGCTGACGATGGCCGCCAGCAACACCAGCACGGTGATCAGGGCGCCGCCGCCGATGAGGAGGCGCTTGCGCAGGCGGCGCAGGTCGTCCAGGCGCGCTGCGGCAGCCGAGCTTCCTGCGGTGGGCGCGGTTCCGGAACCTGCCATGACATTGATCCTGACGTGGGTGCCCATGCAATTTATCCGATTGCGACATTCACTGGCGGTTCTGGCTCGCTTTGAACCAGAGCCTGATACAGCGATTCGCTGGCATAGCAGGACACCACCTGCCCCTCCCCTTGCCACTGCGGACGCAGCGGGCCTTCACGGCAGACCCGGACCCACGCACGGCCCGAGCGCTGCACGCCCTCCCACTCGCTTGGAGCAGGCTCAAACATCACCACCACCGCCCCTTCGGGAATATCCAGCCACGGCGCCGTCGCCAGCAGCTGCGGAGTGACGACCTGGGCTCCCCAACCGCGGATGCGCCGTTCAAGTTCCGCGCGCCACGGGCCGGCCGCAGCCAGCAGGCCCACCACCCGGCCCGCCAGGGGCACCGCCGCCGCCTGTGTGACCGAGATCGCCAGCGGGGTTTCGAACACGAAACGGCTGCCGACCCCGGGGGTGCTTTCCACCCATATGCGGCCGCCCATGCGCTCGCAGAGCTGCTGGCACAGTGCCAACCCCAGGCCCGAACCACCAAACCGCGACAGGATGGTGGTGTCGGCCTGCACGAACGGCTTGAACAGCCGATCGCACTCGGCCTGGCTCAGGCCGATGCCGGAGTCGGTCGCCTCGAAGCGCAGCCACGCCAGCGCGTCCTCGCGACGGCAGGTTACGCCCAGCTGCACGCGCCCGGACGCAGTGAACTTCAACGCGTTGCTGGCCAGGTTGCGCAGCACTCGCTCGATCGCCGCCATTGGTGCCACCGCACCTTCCGGGACGTCGGCACCCACCACGCAATCGAGCTGCAGGCCCTTGGCATTGGCCATGGGTGCGTACAGCAACGCCACCCGTTCAAGCATTGCCGCAGGCGAGAAGCGTTCGGGCGTCAGTGTCCACTGGCCGGACTCGATGCGCGACAGGTCCAGCACGTCGGTGATGATGTCCATGAGTGAATCGGCGGACTGGCGCAGGCGCAGCACCCGTTCCATCGACTCTGCGGGCAGGAGTGCGCGCGCCAGCAGTTCCAGGTGGCCGATGATGCCGTGCAGCGGCGTGCGGATCTCATGGCTCATCGCCGCCACGAAATGCGATTTGGCGCGGCTGCACGATTCTGCGGCAGCGGTCTGCGCCTGCTCGGCCAGCAGGGCACGCATGTCCTCACTGATGTCCTCCACCATCAGCAGCACGCCTCCCGGCCACGCGTGCCCGCCGCAGTGGACGTGGGTACGGTGGAACAGTCGCTGCTGCGGATCGCTGGCCAGCGGCAGCTCGCCGCCGAGGATGACCGGGCCATCGGCCAGATCAGCCTGTTCGACCGCGGCGCGCAGCTGTGGAATCAAGCGGCCACCGCTGGCGCGGTCCATCCGCTGCAGGGGACTGTTGAGGTCCTGTACCTCACCACTGCGGGCATCCAGCAACGCGACCCCGACTGGAACATAGTCCAGCAGCAGGCGCAGGCGCTGGTCGCGCGCGTAGATCGCCTTGACTTGGCGCAGCGCCGGCATGTACATGCGCTTGTGCAGCCACAGCAGGAAGATCCACAGCACGGCCAGCGCGGCGATCAGCGAGGCGCCGCCCGACAGCAACATCGGCGCTATGCCGCGCAGGATGTCGCGCCAGCGGTAGGTTTCCACCAGCGTCCAGGGCGTGCCATTCACCGCCAGCGCCAGGGTGAAGCGCCCGTTGTGGAAGCGTGCGCGGGTGGCATTGCCGAGCAGAACCCAGTCGGCGTCGGCGCCGCTGACATCACGTGCATCCTCGTGGCTGGAGAGCACGCGCAGGCCGTCACGGTCCAGCAACATCAGGTGGCCCTGGCTGTTGCGGCGAAGCAGGTCCTGCAAGCGGGCCAAGGGCTCGTACGCGACGAACGTGGCAATGGGGGCGTCGCCGGCACTGGCCTGGAACACCGAGACCAGCGACGGCTCGCCGCTGATCGGATGGCGGCCGAAGGTGCGCTGCGGTGCGTCGCTGCGTGCCAGGCTCTCTAGCAGCGGCACCTGGTCATGCAGCGAGGCGGGGGCCAGCAGCTGCGCAGGAGCCCGCAGGTGCTCGAAGATCTCCTCGCGCGAGCGCATGCCCAGCGCGTCCGCGAGGCTGCGCTCGGTCAGGCCGTTGTCCAGCGACAGGTACTGTCCGCTGGGGTCGAAGAAGTACGAAGCCCCCACCGGCTCGCCTTCATCGGAGGTGCGGGTCAGGCGCTGGATCAACGAGACGGCGGCACTCAGCTGCAGGTAACGCTTCAGCTCCTGCGGCTGCCACTGCAGTGTCTGCAGGCCCAGCGCCATCTGCGGCCGGCTGCTGTCGTCGGCCACCACCAGCAGCCGCTGGCCGCCCTGCAGATACGCCTGGTACATCGCATCGGAACTGGCCTGGCCCAATCGCGCGTCGTGGCCCCAGGCGTACTCGGCCATGTTGGCCAGGCGGGCGTAGCTGGCATCCTGCCGCGCCAGCTGGATCTGCAATGCATTGTGAGCACGCCGGAAATCGGCGATGCGCCGGGCTTCGTAGGCGTTCACCTGGACCACGATGAGGGTGATCAGCACGCTGATCGAAAGCAGACTGAGTACCGCCCCGCACGCCAGCATCAGCCGCCGCGGGTAGCGTCGCAGTGCCTGCAGCTCGCCGCCATCAGCCGGACCCGCGCCAGCACGGGCGTGCAGGCGGTACGGGGACGCTGCGACGGTGGTAGGGGACGACGGCATGGCAGGAGGCGGCGTTGGAGGCTCGCAGACAGATCGGGGACGCTCAGCATGCAGTCGCGCCCCCCCTATCGATGTAGGACGATGTCCAAATTCGACGTTTGATGTGTCGTATTCCGCCCAAATCTTCACGCCCCTCACAATTCGTACTTGTCCGGTTTCTGCCCGTCCCACCCGCCGCGACCCTGTCCGTCCCGAACCCCAGGACACGGAGAGACCGCGATGTGGGCACGACGCATGGGCGAACGCTGGTGGCTGCTGCGGCTGCTCAGCCGGCACGCACTCGATCAGGCCAGCCTGCGCCTGGGCGGCTTCGCCGCGCGCCTGCTGTCACCGTCGCAACAACGGCGCGTCGCCTGTCGCATTTCTGCTGCGCTGGGGCCCAGCCTGCAGCCCCGTCGCTACCAGAGCGCCTGTAGCGCCCTGCAACGGCTCGGCCTGCCCGCCGGCACGGCGAGCAGGCTGGGCAGCATCGTGCTGGCGCACGCGTGGCTGCGACGAATGCGCCTGCGCCACCTGCGCACACTCCCCTTCCACGCGGTGAAGCGGCATGCGCGCCTGATCGCCTGGAAGGACCCTCAGGCACTTTGGGCGTCCGGCGCGGGCCGGCGCCGTGTCGTCTGCCTGCTGCCCACCGGTGATGTGGAGCTGGCCATCGCAGCGGTACTGGATCGACCCGGTGCGCCTGCGCACTATTTCATCCGCAGCCCGCACGCTCCAGGGTCGGCCGAGCATCGAATCCTGGCGGCACTGCAGGGCCAGGGCCATCGCCTGGACATCGGATCATCGCCCAGGCCCGGCCAGGGCTGGCGGCAACTGCGACGCGGCGCCACGATCATCGCGCTGCTGGACCCACTGCTGATGGCACATTCCGCCCTGCCGGGCCATCGCCAACCCGCACCGTTGCGGCTTGCGCGACTGGCGCGTGTGCCGGTGCTGCTTGCCGGGCATCGCAACGATGACGACGGCGCCGGCACCCTGCACGTGCTGGGTGAGTTCCGGCTGGATGGGAGCGCTGCGCAGTCGGACGCGCTGTACAGCACGGTGCAGGCATTTCTCGCAGCATCACCACTGGACTGGATGGCGCCGGGGTAAACCCGAAGGCCGCAGCGGGCGCGTCCCGCTGCGGCGGTTGGCTCAGGCTACGATGAGCGCGACGTTGATGTTGTTGCGGGTGGCATGCGAGTACGGGCATACCACGTGGGCCTTGCTGACCAGATCACGTGCCTGCTCGCTGTCTACGCCCGGCAACGAGATGGTCAGCGCGACGTCGATGGCGAAGCCGGTGCTGACCGGGCCGATGCCAACGCGACCGGTAACCGAAGCATTGTCGGGGATGCTCACGCCCTCGTGGCCAGCGACATGGCGCAGCGCGCCGAGGAAACACGCCGAGTAACCTGCGGCGAACAACTGCTCCGGGTTGGTGCCCGTCCCGCCAGTCCCACCCAGTTCTGCCGGCGTGGACAGCGCGATATCGAGCATCCTGTCCGATGAGGTGGCGTGGCCCTCGCGCCCACCGACGGCGGTGGCCTGGGCGGTGTACAGGATCTGTTCAATGCTCATGGAGTGCTCCTTTGCGTGGTTGCGCGACCGCAGACGCGGCCGGAAACCGCATCGTGGAAGCAGGATCGAGCACGTTCCATCGGACAGGGACGATAGCCGCCACCCTGCAGCGACGAATCAGGCGCGCAGCAGCACGTACGCAGCAAGCACCGCCAGGTGCCCGACGTAGTAGAGATAGAACGCCCACCGCCAGCGCGGCAGTGGCCATGTCACCCGCGCGGCCAGCAGCACCACCGGTACGGCCAGCAATGCCCAGCCGTTGTGGTTCGCCCAGCACACCGCTGCGAGCCCGACCAGCAGCAGCCACCACGCGCGATGCCTGAACGCGATCCATCCCAGCAGCACGCAGCCGACACCCGCCCACTGGTAATCCACAAACATCGGCAGCACGCCGGCAGCCAGCAACAGCTGAACGGGCCGATGGTTCGCCAGCGCATGAACGGCCACCGCAGCCAGGGCAAAGGTCAGCAGGATGTTGAGCGGCAGCCAGGAACCAAACGCGAATGCGTGCACTGGCTGCGCGATCAGCCCCCACAGCGCGAGCCGACGCATCGACTTGCGCAGGTCGGCCCCGGGCTGGGCCAGGTTGCAGGCCATCACCAGCGCGAACAGCGGGAAGGCAATGCGCCCCAGTTCGCTGACCACCGGTACGTAGCCGCCAAAGACCACCTTGGCCACGTGATCACCGGTCATGGCCAGCAGTGCGATCCACTTCAGCAGCTCGCGCGCGCCGCTGCCAAGGGTGAAGTTGAAGGTTGACGTCCCGGTCGTGGTCGCTTGCATCGCGGAAGCTTATGCGCATCGGCCAACCCATTTCCAGCGGCGCGCAGGAGTCCGTCGCTGCAGCCCGCAGGTGGCGGCGCTATGCTGGCCGCCCCAGCTTGTGAGACACCTGCCATGCGTACCCTGTACCCCGCCATCGAACCCTACCGCGAGTTCACCCTGCCGGTGAGCGATCTGCACACGCTGCATGTCGAAGAGTGCGGCACACCGGACGGCATTCCGGTGGTGTACCTGCACGGCGGCCCAGGCGCGGGCATTTCACCCACCCATCGCCGTTTCTTCGATCCGGCACGCTACCGCATTGTGTTGATCGACCAGCGTGGCAGCGGCCGCTCCACCCCGTTCGGCGAGCTGCGCGACAACACCACGCAGGACCTGGTGGCCGACATCGAGAAGGTGCGTGAGCACCTGGGCATCGAGCGTTGGCTGGTCTATGGCGGCTCCTGGGGGTCGACCCTGTCACTGGCCTACGCACAGGCACATCCCGAGCGCGCCACCGGCCTGATCGTGCGCGGCGTATTCCTCGGCCGCGAAATGGAAAACCGCTGGTTCGCCGAAGCCAACGGCGGTGCGCGCTGGATCTTCCCGGAGCGCTGGGACCGCTATGAGGCCTACATTCCGGAAGCCGAGCGCGGCGACATGATCGCAGCCTACTGGAGCCGCATGGACAGCCCGGATGTGGCGATCCGGATCGAAGCCGCGCAGGCCTGGCTGGGCTGGGAGGACAACGCGGCCACCCTGCAGCACGACGTGGATGCGCAATCCACCGACGACCCGCTGGACACATTGGCAAAGGCCCGCATTGAAGCGCACTACTTCCGCAACAGCATCTTCCTGGAGCCGGACCAGCTGCTGCGCGATATCGATCACATCCGCCACCTGCCCTGCGTGATCGTGCAGGGGCGCTACGACATCATCTGCCCGCCGCGCAGTGCGTGGGATCTGGCCAAGGCCTGGCCGGAAGCCCGGCTGGAGATGGTGACCTCCGGCCACAGCGCGAACGAGCCGGCCACGGTGGATGCGCTGGTGCGGGCCACGGACGCCTTTGCCGACCGTATCTGAGCAGATGGTAGTGCCGGCCGCTGGCCGGCATCCCACCGTTCGAGGGTAGCGTCGACTCCGCGCAATCGCTGCTGCGCGGCCAGGTGAATGGCGACCCACCGGCAACGGTCCACGGCCCCATTCTTCGCAGCCCGCTTACAGCTCCGCGCAGAAGATCCGGCGGTGACCACCGCACCGGTGGTTCGCCCTTTCCCCAGGAGCACGCCATGACCGGTTATCGCTGCCTTCCCATCGCTCTCTCGCTATCTGCGGGCCTGCTGCTGGGCGCCTGTTCCAATCCCCAGGAAGCCAGCAAGGCCACCGCCGCCGAGGACGTGACAGAAGTAAGGCTCATCCCTGCCTACGAATCGCTGGACAAGGACAAGGACGGCATCGTCACCCTGGCGGAAGTCGATGCGGTAGCACCGGACTGGGCCGAACGGCTGCATGCCTGCGATACCGACCGTGACAAGACGTTGACCCGTGGCGAGTACGACGTGTGCAAGCAGACCAGCGCTTCGCATTGATCCATCACTGAACCCTCGATTGGCGCTGTGCATGCCCGGCTATACCAAGGTATAGCCGGGCTAACCCACGAGTCTCTAGGCCTGTCCCATTCAGGGGCGGACAATAGCACCACTGGCCAGGGCAACCCTGGCTGCCAACTTCCCCTCATGGAGACGCAGATGGACCCCGACCCTGCCGGGTGCGCCGCACCCCGGATCACCGCCTGTTGCCTGTTCCTGGCGCCTGCCCGCCGGTCCCTGCCTGCCTGAGTGACGGGGGACCGCCAGGCGCCGCCTGCCTGGAGATCGCCCCCATGTCCTACAAGATCCTCTACATCACCCTGCGCCGCCTGATCGGCGAGCGCGATGTTGCCGCCCTGCGCAGCCAGCTGCTGCAATACGGCCCGGTCATGTTTGCCCGTTCGCTGTCGCTCGGTTCGCCGCGCGTGGTGGCCGACGCCTTGTCGCTGCTGCCGATCAGCGAGCGCATCACTGTGCTGCGTCATCTGCCCTATCCCCTGCGCGATGCGATGAAGCCGCTGTGCATCGGTGGCAGCCAGCGGCTGCACATGCAGCCATGGTCACCGGCGGTGCTGGCGATGCGCCACGCCTGATCTGTGTCACCCATTCCGTTCGTGTTCCGGCTGCGGCCGGCTCTGACATTCGAGGAGCGTCCCATGAGCCTGCTCAACGCCTGGTTCAACGCCTTCCTGCGCAGCCGTCGCGCAGGCAACCTGTTCCGCCGCCGCGCGATGCCCGAAGTCGGGTTTCGTCCGGGCAGCGCCGAAGCGGCGCCGTTCGCGCTCACCACCGGCCTGGTCACGCTCGCCCAGCAGGACGAAGCCGAGCTGCTGGCCACGCTGGGCTCGCATGCCGATGGCCTCAGTCCCCATGAGGCCGAGGAGCGACTGTCCACGCTCGGCCCCAATGAGGTGGATCACGAGAAGCCGCTGCCGTGGTGGCGGCACCTGTGGCAGTGCTACCGCAATCCGTTCAACCTGCTGCTGACCGTGCTGGCGGCGGTGTCCTGGCTGACCGAGGACATCAAGGCGACGATCGTCATCGGTGCGATGGTGCTGCTGTCCACGCTGATCCGCTTCGTGCAGGAGGGTCGTTCGAACCGAGCGGCCGAGCGGCTGAAGGCACTGGTCGGCAACACTGCGCGCGTGCTGCGCCGCAATCCCGGCACCGAGGCTGCGGATGTGGCAGACCAGTACTTCGGCGCGCGCCTGCACAGCCGTCGCCCTGCACGCCTGCTGGACCTGCCGATCCGTGAACTGGTGCCCGGCGACCACATCGTGCTGTCGGCAGGCGACATGATTCCGGCCGATTGCCGCGTGCTGAACGCCAAGGACCTGTTCGTGGCGCAGGCGGCGATGACCGGCGAGTCGCTGCCGGTGGAGAAATTCGCGCACCCGGGCGATGGCCTGGCCGGCCTGCTGGAACAGCACAACCTGCTGTTCATGGGTACCAACGTGGTGTCCGGTACGGCCACCGCCATTGTGCTGGCCACCGGTAACCGCACCTACTTCGGCACCCTGGCCCAGCGCAGCACCGCCACCGACCGTGCGCCCACCGCATTCCAGGCCGGCGTCAACAGTGTCAGCTGGCTGCTGATCCGCTTC
>Ga0308166_1001095_pt1 | contig 30456 bp, 27 predicted proteins | sample PhyCR2_2_FD_202137 | JGI IMG/M metagenome (GOLD analysis project Ga0308166, IMG submission 202137) | Phyllosphere microbial communities from UC Gill Tract Community Farm, Albany, California, United States - DLSLCC.R2 | ecosystem: Host-associated > Plants > Phyllosphere > Unclassified | place... | reverse complement strand
GGCCAGCCGGTCCTCGTCGGCACGACGTCGATCGAGAACTCGGAACTGCTGTCGGGTATCCTGGACCAGGCCAAGCTGCCGCACAACGTGCTGAACGCGAAGCAGCACGCCCGCGAGGCGGAGATCATCGCGCAGGCCGGCCGTCCGAAGATGATCACCATCGCCACCAACATGGCGGGCCGCGGTACCGACATCGTCCTGGGCGGCAACGTCGAGAAGCAGATCCAGTTCATCGAAGCGGACGAATCGCTGTCGCCGGAACAGAAGGCCGAGCAGTCGGCCAAGCTGCGCGAGGAATGGCAGTCGCTGCACGACCATGTCGTCGCGCAGGGCGGCCTGCACATCATCGGCACCGAACGCCATGAATCGCGCCGCGTCGACAACCAGCTGCGCGGCCGTTCCGGTCGCCAGGGTGACCCGGGTTCGTCGCGCTTCTACCTGTCGCTGGACGACCCCCTGCTGCGCATCTTCGCGGGCGACCGCGTGCGCGCCGTGATGGACCGTCTCAAGATGCCGGAAGGCGAGCCGATCGAAGCGGGCATGGTCACGCGTTCGATCGAAGGCGCGCAGCGCAAGGTCGAGGCGCGCAACTTCGACATCCGCAAGCAGCTGCTGGAATACGACGACGTCGCCAACGACCAGCGCAAGGTGATCTACACCCAGCGTAACGAGTTGCTGGAAGCGGCCGACATCTCCGAGCTGATCGCCAGCCTGCGCATCGGCGTGTTCACCGACGTCGTGCGCACCCATGTGCCGGCGGAGTCGGTGGAAGAGCAGTGGGACATCCCGACGCTGGAGCGCGTGCTGGCCGACGAATGGGCCCTGCCGGTGCCGCTGGCGAAGATGCTGGAGGAAGAGCCGAACCTGAACGACGACGACATCCTCGAGCGCGTGCTGGCCGCGGCGGAAAGCTCGTACGAAGCGAAGGTCGGCATCGTCGGCAAGGAAGCGTTCGGCGGCTTCGAGCGCAACGTCATGCTGCAGAACATCGACACGCACTGGCGCGAGCACCTGGCCGCGCTGGACCACCTGCGCCAGGGCATCCACCTGCGCGGCTATGCGCAGAAGAACCCGAAGCAGGAATACAAGCGCGAAGCGTTCGAACTGTTCGGCGCCATGCTGGACCAGATCAAGAACGAAGTCATCCGCACCATCATGACCGTCCGCATCCAGACCCGCGAGGAAGTCGAGGCGGCGGAAGCGGCAATGCAGGCAGCGGCTGCACACCTGGAAAACATCAACTACCAGCACGCCGACTTCGACCCGACGGCGGCGCCGGAAGAACTGATGGCGCCGCTCGCGGCGACCCCGGGCACGACGGCGATGGCCGACGATCCGGCCACCACCTATATGGGGGTGAAGGTCGGCCGCAACGACCCGTGCCCGTGCGGCAGCGGCAAGAAGTTCAAGGCTTGCCACGGCAAGCTGGCGTGACGCCGTAACCCCCAACGAACAAAGGCAGTCCAGTGGACTGCCTTTTTTTTATGAGCGTTTCGTAATGCGTGCGCCCGGCCGGGTGCGCTAGGATGGTGGGATGCCGATCTCGACCTCCCACAATGCTTTCGCCAAGGTCCCGGCCGTGACCCTCGGCTTCTGGATCATCAAGATTCTCGCGACGACGCTCGGCGAGACGGCCGGCGACGCCGTGACGATGTCGATGGAACTCGGCTACCTGGCCGGCACGGCGATCTTTGCGGCGCTGCTGGCCGTGATGCTGACGGCACAGATCCGCGCCACGCGCTTTCACCCGTTGCTGTTCTGGGCCGTGATCGTCGCCACGACGACGGTCGGCACGACGCTGGCCGACCTGTGCGACCGCTCGCTGGGCATCGGCTACCTGGGCGGCTCCGCATTGCTGGCAGCACTGCTGGCGGCGACATTGTATGGCTGGCACCGCACGCTCGGCTCGGTGTCGATCAACCGGCTCGATACGCGCGATGCGGAAGTCTTCTACTGGATCACGATCCTGTTTTCCCAGACCCTCGGCACGGCCCTCGGCGACTGGGTGGCCGACCCGGAGGCCGGCTGGGGTCTGGGCTACGGCGGCGGCGCCGTGCTGTTCGCGGCGGGCCTCGCCGCCGTGATCGCGCTGTATTTGTGGACGCGTACCTCGCGTACGGCCCTGTTCTGGGCCGCGTTCATCCTCACGCGGCCGCTGGGGGCGACGGTCGGCGACTTCCTCGACAAACCCGTCGCCGCCGGCGGCCTCGCGTGGAGCCGCTACACGGCATCCGGTGCACTCGTCGCCGCCATGCTGCTGCTCGTGCTGCTGTTGCCGCAGCGCGCCGAGCGGCTCGTGCCGTCGCGTGACTAGGCGCTCAGCGCCTTGCGCAGCCAGGCCAGTGTCGCGTCGCCGATGCCCGGCCCCATGCGCAGCAGGGGTTCCGTCGCGGTGGCCTTGCGGAAGGCGTCGACGTCCTGCGGGTCGGTGCCGACCATGTCGTGGAACAGGTCCATCCACTGGCGTCCGAGTTCACGCGCCCGCGGGCCCGTCGCGTCCGGATCGGCCTTGATTTCGGCCTGCACCTGCGCGATCAGGGGCGTCCACTCCTCGCCGCGCGTGGCGACGTGGCGGCGCATGCGGTCGAGGACTTCCGGCCGCAGATACTTCGCCCACGTGTCGAATTTCAGTTCGCCGACGGCGGCCTTCACGTAGCCGAAGATCTGCGCCGGCATGCCGACGGCGTCCTGTTCGCGCTCGACCATCGCGTTCAGCTTCGCCTGCAACGCCGCGTCGCCGCCGGTGTCGCGGTCGAACGTCTGCAGCCAGCGCAGGGCGAACGCCTTGGCGCCATCCGAGTTCGGCGGCACCTGCGATTCGATCAGGCCGCGCACCTGTTCGACCATCGCCTGCCATTGCGCCTGTGCGGCGTCGCTGCGGACCATCGGCAGCCGTTCCAGTTCCTCCTTGGTGAAATAGCGTTCATATACGTTGATCATGTCCATGGTGTTCTCCAATGTGGTGAGCCACGTGGACAGGTCCGGCGCGCTGCCTTGCACGAGTTGCGCGCGCACGCGCAGCAGCTGGTCGCGCAGGCGCCTGGCTTCCGCCATGCGCGTTTCGAGCGCTTCCAGCTGGCGGTCGACGATCGCCAGCGGCGAGCCGGCCGGACTGTCCAGCGTGAGGGCGATGTCGGCGAGGCTCAAACCGAACGCGCGCAGGGCCTGGATGCGGTGCAGGCGGGCTACGTCGTCGCGGTCGTAGAGCCGGTAGCCGGCATCGGAACGCGCCGAAGGACGGAGCAGGCCGATGCTGTCGTAGTGGTGCAGGGTGCGCACCGTCAGGTTGGCCAACGCGGCCAGCTCTCCCACTTTCAGCATCGTTCGTCTCCGTTCTTCAGCGTGCGGCCAGTCTCGGGCCTCACGTTAGGTGAGGGTCAAGCGGTATGCGCCTCGCGCAACGCGCGCGCCTCGTGCCACAGCGTGACGAACAAGGTCATCACGACAGGCCCGACGAACAGCCCGATGAGACCCAGCGTCTCGACGCCGCCGAGGATGCCCAGCAGGACGGCGACGAACGGCAGCTGCGTCGCATTGCCGATCATCGCCGGCCGCACGAAGTGATCCGCGATGAACAGGATGACGGCGCCCCAGGCGAGGATCGCGATCGCCGCGATCGTCGCGCCCTGGTACGCGAGCAGCGCGGCGGCGGCGCCGAAGGCGAGCGGGGCGCCGAACGGGATGATGGCGAGGATGCCCGTGGCGGCGGCCCACAGCACGGCCGACGGCAGGCCCGCGACCTGGTAGCCGATGCCCAGCAGGACGCCTTCCGCGAGGCCGACGAGCACGAGCCCGTTGACGGTGGCGCGCACCGCGACGGGCACCTTCAGCGAGAACAAGGTCCAGCGCCGCGTGCCGATCAGGTGGGCGCCGATGGCGTCCGTCTGGCGCTGCAATGCGGCGCCGTCCTTGTAGAAGAAGAACAGGCACAGGAAGGCGAACAGCATGTCGACGAGGCGGTGCATGACGCCGCTGCCGACGCGCTTGAGGACTTCGCTCGCGGTCTGCATGCGGCCGACGGAGCCGTCCTGCAGCAGGTGCGCAAGGCCGTGCGGCTGGCCGAGCGTGGCCAGCCACCAGTTGTAGATGGCGTCGCCGGCGAACGGGATGCGGTGCAGCCACTCGGGCGCGGCGAGGCCTTCCGTATTGGCGCTCGCGACCAGCTGCGCCAGTGCGGGCGCCTGGCGCGCGGCCGACGTGACGCCCAGCGCGAGGGGCGCGATGAACACGATGGCGACGATGAGGGTGACGAGGGCCGCCGCGGCGATCGTGCGCCCGCCCAGCGCCGTGCGGACGCGCGCGTACAGCGGCCACGTGGCGATGCACAGGATCGCGGCCCACAGCAGCGGCAGGATGAAGCGCTGCGTCACGAACAGGGCACACAGGACGATCGCCAGCGAAAAGCCGGCGCTCATTACATCGCGTTGGTTGTCGGTCATTGCTTCTCCAGTGGATGGGCCATCTTACCAAAGCGTCAGCGCCGGGTAAGTTGTGTTGCCGATTATTAAGAGGTCAACTTAAGCGTGTATTAACAGCAGGCGTCCGTGAGCTCGGCGCATATGAACCGTCGCCCCCGCGGAGGCGGGGGCCCGATTTTGCATGCACAGCGGCAGCGCATAGAAACTTGGATCCCCGCCTGCGCGGGGATGACGTATTCGCGGCCGCGGACAGCAGGCTCGCGAACGTGCATGTCGTCTGCAGGCGGTACAATACCGGACCTTCTTTCCATCTTTTCATTAGAGAACGCCATGGCCGTCAATTCCCCCCTGCCCGTCGCCGCCGAGCTGAAACCCGTCGCCGGCATCGAACTCGGTTACGCCGAAGCCGGCATCAAGAAGCCGAACCGCAAGGATGTGCTGGTGATGAAGCTCGCCGAAGGGGCGACCGTCGCCGGCGTGTTCACGAAGAACCGCTTCTGCGCGGCGCCGGTCCAGGTCAGCAAGGCGAACCTCGAAGCAGTGAAGGGCGGCGGCAAAGCGATCCGCGCGCTGGTCGTCAACACGGGCAACGCGAACGCGGGTACCGGCGAGCCGGGCCTGCAGAACGCGCAGGCCACGTGCGCCGAAGTGGCGCGCCTGCTCGGCCTCGACGCGCAGCAGGTGCTGCCGTTCTCCACCGGCGTGATCCTGGAACCGCTGCCGGTGCAAAAGATCGTCGCCGGCCTGCCGGCCGCCATCGCGAACCTGAAGGCGGACAACTGGTTCAACGCGGCCGAAGCCATCATGACGACGGACACGCAGCCGAAAGCGGCGTCGCTGACGACGACGATCGGCGGCCACACGGTCACGATGACCGGCATCAGCAAGGGCGCCGGCATGATCAAGCCGAACATGGCGACGATGCTGGGCTATCTCGCCTTCGACGCGAAGGTCGCGCAACCCGTGCTGGACGAACTGGTGAAGTACGCGGCCGACCGCTCGTTCAACAGCATCACGATCGACGGCGACACGTCGACCAACGACTCCTTCATCCTCGTCGCCACGGGCGCGGGTTCGCTCGTCGTCGATTCGACCGAGAGCCCGGACTACGCAGCGCTGCGCGACGCCGTCACCGGCATCTCGCGCCACCTGGCGCAGCAGATCATCCGCGACGGCGAGGGCGCCACCAAGTTCATCACGATCACGGTGGAGCAGGGCCGCGACATGGAAGAGTGCCGCAAGATCGCCTACGCCATCGCCCACTCGCCACTCGTGAAGACCGCGTTCTTCGCATCGGACCCGAACCTGGGCCGCATCCTGGCCGCCATCGGCTACGCGGGCGTCGACGACCTCGATACGGCGAAGCTCGACCTGTACCTGGACGACGTCCTCGTCGCCAAGGCCGGCGGCCGCAATCCGGACTACAAGGAAGAGGATGGCCAGCGCGTGATGAAGAAGGCCGAGATCCTCGTGCGCGTCGTGCTCGCGCGCGGCGAGGCGGATGCCACCGTGTGGACCTGCGACCTGTCGCACGACTACGTCTCGATCAACGCCGACTACCGTTCCTGAATCGATGAACCAGCTGGAAAACTTCCTGCACCGCGCCGAAGCCCTGCTGGCGCGCGTGGAGGCTTTATTGCCGCCCGCGGCACCGCGCGATCCGGATTTCCGCCACGGTTACGCCTACCGCTGGCGCAAGCGCCCGGGCGCGGGCAACATCAAGTACCTGCAGGCCGTGGCGCACACGGCGAACATCCGCCTGGACGACCTGCAGCACATCGGTCCGCAGAAAGAGCAGATCGAGCAGAACACGCGCCAGTTCGTGACGAAGCGCCCCGCCAACAACGTGCTGCTGACGGGCGCGCGCGGCACCGGTAAATCGTCGCTGATCAAGGCCTGCCTGAACCAGTTCGCGCCGCAGGGCCTGCGCCTGATCGAAGTCGACAAGGCCGACCTGGCCGACCTGCCGGACATCGTCGACCTCGTCGCCGGCCGCCCGGAGCGCTTCGTGATCTTCTGCGACGACCTCAGTTTCGAAGAGGGCGAGGCCGGCTACAAGGCGCTGAAGGTGGCGCTGGACGGCAGCATCGCGGCGCAGTCGGACAATGTGCTGATCTACGCGACGTCGAACCGCCGTCACCTGATGCCGGAAAAATTCTCGGACAACGCCGGCTACAAGCACGTGGCCGACGACGACCTGCACCCGGCCGAGACGGTCGAGGAAAAGATCTCGCTGTCCGAGCGCTTCGGCCTGTGGCTGTCGTTCTATCCGTTCAAGCAGGACGACTACCTGGACATCGTCGGCCACTGGCTGGCGAGCTTCGGCTGCACGCCGGAGCAGATCGAAGGCGCGCGCGGCGATGCGCTGCGCTGGGCGCTGGGCCGCGGCTCGCGCTCGGGCCGCGTGGCGTGGCAGTTCGCCAAGGACTACGCGGGCAAGCTGCCACCCGCGCCGGTACAGGAACAGGTCGATGTCTGAAGCCGTGGACAAGCCGGTCGACGTGGCCGTGGGCGTGCTGATGCGCCCGAACGGCGACGTGCTGCTGGGCCAGCGCCCGGACGGCAAGCCGTACGCCGGCTACTGGGAATTCCCGGGCGGGAAGGTCGAGCCGGGCGAGGACATCTTCCATGCGCTGCAGCGCGAATTCGTCGAAGAGCTGGGCGTGAAGGTGATCTCGGCCGAGCCCTGGTGCTGCGTCGAACACGTGTACGAACATGCGCACGTGCGGCTCTACTTCTACATCAGCCGCGCGTGGGAAGGCGAGCCGCAAAGCCTGGAAGGGCAGGCGTTCGCGTGGCAGGGCGCGTATGCCGTCAGTCCTCTGCTGCCCGCGACGATTCCCTTGCTCGAGTGGCTGGATCAGGTGCGGTACGCGGGGCGTTCCGGCGCCTGATCCGTTCCGCCGCCGCATCCAGGTCACGCGTATCGTGACGGCGGCGGCGCTCGCGCCAGCGTTTCCACGCATCGCAGCCGTCGCAGACATCGCACAGATCGAACGCGTCGCAGGGTAGATGCCGCGGCACGCCGCCGCAGTGGTGGTGGCCGTCGCACGGAAAATGGCAGTGGCCGGGGCCGTCGCAGGGCACGTCGCACGGCGCGTCGCAGAATCCCTGCTGGCGCCGGATGCGCGGATGGAGCACGGGCGCGGGCGGACGCGGCATCTGCCGGTGCACGTGGCCGCACAGCGCGAGGCGACGGTCGAGCAGCCCGAGCCCGCGCCAGAGCCCGAAGCGCGCAATGACCGCGTGGCCATAGGCCGAGCAGCTGTCACCGCCCGTCGCCACGCGCAGTGCGCAGGAAAAGCCCTTGTACGGTGAAATGAAACGCTGGTAGAAGCGGATGGCGGCCAGCGCCAGTGCGGTGGCCTTCACGCGCCCTTATTCTTTCGAGACGGATTCGTCGTCGGCGTCCCCGGGCGGCGCGCCGGGAATCGTGTATTTCTCTTCGGCCCAGGCGCCCAGGTCGATTTGCTTGCAGCGTTCGGAACAGAATGGGCGGAATTTGTTTTCCGGCTTCCATTCGACCTTCTTGCCGCAGGTGGGGCAGGATACGACGGTCATGGTGTGCTTCTAAAAATTGCAGAGTGTGAGTTCGAACGGGACGTCTTCTTCCAGCGGCTTCGGTTTCAGGTCGCCGCCCTGGGTCGTGAAGCGTACCCACAGCATGTACTTGTTGGCGGAAATCTCAGGGATCGCGCCGAGCGATTCGTCCACTGACAGGCGCAGCATCTGGTACATCTTACCTTGCAACATCTGCTGGTAGCTGCCGGACGAGGCGATCATCTTGACGGGGCCGCCGGAATTGCGCAGCAGGCGCAGCACGAGGGCCAAGGCCTCGAACAACGGGGCCAGCGGGGTGAACCACGCCATGATGTCGGCGTGGCGCTGTTCGGTCGGGCGCCGCTGCCACGCGTGGTAGGACGGCAGGTCGAATTCGCAGGCCCCGCCGGGAATGATCGTGCGGCCGCGGATGCTCATCAGCCATTCGTTGTCGCGCACGTTCTGGCCCGTCTTGCCCTGGGCGTTGACGAGGGCGTTGCTGACCGTGTCGAGCTCGGCCAGCACGGCGTCGAGCATGTCCCTGGCGACGGCGGGATTGCTGCGGTAGCCCAGCAGGCTCTGCTTCTGGCGTTCGAGTTCCTGCAGCAGGTCGGACTTGAGGTCCGCGCGGCCCGCCACTTCCAGCATGTCGAAGATCGTCGCGAGCGCGACATGGTGCTGCAGAGGATGTTCTTGGGCTACAAAGAATTTGAACTTCTCGTACAGGTCCTCCAGCCGCAACAACGTGCGAATCCGCTCGTTGAATGGGTATTCATAGACGATCAAAATGTCATTCCTCTCATTCCCCTGAATGTAGGCTGGCGAGTAACCTCGTGATTCTGAACCATGATGCACAAAATTACAAACGCTGGCTTGGCGGCACTGTTAATCTTGCCGCTTCGTCAAGATAAAAGCGGTGCAAGCGTTCCACTTGTGGCAACAGGGCGTCGATGCCGGCGTCGTTCAGGATCACGTCGTCCGCTTCTTCCAGGCGGCGCGCCCGCGTCACCTGGGCCGCCATGATGGCGCGGACCTGGTCTTCCGTCAGGCCGTTGCGCGCCATCACGCGTGCGACCTGCGTCGCCTCGGAACAGTCGATCGCGAGCACGCGCCCGACGCGCTCGCGCCATGTGCCCGATTCGATCAGCAGCGGCACGACGAAGATCGTGTAAGGACCATCCGCGAGCAGGGCGGCGGCGGCCGTCGCTGCGCGGATGCGGGGATGCAGGATGCCCTCCAGGCGGGCGCGCGCGGACGGGTCGGAGAACACGAGCGCGCGCATCTTCGCGCGGTCGAGGGCGCCGTCCGGCGTGGCGTAGTCGGGACCGAATTCCGCGATCAGCGCGGGCATCGCGGCGCCGTGCGGGGCCGTGAGGCCGTGGGCGATCTGGTCGGTGTCGATGACGGCGGCGCCGCGCGCGGCGAACAGGTCGGCCACGGTCGTCTTGCCGCAGCCGATGCCACCGGTGAGCCCTACCGCAAAACGTGAAGCTGTCTCCATGCGATCCTCGGGCCCGGCGCGAGGCTAGACCAGGTAACCCTGCGCGTAGCGGGTGAGTGGTATTCCGTACAAGAGTGCGATCATACCAGCCGCGGCGAGATACGGCCCGAAGGGAATTGGATTATTGCGGTCGCGGCGGGCGAACACGATCAGCGAGATGCCGACGATGGCGCCGACGACGGACGACAGGATGATAATGGTCGGCAGCATCGCCCAGCCCATCCACGCGCCCAGCGCGGCGAGCAGCTTGAAGTCGCCGTAGCCCATGCCTTCCTTGCCGGTGGCGAGCTTGAACAGCCAGTACACGGCCCACAGCGCCAGGTAGCCGGCCATGGCGCCGATCACGGCGTCGCGCAGCGGGACGATGGTGCCGTCCAGGTTCACGAGCAGGCCCAGCCACAGGAGCGGGTACGTGAGGTCGTCCGGCAAGGTCTTCGTGTCGTAGTCGATCAACGTCATTGCGATCAGGAAGTACGCGAACGCGAGGCTCGCGAGGCCCAGCCAGCCGCTGCCGAAATGCCAGACCAGCACGGCCGACAGCAGGCCCGTCACGGCTTCCACGATCGGATAGCGGGGCGAGATCGGCGCCTTGCACGCGCTGCATTTGCCTCTTAGGGCCAGCCAGCTGACGATGGGGATGTTTTCCAGCGCCGTGATCTGGTGGCCGCAGTGCGGGCAGGCCGAGCGGGGCACCATCAGGTTGAAGCGGTCCGGGTGCGGCAGGTCCTTGCCCGCTTCGTGCGCGATGTAGTTGTCGAGTTCGCGCTGCGCCATCACGGGCAGGCGGTACACGACCACGTTCAGGAAGCTGCCGATCAACAGGCCGAACAAGGCGGCGGCAAGGGTCGCGGCGAGGGTCGCCGGGGCGGCGAAGAGCAGGGTTTCCATGAGTACGATGATCCGGTGGGTGGCTGATTCCGTGGATCAACTATTCTAGGGGTTTTCCCGCGCTTTGGGCAGCATGGTGAGGCGTCCCCGCCACGTGTGGCGTCCCCGGCCCTGTCCATTCTGTGGTTTGACGCTGTACATACGGCCGCTAGACTGGGCTGGCATTGCCGTCCTGTCCACAACACGAAAGGAACATCATGAACACGAAGCACTGCCTGGGTATTGCCTTTGCTGTTTTGCTGCCGTTCGGCGCGGCCCATGGCGCCGCCTCGACGCCCCAGAAGGAAGTCGTCGCGAGCAAGGACGCGCCGGCCGCGGTGGGACCGTACTCGCAGGCGATTCGGTCCGGCGGCATGGTGTTCCTGGCCGGACAGATTCCCATCGATCCGAAGACGGGACAGACCAATACCGGCACGATCGAGGAGCAGACCGCGCAGGTGTTCGAGAACCTGAAGGCGGTGCTCGCCGCCGCCGGGATGACGCTCGATAACGTCGTCTCGACGACGGTCTACGTGAAGGACCTGAACGACTTCGCGAAGCTGAACGCGGTGTACGCGACGTATTTCAAGGACAAGCCGCCGGCCCGCGCCACCGTGCAGGTCCAGCGCCTGCCGAAGGATGCCGCGGTGGAGATCTCGGCCATCGCGGTGCACTGACGCTGCACGATCAGGCCGCCTGCGGCTGCGCGATCAGGTCGAACAGGCGCTCCAGCGGCACCGGCCGGCCCGGCAGCCAGCCCTGTACGAGGGGACAGCCGAACTGGCGCAGATAGCCCAGCTGGGCATCGGTCTCGACGCCTTCCGCGACCACCGTCAGCTTCATGTGCCGGCCGAGGTCGAGGAGCGAGCGCACGATGGCGCAATCGTTGCGGTCGTACGGCACGCCGGCCATGAACAGCCGGTCGATCTTGAGCGAGCCGATCGGCAGGTTCTTCAGCAGCGACAGCGACGAATAGCCCATGCCGAAGTCGTCCAGGCCGATGCCGAAGCCGCGCCGGCGCAGTTCGCGCATGATGGCGATCGATTTGTCGGCATGCTTCATCACGACGCCTTCCGTCAGTTCGAGGCAGATGCCGCGCGGATCGACGCCGGCCGCCGCGGCGATGGCCGTCAGCCGGTCCGGCAGCTCGGCATCGATGAATTCCGGCGCCGCCATGTTGACGTGCACGCGCACGCCGCCCAGCCCGGCCGCGCGCAGGCGGGCGAGGTCGTGGCAGGCCTGGCGCACGACCCAGCGGCCGATGTCGACGATCAGGCGGCTCTGTTCCGCCAGCGGAATGAACACGTTCGGCGGGACGATTTCGCCGTTCGGCCGGCGCCAGCGGATCAGCGCCTCGACGGCGTCGATGTCCATGTCGGTGGTCGTGCGGATCGGCTGGTACTCGAGGAAGAATTCGCCGCGCCGGATCGCGCAATGCAGGTCGGTCAGCAAGCCGATGCGATGGCCGGCGTCGGCCGGCGCGCCGTCGCCGCTGAAGCGGCTGGCCAGGTTGCGGCCGTTCCGCTTGCTGGCGTACATGGCGGCATCGGCCGCGTGCAGCAGTTCGCGCGTGCAGCCGCCGTGGTCGGGATACGTGCTGATGCCGATGCTGGCCGACACCGCGAGCCGGTGCTCGCCGTAGACGAAGCGGCGCCGCGCCGCGTCCAGCACGGACTCGGCGACGCGTTCCAGTTCCTGCGGCGTGACGCCGGGCGCCGACAGCAGCGCGAACTCGTCGCCGCCCAGGCGGCCGATGCGCCAGCCGGGCGGCGCCAGCGCGCGCAGGCGTGACGCGAACGTCGTCAGCACGACGTTGCCGGCGTCGTGGCCGAATGCGTCGTTGATGGGCTTGAACTGGTCGAGGTCGACGAACAGCACGCCGAACGTCTGCCCGGCCCGCGCGTCGCGGCACTGGCGGTCGACCTGGTCGTAGAAATGGGCGCGGTTGGCCAGGCCCGTCATCTCGTCCGTCTGCGCGCGCACGCGGATGCGCTCCTGCTGCGTCATGCGCTCGACGGCCTGGGCGATCATCGCGGAGATCGATTTCGCCAGGCCCGGCAACTGCGCGTCCGGCTGGCGTTGCTGGACGCTGAAGAATTCGAGCACGCCGGGCCGCATCAGGCACGCGTCCGACGCGACGAACGTCACGGGGAAGAAGTACGCCGACTGCAGGCCGCACGCGCGTGCCGCCTCCGCCCGCAACAGGTCGGCTGTGCCGCTCGCGTCCTCGATCCAGCGGGCCTCGCCGCTGTCCCAGACGGTGCCGATCAGGCCTTCGCCGGGCGCCATCGCCAGGCGCGCGCTCGCGGCCCGGAACGGCGCCAGCGCCTGTCGCGGCGCCTGCCATGCGTACCGGCAGCGCAGCGTGCCGGTGCGGTCGTCGAGCGCCCAGAATGCGCCCCATTCCCAGCCCAGTTCCTCGCACACGAGTTGCAAAATGCCGGTGACGGCGTCGTCGATGCTGTCGGTGCCCACCAGGTATTGCGTGAGCGCGAAATTGAACCGCTCGCGCGCGGCAGCCTGCCTGGCGGCCGTCACGTCGACGAGGATGCCAGTGGCGGACGTGCCGGTCTGCTGCAGGCGCAGCCAGCGCAGGCCGAGTCCGTCGGTGCGCACGCGGAATTCGCATTCGGCGCCGCCGTCGCCTTTCCTGATGCGGTCGAGGGTCGCATGCACGAGGGCGCGGTCGTCGGGTTCGATGCGTGCGAGGCAATCCGGATGCCGGCCGGTGCCGAAGAACGATGCGGCCACGGCCGACAACGTGATGCGGCCGTTCACGGGGTCGAGCCACCAGCGGCCGAGTCCGGCCAGGCGGTCGCCCGCGTCGTCGTGGAGGGGAGCGATGTCGATGTTCTGCATGTAATGTCAGGCGTGCACCAGAACCGGACGGGCGGTGTCGATTTGCACCGAAACGGGCTGGTTGCCATCGTAGTATTGGACTAACCCGTACAATGCAAGTTACATGCCGGTGTTCGATCCGGCCTATTGGAGCCACCATGAAACGTCATCTCGTCCTGCTGTTGACCGCACTCGCCGCCGCCACCGCATTCGCCCAGACCACCGTGCCGAACCCGCTGGCACCGGACAAGGGCGCGCCGACCGCGCCGGCGGCCAGCAAGCCCGCGCCGAAGAAAGAAGCGTCCGGCGGCGGCGCTGGCAAGGTGTGGGCGAACAGCGCCAGCAAGGTCTATCACTGCGAAGGCAGCAAGTACTACGGCAAGACCAAAAAGGGCGAGTACATGACGGAAGCCGACGCCAGGGCGAAGGGCTATCACGGCGTGGGCGGCAAGACCTGCGCCTGACGGGCCGCGGGCCGTGCCGATACGCCCACCGCCGCGAGCACGAACGCGATGCCGGCAAACTGCCGTGGTCCCACCGGCTCGTCCAACAGCAGGGCCGCCAGCAGCAGCGCGGCCACGGGTGCCAGCGCCGTGAACAATGCAGCCTCCGTCCCGCCGACGCGGGCCGTGCCCGCATACCACAGCAGGAACCCGCCGACCGTCGGCAGCAGCGCGTAGTAGCCGACGGCGAGCAGCGCCGCCGGCGTCACCGCCGCCATCGAACCGCGTTCGGCCAGCGCGAACGGTAGCGACGCGGCGAGGCCGATGGCGCTCATCAGTGTCGACAGGGCGAGCGGCGATATCGCGATCCGCACCCGTTTATTCAGCAGGATGAACAGCGCTTCGCACAGCACGGCGCCGAAGACGAGCGCATTCCCCGTCAACGACCCGGCGCTGCGGCCCACCGGTTGCAGCACGAACAGGCCGGCGCCCGCGAGCAGCACGGTCGCCATCAGCGCGGGCCGCGGCCGCTCGCCGAGCACGAGCACGGCCACGACGGCCGACACGACGGGCAGGGTGCCGAGAATGACGCCGGCGTCGAGCGCCGACGTCGCGCGCAGCCCGGCCATCAACAGCGCCGTGTACCCGGCCGTGCCGGCCAGCCCCTGCACGACGAGGAGGGCGCCGTCGCGCCAGCCCGGCCGCGGCAGGCGCTCGCCGGATACATGCAGCAGCACCAGAAAACAGGGTAGCGCGAGCGCGAAGCGCAGGGCGGTGGCCGTGAACGGCGGCAGGCCGGCGGCGGCGATCTTGCTGGCCACGACGGTGCTGCCGACGAGCACCATGGCCAGCGTCAGGTACCAGTAACCCAGGGTCTTATCGGACACGGCGTTCTCCTCGTCATCGACATGGGAACGCAGGTTAGCGGCCGCCTTTGAATGGGTATTGAACGAAATTGCAGGCGTACGCGCCGGGCGTGATGCCATAGGTGCGGATGAACAGGCGCGTCATGTGGCTCTGGTCGGCAAAGCCGCTGGCGGCCGCGGCGTCCGCCAGTGCCGACCCGCGCGCCAGCAGCGCACGGGCCGCATCGATGCGGCGCTGGATCAGGTAGGCGTGCGGCGTCAGCCCCGTCGCCCGCGCGAACTGCCGCACGAGCTGGAAGCGGCTGAGCCCACAGGCCGTCGCCAGGTCGGCGAGACTGGGCGCGGCGGCCGGCGCGTCGTCGATCATCGCCCGCGCCCGCGTGATCGCGGCCGTCGCCGATGCGGACCCGTTGCGCGGCGCATCGCCTTGCAGCCCATGCAGCAATTCGAGGAGCAATTGCTCGCGCAAGAGGGCGGTCGCGTCGCCCGTGACGGCCGCGTACAGCCGCCGGAAACAGTCGGCCAGCGCGGCATGGTGGGCGACCGGCTGGTGAAACGCGTAATCGCGGCGGGCGCCTTCGCCCAGGTCGGCCGCGACGGCATCGGCGAGTTGCGGCGGCAGGTACAGCATGCGCCACGCGCGGGGCGCGCCGCCGAGCGGGGCGCCGTCGTGCACCTCGCCGGGATTCACCGTGATGATGTCGCCGGCCAGCGCCTCCACCTGGCCGCGCCCGCTGCTCGACGTCTGGCCGCCGGCCAGCATGAGGCCGACGCCGTACTGGTCATGGCTGTGGCGCGCGAAGACGTGGTCGCTGCGCGCTTCCACGGCCTGCACCCCCGGCACTGCGGCACGGACGATCCTGAAATCGGCGTTCTTCCTGGACTTGGGCATCCGCTCAGTGTACCAGCGGAGCGATGTCGATCGCCCCGGCCATGGCGCGGTAGCCCGCATCGCCCGGATGCAGATGATCGCCCGAGTCGAAGTCGGCCCGCAGGCGGCGCGGCCGGGCAGGGTCGCGCAGGACGGCGTCGAAGTCGACGACGGCATCGAACACGCCGGCCGTGCGGATCCAGTCGTTCAACTGCCGGCGCAGGCGTTCCTTGTCGGGACTGTAGTGGCCGGCGTACGGCGTGCCGGCGAGGGCGCCTTCGAACGGTGGCAATGTCGCCGCCGTCACGCGTACGCCGCGGACGTGGCTTGCTGCGACCAGTTGCCGGTACGCGGCCGTGAGTTCCTCCAGCGTGGCGGGGCGCTCGGCCGGCGCGAACGGACTGCCGGGCCAGCCGATGTCGTTAATGCCGAGCAGTACGATGACATCCGACACGCCGGGCTGGCTCAATACGTCCTGCTCGAGGCGTGCGAGGGCGCTCACGCCCATGCCGTCGCGCGCCAGCCGTCCGCCCGAGATGCCGGCATTGGCGACGGCGACGCCGTGCGGCGCCAGTCGTTCGGCCAGGATGTCCGGCCAGCGGCGGTTGGCGTCCGGCGTCGAGCCGTTGCCGTCCGTGATCGAATCGCCGAGCGCGACGATGGTGCGGGCGGGTTGTGCCGACTCGACCAGGACGGCGCTCAGGAACAACCGGCCGCCGACATGGGCGCCGTCGATCTGCACGGTCTGCTGCGCGCCCCAGTGGAAACTGGCGACGTTGGTCGGCGCGGGCAGCCGCGTCGTCACGGCCAGCCGGGACAGCGGCCGCACGGGGAGGGCGAGCGGATCGCTCGTCACCGTGGCGCCCGGCAGGATGGAAGCGCCCGCTTGCCCGGAAAACGTCAGCGCCCGCGCCGCGTGCGGGTCGTCGGCGGGGCCGACGCGCACGGCGCCGAGCCTGACCGGTTCATGGCCGTACCGGTTCGAGAACACGAGCCGGATGCGCTGCCCGCCCGCGCTCAGGCGGACGGTCTCGCGCAACGTCGCGTTGTCTAGCCTGGTGGGAACGTTCATCGGCAGCGTGAAACCGCCGTCCCAGGCGGGTTGCGGGGCCGCGTACCAGGACGTGGCCCAGTGCTCGCCCGCCGGCGCGTCGGGGGCGGCGAGCAGCAGGGAGAGGGTGAGTGCGGCGATCGGTTTGGACATGGTGGACTCCTTGGTTGAGGACTCCACGTTAGGTCATTCTGGAGTGGCGATGAAGATGGTAGGATCGAAGATCACTCATTCCAATTTCGAATAAATGGATACGCTCCACGCGCTGCGCGTCTTCGTACGCACCCTCGAACTGGGCAGCCTGTCCGCGGCGGCCCGGGAATTCGGCACGACGCAGCCCACCGTCAGCAAATGGCTGGCCGGGCTGGAACGGCAGCTGCGCGTACGCCTGGTCGAACGCAGCACGCGCGGCCTGTCGCCGACGGAGCAGGGCCAGCGCTTCTACGCCGACGCCAAACGCATCGTCGAGCAATTCGACGGGGCCGTGGGCGACGTGCAGGGCATGACGGGCCAGGCGGCGGGGCTCGTGCGCATCAATGCGCCGGTCGCGCTGGGCCAGTTCCGCATCAATGCGATGGTCCAGCGCTTCCTGGCCGACCATCCGGCCATCGACGTCGAACTGATTCTCAACGACCGTTTCGTCGACCTCGTCGAGGAAGGCGTCGATGTCGCGTTCCGGCTGGGCGGCACGCTGCCGCCGGACGCCATCGGCCGGCACCTGGCGACCGTGCCGCGCTTCCTGGTGGCGGCACCCATGTATCTCGCGCGGCGGGGCGTGCCGTCGGTGCCGGACGACTTGGCGATGCACGACGTCGTCCGCTTCGCCTGGACGCCGGGCAGTACCGTGGAATTGTTCCGCGGCGACGAACAGGCACGGGTGCTGACGGCTAGCCGCTTTCGCGTGAACAATGCGTTGGCGATACGGGAGGCCCTGGTGCTGGGCGGCGGGATCGGCGTGTGCCCGGACTGGCTGGTCCGGGATCTGCTGGACAGTGGGGAACTGGTGCGGGTGCTGGACGAGTGGGCCGCGCGGCCGCAGGATTTAACCTTGCTGTATCCGTCGCGGCAGTTTCAGGCGCTGCGGACGCGGCTGTTCATCGACTTCGCGGTCGGGCAATTCAGTGGGATTGCTGGCTTTGCAGCCGGGCAAGGATGAATCGCGCGGTCCGGCTCGATGCCTGGTGTTTTGCGGCCAATGTCATGAGCTTGGGGAAGACGACGGAGCGTTCGCCGCAGTCGCTGCACAGGATGTGCTTGCTGCTCCACAGGATACGCATGAGGGGCGTACGCGGAATCCGGCGTACGTAGGAAGAACCACATTCGGGGCAAGAGGCCATGAGCATACCGGTAAGTGTTGAAGAATCGTCAACTAAAATACCAGTCATGGATGAGCTGGACGGTGCGGTGGCTCACACATCCGCGGTCATGCATGGTGCGTTAGGCAGATCACGGTCGGCCATCGTTGCGCTTGCTAATCTGCAAACATGGCAATCCCCGTATCCGATCGAAAACTTTATGCGATGAAACGCATGTCGCTCGCGCTGCAGCGTGCGGCGGCGGCGCGGCCGCTCGGGACGTCCACCGACCGCGCGCTGCGCTGGGCCGCGGTCTGGGGCATCGTGGCCGGCATCCGGACCCGGCATACGCGAGTCCGGTTGCGGCGCACGACGTTGGTCGGCACCGCCTTCAGACCACCGACCCCAGCTTGAAGATCGGCAAATACATGGCAATCACGAGACCGCCGATCAGCACCCCGAGCACGACCATGATCATCGGCTCCATCAGCGACGACAGCGTCTTGACGGCCTCGTCCACTTCTTCCTCGTAGAAGTCGGCCACCTTGCCCAGCATGCCGTCCAGCGCGCCGGATTCCTCGCCGATGGCGACCATTTGCGTGACCATGTTGGGGAAGACATTGGCGTTCTGCATCGCGGCCGTCAGGCTCGTGCCCGTGCTGACTTCCGTCTGGATCTTTTTCGTGGCTTCCAGGTAGACATTGTTGCCGGACGCGCCGCCCACGGAGTCCAGCGCTTCCACGAGCGGCACGCCGGCCGCGAACATCGTCGCCAGCGTGCGGGTCCAGCGGGCGATCGTCGCCTTGCGGATCACTTCGCCGAACACGGGGAGGCGCAGCAGCACGCGGTCCATGAACTGCTGCATTTTCAGCGACCGGCGCCAGGACTGGAAGAAGAAGTACAGCGCGCCGAAGATCGAGCCGAAGATGATGTACCACCATTTCACGACGAAATCCGAGATGCCCATCACGATCAGGGTCGGCGCCGGCAGGTTCGCGCCGAAGCTGGAGAACACGGATTTGAAGGCGGGCACCACCCAGATCATGATCACGGCCGTGACGATGAAGGCGATGGCGATGATCGCGCACGGGTACATCAGCGCACCCTTGATCTTGCTCTTCAGCGCAAGCGTCTTTTCCTTGTAGATCGCCAGGCGCGTCAGCAAGTCCTCGAGGATACCGGCCTGCTCGCCGGCGCCGACGAGGTTGCAGAACAGCGGGTCGAAGTACAGCGGATACTTGCGGAACGCGTTGTTCAGGCTGGTGCCCGTCTCGATGTCGGCGCGCAAGTCCATGATCAGCTTGGACATCGACGGATTCGAATGGCCCTTGCCGACGATGTCGAAGGATTGCAGCAGCGGCACGCCGGCCTTCATCATCGTGGCCAGCTGGCGCGTGAACAGCGTGAGGTCCTTGTCCTGGATCTTCTTGCCGCTGCGGTACACCTTCTTCTTGACCTTGGTCACCATGATGCCCTGGCGGCGCAGGGTCACGTTCACGATGGTCGCGCCGCCGGCGCGCATTTCGCCGCGCACGGTCTTGCCGGTCTTGTCCTTGCCTTCCCAGGCGAAGATGTGTTCCTTGACTTGCGCGCTGGGCGCGCGGCGTGCCGGGGCGGATGTCGTTGCCATGATGGGTCCTTATTCGTTCGTGCAGCCGAGCACTTCTTCGAGACTGGTGAGGCCTTGTTTCACTTTCAGCAGGCCGGAGCGGCGCAGCGAGTTCACGCCCTCGGCCTCGGCCTGGGCGGCGATCTGCATCGCGTTGCCGTGCCCAAGAATCAACGCTTCGATCGCGGGCGTGATCGGCATGATCTGGTAGATGCCCACGCGGCCCTTGTAGCCGGAGCCCAGGCAGCGCTCGCAGCCGACGGGGCCGTAAGGTTTCCAGTCGACGTCGAAGTCGGTGTCGCGGAAGCCTGCGGCCTTCAGCGTGTCGCGGCCGATGTCGAGCGGCTGCTTGCACGTGCACAGGCGGCGCGCGAGGCGTTGCGCGGTGATCAGGATGACGGACGAGGCGATGTTGAACGGCGCCACGCCCATGTTCATCAGGCGCGTCAAGGTCGACGGCGCATCGTTCGTGTGCAGGGTGGAAAACACCATGTGGCCCGTCTGCGCCGCCTTGATGGCGATGTCGGCCGTTTCCAGGTCGCGGATCTCGCCGACCATGATGATGTCCGGATCCTGGCGCAGGAAGGCTTTCAGCGCGACGGGGAACGTGAGGCCCGCCCTTTCGTTGACGTTGACCTGGTTCACGCCGGGCAGGTTGATCTCGGCCGGGTCTTCCGCCGTGGAGATATTGATCCCCGGCTTGTTCAACAGATTCAGGCAGCTGTACAGCGACACGGTTTTACCCGAACCCGTCGGGCCCGTCACGAGCACCATGCCGTACGGGCGCGTGATGGCGTCGATCAGCAACGCTTTCTGGTCGGGGTCGTAGCCGAGCGCGTCGATGCCCATCTGGGCCTGCGTCGCGTCGAGGATACGCATGACCGTCTTTTCGCCGAACAGGGTCGGCAAGGTGCTGACGCGGAAATCGATCGTCTTCGTGGGCGACAGCACGAGGCGCATGCGGCCGTCCTGCGGCACGCGCTTTTCCGAGATGTCGAGCTTGGCCAGCACCTTGATGCGCGAGACGAGCTTGTCGCGGATCGACAGCGGCGGGGCGAGATGGTCGCGCAGCACGCCGTCCACGCGCAGGCGGATGCGGTACTGCTTTTCGTAGGGCTCGAAGTGGATGTCCGACGCGCCCAAGGTAATTGCATCCATCAACACCTTGTTGAGGAAGCGCACGATGGGCGCGTCCTCGACTTCCGCCGCGGCGGCTGCCGCTTCCGCCGCCTGCGTCTGCGGTTCTTCGTCGGCGAATTCGATGTCGCCTTCCTCGCCGGCCAGCTCGCTCAAGTCCTGTTCGGCGCTCTTGGCGATGTTCGCCAGCAGCGCCAGCAGGGTGTCGTGCGCGACGATCACCGGTTCGACGGTCGATTCGCTCTGGAACTTGATCTGGTCGAGGGCCTGCGTATTCGTCGGGTCGGACACCGCCACCGACAATTTGTTGCCCCTGCGTGCCAGCGCGACGACGCGCTGGGCCTGCATCAGCTTCGGGTCGATCGCGTTGACGGGCAGGGCGTCGTGGCTGAACGTGCCCAGGTCGAACAGGGGATAGCCGAAGGTCTCGGCGCAGAAGACTGCCAGGGATTTCGCATCGATGGAGCTGCTGCCGAGCAAGGTGTCGATGAAACCGGCCTTGTCGGCGGACGCCTTCTTTTGCAAGGTGTCCGCTTGAGGCAAGGTCAGCCGTCCGGCCTGCACCAGGGCACGCGCCAGCCCGGGCAACGCCGTGCCGGGGGTGGTGTTGGGAAGGACTGCTGCCATATGGTCAGGTTTGGAAGGACGACAGGAAGCCGGGCAGGATGGACGGCCCCGGCGGATCGTCTCGATGATGCCCGTAGGCATCAAAACGGTCAAGACTTTGTCGTAGTGAAAGATGCGTGCATACCACGTGGATGAAATGGCATGTAACCGGCCCGCAATGTCGTGTGAACAACATCGTTATTCCTCGTGCAAGAACAAGGGCTTACCGCCGGATCGTGTCCGGCGGCGCTCGGCCGGTGAAGCCCGGTCAGGCTGCCAGCCAGCGTTTGACCGCGACCGGCCGCAACAGTTTCACGACCTTGATGGCCTGGTTCTGCACCTGCACGACTTCGATCACGCAGTTGCCGATCCTGAGGGCGATGGGGAATTCCGGAATCTCCTGCAACTGTTCCAGCAGCAGGCCGTTGACGGTCTTCGGGCCGTCGAGGGGCAGGTCGAGGCCCAGCTTCTTGTTGATGTCGCGCAGCGGCGTCGTGCCTTCCAGCAGGACTTCGCCCTGGGCATTCCACGCCATCGCATCGCTGCGGGCGGCGCCTGGCGTCGAGGTCGTGAAGTCGCCGATCATTTCCTCGATGATGTCTTCCAGTGTCACCAGGCCCTGGACCTCGCCATATTCGTCCACGATGATGCCCAGGCGCTCCTTGTTTTCCTGGAAATACTGGAGCTGCGTGAAGACGCCCGTGTCCTGCGGAATGAAGTAGGGCTCCGTCAACAGTTCGCGGAAGTGCTCGATCGTGAGGTCGTCTTCTTCGTTCAGCAGCGCGACGGCCTTGCGCACGTGCAAGATGCCGACGATGCGGTTGATCTCGCCCTCGTACACGGGCAGCTTGTTGTGGTAGCAGGTGGTCAGCTCGGCCTTGAGGTCGTCGACCGGCAGCGCGAGGTTCAGCGCTTCGATCTGGCTGCGCGGCGTCATGATGTCTTCGACCGAGATCTTTTCCAGTTCGAACAGGTTCAGCAGGATGCTCTTGTGCTTTTGTGGAATGTAGCTGCCCGCTTCCAGCACGACGGAGCGCAATTCCTCCGGCGACAGTCTCTGCTGGGCATCCGCATGCCCCACGCCCACGCCGCGGATGCGCAGCACGCGCAGCAGGCCATTGACGAACAGGTTGACGAACCAGATCGCCGGCTTCGCGACTTTCATCAGCGCACGCAGCACATAGCTGGACCCGAGCGAGATGCGCTCCGGGTACGTGGCGCCGATGATCTTCGGAGAGATCTCCGCGAACACGATCAGCAGGAACGCGACGACGGCCGTGGCGATCGTGATCACGCTTTCCTCGTGGCCGAAGAACAGGATGGCGATCGCGGTGACGAGCGCCGTCGCCATCGCATTGATCAGCGTGTTCGCGATAAGGACCAGGGACAGCAGCTTGTCCGTGCGGTCCAGCAGCCACAGCGTGGTGATGGCGGCGCGGTTGCCCCGCTTCGCGAGATGGCGCAGGCGATATTTGTTGGCCGCCATCAGGGCGGTTTCCGCCATCGCGAAGAAGGCCGAACAAAGGATCAGGAGGGCGAGTGCGAGAATGAGCACCCAAAGTGGTACGGTTTCCAAGGATCACCGTGAAGAATCGTCGGGAATCTGGCGAGGCCAGCGCAGAGGCCGATTCTAAGACAAGGGGAGGGGGCTTGCAAGTTTGGCTAGGGAGGCGCGGTGCCCGGGTTCAGGCTGTCGACCATCGAACTCGGGATCAGGATGGTGGCGCCCCGCTCCTTCGTCGTTTCATAGATGATGTTCATCGCCCGCAGCTGCAGGGCCGCCGGATGGCCGGCATACATGTCGGCCGCTTCCACGAATTTCCCGGCGATGGCGGCCTCGGCGGAACCGAGGATGACGCGGGCCTGCTTCTCGCGTTCCGCCTGGGCCTGGCGCGACATCGCATCCTGCAGCACGACGGGAATGGCGACGTCGCGGATCTCCACCGAACCGACGGTGATGCCCCACGGCGCCGTCTTCCGGCCGATCGATTCCTTCAGTTGCGCGTCCGCCTCCTTGCGCTCGGACAGCAGCGCCGCCAGCATCGACATGCCGATCATTTCCCGCAGCGACGTCTGCGCGACCCGGTCGATCGCCTCGCGGTAGTTGGTGATCGCCAGCGCGGCCTTCTCCGCATCGTGCACGTGCCAGAAAATGATGGCGTCGACGTTGACCGGCACCGTATCCCTAGTCAGCGCTTGCTCGGCGTTGAAGGCCGTCGTCTGGATGCGCACGTCGATGACGGCGATCACGTTGTCGATGACCGGCACGATCGCGAACAGGCCGGCGCCCTTGACGCCATGGAGCTTCCCCAGCCTCAGGATGACGAATTTTTGCCACGTGTTCGCCATCTTCAGCGAGAACGCGATGATCACGGCCAGCGCGACGAACAGCAACCCGGGCAGCGGATTGACCCACCAGGTCAGGGCGATGCCGATGCCCAGGCTGACGGCGACCAGGAACGATGTGACCGGATTCATGATGTCAGTGATGCATCCGTTCCCAGCCATGGCGCATGGCCAGCTTGACCTTGTCCCAGGCGGACGCCTCGCTGCCGGCGTGCCGGTATTCCCACTCGCGCTTCAGCGCGGGCTCGACGTCCTCCCAGGCCTGGTCGGACTGCGGCGCCTGGGCGCCGGCAGGCGCGGCCCACGTGGCGTCTTCGTCCGGGTTGTCCCACCGCGCGATACTGCCCATCGTCTCCTTGAACGTGTTGCCGGCGGGCGGAGCGTCGGCGTCCTGGGTGCCGAAATAATGGCTGTCTTCGTGCGGATGGTGCTGCAGGGCGCCGGGCGCGGTGCCCGGTGGGTAGTCGCGGCGCGGCGCGACGGTCCCGGTCCAGGCGGCTGGATCGCCCTCGTCGGGGATGTCTTCGACGCCGGCCGGGCGGTACTGCCCCATGATGCCGGTGGCGCGCGCGGCTTCCGGATCGGTTCCTGTCGTGAGCGTGACGATGTGGCGTTCGCGCGTGTCGGCCGGCAGCGCGTGCCGGTGGTACAAGGTGCCGAGCAGCCGCGCGGCGGTATGCCGGAGCGAGGTGTCCGGTTCCGTCGTGCGCATGTTCGAGAGCGCCATGTCGGCGCGTGGGTAGCCCGATGCCAGCAATGCGTCCAGGGCGTGCTGGGCATCGCTGCGTTGGTCGAAGACGGCTTTCAAGGTGTGACGCATGATGATCTCCCCGTTGTTTCATGGAGAGCGTCGTGCCGGCGAGTGGCCGCCGCTGGCGGCCGGGTTCCGTGCGTTGCCGTTGATTCCGCGCGACCAGGTCGGTCACTGCATGCAGTACGGCGCTTGTGCTGACAGCATACGCCGAATCTGAACTGGATGTGCAATGTCCATCGCGAATTTCGCGTCGCCGTTCAGCCGCGCGCCAGCGCCGGTCGTGCCTGGCCCGTCGGCGCCCCCAGCGCGTGCCCGGCCGCCAGCTTGAACTGCGCCAGCGCGCCCGACAACTGCTCGGTCTGCTCCGCCAGCGATTCCGCCGCGGCCGACGCTTCCTCGACGAGCGCCGAGTTCTGCTGCGTCATCTGGTCCATGTCGTCGATCGCGCGGCCGATCTGTTCGATGCCTTCGGCCTGGCGCTGGCCCGCGACGCTGATCTCGGCCATGATGTCGTGCACCTTGCGCACGGAGGCGACGATCTGTTCCATCGTGGCGCCCGCTTCGTCGACGAGCGCGCTGCCCGCGTCGACCTTGGCGACGGAATCGCCGATCAATTGCTTGATTTCCTTGGCGGCGGCCGCCGAGCGCTGCGCCAGGTTGCGCACCTCGCCCGCGACGACGGCGAAGCCGCGGCCCTGTTCGCCGGCACGGGCCGCTTCCACCGCGGCGTTCAGCGCGAGGATATTTGTCTGGAAGGCGATGCCGTCGATCACGGAAATGATCTCGACGATCTGCTTCGCGGACGCGTTGATGGCGCCCATGGTGGACACCACATTGCCGACCACTTCGCCGCCGCGGGTGGCGATGTCGGTGGCGGACACGACGAGCGCGTTCGCCTGGTTCGTGTTGGCCGCGTTCGTGCGGACCGTGTCGGTCAGCGATTCGACGGCGCGCGTCGTGTGCTCCAGGCTGCCGGCCTGCGATTCCGTGCGGCTGGCCAGGTCGGCGTTGCCGCTGGCGATCTCGGCGCTGGCTGTGGCGATGGTCTCGGCCGACGTCTTGATGCCGGACACCATCGTCGCCAGGCGCGTGCGCATTTCCTGCAGCGCGGCGAGCAGGCTGTGCTGGTCGCCGGCGTCGAGGCGGATGTCCATCGACAGGTCGCCGGCGGCGACGGCGCGGGTGATCTCGCGTGCGTACTCCGGTTCGCCGCCCAGCTGCTGCCAGATGGTGCGGATGACGAACCACGACACGCCGATCAGCGTGGCGATCACGATCAATGCCGTGACGATGGTAACGGACAGCACGCGGCGCACGCTCGAGCTGCTGCGCGCGATGCCGTCCTTGAAATTCTGCTGGGCCTGGTCGTTGAGCTTGGCGACGTCGGCATTGAGCACCGTCAGCGCGCCCTGCATGCGCTGCACGGTCGCCTGCGGATCGCCCTGCTCGAGTTCGAGCATGATCTTGGCGGCGGAGACGGCCGGCGCATAGTAATCCTCGAATTCTTTCGCGAGGCGCTTGCCGGTGGCATCCATGCCTGGGATCCTGGTCACGTCGGCCAGCTTGGCGCGGACCTTGTTGGCCTGGTCGCCGATCTGGGCGATGCGGGCCTTGTCGCCTTCGGAGACGGCATCGCGCAAGCCGTCGGTGATGCCCTGCAGGTCCGCCGTCAACGCCTTCGCCGTGCCCAGCGCCGGGTAATCCACCGCTTCGGTCGTGTGGATCGAGTCCAGGGCGCCGCTGGCGATACTGGCGGAGACCGCCACGCCGAGGCCGAAGATGATGGTCGAGATGACGGGGAGTGCCCAGATCTTGCGCTTGATGCTCATGCCGTTTCCTTAAGTTCAACAGCCCGCCGCCGGATCACACCGGGGGCGGGCGGTGGTAGTGGATGCTTACGGTGTGTAGATCACTTTGACCGAGGCATCGACCGCGCTCTTTTCGATGTAGCCGATGGCCTTCGGGTCGCTGGCCACCATCTTCTTGACGGCGGCGCTGTCGGCGGCTTCCTTCGGCATCGTGGCCTTGCCGGTGAACACCAGCTTGGACCACAAGGCCTTGACCTGGGAGCCGTCCTTGTCCGTCACCTTTTTATAGAACTCGGCGCGGACCGGGGCGCTTTCCGGCTGGTCGATCGGGCTCATCGCCCCCGATTTGCCAAGAAAATACTGCGCGACCTGGTCTTTCGTCATCGAGGCTTCGGCAGCCTTCGGGTTCACGACGACGACGACGTCGGCCATGGCGGGCAGGGCGAGGCACAGTGCGGCGGCGGCGAGGCCGGTCTTGATCGGATGTTTCATCGTCGTCTCCTTAGAACACGAAGTCGAGCGCGACGGCGCCGACGGTCACCGGACCCTTGAAGCCGGGCTGCGCATTGACCAGCAGGCCGGCGGCCTTGTTCGGACGCACGCGGTCGAACTGCACCTTCAGGGCTACGGAGGAACGGAAGTCCCAGCGCAGGCCGATCGTGTCGGTCTGCTGCTCGCCCTGGCTCACGCCGGTATGGCGCAGGTTCGACACGATGCCGTTCAGCGTGGCGAGGGTCGGGGTGCAGGCGGCCGGGTAGCCGGCCGGGCAGGCCGCCGGCATGCCGTTGCGGACGTTGCCGTCGATGGAGAGCTTGGCGTGGCTGTAGTACGGCAGGAATTTGCCGATGCGATAGCCGCCCATCACGTACCACGACGTGGTGTCGTTGATGTAGCTGTCCGTCTTGCGCTTCGCGTACTCGCTCTGCACGACGATGTCGTTCCAGTCGAGCGTCGCGCCGAGGGACGTGAACGAGGCCTTCTTGTCGCGCACGTCGATGTCCTTGGCGAGCTGGGCTGCCTGCGGGAACTTGTAGCCGGCAGCGACCGTGTTCAGCGTGTTCAGCAGCGTCGCCAGCGACGCCGAGCCATTCAGCGTCAGGTGGCCGTCCACGCGGCCGAAGCGCACCGTCAGCGGGCCGTGCTCGGCCACGAGGTTCAGCGCCGTCACGCGGCGGCCGTCCAGGCTTGGGCCGCCGGCGACGTCGGCCTTGGTCTTGCCCACGGCGAATTGTGCGGTGTACGTCGTGGCGGCATAGCTGTGCTGCCAGATGACGTCGGCGCCGTCGACCGTGTTGAACAGCATTTGCGAATACACTTCCGCCGGCGGACGCAGCATCGTGTTGGCGTAGCCCACGTTGCGGTAGTCCGAGATCATGAATGCCGGCAGGCCCATGCGGCCGACGCGGATCGAGACGTCGTCCGACACCTTCGCCTTGGCGAATGCCCATGCCAGTTCGGCGCCGAAATCGTCCTGCGCATCCTTGCGCACGAGGCCCTGGCCCGTCACGGACAGCCAGCTGTTGACGGCGTAGTCGGCCTGCACGCCGAAATTCGAATCGACACCGGTGGTAACGTCCTTCGTGGCGCCGCTGGCCTGGTTCGGGCGGCCGAACTCGGCCTTGTCGGTGTTGCTCCAGGTGAGGGCGCCGGTGCCGAAGCCGCTGATGCGGACGGCGTCCTGTGCGAATGCGCAAGGCGCGACAAAAGACAAGGCGAGCGCACTCGCGATGATGCGTTTTTTCATGGGGTTTACCTGCTGAAGACGGCGGGTGGAAGTTCTTGTTATAGAAACACTGTGACGGCGCGGGCTAGGCCGTGTAACGAATCTGTCGTGAATTGTAGAGTTGCAGCAAAAATTGCGACAAGGAAAAACTCACGAATAGTTTCTCTATTCAGTTGTGACCGCTATCTTTGTTGTGCAGATCAGACAGCGCGCCCTGTCAGAATTGGATGATGTATTTAATTCCACCAATGCGTCGTCGTGCCCGCTTCCGGCAGGCGCGCCTGCCGTGCCGCCTGGACGATGCCCGCCTCGACCGCCTGTTCGGCCGTGTAGATGCGGGCGCTGCCCGTCAGATAGGAGCGGATGTCGTGGGCGCCGGGTGCGCCGCGGGTGGCGTCTTCGTAGATGGCGGCATAGCGCTCGGCGTCGAAGTCGAGGCAGTCGCGCCATTCGGAGATGCGGGCGTGGTCCGCCGCGACGAGGTTGCCGAAGCCCCAGTGCAGCGGGTGGATGAGGAAACGCGTGCCGGGGCAGGCATAGCGTTGCTGCCCGGCCAGGAAGATGGCGACGCCGACGGACTCCACGCTGCCCACGTTCCACGTCGTGAGCGGCAGCGGCAACGATTTCAGGAAGTAGTACAAGGCGAAGCCGGCCGTCATGTTGCCGCCTTCGGTCGACATGTGCAGCTCGATCTCCGTCGCACCGCTTTGCAGTGCCTGCAAGCAAAGGTTGCGCACGGTACAGGCGGAATTTGCGTTGATCGGTCCGATGAAATGTACGATGTGCAAAGCCATGACGCCTCCATTGACGGCTCAAGCATAGCAAGTTTCACAAGCCGGCGTCGCGCTATTGAAAATATCTGATATTCAAAATCGGTATTCCAATATATCCAGCCTGACCCCCGGTGCTACTCTTGCATCCAGTTAGTCATAATTTTCACAAGATCCTTTCTGAGGCGATGATGTCCACACCGATCCGATTTTTCTACCGCGGCGCCGTCCATGAAGTGAACGACGTCGCGCCGACGCAGACCATCCTGCAGCACCTGCGCGAGGACCTGCACTGCACCGGCACCAAGGAAGGCTGCGCCGAGGGCGACTGCGGTGCCTGCACCGTCGTCGTCGGATCGCTGGAGAACGGCGAACTGCAGATGCGCTCCGTGAATTCCTGCATCCAGTTCACGCCCACCCTGGACGGCAAGGCCCTGTTCACCGTCGAAGACCTGGCGCAGCAGGATGGCAACCTGCACCCCGTGCAGCAGGCCCTCGTCGAATGCCACGGCTCGCAATGCGGCTTCTGCACGCCGGGTTTTGCGATGTCGCTGTGGGGCATGTACCTGAAACAGGAAGGCCGCGAGCCGAGCCGCTGCGAGATCGACGACGCCCTGTCCGGCAATCTGTGCCGCTGCACGGGCTACCGTCCCATCATCGACGCCGCCAAGCGCATGGTCACGCTGCCGCGCGTCGATTTCGACCGCGCCGCCGTCACCGAACAACTGCGGGCGCTGCAGCGCGACGCGGGCGCCACCTACGAGTACGACGGCCAGACCTTCCACGCCCCGCGCACCCTCGATGAACTGGTCGCCGTGCGCGCCGCGCATCCGAAGGCGACGATCCTCGCCGGCTCGACCGACGTCGGCCTGTGGGTCACGAAGCAGATGCGCGACCTGACCGACGTGATCTACCTGGGCCACGTGGCCGAACTGAAGACCGTGCGCGAGCAGGATGGCTACGTCGAGATCGGCGCCGGCGTCTCCCTCGAGGATGCGTACGCCGCCATCTGCAAGCATTACGAGGCGCAGCTGGGCGAGCTGTGGCAGCGCTTCGCGTCGCTCCCGATCCGCAACGCGGGCACGCTGGGCGGCAACGTGGCGAACGGTTCGCCGATCGGCGACTCGATGCCGTGGCTGATCGCCATCGGCAGCGACCTGGTGCTGCGCGGTCCGGACGGGGAGCGCACCATGCCGCTCGAGAACTTCTACCTCGGCTACCAGGTCAAGGACTGGCGCGACGGCGAGTTCGTGCAGGCCGTGCGCGTGCCGCTGCCGCGTCCGAATGTCGCGTTCCGCACCTATAAACTGGCCAAGCGCTTCGACCAGGACATCTCGGCCGTGTGCGCCGCCTTCGCTTTTACGCTGGAAGACGGCATCGTGGTCGAGGCCCGCATCGCCTACGGCGGCATGGCCGCGACGCCGAAGCGCGCCGCGCAGGCGGAAGGGCTGCTGAACGGCCGCGCGTGGGACGAAGCTGCCGTGACGGAGGCGATGGCCGCGCTGGCGCAAGACTACGCACCGCTGTCCGACATGCGCGCATCGAGCGCCTACCGCATGAAGACGGCGCAGAACCTGCTGCGCCGCTACTGGCTCGAAACGCGCAAGGACAACCCCCTGCCGCCGAACGCGGTCAACCCGTTCGCGACCGCATTGGCTTGAGGAGACACACATGAACGACGCAGGATCCCCCGCACTGACCAAGGCCGAATGGAAGCAGGTCGGCCTCGGCAAAGCCCATGAATCGGCCCGGCTGCACGTGCTGGGCCAGGCCGACTACACCGACGATATCGCCGAAGTGCGCGGCACCTTGCACGCGGCGCTCGGCCTGTCGGGCAAGGCGCACGCCCGCATCCTCGACATCGATTTTACGGACGTCCTGGCCAGCCGCGGCGTGCGCGCCGTGCTCACGGCAAAGGACATCCCGGGCACCAACGATTGCGGCCCGATCATCCACGACGACCCGATCCTCGCGGACGGCCTCGTGCAATACATCGGCCAGCCGATCTTCGTG